>Ga0307379_10000528_pt1 | contig 63791 bp, 55 predicted proteins | sample UN2MG_FD_202237 | JGI IMG/M metagenome (GOLD analysis project Ga0307379, IMG submission 202237) | Soil microbial communities from Risofladan, Vaasa, Finland - UN-2 | ecosystem: Environmental > Terrestrial > Soil > Coastal area > Acid sulfate soil | place: Finland: Risofladan, Vaasa | collected... | reverse complement strand
AATATGGTACCTGTACTTCATTAGCGGCTCCTCCTTTTAGGTTTGGGTTTTGGCACCAACAACCTATCAGGAAGGACGCCGCTTTTCCTATTATGCCGTCCCTGCTTCCTCCTCCATGGCATGATGCGTGACGACGCCATCCTGGTAAACGCCGCCCGCGGCGGATTGGTAGACGAACAGGCGCTTCTGGCCGCCCTGAACGACGGCCAGTTGGCCGGCGCCGGCCTGGACGTCTACGTTGGTGAACCCAATCCTCCGCAAGAACTGGTTGCTCACGAGAATGTCGTGGCCACTCCCCATCTCGGCGCCAGCACTTACGAAGCGCAGGTGAAGGTCAGCACCTTCGTGGCCGGCTACCTGGCCGACTACCTCTTGCGCGGAGTCGTGCAAAGCGCGGTCAACAAGCCGAAAATGGGCGCCTGAGGGATGCAGCGACGGGCTTGCCCCGGGAAGTTCAATATCGCAATCCTTACAGCTCAATCAGACGCCGCAGCAGGATATCCTCGATGTTTCTTCGGGCATCGAGAACGGAAAAGACCAGCACCTTTTTGTTTTCTATTTTGTAGATGATGCGCCAGGGGGCGACAATCAGCTCACGGTAGGTCGCAATACCCTGCTCCAGCAGTTCCGGCACGACGCGACCCTTTTGGGGCATGTGAAACAGCTTGGAGACTTTATGCTTGATCTTTATCAGGATCTTTTCTGCGTTGGCGGGGCTTTCGTCGGCGATGTACTCGATAATTCCTATCAGGTCATTTTCCGCAACGTCACCCCAAAGGACCTTGTATGTTTTTTTCATTTTTTCAACAGGCGTTTTTCCAGGTTGGCAAAGACATCTTCCTGCGATTTCACGCGTCCGGCGCGCACGGCTTCTTCACCCTGCGCGATCAGCTTGAGGAGCCCAATGGCATTTCTCATGCTTTGATAACTGGACGGGTCTTGCAGCACGGCCCTGGGTTCGCCGTTTTGGGTGATTACAACGGGACGATGCGTTTCGTTTAGTTGCTTCAGCAAGTCAGCGGCCCGGGATTTCAAGTACGATATCGGTCGGATGTCTGTCTCCAATGACATGCTTGCCTCCAGTCTTTTTATGGTACCATATTTAGACTAGTGGTCAAGATGTTTTTCATTCATGCCTCAGAGGTTAGACTTTCCGCGCCTGGCCCTTCTCCACAGGAAGAACATCAAGAACGTGCCGCAGACGGCCACTCCCAGTAGCAGCCACAGGATCGGGCCCAGTTCTCCGCCGGATGACTGGTAGAGACGGGCTACTATCTCCTCCTGAAAGATGGGGCCGGCCGAGCCCATGCCGTTTATTATCCCGGCCGCGGTCAGGGCGCCGCGGCGGCTGCCTACGTCTATCGCCCCGACGCCGGAGAGCAACGAGTCGGGGCCGTAGAGCATGAAACCCGCAAGACCCATAGACACGCTGAACATCAAAAGGTTGGCTGCGCCCAGCGTTGCCATCATCACGAAGGCCAGCGCCATGCCGGCAAGCATCAGAAGCGAGATCAGCGACCTGCGTCCCTTGAAGATACGGTCGGAGGCGAAACCGGCAAAGAGAACGCCGCCGAAGCCGGCAGCATAGAATATCGTCGACAGGTAGGCCGCCTGGTCTCCCCGCAATCCGAAGTTGCGCCCTAAAAAATACGCCGTCCAGGAGAAGAGCAGGTAACGCACGAACTTGATACAGAAATAGATCGCGCCCATCATCATGATGGTTACGACTACCTGCCTGCTCCAGCCCAGGGTCTCGCGCTCGCCCTTTTTGCAGGTTGCCCCGCTCTGGTCATCCTCGTCGTCGCAAACCGGCTCGAGCCCGACGTTCTCGGGCGTGTTGGGGTGTAAGAAGAGCACCACACTCCAGACCGCAAGCAGCACAATTGAGGCGCCGAAGTAGGCCCAGCGGAATCCGAGATGGCCCAGCATCAGCCCGGCGAAGTTGCTGGCCAGAAACGGCCCGGCCTGGTAGCAGGTCGACCAGACGCCCAGCACGCTGCCGCGCTGGCGGCGCTTGAACCAGTGACCCAGCGATCCGATGCAGCCCGGCCAGCCGGTGCCCTGGGCCATGCCGTTCAGCGCCATGAAGACTAAAAACGACCAGAACAGGTTGGAAAAACCAAGGCAGACATTGCAGGCCACCGAGATGCCTGTGCCGGCCACCAGCAGCAGCTTTGGTCCCAGCTTGCGCCCCAAAAAGGCCGAGGAAAACTGGCCGATCATGTAGCCCAACAGGTAGGCCGTGCCCAGGTGGCCAAGCTCTTGGGTGGTCAGGTGAAGGTTGTCCTGCAAGGTTTTCTTGACCACGTAGAAGTTCATGCGGCAGAAGTAGTAGCCGGCGTAGGCCAGCCAGGTGGCTCCGAAGATTTGTATCTGGTAGCGGCGCAGCTTGCCGCCCGAGTCGGGGGCGGGGACGACCCCAACCATCGCTCAGCTCCGTGCCCGGCCGGCCCTCGGCGCGACCAGTTCGTAGAGCCAGTTGTGAAATTCGATCTGGCGCCGCTGGCGGTCTAGTACGTCGTCGTCTATGGCGAGCTGCCAGCGCAAGTCGCGGCGCCCCGGTTCCGCGTGCAGGGCTTCCATTTTGGCAACCATTTCGCGCAGCTCGTCGCCGTTGGTGAAGAACTTCTCGCGCACCATACGCTCCTCGCGGGCGACGATCAGCCTGGCCATGTCGTGCAGGCTGTACTCGGGGTGATACTGGACGGCCCAGAAGGTTCCCTTCTCGTGTGTTACCGCCAGCGCCTGTACCCTGGTGAAGTCGTTGCCGGCCAAGAGCTGTGCCCCGGGCGGCAGCGCCGTCACCTGGTCGTAATGCGAGATGAAGGCGTCGAAGACCGGGGGCTGGCCGCTCATGAATGGGTGCCGCTCGCCTTCGGCCGTCAGGCGGATCTTACGCGCCAAGCCCATCTCCCTCCCGCGCGGGTTGAGCTTGACCTCGCCGCCGGCCGCGACGACCGCCATCTGGATGCCCCAGCAACTGCCGTAGGCGGGCACGCCCTCTGAGTAGATCTTGCGCGCCAGCTCGATCATCCGCCGCACCCGGGGATCGTCGTCGTAGATGGTCAGGTTGCAGCCGGTCCACATCACGCCGGCATAGTCACAAAGCCCGGCACCCTCGGGAAGCTCGGAGTCGGCGTCGGACGGCAGCAGGACGTCGTAGCCGGCCTCGGGCATGTGAGCCGCTAGCATGTCTGCGTACTGCCGCCAGGCGTAGGCCACGCCGGTGGCGTCGAAGTGCTCGCGACTTTCCTTGGGATAACCGTCGATGATCAAAAAGCGCAGGCTGGACATGATGGCTCCTAGCAGAGTAAATCGATTATTTCACCCAGTTCGGCGTAGTCAGCGCAGACCGCGTCGGCCCGGGTCGTCGCGCTGCCTCGATCCTTGACCACCGTTGTCAGCACGGCCCGGGCCCCGACGCCGTGCGGCCCGGCCACGTCGTTGGGCTCGCGGTCTCCGACATGGACGATCTCGGCCGGGGCCACGCCCAGATCTCGCGCAACCGCCTCGAACATGGCCGCATCCGGCTTCGAGCGCCCGACCTCGTCCGAAAAGGCGAATGCGTCGAAATGGCGCAGCAGATTGTATCTTTCGAGCAGCCGGCGCAGCACGTGCCCCGGGGAGAAGATGGCGTCCGAGACCACTCCCAGGCGATACTTGCCATGCAGGTTATCGAGTGCAGCCGCAATCCCCGGTGCCAGATCGGGCGGCGTTTCCAACTCCATCTCCTCATGCCGCATGATCAGCTCGGCCAGCTCCTGCTCGGGCAGCTTGCGGGACAGTCCGGCCAGCACGACTTCAAGCCTCTGGCGAACCGTCCAGGTCACGCCGAGTTCGTGCCAGACCTTGCCAAAAGCGGCGTCGGCCGCGGCATAGGCTGCTTCGACCGACTCGCGCGGGACGGGAGCCTTGCGATTTGTGTATTCGAATACCATCTCGCGCCTGGCTTGGGGCTTGGGCGGAAGGCCGGACTCACGGCGCCGTGGTTCGTCAGAGTCGTCGATGAAAACCGTGTCCCAGAGATCGAAGGTGACGGCGCGAACCGTAGTCGGCATGTCGACCTTTCACATGGCGTCGGTAAATAGGGCCGTCATGCTACGAGCGCTGCACTCGCGCGGGTTGCAGGTGTGGCAGCCGTCCTGCATGGCCTTCTCGGAAAGCCGCGGGATCAGGTCTTCGGTGACGCCGGCCTTGGAAAGTGTCGTCGGCAGGCCGATCTTCTCGGCCAGTCGGCAGGCCGCCTCCGCCGCGCCGGTCACCGATGTGTCCTGGCTGCCAAGTGCCCGGGCGATGTCGGCCACGCGCTCGGGCACTTCCTTGCCGTTATAGAGAATCCCGTGGGGTAGCATGATCGAGTTGGCCAGTCCGTGACTGACCCCGGCGACGGTTGAGAGGGGGTGCGCCAGCGAGTGCACGACCCCGAGCCCCTTCTGGAAGGCGACCGCACCCATGGTCGAAGCCATCAGCATCTCGCTGCGAGCCTGCTCGTTCTTGCCTTCGGCCACGGCTCGAGGCAGGTTCTCGGCGATCATGCGTATGGCGGTGATGGCGATCCCGTCCGCCATGGGATGATAACCCGATGCCAGGTAAGCCTCGACGTTGTGGCTGAGAGCGTCCATGCCCGTCTCGGCCGTGATGCGGGAGGGCAGGCCGTAGGTCAGTTCAGGGTCGCAGACGGCCACGGCCGGCATAAGGCGCGGCGAGAAGAGCACCACCTTGCGATCCGCGGCGGCTATGGTGATCACGGCAGAGCGTGAGACCTCGGAGCCGGTTCCGGCCGTGGTTGGAATTGCCAAAAGCGGCGGCAACTCGCCAAGAATCTTGGCGTCACCGCCCTTGAGATCGTCGTACTCCTCGAGCGGCTCGTCGTGGTGGATGCGGATCTGGATGGCCTTGGCCGCGTCCAGCGGGCTGCCCCCGCCCAGGGCGACGATGACGTCGGCCTCGTGGTTGCGAAAGGCCTCCGCTCCGGCCTCGACCTGCTCGGCCGTCGGGTTGGGATCGATCTTGTAGAAAGTTGCCGGTTCCAACCCGTTGACTCTCAGGATGTTAACCAGCCGCTCGGGAATGTCGGTGGCCATCAGGCCCCTGTCGGTAACCACCAGCGGGCGTTCGGCTTCGAAGGCCAGTATGTACTCCGGCATGTCCTCGATCACACCTTCCCCGAAGAGAATCCTGGTCGGAAAATTGAAACGCGTTTTCATAGCCGCCTCCAGAAAAATCAGGTCAGTTATTGCCTGAACAGCGTGAAAGATAGCAGATCGATCAAACATTGAGAAGTCAAAGTTCTTCCAATATCCACAAACGGGAATATTCCCGGCCTACCGGCAGTTTGCGCAACAGGACAACGAGCGCCCTGGAGGTGCCAGATGAGTGGATATTTTCACAGCCGGAAACCAAGAGCCCTGATCCCCTGGTCTCTTATTGTTATCCTGGCCGCGATTTTTGCCTGCGTCGGCTTCGGGGCCGGCGCCGTGCCGGGGCAGGGCAACAACCTGTGGCACGAACGTTCCAGCGAGGCCCCGCAGACACTGCCGAACGGCTTCTCGCCGCTACCGTCGTTGGCCGGACTGGTCAAGCAGCTCAAGCCAGCCGTAGTCAACGTCTACACCACCCAGGTCATCAAGCCGCGCTTCTCCGGACGCATGCAGCGCTTTCATGATCCCTTCTTCGATCGCTTCTTCGGAGGCGGGCAGCAGCAATTCGAACATTTCTTGGGAACTCCGCAGAACGAGATCAAGCGCAACGCGCTCGGTTCGGGGTTCATCGTTTCCGATGACGGATACGTCATCACCAATCATCACGTCATCGCCGACGCGACCGAGATCAAGGTAAGGACGGCCGACGAGCGCACCTTTGACGCCAAGCTGGTCGGCTCGGATGAGAAGACGGACGTGGCTTTATTGAAGATCGAACCCAAGGGCAAGCTGCCGTTCGTCTACCTGGGAGATTCGGACAAGCTCGAGGTAGGCGACTGGCTGGTGGCCATAGGGAATCCATTCGGGCTCGGCCTGACTGTCACAGCCGGGATCCTGAGCGGCAAGGAGCGTGTCATCGGCCAGGGGCCCTACGACGACTTCCTGCAGACCGACGCCTCGATCAACTTCGGCAACTCCGGCGGGCCGCTTTTCGACACGGCCGGCAACGTGATCGGCATCAACACCGCCATTATCGCCGGCGGTTCGGGCATCGGGTTCGCGGTGCCGATCAACTTGGCCAAGGAGCTTTTGCCCCAGTTGCGCAAATCGGGCAAGGTGACCCGCGGCTGGCTGGGAGTGGGCATCCAGGACCTGACAGAGGACCTGGCCGACAATTTCGGAGTGGCCGCCAAGAAAGGCGTGCTGATATCGCAGGTGTTTTCGGGCAGCCCGGCCGAGAAGGCCGGCCTTGAGGCCGGGGACATTGTTCTCTCGATAGAGGGGCGCAGGATCTCAGACGTGCGCCAGCTGACCCGCAAGATCGCCGCCATGCCCCCTGGCCACAAGGCCAAAGTGGTCCTGCTCAGGGACGGGAAAAAACGCAGCTTTACAATCAGCCTGGGCGAACGCGAGAAGGGCGAGTCGCAGGCTTTAGGGCGGCAGGGCGAGCCGGGAGAGGCGCCGCAGCAGGCCGACCTGGGGCTGACGCTCGAGCCCCTGACCCAGCGGCAAGCCCAAAGGCTGGGAGTGCCCGAGAATCTGCGCGGCCTGGTGGTCACCGCCGTGGATCCCAACAGCGAGGCCGCGGGCCTGATTCGCCGGGGTGACATTGTCATTGAGGTCAACCGACTGCGCGTGAGATCGATCAATGATTTCAAGAGGGCATTGAGCCGCGGCAAGAAGGGCAAAGTGCTAATAAAAATCCAGCGCGGCGGCACCCGGGTCTACCTGGTCATCACCAAGTAGAATCTACTCGACCGAGTAGCTGAAGTCGTCCGTGGTAAATATCGTCTGCCCGCCCACCGAAAGAGAGCATTCGACCTGAACCGGGTAATTCTTTCCGCCCAGGTTGTCGACATCCAGCCAGTACTGGCCGGCCTGCTCGGTGATCGGTGAGGTTTGCAGCGTGTTTGCCGAGTCGCAGCGGGCGTCCCCGCCGACGGTGATGTCGTCGAGCAATACGTAATTATTGAGTGAGTCGACCGTGAAGCGAATCAACAGGTCGGGATTGCTGGCGGCGGCAGGGTCGATCGATGCCAGGTCGATGCACATCATCAGGCATTCATCCTGCAAGGTCAGCCCTGCGCTCGATGAATAGGCCGGCTGCCAACCCGTGCCCGTGTTGAACTCGACCGCAACCAATGCATCCGTGTTGGGCTCGCCGCCCATGGTCCAGCACAGGTTGACCGGACCAGCCAGCGCCGAGGTGTCGACGGCGTGCTCGATCGCCCAACTGTCCTGGTCGTTGTGCAGGCCGTCGTTTACGCAACGGTAGCTCTCGCAGCGGACCTGATTGCCGACTATCGTCCAGCCGTTGTAGCCGTCGGACAAGTTGAGCGGGCAGGAATCGAAGTGTTCTTCAAAGACCAGGCGCGTCGTCGGCTGGCAGTTCTGGTAGCCGGCCACCAGCGAGATGTTGTCGATGATCCAGCTATCGCCGGGGTTCTCCGAGTGTGTCCATAGATCCAGGCGTAGCAGAGGCTCTGAAAACCCCCAGGAGGCCAGATCGACGCAGTGGCGCGACAGGTCGCCCGAATTTTGCGGCTCGTTGCCGTCGAAGCAATCGAGAGTTGTGCCGTCCGGTGAGCCCGTGCCCTGTTGAACCTGGAAGTAGTCATCCAGGCCGCAGCCGTCTTGGGCGACGTCGAAGCACAGGCCGGCCATGTCGAATGCGCGCAGATCGAACTCGCCGAACAGACGGTACTCCTCGAAGCTGCCGGCGCAGGTCCCCTCGTCGGCCTGCATGGCGTACAGGCCGGAGAGGGGACCGTCAATCACGGGACAGACGAGGTTGCTGCAACAGTTGTCGGGGCCGTACTGCTGGGCGTTCAACGGACAGTGGTGCGGCGATAAATCGTTTTGACAGTAGTTGCCGCCCTCGACCTGCCAGCCTCCCAGGTCGCAGACGCCTCCGCCCTGGTCTGAGAAATCCACCCGCGAAAGCTCGGGCTCGAGCAGGTGGGCGGTGCATTGCAAACAGCTCACCAGATCGGGAGTCGCAGGTGAGGTCACGATCTGGCAGGCGGCGCTCGCCCCGACCACCACGTCGCCGCAGTCGACGCTCAAGACGGGCGGCGCCAGGCAGCCGTCGGCCACGGTCGTACAGGCCGGAAGACAATAGCTGCCGGGAGCGCACAACCCGTCGTCCGGCGTGCCGAGGCAAACACCCAGTCCGTCACAGATGTCGGTCGTGCAGCCGATGCCGTCGTCGCAGGACGTGCCGGCGGTATCGAAAATTTCCTCGCACAGGCCGCTTACCGGGCTGCACACCCCGCGTACGCACTCGCCGTCCAGCACGCTGCAGTCGAGCGCCTGAGCCTGGCAAGCCCCGGCCATACAGGCATCGGCCTGGGTGCAGATGTCCCCGTCGTCACAGGCGGAACCGTCGCCGTCGAAAGCTGAACAGTTATCAAGCGATTCGTTGCACGACTCGTTGCAGTCGGCGTCGGCGTCTGCTCCGGGGCAAGGGTTGCCCGAACTCGCGCAGCTTCCGGATTGGCAGGCCTCCTGGCCGGTGCAAAACATCCCGTCATCCTGGCAGGGAGTACCGTCCGGCAGGTCGATCAAGGCGCAGCCTCCGGCGCCGTCGCAGGCGCTCGACTGGCATTCGAGATCAGCGCTGCAAACAGCCTGCGGATCGGCGCCGCCGTACGGCACCCAGAGACAGGTGGCCGGATCGCAACAGTTGCGGCCGCTTGGGGCCGCAGGATCGCAGTCCTCGTTGACGCTGACCACGCCGTCCCCGCACCCGGCGCAGAAGCCGCTGGCCTCGTCGCAGTCGGCCGGGACCGGACACGGGTTGCCGGGCGAGCTGCATGTTCCCGCCTGGCACTCCTCGGCGCCGTTGCAGAAGGTGCCGTCGCTTGCGCAAGGTGTTCCGTTCAGCTTGGCGCGCCCTTCGCAGATCTTCAGGCCCTCATTGCAGGTGCCGATCAGACAATCCGAGTCCTCGGCGCTGCAGTCGCGCGCGTCGCCGGTGCAAACGCCTGCCAGGCAACCGTCGTCAATGCCGCAGTAGAGCCCGTCGTCGCAAGGCGTACCGTCGTCGAGTGTTTGCGGCAAGCAGGCGTCGCTCGTTTCGTAACACACGCCGACGTTGCACTGGTCGTCGAGCGAGCCGCAGTCGCGCGCCTCACCGAGACACTCGCCGGCCTGGCAGGTGTCTGTGACGCTGCAGTACAGCCCGTCGTCGCAAGAAGTTCCGTCGGCGCTGGGCAAAGTGGAACAGACACCGTCGCCACAGGCGCCTTCCAGGCACGAGCCGCTGTCGATGCAGTCGGAATCCGTTAGACACTGTGTGCAGGCGGACCCATCAACTTGTCCGTCGCAATCGTTGTCCAGCCCGTCGCACCACTCGACTCCCTGGCGCGTCGGGCGGCACTCGCAGCCGTCCGACCACTCGCCGTTGGCGTTTACAAAGCCCTCATCACAGCCGTAGTTGCAACGGCCGCCGCTGCATTCGGTTGCCGCGGCGTGTGCGACGCCCGGACACAGAAAGGCTGGATCGCCGTCATCGGTTTGTCCATCGCAGTCGTTGTCCAGCCCGTCGCAGATCTCGACGCCGCCGTTCGTCGGCCGGCAGGCCCACCAGAGTTGAATTGTCACTTCCTGCTGACTGCCGCCACCGGCGAGTTGATCGCTGCAGCCGCGCAGGATAACGGCTCCAGTCGAGTCGCCGGCCCGGGCAAAGAAAAGGCGTTGCCCCGGCCCGATGTTTGCAAGAGCTCGCGCTCCGGAAAGCGATGGGTAGTCTATGCTGACTTCGTCTTCGATGGTGTAGCCGTTGTCTCCGGGCTTGGCGGAGCCGTCGATCAGCGCCTGGCAGCCGGCATCGCCCGCAGGTGAAAGAGCGAAAACATCGACACTCGACGTCCGCTCACGGGCTTCCTGGTCTGGAAAGGCAATCGTCACCCAGAAGCTCGCGGCCGCCCCGCAGGCGGCCAACAGAACGAGCGCCGGAACAGCAAGCCAGTTGCGCATCGCAAGACTCCTCATTTGAAGCGGATCCCGTAATCCACAGGACCGTCTCCAGATCCCGACGATCCGCCGCCCAGCACGGCTCCCGTGGTTGCCCCGGCCGCAACAACTCCGACTGCCGTCCAGAACCACCAGCTCTGATACCAAGGAGTGAAATCATTGCCGGAGTCCGGTTTTGGCTGAGGTTCGGACAGAGGACTGGGTAGAGGTCCAGGCTGAGGTTTGGGCTGAGGCTCGACATTCATCGCCATCTTACGGGGGGCTGAAACAATGGCTACACGAACCTCGAATGGTTTCTTTTGGCTTCCAGCCCGCGCCAGCACACCGCCCGAGCGGTTCAAAGCCTCGAAGTAGTAGCTGACCCGCCTGGCCTTGAGCTTGCCTGGAAGCTGCGGCTGAGTGGCTCCGGATTTCTTGACGGGAAAGACGAGTTCTTTCTGCTTGGCCGAGAGATCGGTCCGGTAGTGCAAGCGTATCGATCTAATCATCCCGAGCGGGTTAACGAATTCGACAGGTAGGCTCAGGCCGGATAGGACCTCGCGCGCCGCCGGCGCCTTGTGGCGCAATGACAGCGGAGCCAGGTTCTTGTTGATGGCCACGGCCTGGTAGAAAGGGGCGGCCAGCTTGGGCGAGACGTCGTCCGACAGGCGGAAGTCCGGCTTGATGGCCAATAGCTTCCTGAAGTCGGCCAGGGCCGCGGCCGTCTTGCCCATGGCGCTGAGGCTAAGCCCGTGAATACGATAGGCGGCTACCAGTTCTTCGGGACCGCTCCCGGCCGAGGTCAGCACGCCGGCTGCCAAGCGCCTGGCTTTTTGGTATTGCATGTCGTCGAGAAAACGTTTGGCCCGGGTGAGATTGTCGCCGTCTCCCGCCCGGGCCAGGGCGGGTACCACGAACAAGACCAGGATCAGCATTAGGCGACGCATGGCGGTTCCCTCGAGTTCAAGCTTGCTTTCCAGGTTAACACGGCATCGATAAAATTGGCAACGGCAGAGCTGACTGCAGGAATTGCCATGGTCTTGACACGCTAACCGCGTTCACCTCCGAGACAGAAGATTTCCGAAGACTGGGGTTGGTTTTGCTCCTTGTAGTATATAATAGTTAGGGGCAGACGCTGAGTGACTAAAAGTATTTTTCGAGGATGCGGGCAAGATGGCAACGAAAAGAGTGATTTCCTCGGGCAGGTTGGCTTTTTCATGGGCATTCCTATTCGCATTATCTGCCAGTTGTTGCGGGCCAAGCGATGAGGAGGTGGCAAGGTTCGTTAAAAAGAACAACAACTTTGGGCTGGAACTCTATCTAACCCAAAAACATGACACAGAAAATCTATTTCTTTCTCCATCCAGTATCTCCCAGGGACTGGTCATGACATACGCCGGCACCCGTGGAAAAAGCGCCAGCCAGATGGAACAAGTTCTGCACCTGCCGTCCGCGGACAAATCGATTCATCCGGTTATGGAAGCCATAAGGGAACGGCTTTTGAAGCATTCCGGGGAAAAGCACTATGAACTGAGGATCGCAAACGCCCTGTGGTGTCAAAAGGGGCACAGATTCCAGGTAGCCTTCCTGATGCTTTCCAAAAAATATTACCGGGCAGGCTTGATGGAAGAAGATTTCCGGAAAGATCCGGAAGGTACCCGCCGGGACATCAACAACTGGTTCGGGGAGCAGACAAACAACAAGATCCAAGGAATGGTCGCTCCGGGCGAAATCGATGCTAGCTTGATGCTTGTCCTCACCAGCGCAATATACTTCAAAGGCAGTTGGGAAAAGCCATTCAATGAAAAGGCGACACGACCAGGTACATTTTGGCTGGCCTCCGGCGACAAGACCAAAGTGCCAATGATGCATGAGACAGGAAAATTCAGGTACATGGAAGGAGAGGAGTTTAAGGCGATAGAGCTGTTTTACAAAGGACGCAACTTTAGCATGGTGATATTGCTGCCATCTGGCAAGAATGGCCTTTCCGAACTTGAGACAAAACTCACCTATGACAACTTACATAACTGGATTGGAAGCATGCAAGCGCAACGGGTGATCGTTGAAATCCCACGCTTTACCATCAGGTCCAGAATATTTTTGAAGAAGACCCTCTGGTCGCTGGGTATGAAGGACATATTTTCTCCCGGGGTGGCGGATTTTTCGGGCATGGACGGAACACGGGACTTGTTCATCAGCAAAGTAATACATGAAGCCGTGGTGGAGGTGAATGAAAGGGGTACCGAAGCCGCTGCTGCTTCGTCCATAGCTATGTCCAAGGCCGGACATATGCTTTCAAAAACAAAGTTCTTTTGCGCCAACAGGCCTTTCTTTTTCATGATACGCCACATCGGCACGGGCAGCGTGTTGTTCCTGGGACGTCTAAACAACCCGAACTCGCAAGCGATCGGAAACGAACCGCTGCGAAGCAGCGGGGGAAAATAGCCTGGGGCTTTAGCCCCAGGAAGAGTGCCGAAAAAGATGTATGCGCCCTGAAGGGGCGCGGCTGGTTCTCATGCACCTAATCACGACCACACATCGAGGTAAATTCTTCAGAGGTCCTGCAATGGAGCAGTGCTCCTGGGTGCGGCGCCCCTTCAGGGCGCATGGAAAATTTGCCCAACGCAACCTGGGGCTGAAGCCCCAGGCTATTTTCCCCCGCCCCTTCGGGGCGGTTTCGACCTACACCCCGTAGCAGGAGTAAAGAGGTGTACCCACAACCGAGGTGCTTCTCGCCTGGTATCACCACACAACCGCAGCGCCGAAACCGCCAAAGCCTTTTCGCCAGGTTCTGAATGGAGGCTTCCGTCTTGGCCTGCCCCTCGGCTCGGATTTTTAAGTCTTAGGATCAACCATTGCCGGCTCACGGATCTCATGATTCGTAGTTGTTGCCTGGACCGCATCGATTATATAGCATTGAACCCCATGGCGGACACGGGTCCCGAGAAACTTGGACGCTACCAGTTGCTGGCGCTGTTGGCCACCGGCGGGATGGCCGAGATCTACCTGGCTCGGCAGACGGGCATCAAGGGGTTCGAGCGGCTGGTGGTGGTCAAGCGCATCCTGCCGCACCTGGCCCGCAAGGAGCGCTTCGTCGAGATGTTCCTGGACGAGGCCCGCATCGCCGCCCAACTCAGCCATCCCAACATCGTGCAGATATTCGACCTGGGACATGAAGACGGCGAGTACTACATCGCCATGGAGTACCTGGAGGGCGAATCGCTCGGCCACCTGGCGCGCGAGGCAGGCGCTAGCGGGAGCTTCTTGCCCCCCCAACTGGCCGCCGGAATCGTTGCCCAGGTTTGCGACGGTCTCGACTATGCCCACAAGCTGAAAGACGAGAACGGCAAGCCGCTCAAGATCGTCCATCGCGATGTCAGCCCGCACAACATCATCGTGCTCTTCTCGGGCGGGGTGAAGCTGGTTGATTTCGGCATCGCCCGGGCGGCCTCCCAATCGCACCAGACCGAGGCCGGAACCCGCAAGGGCAAGCTGACCTACATGCCGCCCGAACAGTACATGTCCAATCCCGTCGATGCCCGCTCCGATGTCTTCTCGCTTGGAGCGGTCATGTGGGAACTGCTCACCAGACGGCGGCTTTTCAAGCGCGAGAACGAGGCCGCGGTGATCCAGGCCATCCTCAACGAGCCGGTTCCCGAGGTGCGCGAGATCCGTCCCGATCTGGCGCCCGATCTGGCGGCGGTCGCCATGCGGGCGCTCAGGCGCGATCCGGCCGAACGTTTCCAGGATGCAGGCGAGATGGGCGCGGCCATCATGGAGAGCCTCAGGGCTACCGGAGCCGCCGCAGGCATGCCGGAGATCGCCGCCTTCGTGAGCCTGGTTTTCGCAGAGCGGGCCATGACGAAACAGCGTTTGCTCGAAGAAATAAGATCTCAAGGGTCGAGCAGCATTTCGCTCAAGGTGCTCAAACCGGATACGGATGAGTCGCTGCCCTCGAGGTCACAGGTGGAAAACCCCGAGGCCGAGCAGGAGACGGTGCGCGGCGGGCGGGTGCTGGTGCATCCGGGAAAGCAGCCGGGAAAGCCGGATGACGATCTGCCCACCGCCAAGCGCAAGCGCCCGCTGGTCGACCAGGGCCATGCGTCTTCTGAGGCGTCACTTCTTCTGAGATCCGTCATGATAGCCATCCCGGTCCTGGTCGTTTTTTCGATTGTGCTCCTGTGGTTGACCTCGGGCGAGACGCCGCCCGGCGAGCGTCTGAACGTCCCTATTGCCATAGCCCGCCCGCATGAAGCGGAGCCATTGCCGCCCCAGCCGGATGAGCCGCCCGCGAGCGTTGCGCCCGATGTCGCGGGCGCACGCACCGCGCTGCTTAGTATTCGTTCGAAGCCGTCCGGCTGCCGAATCGAGATCGATGGCGTCGAGGTGCCCGGCTTGACGCCCCTTGAAGAGGTGGCCGTGGAAGCCGGAGTCGAGCACACGGTGGCGGCGAGTTGCAAACGGCACGCCAGGCAAGAGAAGCTAATATCCGCTGGGCCTGACGAGCGCCTGTTGGCCGATTTCGCCCCTGACAAGTTGGAACCGGCCGTGTCCAAGACGGGTCGCCTGCGCCTCAATACCGTACCCTGGAGCGAGGTCTTCCTGGGCCGCCGCAGGCTGGGTATGACCCCGTTGCTGGGAGTCAAGCTCCCCGCGGGCACTTATACCCTCACGGCCGTCAACGAAAGCAAGAACCTGAGCCGGACTTTCAAGGTTACGATTCAGGCGGGGCGTACCACCTCGCTGAAAATCCCGTTGAGTAAGTAAAATCATTGCCTGCTATGGGGAGAAAAACATGGCCAAGATGATGCGCTGCAAGGCTTGTGGCTACATCGCCACCGATGCGAAAATCGGCGGCGTATGCCCGGCCTGTGGGCTGCCGCGAACCGTGTTCGAGGAGTTCGAAGACAAGATTTCACCCAAGCGCAAGCGGATCATTGATCTGCACTTGCACCCCATAGCCGTGCATTTTCCCCAGGCGCTGGCGACGCTGGTTCCGCTGTTCATCGTCGCTGGATGGTGGATCCTGAAGCCTTCGCTGGCCATTGATGTCTTGAACAGCGCGCGCGTTCTTGCAGTCCTTTTGCCCTTCAGCGTTCTGGGAGCGATCGCCGCCGGAATCATCGACGGTAAAACGCGTTTCAAGAAACTGTCGACTCCGTTGCTGGTCAAAAAAATCGTCATCGGTTCGGTCTTGCTGCTCTTGTCGACTGCCGTATGTGTTCTGGTGTTGCTGCCCAACCTGGGTCAATGGGCGGTCTACGCGGTTCTGGCTCTCTCGCTGGCCTGTGTCGGCTGCGAGATTCTGCTGGGGAATATCGGCGCCGGTCTGATGTCCGCCTTCTTGCGCTAGGTAATTAAAGAACCCACTCCAGGCCCAGCTCCTTGAGCTTGCCGGGGGTCGGGTTGCCGGTTTCCGGATCCCAGCCCATTATGGCGTAGTAGTCATCCAGCATCGCGGCAAAGGCCTGGCGGTCGACGTGCTTGCCCTTGCTGGGGCCGTCGGGCAGCGGGTCGAAGACCCTCCCGGGCAGACGATCATGCTCGCGGCCGAAGCCGCGCCGGGCGTTGAGTTGGCGCATCATGTTCACCCGCCGCTCGCCGGCCTTGATCAACTCGTAGAAAGTGCACTCCCAACCGGTGGTGAAGCGCAGAAGGTCTTCCAACTCGCGGTAGAGGAAGAGGTTGCCGGGTCCCCAGCAAAACATGCACAAGCACAGCGAGTCTAGCAGGCTGTAGTAGAACTGCGAGTGGACGGTCATCAGTACCTTGGCCGGGTTGGTCGAGTCGCGATCTCCGCTGCCGACTATGGCCAGGCCGAGGCAGTCGTCGCCCGCCGCGTCGAGCAGCCAGTCGTGTTCCGAGGACTGGTGATCGGGTCCGATCGGGCAGACGGCGTACATCAACGCCTGGGACGGTTTGACCTGGGGCATATGGACGGCGAAGCCCTGGTTCTTGGTATGCACGGCATAGGGCGCAGTCTGCGGCCCGAACTTCTCGATGGCGGTGACGAAGCCCCCGGCCAACACATCGCCGATGCCGCGCCGCTCGCCGACTTGCTCGATCAGCCAAAACAGATCCTGCGGATTGCCGAAACCCGGCTTCCGGCCATCCAGCGCCTCGGCCGGGATCAATCCCTTTTCAGCGCACTCGAAAACATAGCCCGCCAGGCCGCCCATGGTGATGGTGTCCATGCCGTACTCGCCGCACAGCTGGCTTGCGCGGGCCACCGCGGCCGGGTCGCAGATGTCGAGGTTCGAGCCCAGCATGCCGAGCGTCTCGAACTCGGGGCCTCCGAGCGCGTCCGTGAGAGGGTAGGGCGAGGTGGCCTTTACCTTCTTGCGACAGCGTACGGCACAGCCGAAACAAGTCGTCGAGCCGGCGCCGAGATCCGACTCGAAGCTCTCGCCGTCCAGCAGCTTGTAGTCGGCCGTAAACCCGCGCGAATAGTTATGGGTGGCCAGGTTGCCGCTTTCGGCCTGGAATCCGACCACGCCCGGCGTGCCGAGCTTTTGGAGCGTTGCGGGAAACGACGCGCCGGCAATCCGCCCCGCCGCCCGGCGGGCAAGATCCCTGAGCCCCCCGGCGTCGGCGAAGTCGGGTTTGCCCCTGCCGCGGACGACCACGGCCCTGAGCTTCTTGGAGCCGAAGACGGCGCCCATGCCGGTGCGCCCGGCCACGTCGTTGCGATCGACCATCAGGCAGGCGAAGCGCACCAGGCGTTCGCCGGCCGGGCCGCATTGCAGGACACTGAAGCCCGACCCGTCGATCTCGCAGCCGATGATGTCCAAAGCCCGGCTGGTGCTCAGGCAGGCGAGTTGCACCGCCGGGCGAATGCTCACCTGGTCGTCTTCGACCAGCAGGTAGCAAGCTTCTGCGGCCCGGCCGCTTATCACGATAGCGTCGTAGCCGGCTCGCTTGATGGCCGGGCCGATGTTTCCGCCGGCCTGACTGTCGCCCACCATGCCGGTAAGAGGAGACAATGCGCTTATGGAGCAGCGACTCACCCCGGAGACCGCGGCACCGGTGGTGACGCCGGGTGCGATGGTCACCACGTTCTCGGGCCCGAGCGGGTCTGCCCCGGCGTCTGTTTCGTCGAGCAAGAAATAAGTGCCCAGCATCCCGCCGCCCAGGTAAGTGCGGAAAAAGGATTCGGGATAGGAGCGTTTCTCGATCTCACCCGTGGTCAGATCGACTCGCAGTATCAAGCCTCGAAAACCTTTGGCTGTCATCGATTACCTTTTATGCGGTCAGGCGCAAGTGAATGAGTGACAGGGCAGCCTCGGCTGAAAATGAACGAACAAGTTGTCGATCCAGCGCCGGGAACAACCTGTGCCTGACATCCGTGCCGGCGTCGTCGCTTATTGCAAGATAGACCGTGCCGACCGGCTTCGTCAAGCTGCCGCCCGTGGGGCCGGCGATGCCGGTGATGGCGACGGCCAGGTCTGCGCCCGAAAGACGCCGGACTCCCTCGGCCATGGCCCTGGCGCAGGCTTCGCTGACGGCGCCCTGCTCGCGTAACAGGGCTGCCTCGACCCCCAGCAGCTTCTCTTTCATCGAGTTTGAGTAGGTCACCGCCGAGAGCAGGAAGACCGCGGATGAGCCCGGGACATCGGTCAGCAGCTTTCCCAGCAGGCCGCCGGTGCAGCTCTCCGCAGCGGCCAGAGTCAGTCCCCTGTCTTTCAACGTCCTGATCACGGTCCTGGGCAGTATAGCGTGCCTCTTCGCGAACAAACGATAGTAATTCGAAAAATGCGGGCGCAAGTTTACCTCAGTAGGCCTTGGCGAAGATCACCCGCCCGTGCGACTCGCCGCCGCAGAAGGGGCAGCTTCCTTTCTCTTCGGGAGCATCGAGCGGAATACAGCGGATGGTGGCCTTTGTCTGCTCTTGGATCTGCGCCTCGCACTCGCCCCGGCCGCACCAGTGGGCGCGGAGAAAGCCGCCAGGGTTCTCGAGCTTTTCGATGAAACTTTCACGGTCGTCGACATCGAAAGTGAAATCGTCGCGCATCTTTTTGGCCTTGTCGAAAAGGTTCCGCTGGATGTCTTCGAAAATCTCGGTGACTTTCCGCGCCAGTTCGGATCGAGCCACGGAGATCTTCTCGCCGCTGTCGCGTCTTACCACTACGGCCTGGTCGGCCTCGAGATCGCGCGGGCCGAGTTCGATGCGCACCGGCACTCCGCGGTTCTCCCAGTGATGAAACTTGAACCCCGGGCTCTGGTTGACCCGGTCGTCGACCTGCACCGCCCGCCCGAGGCCCAGCTCGTCTGCGAGTTTGTGAGCCTCGGTGTTTATCAACGCGGGATCGGTTTTCTTGCCCGGAATGGGGACGACGACAGCCTTGGTGGCGGCAATACGCGGCGGCAGCACCAGGCCGCGGTCGTCTGCGTGAGTCATGATCACGGCACCAATCAGGCGTGTAGAGACACCCCAACTGGTGGCCCAGACGAGTTGCCGCCGGCCCTGTTCGTCCTGGTAGGTGACGTCGAAAGCGCGGGCGAAGTTCTGACCCAGGTTGTGCGAGGTGCCGGCCTGCAGGGCGCGGTGATCCTGCATCATGGCCTCGATGCAGTAGGTGCGCTCGGCTCCGGCGAACTTCTCGCGCTCGCTCTTGATACCCTTGATGACCGGGATGGCCAGGTAGTCCTCGGCCAGGCGCCGGTAGACCTCGAGCATCTGCAGGGTCTCACTCTCGGCCTCCTGCTCGCTGGCATGGGCGGTGTGCCCCTCCTGCCACAGGAACTCGGTGGTGCGCAAAAACAGGCGCGTGCGCATCTCCCAGCGCACCACGTTGGCCCACTGGTTAATAAGCAGCGGCAGGTCGCGGTGCGACGAGATCCACTTCTTGTACATGCTCCAGATGATCGTCTCGGAGGTCGGGCGGATGTAGAGCGGCTCGTCGAGCTTGCTGCCTCCCCCGTGGGTCACCACGGCGCACTCCGGCGCGAATCCCTCTACGTGCTGGGCCTCCTTCTTCATGAAGGATTCCGGGATCAAAAGCGGGAAGTAGGCGTTGACGTGACCGGTCTCCTTGAACATCTCGTCGAGCACCTGCCGGATGTTCTCCCACAGGGCGTAGCCGTTGGGGCGGATGACCATGCAGCCCTTGACCGGCGCGTAGTCGGCCAGTTCGGCCTGCTGGATGACGTCGAGGTACCACTGGTTGTAATCCTTGTCTCGCGGGGTGATCCTGGCTTGCATCTCGATGGCTCCCAATATTATTCGCGTTCAATGAAACAGTGTAAGCAGGGCAATCACGACCAGCGAAAGAAAGCATGCTAGAAACACGGCCAGGGCCAGCGGATCGATGCCAAGACGCCTTGCAAGCTTCTTGCCCGCCTCTGCCGCCGTCGTTATCCGCAGTGCGCTCTTGAAATTCCCATTCTCGACAAGATCCCGAAAGCGGGTTTCCTGTGGGTCAAGGGTCTTCGGCTCTTGGCCGGGTACGGGTATGCCTTGTTCTTCTGATTCAGGTTCCATGGATGGCAGAATACGTTCTAGTAGCCGTCCAGATCAACCCCAATCATTTCCAGGCATGAAGGCGTTGGGATCAACCAAATCGCGACTTGCTTGACATGGGGCTTGCAGAATTGAAACATTTTTCCGCAGGCGTCCTCCCAAAGTCGCTTGTGGCTTGCTACTAAGCCTTCTTACTTCTTCGGGTTCGTCGTTCGAGTCCACCGGCCCGGTTCTGGCACCGGGCTTGCAACAGAAGGCGACATTAGCGAATACCAGGAGGGAGGAAGATATGTTGGAACAGTCTACCCGCCAACTTGCCAAGGAATCACAACAGAGCAAGCCCAGTCCTGAAAGGGTAACATGCTTCGTTTGCAAGCAGCAGGTCAGCCATTCGCAGGTGGTAAAGCTGCGCCACCCCAGGGAGCATGACGTCTGGGTTTGTGAGCAACACCTGAAAAGATAGTTGATTGTTGATAATGCCGTAAATACGGCATGTTGTCGGATATACATTAAGTAATACATCCGGTTCTGCCTGTTTGTTCACAAAATGGTGTCTGTTTTTTGTACACCGCTATCCAGAACATGTTCTCGTCGGTAGTCATTTTTATTAAATACCTCTTTATTTCAACTAAATAGAAGCTTGGGCGGTTCGGCTGGCACCTAGCCCATCCATATCATGTGGTGTATATAATCTGTATACCAGATTCTGTGGTCTGGCTGTTATATGGACGATATATCGAAACAAAACCTGAGAAAATCTTGACATCACTCCTGGCGTGGTGGACTATTCATCAATGTGGGAAATAGTGGTAAGTAGTGACGTATATTGGTACGTCGTGCGCGGCCTCTTTACGGAGTGAGAATGTTCACCGGGCGATTCGAGCATACCATCGACAGCAAGGGTCGGGTGAGTCTGCCATCCCGCTTCAGGGAGATCCTTTCGACTTCGTATGCCGACGATCGCCTGATCATCACCTCGTTCACAGACCCATGCCTGATCGCCTACCCGGTGGCAGAGTGGCGGACCTTCGAGGAGAAGGTTCGCGCCCTGCCGCGCTTCGATCCCAGGGTGATGCAGGTGAAGCGCGTGCTGGTCTCGGGCGCCACCGAGTGTCCGATCGACAAAAACGGCCGTGTGCTGGTCCCGCCGGTGCTGCGGCAATTCGCGGGGCTCGAGCGCGAGGTTGTCTGGGCCGGGATGGTGGACACCATCGAGATCTGGTCCAAGGAAAACTGGGAGCGTATGTTCGCTGCCGCCCGGGGCGAAATAGCCGACCTCGGGGGAGCCCTGGGAGATTTGGGGCTCTGAAGTTCGTAAAGTCAGGGGCCGGATGCGCGTCCGGCCAGGCGGGGCCACACAGGCGCCGCGAGTCAAGGAGGGATACCAGGGGTGGAGCACCGTCTACACCAGCCGGTTATGCCCGAACAAGTGGCGCGCTATCTGCAACCGCGCTCGGGCGGCACCTATATCGATCTCACTCTTGGCCTGGGAGGTCACGCCGAGGTGATCCTCGAGCGCTCTTCACCCGATGGCCACCTATTGGGCATCGACCGCGATGCAGAGGCGCTCGAGCACGCGAGCCGCAGGCTTTCCTCCTTTGGAGATCGTTTTCGCGCGTTGCACGGCAGCTTTTCCGAACTACCCGATCTCATGGCCGGCGTCGGCCTCACGCGAGTCGACGGCATGCTTGCCGACCTGGGGGTCTCGTCGCTGCAACTCGACAGCGAACGGCGGGGATTCAGCCTGATGAAAGCCGGGCCGCTCGACATGCGCATGGATGCCACGGCGGGCGCCCCGCTTGCCGAGAAATTGGCGGGCATGGATACGCTGGAATTGGCCGGCGCGTTAGCGCGCCTGGGCGAGGTTTCACACGCACGAAAGATCGCGGGCAGGATTCTGGCGGCGCTCCATGCTGGAAAACTCAAAGACACTCTCGACCTGGCGCGTGTCTCGGCCGAGGGCCCACGGCGGGGGAAGATCCATCCCGCCACCCGGGTTTTCATGGCCCTGCGTATGCTGGTCAACCGGGAGATCGAGGAGCTTACGACGCTGCTCGACAGGTTGCCCGATCCTCTTCAGCCAGGCGGGCGGGTCGTCATTATCGCTTTTCACAGCCTGGAGGATCGTCTGATCAAGAGGCGCTTTACGGAACTTTCAGGAAAGTGCAGCTGCCCGCCGGGATTCCCGGAGTGCCGCTGCGGCGAGCGCCGGCGGATCACACTGCTCACCAGGCGCGTGGCGCGGCCTGATGACGACGAGATCAACGCGAACCCCCGCTCACGCAGCGCGCGCTTGCGAGCGGCAGAGCGATTGGCGGCATAGGCGTTACGATATGACAAGCGACAAGAAAAGAAAGCGTACCAAGAACCGTCCCGGGCCATCGGGCTGGACGGCTGGTTGGACGGCCGCCGTGATTGTCGTCGCGGCTTTCAGCCTGGCCGCGATTCTGCATGTGCGCACGAAACTCGTCGCTGTCGAACTGGGCTACCGCCTTTCGCGGGCCGCCTCCGAGAACAAGCAGCTTCAGGCCGAGTCGCGCAAACTGCGGCTGGAGGTGGCCACGCTTCGCAACCCCCGTCGGTTGCGCCGGCTGGCCGCTGACAAGCTGGGCCTGTTCGAACCGCGACCGGAGCAGGTGATCACCATCGGTACCCCAGGGCACGGCAAGCTTGCGGCCAGCACCTACAACGATCGGAAGGTGCCATAGTGCCCGATCGCAAGCATACCCGCTGGATGCAGATTCGCCTGCTGGTTATCACGGGCTTTTTGGCTCTATGCGCTGGCGTTGTGGTTTATCGCGTCTTCAATCTCCAGGTGCGGCAGGCAAGCTGGCTGCGCGAACTTTCGCGCCAGCAGTATCTCAAGGAGATCACGCTCGAGCCGATGCGCGGGCAGATCGTCGATCGTCACGGGGCGCCGCTGGCAGTGAGCGTGATGACAGAATCGGTCTTCGCTATGCCGGGTCAGATGCAAGATCCCCGTGGGGCCGCCGGCAAGCTGGCCGCTGCGCTCGAACTCGATCACACACACACTACTAGCCTTCTTGCAAAGCTCACCGGTCGCAAGCACTTCACCTGGGTCAAGCGGCGCCTCGCCCCGCGGCTGGCCGGACGGGTGCACGCTCTCAACATAAAGGGCGTTCACTTCACCCGTGAGAGCCGGCGCTTCTACCCGGCGCGGGAACTTGCAGCATCGGTAGTCGGCTTCGCCGGCGACGGTCGAGGCCTCGAGGGAATCGAGCTGATCTTCGACGGCCTGCTGAGGGGAGAGACTGTGCTGGCCCAGGGCCTCAGGGATGCCCACGGCAATCTCCTGTTAGCCGACGGCATCGGACAGCACAACTCGAATCAGGGCGGGGGAGTGGTGCTGACCATCGACAGCACCATTCAGGAGATAGTCGAGACCGAGCTGGAGAACACATTGCGGCGCACGGGCGCCAAGGCGGCCAGCGCAATCGTAATGGAACCGGCCAGCGGCCGCATCCTGGCGCTGGCCAACACGCCGGGCTTCAACCCCAACACATTCTGGAAGTTCAAAGCGGCCGACTATCGCAACAGGACGGTCACCGATTGCTACGAGCCCGGCTCGACCATGAAGGTGTTCACCATGGCGGCGGCCCTGTCCGCGGGTGTCGTCGATTCACATGAGAAGATCGACTGCCATCATGGCAGCCTGAAGATCGGCTCGCACACGATCCACGACTCTCACCGCGGAGGCTTCGGACTTCTCGATCCTACCGAGATCCTGGTTCACTCCAGCAACATCGGCATGGCCGAGATCGGCGGGCGTCTTGGGCGCAAGCGCTTGTACTCGGCGTTTCGGCGCTTCGGCTTCGGTCGACGCACCGCAGTCGACCTGCCGGGCGAGTCCCGTTGCAGGCTGCGTAAGCCCAAGGGCATCTCGGACGTGGGCCTGGCCACCATCTCCTTCGGCCAGGGCGTCAGCGTGACGCCCCTGCAGCTAGTAACCGCCCTGTGCGCGGTCGCCAACCGGGGCGTCTGGATGCGCCCCCTGGTAATCAGGGAGATCCGCGGGCCGCAAGGAGAACTGGTGCAGGAATTCGATCCAGATCCCGCGGGTCGTGTAATGAAAGCAGCGACGGCCGAGCGGCTGATTGCCATGATGGAAGGTGTAACCCGCCCGGGCGGCACCGGGCCCCGGGCGGCCATCGAGGGGTACACGGTGGCCGGCAAGACCGGGACCGCCCAGAAGGCCGATCCCATCGCGGGCGGCTATTCCGAGGACAAGCGTGTGGCCTCGTTCATGGGATTCGTCCCGGCCGACAAACCGCGTATCGCCGTGCTGGTGATGGTCGATGAACCGCAATCGAGCCCTTACGGAGGAGTGGTCGCGGCCCCTGCCTTCGCCCGGATTGCCGGGGCCAGCTTGCGTTACATGGGTGTGTTTCCAAGAGGCTCTGCTTACGCCGCGTTGCAACAAGTTACGGGCTTACTATCGACGGATAGGCAAAAGGCGGGGCTGGAGGATTTTGGTGGGGCTTCGGCGGGCAGGCCCTCGATGATCGACGGAGAGGTCGGGCCGGGGATTGGCACACAGACCAGTGGAAATACGGACGGCTTTCTGGGTGGTCTTTCCGGGCTTTCCGTGCGCGAGGCAGTGGCTCGACTGTACGGCCGGGGATTCGATGTCGTCGTGCATGGCACGGGGCGCGTGATGGACGCCAAGCTGTCTGCTGGAGTGGTGCAGCTGATTCTCGAACATCATTCGAATGTTCCCGATGCCGGCCCGCCTGGAACCGAACTTGCAGCGCTATCCGGCAAGGAGGGCGGCCGGTGAGATTGTTTCGTGAATACGGGCCGATTGCGCAGCGGGGGCTACGGCCCTGGCAGGATGTGTGGCAAGCATGACACGAGGCACTAAAAATTTGCAGGAGTTGATCGAGGGAGTCGAGGTCATACACCTTACTGGCGATTCCCAGGTGTCCATCGGCGGTCTGAGCTTTGATTCCCGCCTGGTGAAACAGGGCGATCTGTTCGTCGCCGTGCCGGGTCTGGATGCCGACGGGCACGACTTTCTGGGCCAGGCCGCAGCGGCCGGCGCCTCCGCCGCAGTGGTGTCCAGGGACGTTGATCCCGATGGGTTCGCGGCCGTTGTGCGCGTCAGAGACTGTCGGGCGGCGTTGGCGATGATAGCTTCCGATTTCTTCGGGCGGCCGTCTTTGGAAACTGACCTGGTGGGTATCACGGGGACCAACGGCAAGACGACTTTAACCTACCTGATCGAGCACATCGCCCGTGAGGCCGATCTCAGGCCCGGTGTCCTGGGCACCATCGGCGTGCGCTGGGCGGGGCACGGCCAGACTCTCGATCACACCACACCGGAAGCGCCGCTGCTCCAGGAGTTGCTGCGGCAAATGTGTACAGAAAACATCTCGCCGGTGGCCATGGAGGTCTCGTCGCACGCGCTCAGCCTCGAGCGAACGCTGGGTTGTCACTTCAAGCTGGGCGTGTTCACCAATCTCAGCCGCGATCACCTCGACTACCACGGCGACCTGGAAAACTATGCCCGGGCCAAGGCGCTTCTTTTTTCCCGCGAGCTTGTACAAAGCCGGGCCACGGATAAGGCGGCGGTCTACAACCGGGACGATCCATATTGGTCCACGGTGGTCGGCGGCTTCAAGGGCCGGAGTATGAGTTTTGGCTTCGACGCCGAAGCCGACGTGCATCCCATGGGTTCCGTGCACTACGCACTCGACGGCATCGAAGCCCGGGTGGCCTATCCCGGCGGGCATTTCGACATAACCGGCCGACTGCCTGGGCGCCACAATCTGCAAAACTCGCTGGCCGCGGTGGCGGTGGCCCTGGCACTGGGCATCGAGCCTCGAGCGATAGCCAAGGGTATCGCGGCCTGCCGCGTGGTGCCCGGACGCCTGCAGCGGGTACTGGCCGATCTAGGGCCGGCCCATGATCGTCCGGCGGTCTTCGTCGACTACGCGCATACCGACCAGGCGCTTGCGAACGTATTGAGTTCTCTGCGACCGCTGACTTCCGGGCGCTTGATAGTCATCTTCGGCTGCGGCGGAGATCGAGACCGCGGCAAGCGCCCCCTGATGGGCAAGGCCGTGGCCGGCTGGGCCGACCTGGCGGTGGTCACCTCGGACAACCCGCGCAGCGAAGATCCCCTGGCGATCATCGAACAGATCTTGCCCGGGCTCGACGAGCTGGGCTTCGGGCGCCTGGATGTCGACGATCTCATCGCGGCCGGCAGCCGGGAGTACGCGGTCATACCCGATCGCAGCAGGGCAATCGCCGCGGCCATTTCGGCAGCAATGCCCGACGACGTGGTCGTCATCGCCGGCAAGGGACACGAGGACTACCAGATTGTCGGAACGACCCGGCGGCACTTCGACGATTGCGAACAGGCGCGAAAAGCGCTTGGCGCCCGGCCCGCGGGAGACGAAAGATGACTGCGATTCTCGCAACCGCCGCCCAGTTGGCCCAGGCTGTGAGCGGTGATCTTATCGCCGGTGATGCCGACACTTCCTGCACCAGTGTCAGTACCGACAGCCGCGTGCCGGCCCCGGGGGCGCTCTTCGTGGCACTGAGAGGCGAAAACTTCGACGGGGCCCGCTTCGCAGTTTCTGCGGTCGAGCAGGGGGCCACCATCGTACTGATCGAGCGAAGTAGTCTTGCTTTAAAGATTGCGGGCGAATTGAGCGCTGCGGTGGTGGCGGTGGATGACACCCTCCGGGCACTGGGCGACCTGGCCGCCTGGCATCGGCGCAGGTTGCCTGCGCGGGTGGTGGGTATAACCGGCTCGAACGGCAAGACCTCCACCAAGCAGATGACGGCGGCGGTGCTCGGGGGTCCTCCGGCCGTTCTTTCCAACCGCGGCAACTTCAATAACCTAATTGGCATGCCGCGTGCCCTCTTGGGTCTCGGCACTGGACAGACGCACGCCGTGGTCGAGATGGGCATGAGCGCCCGCGGCGAGATCGCCCGCCTGGCCGAGATCGCCGCGCCCGAGATCGGCCTGATCACCAACGTGCATCCCGTCCATCTCGAAGGACTGGGAAGCATAGAGCAAGTGGCTCGGGCCAAGGCCGAGTTGATCGAGGCCCTGCCGGCGGACGGCGTGGCCGTGCTGAACATGGACGATCCCCACGTGCTCAAGGTGGCCTCCCGTACGCGGGCCAGACGGGTGACATTCGGTCGTGCACCCAACGCCGACGTGCGCCTGCTTGATTCACATGAGACGGACGCCGGGGTGAGCTTCGAACTCTCGGTCGCCGGCGAGAAGATCGTATCGCAGCTCGATCGTCCCGGGTTGCACAATGCGATCAACGCCGCGGCCGCTGCCGCCGTCGGCTGGGTCGAAAACGTCGCCGTCGCCAAGATTGGCGAGCGCCTGGCGCGCGCCGAGTTGCCGGCTCTGCGCATGGAGCGGCTGCGACTCGGCAGCGGATACTTGCTCATAGACTGCTACAACGCCAACCCGCGCTCGATGCAGGCGGCTATCGATACGGTCGTGCGGCTCGCTTCCGGCTCTGCTTGCTACGCCGTGCTTTCCGACATGCGCGAACTGGGAGACGCCTCGGACGAGCTTCACCAAAAGCTCGGCCACGCGGCGGCCGCATCCGGCCTGCGCGGCATGTGCGCCTTCGGGCGGCTGGCGCGGGACATCGCCGCTGCCGCCCGTGAGGGAGGCCTTGCGGAAATCATGCAGACCGAGTCGCTCGAAGAAGCCACAGACTGGGTCGCGGATAAGCTCAGGCAAGACGCCTGGGTGTTGTTGAAGGGATCGCGGGCCATGCGGCTCGAGAGAATCGCTGACCGCCTGGCCGTAAGATTCGGCGTCGCCTGGCGCAAACAGGAGGACTGACAGCGTGCTTTACTATTTGCTCTACCAGCACAGTCACCTGGTCAACGTAATACGCTACCCTTCTTTCCGGGCCATAGCGGCGGGCGCAACTGCATTGATCACCGGCTTGCTGCTCTACCCGGCCTTCATCGGCTGGCTCAAGTCGGTTCAGAAAGGCGCCTCCAACGTCAGGGAAGACACACCCGAGACGCACCAGGCCAAGTCGGGCACGCCCACCATGGGAGGGGCGCTTCTGGTGGTGGCCATCATGACCAGCTGCCTGCTGTGGGGCGACCTGACCGATATCAACCTCTGGGTTCTTATGGGCCTGACCACGCAGTTCGGCCTGATCGGTTTCATAGACGACTATCGCAAGCTGCGCAACCACAACTCCAAGGGTCTCTCGGGCAAGGTGCGGCTGATTATGCAGTTCTCCTTTACCGGGGCGATGATAGCGCTTCTGATCTTCTTTACCCACTTCGATACGCGCATCTCGTTCCCGGTGATTAATTTCAAGCGTTTCAACCCGGACATCGGCCCGTATTGCTACATTCTCTTCGCGACCGTGGTTATCGTCGGCACGGCCAACGCCGTCAACATGACCGACGGGTTGGACGGCCTGGCCATCGGCCCGGTTGTCACATCCTCGTTCACCTTTCTGGTGCTGGCCTATGCCGCCGGCACCGTGCTCATGAAGAAATTCGTGGTGGCCGACTACCTGCGCATCCCGCATGTCGAGGGAGCCGAGGAGTTGACCGTTTTCTGCGCGGCCATGATGGGTGCCGGGGTGAGTTTCCTGTGGTACAACGCCTATCCGGCAACGGTGTTCATGGGTGATGTCGGCTCGCTGGCCATGGGCGCCGCGCTGGGCACCATGGCCGTACTTACCAAGAACGAGATCGTCTCGGCTATCATTCATGGTGTTTTCCTTATGGAGATCCTCTCGGTGATCATCCAGGTGATCTCGTTCAAGTTGACCGGCAAGCGGGTGTTTCGCATGGCACCGCTGCACCACCACTACGAGTTGAAGGGCTGGGCAGAGCCCAAGATCATTGTTCGTTTCTGGGTCGTGTCGATCATGCTGGCCATGCTGGGATTGGCCAGCCTCAAGCTGCGCTAAGGGAGAGTCGTGGATTCGATCGATAAGCGTCTCGAGCATCCCGCCGGGCTGAAAGTCCTGGTTGTGGGCCTGGCCCGCAGCGGGTCGGCGGCGGCGCGCCTGTTGGCCGGCCGCGGGGCGCGAGTTCTGGGCACAGATCGCGGTGAGTCCATTTCCGGCGCGAGTGATCTCGAGCGGGCAGGCGTCGAACTGCGCCTAGGGGGTGACTACCCGGAACTGGTGCCGGAGGTCGAGATGCTGGTGCTCAGCCCCGGAGTTCCACTGAGCGCGCCGCTAGCGCAAGAGGCGCAGCGTTTGGGCGTGCCGGTATTGGGAGAACTCGAGCTGGCCGCACGTCTGCTGCGCAAGGATGCCGGCCCGCCGCTGCTGGCCGTCACCGGCACCAACGGAAAATCCACCACCTCGGCGCTTTCGGCCCACCTGCTGGCCGGAGACGGAAGACGGGTTTTTCTGGGGGGCAACATCGGGAGGCCGCTTTGTGAGTTGTTGCTTGGCGGGCAGACAGTCGATGTCGCGGTAGTGGAGGTCTCCAGCTTCCAGCTAGAGCACCTAAGCGACCCACGGGCGTTCGTCCCGCGTGTGGCCGTCTGGCTCAACCTGACGCCGGATCACCTCGATCGGCACGCTAGCCTGCAGAACTACGCCGCGATAAAACGACGGCTCTTCGAGGGGCAGGGCCCTGCTGACAGCGCCGTGCTATTCACGGACGACGCCACCGTTCGCGAATCCGGCCTTGGCCTGCGCGGCAGGTTGCTCGGCTTCGGCCGCGATGCGGCCGAACTTCCGGAAGACGGCATGCTGATTTCAGGGCGCGGGCTCTCAGTCATTGGCGAAGCGGGTCACTACACCCTCACGGCGCCGCGGCTGGCCGGCGATCACAACGCGGAGAACGCGGCCGCCGCTGCTCTGGCCGTTGCTGCGCTGGGAGTTGCCCCGGCCGCGATACAGGCAGGGCTCGATTCGTATCCCGGCCTGCCTCACAGGCTGGAACCTGTCGGCGAGATCGCCGGCGTGCGCTATATAAATGACTCCAAGGGGACAAACGTCGATGCGACGGCCAAGTCGCTGACGGGTTTCGGATCCTCGGTAATCTTGCTGGCCGGCGGGCGGGGCAAGGGCAGCGGTTACCAGAAGCTGCGCGCAGCGGTCGGCCGGCACGTCAAACAGCTGATCCTGTTCGGCGAGGAGGCCGACAGGTTGGCTGTGGATCTCGAAGGTTGCGCTCCCGTGCGGTTTGTGGCCGGGATGGCCGAGGCTGTCAATCTGGCAAGCCAGCTTGCGCAAAGCGGGGACGTGGTGTTGCTCAGCCCGGCCTGCGCCAGCTTCGATATGTTCAGCGACTACGCTCAGCGCGGGCGCGTGTTTACAGAGTTGGTTAGTGCTTTACAGGAGGGGTCTTGATCCGCATGCGCGAAAAAGAAGCCGCCAAGCAGCGGCAGGTAGCGGCCGCCGTCACCGCTGCCGGCCGGCCGGATGCACTGCTGCTCTTTGGCGTCATCGTGCTTTCGGCCTGCGGCCTGATCATGGTCTACAGCGCCAGCGCCGTGTATGCCCAGGCCAAGACCGGCGACTCGATGTACTTTTTCAAGCACCAGCTTGTCAACCTGGCGCTTGGAATTTCGGCCATGGTCGCCGCCTATCGCTTCGGTTACCAACGTCTGGTGCGCTACGCCTATCCCCTGTTGCTTTTCTGCATGCTGTTGCTGGTGGCGGTGCTGGTGCCCGGCATTGGCTCGCGCGCGGGCGGCTCCAGCCGCTGGATCAAGCTGGGCGGGTTCGGATTCCAGCCCGGAGAGTTAGCCAAGGTAGCTTTCGTGGTCTACCTGGCCTGCTCGTTGACACGCAAGCGGGCCAAGATCAAGGCCTTCGGCAAGGGTTTCCTGCCGCACCTGATGGTCAGCGGCGTGCTTATTTTGCTGCTTCTGGGCCAGCCGGATTTTGGAACCGCGGCCGTTTTGACCTTGCTGCTGTTCTTCATGCTCTTCGTGGCCGGTACGCGCATCAGCTACATCGTGGCGGCGGCCCTCTTGGCGATTCCCATGGCCTACGGTTTGATCGCCGGTTCGACCTACCGCATGCGCCGGCTGTTGGCTTTCCTCGATCCCTGGGCACACCGCCAGGACATCGGCTACCAGATCTCCGAGAGCTTGATGAGCTTCGGATCGGGCGGACTGTTCGGCATGGGCCTGGGCGAGGGCAAACACAAGCTGTTCTTCCTGCCTGCGGCACACACAGATTTCATATACTCGATCGTCGGCGAAGAGCTCGGCATCGCCGGCGCACTGGCGCTGATGGTCGTCTTCGGCGTCGTGATTTACAGGGGCATGCGCATCGCACTGCGCGCCCCGGACCTGTTCGGATGTTACGTGGCCTTCGGGCTGACGATGCTTGTGGGGCTGCAGACGGTGATCAACATGGGAGTCGTCACCGGACTGCTGCCGACAAAAGGGCTGACGCTGCCGTTCTTTTCGTACGGCGGTAGTTCGCTGATCTGCACCTTGCTGGCGGTGGGGATTCTGTTGAGTATCTCGGCCGCCGGGAGCGAGAGCGTACCGGATGCCAAGCTGACCTGGCCCTGAGGAAACAGTATGCGGGAGAACGGATTGAAAGTGCTGATTGCAGGCGGAGGAACGGGCGGTCACCTGTTCCCCGGTTTAGCACTGGCCGAGGAGATCGTCCGTCGCGATCAGGGACACGAGGTTCTCTTCGTCGGCACCGGGCGCGGTCTCGAGGTAAGGCACGTTCCGCGCTCCGGCTTCGAGCTGCGTCTAATCAGCGTCGGCGCCCTGAAGGGCCGCGGCATCTGGGGTTGGATGACAGGCCTTTTACGCCTGCCACGGGCCGTATGGCAATCGCGCCGGATCATCAAGCAGTTTTTACCCGACGTGGTGGTGGGGGTCGGCGGGTATTCCTCGGGTCCCGTCATGTTGGCGGCCTGGCTGAGGCGACTGCCGACTATGATCCTCGAGCAGAACGCACTGCCTGGCATGACCAACCGCTGGCTGGGCAAGATCGTGCGCGCGGTCGTAACGGCCTTTCCCGAGGCTGAGAAGTTTTTCTCCGGCGGCAAGGTGCATCTGTTAGGCAACCCGGTGCGCCGGGCCCTGGTCGAGAACTTGACGTTGGGCGACCATGAACGCACGGGTAAACACTTGCTGGTCTTCGGCGGCTCCCAGGGCGCTCGCGCTCTCAACCAGATTGTGCCGCAGGCGGCGGCGCTGCTGATGCCGAGCTTTGCGGATCTGCAGATTGTGCACCAGACCGGCGAGCGCGAACACAAACAGGTCGAGCGTCTCTACGCCGAGCTTGGCCTGGCTGCCCGTGTGCTGCCTTTCATCGATGATATGGCTTCGGCCTACCGCCTGGCCGATCTGGTCGTCTGTCGCGCGGGAGCCACGACCCTGGCCGAATTGTCGCTGTCCCGCAAGCCGGCCGTGCTGATCCCGTTTCCCCACGCCGCGGACAATCACCAGGAGGTCAATGGCGGGGCGCTGGTCGAAGCCGGCGCGGCGATTATGATCCGCCAGTCCGAGCTCAGCGCCGAGCGCCTGGCCGAGAGCATCGGTTCGATCCTCGACGATCCCGAGAGGCTTGTCCGGATGGCTAAGGCCTCGGAGGCCGTCGGCCGGCCCGGAGCGGCCCGGGAGATCTGCGATCTTTGCCTGCAACTCGCGCGCGGAGCGCGGGTGCCGGCGGGGGAGGGAGCCTGATGCCGCTGCGTCGCACATACAAAGTGCACTTCGTGGGCATCGGCGGGATAGGTATGAGCGGCATCGCAGAGGTTCTGCTGAACCTGGGATACACGGTCAGCGGGTCCGACCTGACACAGAGCGAGGCGACTTTAAGGCTTGAGAACCTGGGAGGCAATATCTTCATTGGTCACAGGATCGAGCAACTCGACGACGCCGACGTGGTCGTGACCTCCAGCGCGGTGCCCGCGGACAACCCCGAGGTGACCGCGGCGCGCGAGCGGGGCATACCGGTCATTCCCCGGGCCGAGATGCTGGCCGAGCTGATGCGCATGAAGCGCGGCATCGCCGTGGCCGGATCTCACGGCAAGACGACGACCACCTCGATCCTGGCCTCGGTGCTGGCCCATGCCGGGATGGATCCCACCATCGTCATCGGCGGCAAGCTGAACAGCCTGGGTTCCAACGCCCGCCTGGGGCAGGGCGACCTGCTGGTGGCCGAGGCCGACGAGAGCGACGGCACCTTCCTCAAGCTGAGCCCCACCTACGCCGTGATCACCAACATCGATCCCGAGCACCTCGATCACTACGGCAGCCTTTCGGCGATAAAGGACGCCTTCGTCGATTTCGCCAACAAGGTGCCCTTCTACGGGCTGGTGGTCATGTGCCATGATCACCCGCACGTCAAAGAGATTATTCCCCGGGTAGTCAAGCGCATGGTCACCTACGGCTTTTCTCCCCAGGCCGATTTCCGGGCCGAGAAGCCGAGCTTCGAAAAGACACGGGTCTCGTTCGATGTGCTCAGGCGCGGCGAGCCGCTGGGACGCGTCGGCCTTAGGATGATCGGCCGGCACAACATCCTCAACGGTCTGGCCTGCGTGGCCATGGCCGACGAACTGCAGGTTCCCTTCGAGGCCATCCAGGAGGCTTTGGAGGGCTTCGAGGGCATCCAGCGCCGCTTCACCGTCCGCGGCACGCTGTGTGGCATCACCGTCGTGGACGACTACGGTCATCATCCAGAGGAGATAAAAACCACCCTGGACGGTGCGCGGCATGCTTTCGATGGGCGGATCGTGGTCGTCTTTCAGCCGCATCGCTACACCCGCACCCGCGATCTGGGTGAGCAGTTCCATACCGCCTTCGATCTGGCCGATCTGGTGTGCGTCATGGACATCTACCCGGCCGGTGAAACACCTATCGAGGGAGTCAGCGCCCGGGATCTGCAGGCTGGTATCCGCAGCAAGGGACACCGCAACGCACACTATATTTCCGATCGGCAGGGCGTAGTGGCCTGGCTACTCGAGACCGTCATGGACGGGGATCTGGTCATCACCATGGGCGCTGGCGACGTCTGGCGGGTGGGCGAAGAATTCTTGGCCCGCCTGAGTCGACGGGCGAACGGGGAGGCGGATGAATGAGTACCGGCCTGACAGGCTGGAGGTCGCGTTTCGCTATGCGCTTCGGATGCCGGGTGTGTTTCGATGAGGCACTTGCGCGCCATACCACCCTCGGCGTGGGCGGGAGCGTCCCGCTGATGGCCTGGCTGGAGAGCGAGGAGATCTTGATCGCGGCCTGCCGTTTTCTTGATTCCGCGGGTATTGCCTGGCGGCTACTTGGCGCCGGCAGCAACGTGCTGGTTGCGGACGGCGGCCTGTCGGGGGCCGTGCTGCGGCTTGCCGGCAGCCTGGCGGCTTTGCGTGTGCTGGACGAGGATCGCCGTTCGATCGACGTGCAGGTCGGGGGCGGCGCGAGCCTGGCGCGACTTTTGGCTTGGGCTCGACGGCGGGGCGCCGGCGGGCTCGACGCGCTTTACGGTATTCCCGGAACGTTGGGCGGGGCTATTAAGCTGAATGCCGGCACGCGGCGCGGCGCGATCGCCGACCGCCTGATCGAGGTGCGCGTGCTCGGCGGCGGCCGCCTGAGCTGGTTGCGTGCCGAGCGGCTGGGCTTTGGCTACCGGCACTCATCGATCGGCGAGCGCCGGGTAGTGGTGGCGGCGCGCTTGCGCCTGCCGTGCTGGACGCCGCGTCAGTTCGAGCGCGCCCTGATAGAGGCCCGGCGGCTGAGAGAAGGCCAGCCGCGGGGGCGGCGCAGCGCAGGCTGCTTTTTCAAAAATCCTGAAAGTATGTCTGCCGGCAAGTTGATCGACCGGGCCGGCTGCAAGGGTGAGCGCCTGGGCGGCGCTATGGTCTCCAGGCGCCACGCGAATTTCATCGTCAATGAGGCCGGCGCGTCGGCCGCCGACATATGGCGCCTCTCGGGACGGGTCGCGCGCAGGGTGCGGCTTGCGTTCGGCATCCGATTGAAGCGTGAGGTAGAGCTGTGGGGTTCGTTTCGCACGCGGCCGGCTGCGGGAAGGAGCGTATGAAGACCAAGCACATCGGCATGTTGATGGGCGGGCACAACGCAGAGCACGAAGTCTCGCTGAAGACCGGCGCCGCGCTGGAAGCGGCGCTTGTCGCACGCGGCTACCGTGTCAGCACCATCGATGTCGATGTCGACTTGCCCGCAGTACTTATGAGCCGGGGCATCGAGGTGGCCTTTGTCGCCTTGCACGGCCGCTGGGGAGAAGACGGCTGTGTCCAGGGATTGTTGGAGGCCATGCGCATACCCTATACCGGCAGCGGCGTGCTGGCCTCGGCGTTGTCGATGGACAAGGTTTTCGCCAAGCGCATATTCAGCGCGGCCGGCCTGCCGTTGGCCGAGGATCTGGTCGTGGCGCGCACAGATCTCGACGACTTCACTGCCGCTCGGCTGCCCTTCGATCTGCCGGCGGTGATCAAACCTTCCCGCGAGGGATCCAGCGTCGGGGTGAGCATCGTCCACGATGCGGCGGCCCTGCGCGGGGCACTAGACGAGGCCCGACGCTTCGCGGGCGAAGTGCTCATCGAGCGCTACCTGCCGGGCCGCGAGATCCAGGTGGGCGTGCTTGACGATCGGGCTCTGGGAGCGATCGAGATCAAACCGGCCGAGGAATTTTACGACTACCGGGCCAAGTATCAAAGCGGCGGAAGCACACACTATATCTTTCCGGCTCCCCTGAGCGAAGAACAGACCAGCCAGGTATGCAGGCTCGGGCTGGCCGCGCATCGCAGCCTGGGTTGCTGCGGCGTAAGCCGGGTCGACACGATCCTGGGGCCGGACGGGCGCTTCGTGTTGCTCGAGGTGAACACAATTCCCGGAATGACCGAGGCAAGCCTGATTCCCAAGATTGCCCGCGGTGTAGGGATTTCTTTCGAGGATCTGGCCGAGAGGCTGCTGCTGGGCGCGGCGCTGAAGGCTTGAGGAGATAGGCGATGGCGCGCAAGAACCGCAGACTGATAGCGCCGGAGAAAAAGATACAGCGCCGTAAGAAGCGCGTGCGCTCGTGGTTGCTTTTGCCTCTGCGGCTGCTGGGTCTTACGACACTGGGCGCGGCAATCGGACTGGGTGCCTATCAGGTGGCCATTTTTTTACACACCTCTCCCGCCCTGTCGGTGAGGCAGATAGAGATCCGCGGTCTCGAACGCACGGGCGCTGCGGAACTGTTGCAGGCGGTCGGGTTGGAAGAGGGCATGAACATCTTCGCGGTCAACGTCGGCCAGGTTGGTCGCCGGGCCGAGCGCCTGCCCTGGGTTCAAAAGGCGCAGGCCGAGCGGATCGTCCCGGACAGGATCGTGATCGAGGTGCAGGAGCAAAAGCCGGCCGCGACTATCAACCTCGACGGGCTCTACTACGTGAATACCGCCGGCGAAGTATTCAAGCGCGCCCGGCCACAGGAGCGGATCGATCTACCGATCCTGACGGGCATATCCAGGCAGAGCTACGAGGATGATCGCCTGCGGGCACGGGTGCAGGTTTCCGTGCTGCTGCACATTATCGACAGGCTGCGGGCGCTGCCCTGCCTGCGCGGGCGAAACATCGCCGAGATGCACTTCGATGAGTTGATGGGGCCGTCGGCGGTTCTCGATCCGGGGGCCCTGACGGTCAGGTTCGAGCGGGATACAGAAAACGAGGCGGCCGACCTGTGCCGCGTGCTGTCAGAAATAGAGCGCCACAAGCTACGGGCGCGAACCATTCTCATGAGCCGTACAAGGGGGCGGGTCAAGGCGACGATCCGGCTGGAGAAAGACGGCGCCCTGGCGGCTTCAAACGAGCACAAAACCATTTTGGTGGACGAATAATACGAGGAGAACCATGGCAAAAAACAACGAATTAGTGGTTGGTCTCGACATCGGCACGACCAAGATATGCGCCATCGTGGGCGAGATCCAGCCGGATGGAGTGGACATCGTCGGCATCGGAACATCCCCCTCGCGCGGCCTGCGCAAGGGGGTGGTGATCAACATCGAGAGCACGGTCAACTCGATCAGGCGCGCCATAGAGGACGCTGAGATGATGGCCGGCTGCGAGATCAAGAGCACCTATATCGGCATCGCCGGCGGGCACATCAAGGGTATTAACTCCCACGGCATCGTGGCCGTCAAGGACAAGGAGGTCAAGAACTCCGACATCCGGCGGGTGATCGACGCAGCCCGGGCAGTCGTCATCCCGCTCGACCGCGAGGTGATTCACATCCTGCCGCAGGAGTACGTGATCGACAACCAGGACGGCATCAAGGAGCCGCTGGGAATGAGCGGGGTCAGACTGGAAGCCAAGGTGCACCTGGTAACCGGCGCCTGTTCCTCGGCCCAGAACCTGATCAAGTGCGCAAACAAGACCGGGCTGGACGTCGCCGACATCGTGCTGCAACAGCTGGCCTCCTCGATGGCGGTGCTCAACGAGGACGAGAAGGATCTCGGTGTGGCGCTGATCGACATCGGCGGGGGGACGACCGACATTGCGATCTTCTCCGGCGGCAGCATTGTGCATACGGCCGTGCTCTCACTGGGCGGCAACCAGGTGACCAACGATATAGCGGTGGGTCTGCGCACGCCGGCTCCCAAGGCCGAGAAGCTGAAGATCGATCACGGTTGCGCCATGGCCTCGCTGGTGGACAAGGAGGAGTCCATAGAGGTGCCCTCAGTCGGCGGGCGTAACACGCGCCACCTGTCGCGGCAAATCCTGTGCGAGATCATCGAGCCTCGGGTGGACGAGATCTTCAGCCTGGTGCAGCGCGAGATCCAGCGCTCGGGTTACGAAGACCTGCTGGCCTCGGGCGCCGTGATCACCGGCGGCGCGACGATCATGGAGGGCATGCCCGAGTTGGCCGAGGATGTGCTGGGCATGCCTGTGCGCCGGGGAGTGCCGGGAGGCATCGGGGGCCTGATGGATGTCGTCCGCTCGCCGATCTACGCCACCGGTGTCGGGCTGGTGCTGTACGGCAAAGAGCACCTGGGCCACAGGTTCTTTCCCATCAGGCAGGACAAGAACCTGTACCACCGTATCAAGTTGAGAATGAAAGGTTGGATGCACGACTTTTTCTAAAGGAGGGAAGGTCATGATCGAGTTTATGGAAATTCCGCAGAGCGGAGCCAGCATCAAAGTTGTCGGCGTTGGAGGGGGCGGCAACAACGCCCTGAATACCATGATCCAGGCGGGCATGGATGGAGTCGACTTCATCGCCGCCAACACCGATGCCCAGGCACTGGCGGGCAGCCTGGCGGGCATCAAGATCCAGATGGGCGAGAACCTGACCCGCGGGCTGGGCGCGGGTGCCAACCCCGAGATCGGGCGCAACGCGGCGCTGGAGTCGAGAGAGCAGCTGGCCGAGTTGCTCGAAGGGGCGGACATGGTGTTCATCACGGCCGGCATGGGCGGCGGCACCGGCACCGGCGGGGCCCCGGTGATTGCCGAGGTGGCACGCTCGCTGGGCTGCCTGACCGTGGGCGTCGTCACCCGGCCGTTTCGCTTCGAAGGCAAGCGCCGCTCCCGTCAGGCCGAGCACGGCATCCAGGAGCTGAAGCAGGCGGTCGACACGCTGATCACCATTCCCAACGAAAAGCTGATCGAGCTGGCCGGGGAAAACACCTCGATGCTGGACGCCTTCACCAAGGTGGACGCCGTGCTGCACAATGCAGTGCAGGGCATCAGCGACCTGGTCGTCGTGCGCGGGATGATCAACGTCGACTTTGCCGATGTGCGCACGGTCATGCAAAACCAGGGGCTGGCCTTGATGGGCAGCGGATGTTCCAGCGGCCCGAAGCGGGCGCTCGAGGCGGCCCACCAGGCGATCAACTCACCCCTCCTGGAAGAAGTGGCCATCACCGGCGCAACCGGCATTCTGATCAACATCACCGGCGGGCCCGATCTGAAGTTGTACGAGGTCAACGAGGCCGCCTGTTTCATCCAGGAACAGGCCCACGAGGAAGCCAACATCATCTTCGGCGCGGTCGTCGATAAGAACATGACCGACGAGCTCAAGGTCACGGTAATTGCCACCGGCTTCGATGTCGCCGCGGGGCTGGAGACGGAGCAGTGCCGATCGGTCGTGCAGCTGCCGGAGGATCTGGATATACCTACCCACATTCGCAAGTCCCCCACGCGCTACAGGGAACTGGCCTCGGCCCCTGCCTTCGAACGGGCGGCGGCCCCGCTGCCCAGGCCGTTGCTGCCCCGGCCGGTGAGGGACGGGCCGCCGACAGGCTTCGCCAGGATCGAGCCGGAGATTCCCGTGCCCGAGGAAGAATACGACGTGCCGACCTTTTTGAGGAAACCGGATCGCTAGAAACAAAAAAAGGCGCTCGCAAGAGCGCCTTTTTTATTGCTTACGAGAAAACCCGGCGATCAACCCTCGCCGCCTTCGGCTCCCTCTGGCGGCTTGGCCTCGCCACCGCCGGTGGGCAGCACCGCGAAGTTGATGTTGGTGTAGCCCACCGAGGTGCAGGTGTACATGACCTTCTTCAACACGCGGAAGGGGATCTTGCGGTCGCCCTGGATGATGATCTTGCCGACGAACTTCTCGTTGGGGTGTAGCTGCTGGAAGTTTTTCTTGAGGTTGTTCATCCGTTCGGAGAGATCGGGGATCTCAAAGTTTTCGTCCTCGGCGATATCGTCCATGCGACCGACGGTCTGGCCCTCGATGACCACCTGTCCGCCGCCGATGATGACAACAGGAGCCTGCTCCATCTCATCGGAGTGGCTGGCCTTGGGCAGTTCGATGTCTTTCTGAATGAAGAGGATCTCGCCCGAGGTGGAGAAAGTCATCAGCAGAAAGATGGTCAGCACGACGAACATGTCGATCATCGGAGTCAGGTTGAGACTGACGTCCAGTGTGCGTGATGCGTTTTTCTCGATATGTTGCTTGGCCGTCCTGAGCGGGATATCTCTCATCAAGCGCGGGCCGGGTTTATGGATAGGCATGGACTATATCTCCTTTGCTGACGCCGGGCGCTAGATGGTGCCCGAAACTGAGATGTTCGGGAACTCGTTGGCCAGGCAGACGTCCATGGTATTGATAAGATCCTTGTACTCGATCGTGTCCTCGCTCATGACCACGATGTCGTTCTTGTCCGGGAACAAGCCGTGCACTTCCTTGAGCTTGGCACCCAGTCGATCATAGTCGTACGATTCGTCCTTCTTGAGGATGTCGCCGCCCTCGAGAGTCTGGCCGTTGCCGGTCAGCAGGAAGCCCTGGGGAGTGATGGCCACCACCAGGTTGAGCTGCTGGCGTTCCTCGGGAGTCTGCTCGGTGGGCGCGCCTTGCCCGGACTGGGTGACCGAGATCTTGCCGATCTGCACCCAGACGGCGGCCATCAGCAAAAAGCAAATCAAACAGGTCAGCAGATCGATGAACGGCACCAGGTTCAAATCGACATTGAGCGCTTTCTTGCCGCTACCCGACCGTCCTCCTGGAGCACTTACGTTTGCCATCGCTGTCCTCCTCCTCCGGTTGGAGGTTCGCGGGCGAGGAAAGTTCCCTCGCTACCGCTTTGGGGCCTATTCAGCGCCCTTGACGTCGGAGGTGTTGAGCTTGTCGCGGTTGGCCAGGATCAGGTTCAGCATCCGCACCGAGCTCTCGTTGATGTCGTCGATCAGGTGCTGGGTGGTGCCCGAGAGGATCGAGAAAACGATCAGCGTCGGGATGGCCGTGCCCAGACCGAAGGCGGTGCAGTTCATCGCCTCGGAGATGCCCTTGGCCAGCAGGACCGCCTTCTCGGCCGCATCGGCGTATGAGACGGCCGCGAACGACCTGATCAGACCGCTGATGGTTCCCAAAAGGCCTGCCAGAACCGCAACGTTGCCCAGCATGGCCAGGTAGCCGGTGCGCTTCTCGATACGCGGCATTTCCTGGAGAGCCATCTCGTCCATGGCCGACTGGATTTCCTTCTCCGTGCCGTCGATGCGCAACAGACCGGCCTTGATGATGTTGGCCAAAGGCGCCCGGTTGCTCGAACAGTAGGTGATGGCACGCTGCAGGTTTCCTTGAAAGAGGTACTTGTGCATCGTGTTGACGAAGTCGTTTTTGTTGATGCTTGCCTTGAAGTAGAGATACGAGATTCTCTCGGCTGTGATGGCGATCACGAAAACGGCGATCGTCGCGATGGGGTACATTCCCCATCCGCCCTCTTTAAAGGCCTCAGCGATGGCATCCATGGTCAACTCCTTTTTCCGCTAGAGTGCAAAGTCCTTCTGATCCCGGTAGATTGTCTCAGGTGCTAAACATCTTATAGCCGGTCCCATGAAGTCAAGAAAAAAAGCTCGCTAGTGTGTGTTCTGTTTCCCTACACATGCTGATCGCGTTGCCCCGCCTGACTGTTAGTGCCACGTTATGTTGTGCATTATCAGTGATAGGTGTTAGTTTTTCACGATGTCCCGGCAAAAAAACTCGAGGCGCGCACTCGCAGGCAGGATCGCAACGGCGCTGGTCTACCCGGGGCCAGCAGCCCAGGGTAAGGCCAGCTTGGCCATGGCCGCGCTGGCTGAGCAGGTTGCTAAAGACGGAGCCTCGTACGAGCGGGTGTTTTGGGACGGTTCGGGCGGACGTACTCCGCTGAGCGAATCCGGCCGGGCGCTTGCGGATTTTGATGTGCTGTTTTTCACGACGGCCTTCGAGGAGCAGTGGGTCCTGGTGCCGCAGTTGCTCGCTGCCGCCGGTATTCCAGCGCGGGCCGAAAAGCGGAATGCTGCGCATCCGCTGGTCGCCGTCGGTGGATTCGCCGTGCGCCTGAACCCCGGGCCAATTGCGCCTTTCACAGATATGTTGATCCCCGGCGAGGCCGAGCCGGTCTTGCCGGAGATACTCGGGGTGATCCGCGAGGGGACAGGAGCGCCGCGGGCGGAGTTACTCGATCAACTCGCGGCGATCGACGGGGTAGGCGTAAGACCCGGCCCGCAAGCGAGCATCATGGCCCGCCTGTACGACGGCGATTGCCCTGTGGCCCAGAGAAAGATCGAGCGCGGATCGATCTTTGCCGACATGCTGTTGGTCGAGACCGGCCGCGGCTGTCCGGTCGGCTGCAAGTTCTGCGCGGTTGCTCACTCGCGCAGGCCGCCTTTGTTCTTTCCGGTAGACAACATACTGGAAGCGGCCCGGGAAGGCCTGCGGCCGGGCCGCCGCGTGGGATTGGTGGGCGCGAGTCTCTCGCGCCACCCGCGGCTTTTCGAACTGCTCGAGCGACTTTCCGCCCAGGGGGTGGATCTTTCCCCCGCTTCGCTCGACGCGGCCGTGCTAGCTTCTCGGAATGGTGAGAAGCTGGTAGCCTACCTGGCCGGAGCCGGCCAGCGCACGCTGACCCTGGCTCCCGAATGCGGTAGCCGGAAGTTACGGCTGCGAATCGGCAAGACGCTCACAGACGACAATTTGGAATGCGCCGTTGGGCGCCTGGCCGAGGCGGGCATCTTGCACCTGAAGCTATATTTCATGTACGGCCTGCCGGGCGAGCAGCCCGATGACGTCGAGCAGATAGTTCAGCTTGCGGCCCGGGCGCGCAAATGGATGTATGGGCCCCAGCGCCGCCGCGGGCGGGCGGGCAGGCTGGTGGTCTCGGCCAACCCCTTTGTTCCCAAGCCGCTAACGCCATATGCCGCAGAGCCAATGGCGCGCCTTGCTTACCTCAAGTCGACCCGGGTGAAGTTGGCGGCCGGCATTCGCAAGATAGGCGGCGTGTCTTTCTCGGGCTTCTCGCCCCGCCGGGCGGTGATGCAGTGCCTGCTCGACAGGGCCGGCCCCGAGCTTGCCGATCTTTTGGAAGAGACTCGAGGTCGCTGGCCCCCGTCGCGCGAACTGTTGAAAGCACACGTGCCGAATCTCGAAGATCTGCTGGCGGGCGGCTTGGTCACGCCGGGCCCGCGGGTTGTGCTGGAATAATCATGGCTGATTGCCTAAAGGCGAATTTTCGCATCATTCGTTACAGTAACGAAAATATGGGCTGGTATTTGTAAAACAACAATTATATAGGGAGGATAACTGATGATCAGCATAACCGAAGATGTCATTGATCCGCGAGTCGCTACAGAGTTGCTCGAGGTCGGGGCCGGCAGCGGTTCGGTGGTTTGTCACTACGCGCAGGTCAAGCCCGTGGCCGGGGGGCGCAGCAGTCGGGGTATCCGCTTCACGCCCACGGCGGAAACAGGGGCCGAGATGAACGCCCTGGAAGAAAGCCTGCGCCGCAATTGGAAGCTGGACGGTGTGATGCTGGTGCGCCGGATGGGCGAGCTCGCAGTCGGCGATCTGATCTCGGTGGTGGCGGTGGCCGCAGCCGGTCGCGGCGACGCCTTCGGCGCCGTACAGGAAGCCGTCAGTGGATTCAAGAAAATGGTGTCGATGCAGAAGGAAGAGATGTTCGACGATTGAGAAGCTGCCCCGCGTACTGTCTCAGAGCGCTTCCGCGGGCTTACTGTTCTTGATGCGGTCTTTAATTCGTGCCAAGCGCATGGAGCCCAGCGAGGCGGTCAGCGCGTCCAGGCAGGCGATTACCAGCGCCGCCACCATGTTGTTCAGCGACTCGCGCAGGCCCACCAAGAAGATCCACTTCTGGCTGTCTTCGACACGGTCGAGGTAGGCCACCGAGTGTTGCAGGCCCGTTACCGTGCCCAGCAGTCCGGCGATGATCGTCGCCGCGCCGAAGCCGAGTATCAAGGGCACCAGGTCCCGCCGCGGGGAGACCAGGTGATAGATAGAGAAGAATAAAGAAGCGCCCCCGAAGATAAACACCGGCCAGATGCCCCAACCAGCCTCCACGATGAACTCGGACATTACACACCTCCTTTAATGTTGTTTTCTCGTGACCTGTCTTCGACAACCGCAAGGATGCTCCGGTTCCACGGCCCGCGCATGACATGGCCGATGTCGTTTTTGTGAGATTCGAAAACCACTGTACCCACCGAGTGCGATGGCGTAGAATTATCGCATGCAAAGACTATCGATTGTACTGGCTTGTCTGTTGTCCGCCCTGTGTGCCCGGGCCGAGATCTTGATCGACGACTTCGAAGACGTGTCCGATTGGTCGGGTCTGGATGCGGACTCCAGCCTGGCCGTCGAAGGAGCTTCGTCGGGACGATGGGACGATCATCCCGATCAGACCGGCGTCTCCAAGACCTTTGCGACTCCTCTGAATGCCGGCGCCGAGGATACCCTCATCGTCTGGATTCACTCGGGCGTGGCCAACGGAGCCCAGATCGAACTCATTTTCGATTCCGAGAACGCCGGATCCGACGGCTGGGACTACTATCGCCATCAGATCAACGTCGACTGGACCGGCTGGCGGCACTTCTGGATTCCGCTGGCGGATTTCGTCGTGTCCCGCCAACCGGTCGGCTGGCACGAGCTGAACAGCGTGCAGCTTTCCGCCAGCGGTTGGAGCCACGAGGCGCTCGAGGACACAATCTTGCATCTCGACGACATGCGCTTTACCTCGGCGCTGGTGGACGACGTGCAGGTCGAATACGGCTACAGCGCGGGCGACTACCTCTACACCTACCGGGTGGCGCTCTCGGAGAAGGCCGGGGGCCAGCTGTCGGCGGAGCTGACGGTCGATCTGCCGCCGGATTCCGACTGGCAGGCCTCCGTCGAACCACTGCAGCTGGACCTCGGCCCGGGCCAGGTAGCAGAGGCGCTGGTCAGCCTGCTGTTGCCGGCGGCGAATATTCTTCCCGATCGTTGGCTGGCAACGGACACGGCGTCCTTCGCGGTCCGGGTCGACGGCCGGGAGCGCGACAACCTGTTGCTCCCGGCGACCGTGCCCCTGCCTGAGCGGGCGACACCCCGCCTGCTGCTGGACGCCGGCGACTTCACCCGCATTCAGGCTTGGGCGGCGAGCTACCCGTGGGCCGAAGCGGTGGTTGCAGGGATCCTCTCGCGGGCCGACAACTGGCCCGGGGCTCACAACGACAAGTATGGACTTGCAAGCTGGGAGTTGCCCCCCGAGGGCGGACAGTGGACGCTCTGGTATGTCTGCCCCGAGCACGGGGTCTCGTTGGGCTACGACGGACCGGGCCGGAACATCTGTCCGATCGACGGACATAACTTCACCGGCTGGCCCTACGACCAGGTGATCTTCGCCTGGCGCCACGGCGACTCGGCACGGGCCGCCCAGGATCTCGGCCTGGCCTACCGGCTCAGCGGAGATCCGTCCTACGCCGGCGAGGCCGCGACCATTCTGCTGGCGTACGCCGACGTGTACATGAGCTATCCGCTCCACGACGTCAACGGCGGCCAGGGCAACTCCGGCGCCAGGGCCAGCGCGCAGACCCTGGACGAATCGTCCTGGTTGATTCCCCTGGCCTGGGGCTACGATCTGGTGGCCGACAGCCCGGCGCTGACCGACGCGGATCGCTTGCATATCGAGCAGGATCTCCTGCGCGCGGCGCTGGATGTCATCCGGCGCAACGACGCCGGCATGAGCAACTGGCAGAGCTGGCACAACGCCGCCGTTGCCGCCGTCGGGTTCGGACTACAGGACGCCCGTCTGACTTCGGCCGCCGTGTACGGCCCGAGCGGGTTCATCTTCCAGATGCAAAACAGTGTCACCGCCGACGGGTTCTGGTACGAGGGCTCGTGGGGTTATCACTTCTTCGCCCTCGATCCGTTGATGCACACGGCGCTGATGGCCGAGTCGGCCGGGATCGACCTGTTCGGCCAGGAGGCCCTGCATGAAATGTTCGGCTGCGCGGTGCGTTTCTCGATGCCCGACCTGACCCTGCCGCCCTTCAACGACAGCCAGCGCCAGGACCTGTCCGGCAAGCGCGGCATGTACGAGGTGGCCTACGCCCGCTACCTCGAAGAGGAGCTGGCGGTGCCCATGGGAAACTCCGCCCGGGGTCGGGAGGCTCTCTTCTGGGGGCTCGAGGAAGTGCCGCAGCAAGCCGCGCGGGCCCTGGGCAGCCTGGTTTTTCCGGACGCCGGCTACGTGGTGCTCAGGGCCGGCCGGGACGACCGCGCCCACTACCTGGCGCTCGACTACGGTCCCCATGGCGGGTGGCACGGCCACTACGACAAGCTTGGCTTCGTCTCATTCGCAAGGGGCGAAGTGATGGGACAGGACCCGGGCACTCAGTCCTACGCCGCGCCGACGCACACTAGCTGGGACAAGGTGACCGTGGCCCACAACACGGTGGTGATCGACGAGAGTTCCCAGGCCGAGGCGACGGGTTCGCTGATCCGGTCCGTCCTGCTTGCCGATGTGGGCTTCGCCCGCGCCGAGGCCGGGCCGGTCTACCCGGACACGGCCAGGCTCACGCGTACCATGGCACTGACGCCCGACTACGCCCTGGACGTCTTCCAGGTCGACGCGACCGACGGGGCGAGCCACCGGATCGATCTCGTCTATCACAACCCGGGCGGCGCCACGGCGGATCTTGCACTGGCCGCCTACAACGCCTTCCCCGACCTGGAAGGATACCAGCACCTTCTAAATTGCCGGGCGGCCGCGGCGGACGACGGTTTCGCGGTGACCTTCGACATGGAAGGGGCCGAGGAGCCGGAATACGGAAGCGTCTGGACCAGCGACCCGGGCATCGACGCCAAATTCACAAAGACGCGCGACCAGGCGGCCTCGGGCAACGGCTCGGGCCGCTTGCACTACGATTTCACCGCCGCCGAGGGGTATATTCTGTACTCGACCGAAGCTCCCCCGCCGGTCGCCGAAGTGCCGGCCGACCTGCGCATGGACGTCTACGGGGACGGCAGCGGACACCAGTTGCGCTTCAGGATCATGGATGCAACCGGAGAGAGGTTCGTCGCCACCATCGGGCCCATAGACTGGAACGGTTGGAGCACCGTCAGCGCCCAGGACATCACGGGCTGGAGCCACTACCTGGGCAACGACGACGGGGTGGTGGACACGCCGGTGAGCGCGGTGGTGATAGCGCTGCACTCGGAAGCGGGCGGTCCCGTGGCGGGGGACCTGTTCGTAGACAACATAGTCCTTATCTACCCCGGCGCGGGAGAGACTCTGGTTGCGGACTTCGATCGACCTTACCGGGCGCTCACCTGGCAGATGGCTCCCGGGGTCGGCACAACCCTGGTGGTGGGGGAGGGGCTGGGCCCGGACCTGCGGATAGCGGTGCCTTTCGCCATGGCCCGCCGCCAGTCGAGCGCGACGAAGTTCGTGTCGCTGCTGGAGCCACATGGTTCCGGGCGCCAGGTAAATGTCTTCGAGGTGCTGGGCGTGGACGCACCCGACGCGGATCAAGCCACGGCTTTCCGGGTGCAGGCCGCGGGCTGGGACGATTTCATGATCTTGGTGGGCGAGGGCCAGGCAGGCCCGGCCCGCAAGGCGGCGGACTGGTCTTGCGACGGGCTGTTGTGTTACGCAAGGCGCGACCCCGCCGGGCTGCCGCTGGCACTGGCGGTGGCCGAAGCGAGTCTCTTCGCCGACGCGCAGCGATCGCTGCTGGAGAGCACCGCCAGGCTGCCGGAACTAAGGGCCGATAGAGAGAATGATAGTTTGCGGATAGCCGGAGATCCGCAGGGCGCCACAGTCAGGATCCTGTCCCCCGGGACAACCGAAGTAACGCTGAACGGCGGACCGGTAAACTGGGAAGCCGACGGGGACTACGTAGTGTTGAACCCCGGCCTAAGCCCGGACGGCGCCACCGACGCCGGACCCGACGCGGGAGCAGACGCGGGAACAGACTCCGGACCAGACGCGGGATCTGACGCGGGAACTGACGCGGGAACAGACGGCGCGACCGACGCCGGCTCAGACGCGGGGTCAGGCGCAGGAATCGAGGGAGGCTGCGGCTGCGGTAGATCGGGCGCGGGATCATTCCCGTGGATGGTATTGCTGATCCCGGCATTGGCCCTAAGAAAGGAAAAGAGGGTCGGGATCGACGATCGGCGGCCTTTCGAATAAACAATGCTTGTGCTAACATGCCGTCTTGGAATCCACCGTTATGGGCTGTGCAACTGAGCATATGTTTTGTTTTTCCTGCAATCTGAGACGTTTGGTGCGGGCTGCTTTTATTTTGTCGCTTCTTCCCTTGCTTGCCGCCTGCGGCGGGGGCGCCAGCGACACTGCGCTTCCCTTCCCGCCGGCGGGGCCTGATAGTGCGCCCGATCCTATGTCTTTCGGGCCTTTTCCCGTGGGGGCCATCACCCTCGAGATGGAAGACCCTTCGCGCGAAGATCCCGAGACGGGCGGGCCGCGTTCCTTCAAGCTCGAAATATGGTACCCGGCGGTTCAGGGGACAAGAGACCTCTCCCCCTGGACTTACGAAACCTGGACTGATGCCTCCGAGGAATACCTGGGAGAGGACTACCAGAAACTGGTCGACGCCGCGCTGCCCGGCATGCAGAGCGAAGCCGTGCGCGACGCCGACATGGACACGGCCCACGCGCCCTACCCCCTGGTTCTCTTTTCCCACGGTTCGTACGGCATCCGCTGGCAGTCTGTTTTCTACACGGTGCACCTTGCCTCCCACGGCTACGTGGTGGCGGCGCCCGATCACAAGGGCAACACGGTGTGGGAACTTCTGCGCGACGGCTACGACGAAGGGACCACCATGGTCTCCAGCCAGCAGCGGCTGTTCGACATAGACTTCGTGCTCGACGAGCTGAAGGAAAGAAACGCCGACCATGCGGATTTTCTCTTCGGCGCCATCGACGAAGACAATATCGCGGCCAGCGGTCATTCCTTCGGGGGCTGGACGGCCTTCACCGCCGCCTGCAACAACCCGCACATCCTGGCCTCGGTGTCCCAGTCGCCAATCCTGGGCCTGGCCGAGATCTACGGCTGCGTTTTGGCCGAGTACCCCGTGCCTGCTATGGTAATGGGCGGCACCCTGGACAACACGGTGCCCTTCAAGGACCAGTACTGCGACTACCGTGCGGTCACGGCGCCCGAGATGTACCTCTACCAGATCGAGGGCGGCGGGCATTACACCTTCTCGGACATCTGCGACCTCGACCTGGCCGCCCTGGCCAAGGATTTCGACTTCGGCCCGGCCGAAGAGGCCCTGCAGGACGGCTGCTCGCAGACCGAAAACGTACCCTGGCACGAGGCTCACAAGAGCATCAACCACTACTCGACGGCATTTTTAAATCTGCACCTGCGAGCCTCGCCCGGCTGTGTCGACTACCTGGTCGAGTTCTCCGCAGCACCCTTCGACGCGGTCACCTTCCACGCCGGTACCGTCCCCGACTGGCCCGCAGGCGGCTGCCCGGCCGGGAAGTGAAGCAACAAAACGCAGGTAATCATAGGTGGTTAGCCGACCTCCGTCCCCGTCCTGTCAAAAAAACCAACGACATCGGTGACCAGATTGCCCGAGGAGGCCATCAGACAACTGTCCGCGGTCGAGAGCACCGCCGAAAAATACGACGCGAGCACTATCCCCATCAAACCCGTCGGCAACACCGTGCGCAGCAACATGGGCAATCCCGTTTCCGGATCGACATCAGCCACCCGGGACGCGCCGAGTGCCGCAAACATGCCCTGGTCCGCCGCCACCTTGGCCAGCAAGCCCAGGGTGACCCCCATGAACGCCATCACCGGGTACTCGAACAACCCGGCCAGGTACCAGGCGCGACGCGCCGTACGGGTATCGCGGCAGGCATAGATCCGCTGGTACAAGGTCATGCCCACAAACCAGATGGGAATGATGGTCACCCCCCAGTTGACCAGCACCGTCCAGGATACATTGCCCAGGGACAACATCTTGGGCGCAACGGTCTCGAGGATGGCCGGCATGCCCCCCACCGCCATATAGGCCACGGGAATGCCCACCAGGATCAAGCCCAGCATCAACACCGCCCATTGCACGGTATCGGTGTAGATCACCGCCTTCAATCCACCCATGACGGTGTAGGTCACGGCAACGGCACCCATCACCAGCAGGGCGCTCTCCATGGACAGTTCGGTAAAAGTTCCCGCTGCCAACTTGGCACCCGCCAGGATTTGGGCGCTGGTGAATCCCATGTAACCGACGGCGGAAATCACCCCGGCCACCAGGGCCACCTTGGCGCCGTAGTGGTATCCAAGCAGCTGTGGAAACGACAGGAACCGGGCGAAGGCCGGGTTGTCTTTGACCTTGGGGATCAAGAAAACGGCCGACAACCACGCCCCGATAAGTCCCGTCAGCAACATCAAGGAACCGGCCAGGCCCATGACAAAACCCAAGCCGCCCAGGCCGATGGAAAAGCCGCCCCCCACATCCGTGGCCACCACCGACAAACCGACGTGGAGGCTGCCCATTTTCCGGCCGCCGACATAGTAGTCGTCTCCACCCTGGTTCTTTTTGAAAAACCAGAAGCCGATGGCCAACATGACCAACAAGTAGACAACGACAATGATCAAATCAATGACATGCATGGAACAGGGTATTCACGAATGTTCAGGTTGGGGTTACTCTCGACTCGAATGATTCCAATACCTGGGGGGGCGAAAAGGTCGAATAATTTTGACGCAGCTCTGCGATCATTTCTTCCAGGGGCGGCTTGAGCACCGTCGTCACATAGCGGTTGCTCATCAAGCGCAACAAGGCTGCATATGACAAGCGAAATCTCATGGTGTCCCCCACCTTCAACTCGGGGGACTCCTCTCCTACAATCACCACGGTTACATCGGAGCTGGCGCCGGCGATTCGGTAAGCGGGGTTTTCCGGGGTCAACCCGGCAACCTCCGTGTCCAGGTTTCCCACATTAATCACCGCCCGGTAACCGCGTTGCCCCGGGTTGAGCTCCTCCTGTTCTTCGGCGGGCAGATGCTGAAACGGGGTCACGGTCCCCACCTCGCCAACGGGCACCAGGCTCTTCTCGCGCAGCTCGGCGACTTCCGCTTCCAGAACGAAGGCGTCGTCGCGCAATCCGGGCAAGAGCCCGCCGTTGATCAGGTCCGTGCCGAGAAACAAGGCCTCACCGATGCGAAAATGGTTGATCTGCTTGGGCAACTGACCGTCCAGCACCAAGGGCAGGGTGGAACTGGAGCCCGCGGAGATATACGGGAGTTTTTTGCCGAATTTGAGTTCGAGCAACTCCCGGTACAAAACCAGTTGCATAAACTGGTCGACGGTCGGCACCGTTCCCGCCATACAGCCCAAATTGGAACCGATGCCCAAGACCTCGATGTTCGGCAGGTCAAAGGCCAACTGGTAAAAATCGACCAGTGAACCGGGCAGAATGCCCTCTCGTAAATCACCCAGTTCAATCATGATGATCACGCTGTGAACCTTGCCCTGCCGTTTGGCCTCCTCATTGAGCTTCCGGATTATGGAAATTTCCGAGTTGAGACTTACCTCGCTGTATTTGACCACGTCTTGAATGACCGACGGCGTTGGAATACGAAGATACCAGGACGACTGGCCTTCGCGAGACATCACCTTCTTGACCACAGACAGGTTTTCCAGACGGGAATCTCCCGTGGTCTGTACACCCAGGGCCGCAAGTGCCTTCAGAGACGGTTCGTGCCCGCACAGCACCTTGGTCACCACCAGCCAATCGGCCCCATGGTTGTTGATCCATGCATTCAGGGTGGCGGCGTTGTGGTGCAGGGCCCTGAGATCGAATACCAGCCGGTTCATGCCGTCACCTCGTTCGTCGACCAGCGCATCTCCAGATATTTGTTTTTGAATCCACAACGTTGGTAGAGCCGAAGGGACGGGTTGTCATGTTCGACGTGCAATTTGAGATCACCATCGATCCGTTCTTGAATCTTGCCAATCAGCTCACCCCCGATACCCCGGCCCCGAAGTTCCGGCCGCACACCGATAAAAAGAAGCATGTTTTCAGGCACATATCCCCCCATTCCGGTTTTGAGCACCACCGACGCACCCAACAATTCATGTGCCCGGTGGGCGAAGAAAATCCAGCCTCCTCGATCCGAATCCATCGCATAATCGATGCCCCGGCCGATATCTTCCAGGCGATCTTCATAGGGCTTCATGTTAAGATGAAGAAAATCAGCGAGTTGTTCCCGATCACACCACCTTGGAAACGCCTCGCCCGGCTCGATCACGTGCACTTGTGTCAAAAGGAACACTCCTTCGCTCTGGCTTTCACCTTTCTTATCAGTTTTACAAGGTTCCCTCTTATAACACATCACGGTCCTGGATACAACCGTGGCCGGGGACCGATTTGGGTTGATCCCCACAAAACATCTATGTTGAACTGTAAACACGATGAATTCTCTAACAAAAATTCGCCAGACGCTGCACCGGCTGGCGGAGACAAGCGGCAAGGAAGCCCAGACGGCAGTTGCCCTGCAAAAAATGCTCAAAAGCTGCCAAGCGGATTCCCTCTTCGGCGATATCGCGGGCCACGGCGTGTTGGCCCGATGGCATGGCCCCAAAGCCGGCCCGACTTTGCTCTTTCGGGCCGAGCTGGACGCCTTGCCCATGGATGAACGGGAATCTTGCCTGGCCCACAAAGCGTCCCACGGGCTCGCCGCCCACAAATGCGGGCACGATGGCCACATGGCGATACTGGTCGGCCTGGCGCAGCATTTGCGCTCGCACCCGCTCAAGGCGGGAACCCTGTACTTGCTGTTTCAACCCGCTGAAGAGACGGGCCTGGGAGCCAGGTCCGTGCTCGAGGACCCCGCCCTTGCCGACATGCATTTCGATTGGGTTTTCGCCCTGCACAACCTGCCGGGCTTTCCCATGGGCCAGGTGGTGTTGCGGTCCGGGATCTTCGCCTCGGCATCCGAAGGCCTGCGCATCGATTTGCAGGGCCAAAGTTCCCACGCCGCCGAACCCCACTTGGGCCGAAGCCCCATGTCGGCCGTGGCTACCTTGATCACCGAGCTGCAGAGCCTGGTGCAAACCAGCACGCCGCTGGAGGCCAACGCCCAATGCACCCTGGTCTATGCCAAGGTTGGAGAAGAGGCCCATGGCACCAGCCCGGGACAAGCGCGGCTTTGCGCCACCCTGCGCAGTCATCAGGACGGGTGCATGCAGGCACTCAAAGCGGCGGCGCTGGATCGGGCGCGGGCCGTGGCCGACTCACATCGATTGGAGCTTGGCACCCAGTGGCGGGAGAGCTTTCCTGCAACCCTCAACCACCCGGACGCGGTCGTGTTAGTCAAACAGGCTGCCGAGCGGTTGGGATTGTCCCTGCACAGCCCTGAACACCCCTTCGCCTGGTCGGAAGACTTCGGCCACTTTACCAATCGCTTCAGCGGGGCCCTGTTCGGTTTGGGCAGCGGTGAAAAACACCTCGTGCTGCATCACCCGGACTATGACTTTCCGGACGAGCTGCTGGAACCGGGGGTCGGACTGTGGATCTCGCTATTGGAGGCCGCGCGACTGCAATGATTTCAAGCTCCGTGATCGAATTGGATCGCTCGGCCTTGCGAGACAACCTGCGCTTCATCAAAGCGCAAATGAACCCGGCGGTGCATTTCTGTTCGGTGATCAAAGGCAATGCCTACGGCCACGGTATCCGCTCGTTCTTGCCCATGGCCGAAAGCCTCGGGGTCGAGAGCTTTGCGGTGTTCGATGCCATGGAAGCCTTGGCGGCCTACCAGGCGCGCACCCGGGAAGACACCCGGATCATCGTCATGGGGGCCTTGCCCGATGACGCCCTGGCCTGGGCCATCGAACACGACATCTCGTTCTTCGTCTTTGACGCCGAACGGCTCGCCAAAGCATGCAGCCTGGCCAAGTCCATTCGGCACCCCGCTCGAATCCACCTGGAACTGGAAACCGGCTTGAACCGAACCGGCTTTGCCGAGAGCGAACTTGGGCAGGTGCTCGATACAGCCAAACAAGCGGGCGACTTGCTCCGGCTTGAAGGCATATGCACCCATCTCGCCGGCGCAGAGAGCATTGCCAACTACTACCGCATCCAACAACAGATCGAACAGTTTCGAAAACTCACGCGGTCATTAAAGGACCGTGGATTTGAACCCCGGTGGTACCACGCAGCCTGTTCCGCCGCCATCATTCGCTATCCCGAGACCCAGTACGACATGGTTCGCTGCGGGATCATGCAATTCGGATTTTGGCCCAGCCCCGAAACCCGCATGGCTTATGTCTTGGGACAACAAAAACTACAATCGAACAATATGCGCTTCGTCGATCCGCTGCGACGGGTGATGCGCTGGAAAAGCACGGTGATGAGCATCAAACACGTCAGCGCCGGCAGCTATGTGGGTTACGGCAATGCCTTTCTCAGCACCAAGGACATGAAGCTGGCCGGGGTTCCCGTCGGTTATTTCCATGGCTACAGCCGGAGATTGTCCAACGCAGGCTATGTTCTCATCCGGGGCACGCGGGCCGGCGTGGTCGGAATCATCAACATGCACATGCTGATGGTGGATGTCACCCACCTGCCCGACCTGAAGCGCGGAGAGGAAGTGGTGATTATCGGCAAGCAGAAGAATAACAAGATTTCCGTGCAGTCGTTTTCAGAAATGACCCAACTCCTCAACTATGAAGTCCTGGTAAGCATTCCGTCTGAGATTCCCCGGGTGGTCGTCAACTAGATCCCGAGTCGATAGTGGATAATAAAATGAGCCCGAGAGATGACGATCGCCGGGGGCGGCTGCTCCCCGGAAAACGCGCTTCGGTTGTCACCCTGGCGCTCATCTGCCTCGGCTGGTCTCGGCTTGCCGCCGGCGATGTGATCATCACCGAAGACACGGACCCAACATGGGCCTGGACGCATTCGGCCACCCGGGATACACGGGGCACTTGTAGGAATTTCAAAAGCCCTTTCTCCGGATACGCTCACGATCTGTGAATTCCAATATGGCATGTTAGCACAGGCACTGGTTGTTTGTAAGGCTGCCGATCATCGATCCCGGTCGTTTCTGAACTGATCTGGGTATACCACTATCGTTGTCCGGGTGGGTCCCACACGTGGGACCCACCCGTAGGCGGGTTACGGGAAGCCGACGGGGAAAGTCTAGTGACTCATCCCGCCAGGCCCTCGGCGGCCCAGAAACACCGGGGAAGACCAGGCCATCTCGCCGTCGCGCTGGGTGAGGCGCACGTAGTAGCTTGCCGCCCCGTCCGGGGGATCGTCGTCCAGGTATGTCAGCCGGCAGCGCTTGCCCTTGACCTCGGCCTTGAAGATGAAGACGTTGTTGCGGCAGATCTCCACCGCCCGGATTGGCGCCGGGCAGTCCGCCCTGACGGAGATCTCCACCGGCTTGCCGTCCGGCAAAGCGCCCAACTCGCCCATGAAGTGCCCGTTGACCCGCACGTCCAGAAAGATCTTGGGGCCGGTCGTGCCGTAGCTGCGTCTTTGGCGCAACGACTGCACGATTGATTCGGCCGAGAGCCGCGGAGCGTAGACCGCCGCCTTGCCCATCCCGCCGTGGTGATCCGGGGAGGCCAGCACGCCGATGACCAGGCCTCTGGCCCAGGCGTCCTGGAGAAAGTGGCCGGCGGGAGTGGTCCGGGCGGCCTGGCGCGGGCAGCCGCGGCACTCGTATGAGCCGCGGTACTGGTAGATCTCGGCCACCGGCTCGTGGACCTCGTCGTGGAAGCCCCAGTCGACCGGAACGTTGCCGGTGTCGGCCAGCTGGTGCGGGATGGTGACGAAGTCGGCCTTGAGCGAGACCAGCTCGTTCCACAGCTCGGCCGGAGTCGTTCCGTCCTCGGGGTTGAACCAGTGCGGGAAGAAGGGGTCGGCAATGACGATGTTGCGGTGGCCGTAGTAGCCGTAGCGGTAGCCGCGTTCCTGATGCTCGAAGCTGGAGGACCACTCTTGGGCCCGCAGGGTCAAGAAGCGGCCGGGATCGGTGTTGGCCCGGTTGACCTTGCCCAGGTAGTTCCAGTAGTAGGCGTTGAAACACTTTCCGTGATCGGTCAGCGCGCCGAAGTCGCAGCGGACGAGGTCGCGCATCATCTGGTAGCTCTGGTCGGGCGTATCGTCATTGGCCCGGTCGCACACCGAGAGGTCCGAGTGCTCGTGCAAGTCGCCGAAGAACAGGCGCAGTTTTCGGCCGTCGTACTCGACGTTCCAGCCCTCTCGCTCCTCTCCCCACCTTTCCCGGATCGCGGCGGCCTCGAACCTGTCCTTGGGCTCCTCGCAGGCGCCGAGGATTGGCGGGCCCGGGGACGGGGCGCCGCCGGACCGGACAGTGGCCAGGAGGACATGGCTGTCCCCCCGCTCGCTGTCGGGCACGCTCGCCCAGCGGCCGGGCGTGTCGTCGCTCTGGTATAAGATCAGCGCCCGCCGGCCGAACACGGCCAAGCCGGGGCTGCTGCTGCGGCCCTTGCGCATGGAAGCCAGCCAGGGCCCCAACCAGCGATCACCGGCGTAGCGCCAAAGCATGACGTCCCAGCCCGAGTTGCGATCGCGCGGAACCCGGGCGGCGACCCACGGCCGTCCTTGCCGGTCGAGCGCCAGCCGGGGAGCCTCGGCGCCGGCGAACTGCTGGCCGCGCCCGAGCCCCCTGGGGCAGCGCAGCCGGCCCGGGGCGAGAGCGTCCAGCCGGGCGACCAGCACCCTTTTGGCGGAAGCACGGCCCACCCGGTAGCCGGAGTAGCTGGCATGCTCCCAGGCCAGCCAGATCTCATCTCCGTGGGCGGTCAGCCGGGCGTCGCGGTCGATCCCCGCAGCGCGGGTCAGCCGCCGCTCCGGGCCGAGGCCGCCCCCGTCGAGCGTCCGGCCGTAAAGGTCGAAGTTGCCCCGGCGGAAGCTGTGCCACACCGCCTGGATCCTGCCGTTTTGCGCTGCGGCCAAGGCCGGCGAATAGTTGTCGCTGCCGGGGCTGGAGAGTCGCCGCGGCTTCCCCGGCCGGCCGGCGCGGACGGCTGTCAGGTATATCTGGCGGCGGCTGTCCCGGTTGCTCTCCCAGGCGATCCACAGCCGGTCGCCTAAGAAGACCGCGGCCGGCTCGACGTCGACTCCCGGGTGGCGGGTGACTCGCAGGGGCTTGCGGGGCCCGTCCCGGCGCAGCTCGGCCGCGAAGACGTCCCAGTTCAGCCCGTCTTCCCGCGCGTAGACCAGCCAGGCCCCCGGGCCCGCCGAGATCAGGCACGGGTTCAGGATCTGGGCCTGTCCTTCGATCTCCCAGCGCCGCGCTATCTTCATTGTTAGTCGCCCCGGCTCGAGCCGGGCCGCCTGAAGCGTATCGTGGCCGTCGCGATATGAGATCCAGGCGACCCAGGCGGAGTCGGGGCCGCTTTTCACCATCGCGGGGAAGTCGTCGAATCCACGCTCGCCGGAGATCTTCAGATGGGGCCACAGTGGCCGCTCGACCAGCGAAACGTCGTCGATCCACATGCGCCCAATCGGCGCCGCCGAAGAGGACGGAGCGACGATGCCGACGACGACCGGCCCGTCGTCGGAAACGGTGAAGTTGGCCCGGTAGCGGTGCCATTCGCGCTGCACCCGCTGCCAGCTTCCGATTACCTCCTTCTTTCCACCGGAGATCACCCAGAACATCAGCCGGCTGCCGTTGTCCGCCCGGGCCCAGACCGACAGCCGGTAGAGCTTGTTCTTCCACAGCTTGATCTTGCGCCGCAGCACCCGCCCATGCTTCGGCCGGGAGACCTCCCCGCTCAGGCAGCGCACTCCCCCGTGCGCCTGGGCGGGGTCTTCGACGATCCGGTGGCCCGGTCCGGCCGTCCAGCCATCGAGCCCCTTCTCGAATCCCCCGTTTGACATCCGCTGGCGGGCCCTACCCGCCTGGGCCAGCGCATCGGAGCCTCCGAGAAAAAGAACCACTCCCGCCAGGAACATAGACAAGCCGAAGACAGTGCTGCCGCGCGTGGAGTTTCCGGAAATCATTTCCACAAGAAAGGATAACAGATTACGACTGTCCTTGAAAGGCGAGCCGAAACCGGACAGCCGCTGCGACCATAGCGGCAGGATTACAAGCGCCGGCCGGGCAGGCCTTCTCCATGCCCTCCGGCTACTGTACGTAACCAATGGAGCGCAGTTCCTCGACCAGGGCCGGATCGACATCCTTGACTTTCTTGGGCATTAGTTTGTCGTCTATCTCGTGCTCGAGGACTTTAAGCAGCCGCCGGCCCAGGGTGTCCTTTCGCTTGGCCCAGCAATCTTTCTCTTCGTGAGGATCGCTGAGCATGTCGAAGAGCAGGAAGGTTTCCTTGTCAAACGAGGTCGAAGGCAGGAACTTGGTGTTTTTGACATATTTCATGAATACCGCCCGGTCGGCCGGCCGCTGGTAGACAAGCTTGTAGGCCCGGGTACGGATCGAGTAACGCCGGATGCCGTAGCAGACGTACTCGGAGATCGAGTAGCGCGGAACCGGCATTCTCGATCCGTCGCGCAGGCCGGCCAGCAGCGACATGCCGTCGAGGCCGTCGGGGATCTTGGCGCCGGCCAAGTCGCACAAGGTGGGAAACAGATCCACCTGCTGGGCGAACAGCGAAGTGTACTTTCCCATGTCCTTCAGCCAGGGGGCGCGGATCAGCAGCGGGATGTGGATGTGAGTCTCGTAGTGGTGGTAGGCGTGCTTGTAGACGCCGTGCTCGCCGAGCGACTCGCCGTGGTCGGCGGTGATCAGGATCGTCGAGCGGTCGTAGAATCCGAGCTTGCGCAGGCCGGCGAAGAAGTTTTCGAACTGCCGGTCGGTGTAACGGATCTCGCCGTCGTACAGGGCGACGATCTTCCGCCGCACCGGCGCGGGGTAGTCGTTGTTGTATTCCCAGCTGGGGCTGTCTATCACCTTGCCGTGGTAGTTCGGCCGGAACATGGTGTCGTAGGGCGGCGCGGGCCGGTAGGGATCGTGGGGATCGACCACGAACAGGAACAGGAAGACTTTGTCCTCTCCCTTGTGGCGCTTGAGGTGCTTCAACCCCAGCTCGAACACCTGCCTGGCCACCGGCAGCCCTTTCCAGTTGGTGGTGGTGTCTTCGAAGACGTCGAAGCCCCGGTCGAGCCCGAAAGCGGAGGAGGCATTGCCGTTTCCCACAACCGCCAAAGTGGCGTAGCCGGCCTGCTCGAGCCGCTCGGCCAGCGTGCCTACCCCGGCCTGCAACTTGTGCCATTCGCACTGTACGCCGTGGTTGCTGGGCAGAAGCCCGGTCAGCATTGAAGTTGTGGCCGTGCGCGTCCATGACGAGTTGGCGAAAAAGCGGGTGAACACAAGCCCCTGGTCGGCGAAGCGGTCGAGGGCGGGGCTGGTCGGGCGATGGTAACCGTAGCAACCGAGGTGATTGGGCCTAAGCGCGTCGATTACCACCCAGATGATCGGCTTGCCGCGCTCGATCTCCGAGACGGCACCCGCGCCCAGCGGTTGGCGGGCGAAGCCAGGGAAGTAGCCCTGTGGCTGCTCGTCGCCCGGGACCCCGCCCGCCCGGGCCGCGCCGAGCATGAAAAGAAACACCATCCCCGCACGCAGAACGGTTCTCATCGCCTTCTCCCGCGCCGGAACCTGCTGTGGCCCTTGCTCCGCCTGCCGTGGGGGCTACTCACCCGCCTGCTCGAGTCGGGCAGCCTGGGAATCGACCAGGGAGACTTCCAGATCATCCGCCAGACGGGTCTGCCGACGCCGTCGGGCTCGATGTATCTCAGCTTGCCGTCGTCCTCGATCAGCACCACCTGCCCGACTATCGCCAAGACATGGGCATCATCCCCCACCGAGTCGTCGACCTCGATGATGTACAGCCCGGGCTTGCACCCCAGCTCCTCGATTTCGTCGGACACGCTCACCAGCGCCTGCGGCCCTGACTCCTCGTCGATCCGCGTCCGCAATACGACCAGCCCGTTGTAGTCGACCGGCCGCGGCTTCCGCCAGTCGGTCGAGTGCAGCACCACGTTGCAGTACTTGCCGCGGCGAACCGAAAGCGAGCGTCCCTCGCGCAGCTTGCGGTTCTGCTCGCGCCGCTGCCGGTCTCCGAAAAGCCGCGGGCAGGCCGACGAGGGCTGCGCCTCGGAGAAAGACTCCTGCTCGCAGGTCTCCGGGTTCGCCCGCACGGCGTGCGGCGCGACGGCCAGCAGCATGCCGGCCAATGCAAGCTGCCCGATCGCGTTCATCCGTTTTTCCCTTCTTTCGCCCCGCCCGCGCCAGCGGCGGGAAGCTCGTCCGCGGCCGGCTGGTCGCCCTGATTCTCGGCCAGCCTGAGAGGCACGAGCTCGGAGCCGTTCTGCTCGAGGAACTCCTCGACCGAGCTGGCCGGTACCGAGGGGTCGCCCGAGGACAGCATCGGCGCGGCGTCCAGCTTCTCGGCGTCCATCATCCGCACGATCTGGTTGAGGATGGTGTGAATCACGAGCTGGTTCTCCTGCGGCAGCTTTCTGAGCCTCAAGGCGAAGCTCTCCTGCAACGGCGACGGGGCCGTCTCGATCATCTCGAGCCCCTTGCGGGTGATGGCAACGCTGACCGAGCGGCGATCGGCCTGGCTGCGCTCGCGGGTGACAAGCTGGCGGTTGAGCAGCCGGTCGACAATGCCGGTGATGGTGCCCTGGCTCAAGGCCACTTCCCGGGCCAGCTTGCCGGGGGTCAGCGGGCCCTGGTTCTCGAGCACTCGCAGGCAGACGAGCTGGGGTCCGGTCAGCCCGAACTGGCTGGCCAGCCGGCGGCTGTGCAAATCGATGGCTCGGGTGATCTTTCTGAGCGAGCGCAAGATCGAATCCTCGTAGCTGCTCTTGTCGGCCATGCGGGCCCCCATGTAATATATTCGGGCGCATGTTGCGACCCAATCGCTGCCAGTATATCGGAATCATAGCGATAATGCAAATAGTTTGTGTACAAACTATTATGGTTCAAATCACTACCGGGCCGGCCTTCTTGAGACAAGAGGAGACAAGAGGGACGTTGGTACATTAAGAACATTAAATTATAAGGTCCCGCTCTTCCAAGCCCAGCTTTTTCATCGAGTCCTCACCCTGCTCGACCGACCTGCGCGCGGATTGGAGCCGGAGTCGTACACCGTTGTCCACGAAGTGCCGTCCTGGCGCAGGATCAAGCCATGAATATTTTGCGAGTTGTTGTAGTTGATGGCGTAAAGTTTACCGCCGAACGCAGCCAGGCTGCATCCGATCGTGCCGGCCCCCGGGTCTCCTCCCGCGTCGAAAACCTCGTCGGCGCCCGGATCGGAGCCAGGTCCGCGCCGGGATCACCACCGGCATCGGCGTCGAGCGCGTCCTTTCCTCCCGCGCCTGTCTCAGCGCCGGTTTGCTTGGAAATTCAGGAAAAAAAGTGTATAAACTCAGTGCCAGAGAAACGCCGGGATGGTGGAACTGGTAGACACAAGGGACTTAAAATCCATAATATCTCTATTGTTTACGGCATGTTAGATGGGTAATTTCGTCACCAAATGCAGCGAATCGGTAGCGTTTTCAGATACTTTTGTGGTGACGAAATTGGAGGAGAGGCAGTAGGGTTTGAGCAATTCAGCAGGATACCCCGATACCTTCCAGGAATTCTCTTACAGCGGCAACAGCATCACGGCGTTTTAGAGAATCATTTGAGGCTGGATCAACCTGAAGTGACTGCGCAGCGTACCCCGCCGGTCCAAATCTATCCGGTGCGCCGTAACGGTCAGCTATCTCTCCCCAGACGGTCGCCAATCTAACCGACTCGAGCCGATCTCCGAACCGGCTTTTTTGCAACGCCTGTGCGGCATTCGCCGGACCGCCCAAGCGGTTGTAGATAAGCACGTATGCGAAATCGTAGTAGTCCTTTTCCTCCCCCCGTTCCCTTACCGCGGTCGCCTTGGCAAGCAGGTATCCACAAAGTCCGGCGAAACGCGCTTTTACAGTCGCTGTTTTTCCATCAGCAACTGTCCCCGTGATAACTTCGGTGGTCCAGTCTTCCCTCACATATCCCGTCCCCCGGAGATTAGCCGCCCCGAGTTGCTTGCATCCGGCCGGCCGGATCACAATATTGGCAGGTTGGTTGTCCAGTTCACAAAGGAATTCCAACTTGATCGGAGTGCCTCCGATCTTGCCAACCCAGCGCCACCCGTCCGATCCGGCCTGCGGGGCGAACCCAAGTCGGACCAGGGCATTCTCGATTGGACTCAGGTCGGCGTCTGCCGCTGTTTGAAAGTCAATCAGTACGTCCACGTCGGTTGTGCCGAGGTGCTTGGGTACAGGTGTGTCCTGATCGCGGGTAAGCATGTCCGGCACCAGGCCGCCAAGAACTATCAGCGGGGGATCAAAATCGCCCAGTTCATGAAGCAATGCCACTAGCGCGTCTTCGGACCTTCTTCTCGCGGCGCGATTTCGTTCAGTATCCAATTCGAGTCTCCCGAAGGTGCTCTGCTCCATCCTTTGCACGCCCGCCGATTGAGAGGAGGTCGGAATATAGGCGTGGCAGGCCGATCACCGGCACTTTAGAGTCTACGCGGTCCGTGACGATCAGGGGCGCATCCATCTCCCATAATTCAATGTTGCCGCCGTCTTCAACTTCGCTGATTTTCAGCTCTTTGAATACCTCCGCCGAACTTCGGTGGAAAAGATCTGTCGGCAAGTATACCTGCACAGAAGGCACAATGTTGGTGTATGGGGCGATCAACTCCAGCCCGGCCCAGCCGGTAACCGCCCATTCGCCGAACCTGTTCAGCACGGGCGCAAGTTCATCGGACAAGAAACGTATCGGATCCCGCATCAATCTGTGGCCCAGTATCCGTTCCGGTCTGTTCCCGAACAGGTGCGCGGACCAGGCATCGAGGAGCGACCCCGGATTCGTCAATTCCCACCATACCCCGCTGCCGCGGAGAGGGCCGTGCCGCGTGATCCACCCCGAATTGTCGAAGGCGCGGAACACGTTCGATACCTGAGGAACCGACCAGCCAGCCTTGGCGGCGACATCCTGAAGTTTGATCTTCTGTTGTGTGCGAGAAAGCAGAAACTCTGCCAAGAGAATACTCGAGGCGGACCATGAAAATACCGATAACCGCTTTCCCGCCTCTCTCTTTGCTTCTTTCAGCACTATCAGACCGGGCGGTGCATGTAATCGTATATTGCCCGCTTCATCGATCCAATTGGCATCGCGCTTTCGTAACTGCTCTAAAGCACCAGGCGAGAATGAACGTGCCGTCACGACCAGATGGCGAGGCCACGGGTCAGGGATGGTTGCAAGCACTTGTTGCACCTCTTTTGGCCACCCATCTTGCGCCTTCAGAATGGCCAAGCTTACAGAGAAATCATCATCGCCAATCGAGGTAACTTGGATCACCCGTTGATTCTGTGAATTGGGCCGAGCTGAGAGAGAAAATTGCAATCCAGGCAACTTCCCAAGTTCCAGTAAAATAGATTGTAATTGGCTTTTATTTGCTCTAGCCATGTTATTTACTATACTAGTAAATAGGCCTAAGTCAATAAATAAGGAATCATGGCCATGACGGCTGTCCCTCGACAATATTCCATCCGCGAATGATCTCAGCCTGTTAGCGAGTTACCAACGCCCTCGGCATGCACTCGGGCCTTGACGGGGCTCCGGTTGCCGCCGAGAATCACACCATGATGAACTCGGTCAAGAAATGGCTCTCCCTCGGTCTCCAGACCCTGTGTTCGTCCCTTCAGTCCCGTTCGGAGTTGGTGATCGAGAATCTGGCGTTGCGCCAGCAACTCGCTGTGTTCAACGAGAAACGGCCGAAATCTCGGTTGACCACCACGGATCGGGCATTCTGGGTGTTGGCACGCTTGATCTCGAAAGACTGGAAACGACACCTGATCCTTGTCAGGCCCGAGACTGTGGTCGGGTGGCATCGCCAAGGCTATCGGTTGTTCTGGAAATACAAATCGCGTAGTAGCAGAGTAGGGCGTCCGAGGATCAGCAAGGAGATCCGGGACCTGATCCGCAAGATGGCCGGGGAGAATCGCTGGGGCGCTCCGCGGATTCACGGAGAGTTACTCAAGCTCGGATTCGAGGTCGACGAGCGGACGATCTCGCGATACATGCCAAGACGAATCGCCGGACCAGATGGGATCGAGCGGTGGAAAGCGTTTCTGCGAAATCACATTGATGTCATTGCCGCCATGGATTTCCTGACAGTCCCGTCGGCGACCTTCGTGAATATATACATTCTAGTCATCATGAGCCACGGCCGTCGTCGGATTCTGCATGCGAATGTGACAACGCATCCCACCGAGAAGTGGGTAGTCCAACAGCTCAGGAACGTGTTCAACGGTGAGAATGATCCGCACTACATGATCATCGACAACGACTCTATCTTTTCGGCAAAGGTGCGTGGTTGGCTGAGTGATTCGAGTATCCAGGTCAAACGCACAGCGATCAGGAGTCCTTGGCGGAAGGGTTACGCTTCACACTGCACCTCCTCGGTACGGTTAGGAAGGATCCCGCAGGCAGGGCGTCTCTCCAGGAGTTTGATTCCCTGCTGCTTGAGCGGAGCGTTTGCACCAGGGCTTCGGTAGAGA
>Ga0307379_10000527_pt1 | contig 63809 bp, 53 predicted proteins | sample UN2MG_FD_202237 | JGI IMG/M metagenome (GOLD analysis project Ga0307379, IMG submission 202237) | Soil microbial communities from Risofladan, Vaasa, Finland - UN-2 | ecosystem: Environmental > Terrestrial > Soil > Coastal area > Acid sulfate soil | place: Finland: Risofladan, Vaasa | collected... | reverse complement strand
CCTACTCTATAACCGCTCCGTGTGCCGTCAGGTGTTACCACCTGACTGTTTCGGTAAGGGTTGGCGTCGGGTGGTAACACCCGACGCCACGATAACGCAATAATGTAGGGGCGTTTGGCCGGTAGGGGCGACCGGCCGGTCGCCCCTACGGTCGCGCCGATATCCCCCCGTGCCGCCGGCGTTCGTGGCAGTGTGGTGTTTTGGACAGTGGGCTTAAGCCCACTGTCTACGCCATAGCGTCGACCCGGCCATTTGTCCCAAGCTACGCCACGATAACCGGTTTGACTTACCGTGGCGGTTTTGATATATTGAAAACGATTGGTCAGAGCTGCGGCAATCGCCGCGGCCGAGCAATGGAGGTGACGTATGAGAACGTGCGTTATAAGGGCGGTCGCGTTGGCGGTTTGTCTGGCCTGGGGCCAGGCCGCGTTCGCTACCGGCAGCGAGGTTTACGTCAAGTACGGCGAGGGGATGAACGCCATCCCGTGGTGGCCGCACCCCACGCTGACGAGCGTGCGGTGCCAGATGCTCTACGACAGCTCGTACATAAGCTACGCCGGTACCATTACGGAGTTCCAATTGGAGAAAAGCGACGGCAATTCGGCGGAATTCTACAACGTCAAGTTCTACCTGTGTCACACCGGCCTCGTGTCGCTGACGCCGGTCTTCCGGCAAAACTACGACGGCAACACGCCGACGATGGTCGCCAGCTTCGCGACGTACAAGGTCCCGGCGGTGGTGGGGCCGTACCCGATTCCGATGGCCGAGACGTTCGCGTACAACAACGTGGACAACCTCCTGTTCGAAGTTACGTGGGAGTCCTCGGACAAGACGAACATAATGTGTCGGATTAAGAACGGGTCCGTGGCCAACCACCGCTGCTTCGCGTGGGATTATCAGGCCGAGACCGGGACACCAGATATCATCGCGTACAACGCCCTTATAGTCTTCGACAAGTACCCGGGCGTCGCGCCGGCGTCGTTCGGTCGCCTCAAGGCTTTGTTTCGGTAGCCGGGAAGCGCTTTTTCGAGCGAGGAGGTTGTTCGCCTATGAGAGCGATAGTTTTGACGTTTGCCGCCGCGGCGCTTTTAGCGGGTCCGGCTTGGGCCACGGGCCACGCCGTTTACATCTTAAACGGCAGCTCGGGTTCCAGCTATCCGTGGTACTCTCCCAACGAAGGCATGCGCTGTCAGATGCTGTTCGACCGGGACAAGCTCAGCTACGCCGGGACGGTCACCGAGTTCGAATTGGAGAAGCAAGTCTACGTGGGCGAGTACGGCAACGTCAAGTTCTACCTGTGTCACACGCCGCTGGCGGCGCTGGCGACGGATTTCAACGCCAACTACGGCGGCAATACTCCCAAGCTGGTGGCGAGCTTCGCGACGTATAAGCTGCCCGCGGTCGAGGGCGTTTATCCCATCCCGATGGCGGAGACGTTCGATTACAACAACCGCGATAATCTCATTTTAGAGGTGACGTGGGAGACGGGCGGCCGGCAAAAGGTGACGTTGTTATCGGGTCCGGTGACGGCGTACGTCTGTTACGCGTACGATGCGAAGGCTACGGTCGGGGCCGTCGCGAACGTGGGATTGAACGCCCGCATTTCCTTCGATACCTATAAGGGGTTCGCGCCGGCTTCCTTAGGCCGCGTCAAGGCGCTTTACCGGTAGGTTGGGTTACTTCGACCGAGGAGGTCGGGATGGTAACGCGAGGTGTTCTCTTCGGCGTCGTCGCGTCTTTGGCCGTCGTTGCCGCCGCGGCCGCGACGGGTAAGCAGGTCTACGTGTACGTCGGCAACGAGCCGAGCGACCATCCCTGGGTCGCGTGGCGGCCGGCGCTGCGGATGCAGATGCTGTTCGACCAAAGCCGTATCGATTACGCCGGGACCATTAACGAGTTCGAGCTGGAGAAGAACGAGACGACGGCGACGTTCTATAACGTCAAATTTTACCTGTGCCACACGCCGCTCGCGGCGCTGACGTCGGATTTCGCCGCCAACTACGGCGGCAACACGCCCAAGCTGGTCGCGAGCTTCGCGACGTACGAGTTGCCCTCCGTCCAGGGCGTCTACCCCATACCGATGGCGGAGACGTTCGATTACAACAACCGCGACAACCTGATTTTGGAAATTACGTGGGAATCGGCGACCGGCGGGAAGGTCCTCGTTTTGATGGACAAGCTTGCGGGGCATCATTGCCTCGCGTACGACCACCGGGCCACGACCGGGACCGTGGGCGAATGGGGATATAACGCCCGCATCAGTTTCGGCTTTTACCCGGCGGTGACGCCGGCGTCCTTCGGGCGCGTTAAAGCGCTTTACCGCTAGGTCCGGTTGCGGCCTTAGGCCGCGGCCGGCGCGAAAGGAACCGCGTTTTGGAAAAACCCGCGGCGGTCTTCTTCGACCTCGACAATACGCTGTACGACCATCGCCGCGCCGCCCGGGAGGCGTTGGCCGAGCTCTACCGCCGCTACCGCGTATCCGATACCGGGATGACGGTCGGCGCTTTCTCCCGCCTTTTCTTCGACGTCAACCAGCGTATGTGGCTCGAGCTTGCCACCGGCGAGATCGACGGGACGACGCTCCGCGCGCGGCGTTTCGCGGAGCTCTTCGCGCTGGCCGGCAAGCCGCCGCCCGACGACGCCGCGGCCTTGGGCCGCGAATATCTGGATATCTACATGACCGTCAGCTACCCGCTGCCGGGTGCCGAGGAGACGCTCGCCGCGCTGGAGCCCCTCGTTCCGCTCGGCCTCCTCACCAACGGCTTCACCGACATCCAGCGGCCCAAGATAGCCCGGCTGGGCTGGGAGAAGTACTTCCGATGGGTCGCGGTCGCCGAGGAGATGGGCGTCTACAAGCCGGACGTCGCCATCTACGAGAAGATGTGCGCGATGGCGGGGCTCTCGCCCGGCGAGGTCCTGTACGTGGGCGACTCGCCGGCGGAGGACATAATCGCCGCGCGCAAGGTGGGGCTCGGGACGGTGTGGGTGCGGCGCGACGGCCCGGAGGTGGCGCGGTGGGCCGCGGCGGCGGAGGCCGACTACGAGGTCGCCGACGTGCGCGACGTGGTACCGTTGCTCGAGCGCATCATCGGGTAGGGTTAGGTCCGTTTATACAACGAAGCGCGAGGCGCTGGCCGATAACGTGTCAGTAGGGGGCGATTAATGATGCGTAGGTTATTGGCAGTAGTCCTTGGGGCGACGACGTTCGCCGGGGCCGCGGCGGCGTGGGAACTCGTCGGTTCCTTCCGCTGCCCCGTAGCAAACGCTCGTGGTTACGCGCGGTATGCGTTGGAAAGCGGTTGGACCGTAAGCGGCGGCCCGACGCCGTATATATATTATATTTCCTCTCAGTTTAGTATGATCATCTCCAGTTTCCCGGCCCCGGGAGGAGCCGGCGCGTGGGGTGTCGGGAGCGACTCGGGGTATGCCTTATTCATTTCCAATAACCGTACTTCATGGATCTACAAAACCACCACCAGTGGTTCGTTATATAGGTCGTTCCAGTGCCCGGTCCCGGGGCCCGCCGACCCGGACGTAAGGGTTATCCGGGATCCCTTTACATAGCGATACCCAATCGCAACGTCATCGCCGTCGTAAACCCCACGACGGGTTCGTTGGTGAGTACGTTCGCGGGGCCCGGGTCGCGGCCTAAGGGCTGCTGCGGCTACGGCATGACGTTAATATCGGACTCGGCGACGCACACGATATACGAGGACGGCCGCCCCGTTATCGTGGGCATACAAACGCCAGTGGGAATCGACGAAGACCATACCGTCGGCCAAGACATTGGACATTTCATTTGGGTCTTGGACGCGGCGACGAACTACATATACCGTTACGACAACTGGGTAGACGTCGGGCCTGCTTCCCTCGGCCGGGTGAAGGCGTTGTTTAAGTAGGGCGACCGGCTAGTAGCCCCCGACAAGGGCCTTAAGGCCCTTGCCGCCTGAACTTGCCTCTGTAGCGCCCGGCGTTTCGCCGGGGTTTTTTTATTAATAGGGGAAAATATTTGCCGTTATTCTGACGGACCCGGCCCCACCTCGCGCGCGGGCGCTTTCTCCTCTTTCTCGGCGCGAGCGGCTTCCTCGAGCGTAATCGCCGGCTTCATAGTACGTCGCGCCCAGCTCGAAGGCCAAGGCCGGGTCGTCCGGCGCCGCGGCAAAAGGCGGATATTTAAGCCGTTGCCGCCGGGCCGATACGTTGTTATAATAGCCGTTGGAATATGACCAGAATAGGTATAGGGTACGACGTGCACGGCTTCAAGAACGAGGGCCCGTTAATCCTCGGCGGCGTGGAAGTCCCCTACGAGCGGGGGCTGGCCGGGCACTCCGACGGCGACGTCCTGTTGCACGCCGTTATGGACGCGATGCTCGGCGCCGCGGCGCTCAAGGACATCGGCCACCAGTTCCCGGACACCGACGTTCGCTTCAAGGACGCGGACAGCGCCAAACTCCTGGCCGAAGTGCGGACCATGGTCGAAAGCGAAGGGTTGAGGGTCGGCAACGTCGATTGCGTAGTCGTCGTCGAGCGCCCCCGCCTCGCCAAGTACGTCGACCGGATGCGCGCCCGCGTCGCGGAGCTGCTGGGCGTGGGCATAGCCGCGGTGGGCGTAAAGGCCAAGACGAACGAGGGCTTCGGTTACATCGGCGAAGGGGAGGCCATAGCGGCGTGGGCGACGGTGTTGCTCGAGCCGCTCGAGGGGTGAAAGCCCGGGGGCGCCTTCGTAGTCGGGATGGGCGACATACGGTATATAGAGCACACGGCCGACGCCGGCGTCGAGGTCACCGCGGCCTCTCGGGAGGAGCTCTTCGTCCTGGGCGCGCGGGCCTTGTATCAGCTGGCGCTCGACTACGACGCGGTCGAGGCCGTGGTGGAACGGCGGCTCGAGCTCGCCGCGGCCGACCTGGCCGAGCTCTTCCACGAGTGGCTGGCGGAACTCCTATACCTGCTCGACGCCAAGAGCTACGCCTTCAAGAAGTTCAGCTTCGATTTTCGGGACGACGATACCGGGCTCGCGGCGACGTTGTGGGGCGAGGAGGTCGACGTCGACCGTCATCGGCCCCACGGCGAAATTAAGAACGTGACGTACGGGGACTTCGTCGTCGAGCGCCGGGGCGACGGTACGTACGTCGCGCGCGTGATCTTCGACCTCTAGAACCGCGTCGGCGCGAACGTTTGCCGCCCGTCGGGCGGCTTTTTAGCAACTCGGGGCCGTATGTTGCGCGGCCCGTAAGTTGTGTGATAGAATTCAAATATGAAGCTTAAGGCCGCCTTTCTAGTAGTTGCGGCGTTGGCGGCGACGTGCGCCGCGGCCGCCCAGGACGAAGGCGGCGAGGGCGCGTTCGTTATTTCGAAGGTGGCCGTAGACGGCAATAAGTATTTCAAGGACGACCGGGTCAAAGACCTCTTGGCCGTCGAGAAGGGGGAGCGGTACGAGAGGTACCTCTTCGATTATGTGTTGGAGCGCGGCGTGGACGCGATAGAGAACGCCTACCACGCGGAGGGTTTCCCGGAGGCCAACGTGCTGTGGGCTTTCCGCGACGTTAAGGAGGACAAGCGTAAGCTCCAGCTGCGGGTGGAGGAGGGGCCGCGGGCCAAGATTAAGGAGATCTTGCTGGGGGGCGTCAGCCCGGAACGCTACCTCGAGGTGCGCGAAAATTTGGGCGTTGACGTCGGTTCGCCGCTCTCGGCCCGCCTCCTCAACGAGGCGGCGGTGAAGATAGGCCGGTACTACGGCGAGCGCGGTTACGCCCGCGCCAGCGCCAAGCTCGAGATAGACCGGGACGCCGGCGTCGTCACCTTTACGGTGGACGAGGGCCGCGTATACCGCGTGGGCGGCATTTTAGTCGCCGGCAACGAAAAGACGCGGCCGAAAATCGTTACCCGCGAAATCAACTATAAGATTAAACCGGATCGCTTGTGGCGGGCGTCCAAGATTGACGAGAGCCGCGCCAACATCTACCGTACCGGCTTATACCGCGACCTCAGGGTAGAAACCGTCGATTCGCCGCGTTCGCCGGATTTGGTCGACATCCTCGTCATCGTGCGGGAGGATAGATTCAAATGGTACAAGCTCGAGCCGGGTTACGAGTCGCCGGACCGCGCGACGGTCGCCGTGGGGTGGGGCCACAACAACGTGTTCGGGAATAACCAGCGTTTATCGACGGAGGTCTCCGCGGCGTACGGGTTCGCGTTGGAGGAATCGAAGTTCGGGGCGAACGTCACCTATACCGAACCTTGGCTCTTCGGGTATCGGTACATCGGTTCGGTGACGCTGTTCTACGACCGGGAGTTGCGGGTGGACCTGCGCCAGTGGGAAGTCGGCATCGAGCCGGACGTTACGCGGGAAATTACGGAACATCTGGAGGTTACGGGCGGCTTCCGGTTCAAGAAGTCGAAAACGACGTTCGGGGGGGACGAGGCCCCGCTGGTAATAGTCTGGCCCGCGGGGGAAGTCGTCCTGGCCGAGAGGTTCGTGGGTGCGCGGGGTTTGCAGAACATCGCCAGCGTCATCTTCTCGTCCACGTACGCCACCCGCGACGATATCTTCAACCCGCGGCAAGGCGTCTATCTGTTCGGTTCCGAAGAGACGGCGGGCGGTTTTATAACCGGAGCCGACTTCTGGCGCGTAATCGGCGACGGGCGTCAATACATCCGCGTGGCTGAGGCCGCGACGGTGGCCGCTCACGTCCGCGGCGGATACGCCCGCGCGTACGCTCAGACGAAGGACGTTCCGTACTCCGAGAAGTTTTTCGCGGGCGGCGCGTATTCCATCCGGGGTTACGGCGAACGCGACGTCGGGCCGAAGGTCGTCGTCGACGACGTGGATTATCCCTTGGGCGGCAACATGATGTTTATCGCGAACGTCGAGTTCCGCTTCCAACTCCCGTTTACGGCGGGGAGACGCGTACCCGGCATAGGGCTCAACCTCGGGAATATGTGGGCGGGTTTGTTCGTCGACGGCGGAAACGTGTGGAGCGATTGGCCCGAGACGAAAAAGGTGGGCCTGTTTTACGGCGCCGGCTTCGGCCTGCGCTATAATACGCCCGTCGGGCCCATACGGTTCGATTACGGCGAGCCGATTCTCGGGAAGAGCGGCGGGGGGAGGCCGGGTCGTTTCTATTTGGCCTTCGGCCACATCTTCTAGTCGAGTCGGAGTTGAGGTTTTGGCCAGGTTCTCGAAGAAAGCCCTTTTAGTTTTACGAGACGCGTCGTGGATCCTGCTTCGCCTCGCGCTGGCGTTCGTCCGCGTCCTCGGCGTGGTGACTTCGGTAGTTTTGGTCGGCGCGTTCGCGCTCGCCTTCGCGCTGTACGGGGCCGGTTATTTCCACTCGCTGGTGGACTTCGCCATCGAGAAGTACACGAGCGATTATACCCGGACCGAGTGCCGCGTGGGGCGGGTGGAGGGCACGCTGCTTACGGGCGTGGATATATACGATTTCGCCATCGGCGACGGGCCGTCGCTGACGCGCGACGGCGCCGCGCTCGTCATCGACGAAATCCACGTCCGCTATAATCCCCTTCATTTTATGCGCCGCGACGTCGTAATCGACCGCGTGCACTGCGTCCGGCCGCGGCTGTTGCTGAAGGAGGACCCCGACGGTCGCGTAAACCTCGACCGCATCTTCGGCGCCAAGGGGCCGCCCGAGGGCAAGGGGGTATACTTCGAGATCGTTAACGTATATCTGGAAGACGCCTACTTCAGGATGCTCGTAGGCGGCCCCTTGAGTGAGTTCGCGGACGCCGACATCGAATGTACTTTCACCAAGGCGCGCGGTGCCGTCTTCATCGATTTGCGGCACTGCAGCTGTTATTTGCCGGAATTCGGCCAACGCATCTTACACTTCGGCTCGGGCTCGCTGGCCATAAACGAGCGGCTTATGCACTTCTCCGGCGTGGACGCGGCCTCCCATATTACTCGCATCAGGACCGACGGCACGATAAAATTCAAGCCGGAGGTACACATCGAGCTCGAGTTCGAGGCGGACCCCATAGATTTCGGCGAAGCGCTGCAGGGAGCGTTCGACGACCCGCCCGAGGTCTTCGGGCGCGGCCGTTATAGCGGGTCGTTGGTGGGTACTACCGAGCGGCTGGTGCAGAAAGGCTCTTTGACGGTCGACGACGCGTACATATACGGCTTCGACGTGCGCGACGTTTTCGCCTACTACGACGTCGACATCGCGACGCGGCAGGTTCGACTCCGCGGTTTTGAAGGTCGGGTCAACGAGACGCCGGTGTACGCAAAAATGACGGTCGATTTATCGAACGACAGGCCGGTCTATTGGGGCGAGGCCCGCTTGCTGCGCGTGAACCTGGCCGATTACGTTCACAGTAGCTTTCTCGAGACCGACGTCGACGTCCGGCTGCAGTTCGCCGGGGCCGGCGCCCGCCCCGACGACTACGCCGTCGACGTTTCGTTGCATCTGGGCCCGGGGCAGCTGGGTCCGCTTATAATCGACGGCGGGAACGCGGACATCCGTTACGCATCGTCTCGCGTGTACATCTCGGGGTTGTTCCTGCGTTTGGGAGGCGGCGGCGATTTCTACGTGAAAGGCGACGCCGACCCGGAAGCGCTGGATTTGGAAATCCAGGCGCGCTTCGTACCGGTCGAGCGGTTCGCCGCGGAGCGGGAGTGGCGCGGGCTCGAGGGGGCGGTATCGGTCGACGGCCGGATCTTCGGTTCCTATAAGCACCCGTCGTTCGAGGGAGGCGTGGTGTTCAAGGACTTCGCCTACGGCCGGGTGAAGTGCGGCGTCGCCCGGGCGGAGGGGTATTGGAAGGACATCGGCGCCGACGACCGCGGCGAGGTTCGCTTTATGGCGTGGGACGTATCGGTAGGGCCGCTCCGGCTCGCCCGCGCGTACGGCGACCTCGACGCCGAGGACGGCGTATACCTCTTCCGGAACGGGTATATAGAGAGTGTGAAGGGAAGCAACGTACGTTTCGATTTGGCGTACGACAGTCGTCAGGGGCGTATGGAATTGACCAGCTTAACGCTGGACTTGGGGGAAACCGAGGCCGAGCTGATGCAACCTCTGGTCGTCAGTCGCGAAAAGGGCCGGGGCGTTCTAAGCGGCGGCATTTTGAAGTTCCGCGGCGGCGAGTTCGGCCTGGCCGGCTCTTTCGGCCTCGACGGCGGGCCCTTGGCGCTGGAGATCGAAGCCCGCGGCGTTCCCCTCGACGAGTTGCTGCCCGCGGAGGTGGGCCCGAGCCTCGGCGGAACGTTGGACCGCGTCCGTTTAGATATAGGAGGTACGATGGACGCTCCCTCTTTCTACGCCAGCGTCGCCGCCTCCAACGTCTTCTTCGGGCGGCAACCGATCGATTACATAGAGGGGGAGGTCTCGTACGAGCACAACCGGTTGACGGTTCCGGGCCTGGTCGCGGGTTTGGCGGGCGGTACGCTCCGCGCCGCGGCCTACTTGCCCCTCTCCGCCTTGGCGGGCGAGGGCGACGAACCGCTGGACGTTACGTTGAGGTTCTCCAAGTTCAAGTTGGCCGCCCTTACCTCGTTATACAAGGAGGGGCTGGCGGAAGAGGGCTTCGTCGACGGCGTTATCACCGCTACGGGGACCGCGTCTTCGCCCACGGTGCGCGCCAACTTCCTGTTGAGCGAAGCCCGCTGGGGAGGGGTGTATTTCGCCAAGGGACGCGCCGACTTCACGTACCGCGACGGCGTCGTCTCCATCCGCGAAATTTCGCTTTCCGAGAGTACGCTTCCCAACGTCGTTGTCACGGGCGAACTGCCGTTGGATTTGCGTAAGGGGGAAGGTTCGCCCCTCGGAGGCGAGATGGAGCTCAGGGCGGATTTTACCGACCTCGACCTACGAGCCCTCAATCCCCTTACGGACGAAGTGCTGATTACGGGCGGGAAGGTGCGGGGCCGGCTGGAGTTAGGGGGGACGTATCGGACCCCCGCCTTCAAAGGGCGCGTCGAGGTCCTGGAGGGCGAAGGCGTGGTAAGCTCCTTACGCTCTTCTTTTTCGAACCTTTCGGGGGCGTTCGAAGCCCGGGGGGACAGCGTCGTCGTCCCGCCCGAGGACCCCATTACGTTCGACCTTGACGAAGGCCGCGGCCGCGCGTGGGGGAGCGTGTCCTTCGAGGCCGTAAAGCCGCTCGAGTTGGATTTGTCCGTATCGTTGGAGGACTACGTCGTACGCGCTATCAGCGGGGTACAAGCTTCGGGGGACGTCGAGGCCAGCATTAACGGCCCGGTGGACCGGTTACGGGCGACGGCGGAGGTGAGGCTGTCCAGCGGCCTCATTACCATAGGTTTCGGCGGGGAGTCGAAGGCCGGCGGCCCTCCTTCCTCCGGGGGGTTCGACTACGAAGTCCACGTACTGGCCCCGGGGAACCTGTGGTTAAGAAACAAGGACGCGGAGATCGAGCTCGAGGCCGACGTGGTTTTCCGCCGAACCGGCGCCGCGACCTATTACGCCGGCGAGTTGCACGCACGCCGGGGCTACTATTACTTCCTCAAGCGCGATTTTACGGTCGAGAAGGCCGACATAATATTAACCGGGACCGAAGAGCTGAACCCGGTCATCAACCTACAGGCCAAGCACGTGATACGCGCCGTTCGCCCGGGGAACGCCGACGCCGTCGTATACGTCGACGTCACCGGTACGCTGCGGGAACCGGAGGTCACGCTGCGCTACGAGCTTACTTCCGGCCAAACGGTCGGATTGGCGCAGGACGAGATTATGAAGGTGTTGGCGTTGGACGTTACGTGGGAAGACTACAACGACCTCAGCTCGAGCGAACTGGCCTCCAAAGGCTCAAGCGACTACGTCCGCCATTACGCCGAAGCGGAGGTGTCGCGCGCCGTGCGCCGCGAGACCGGCGTCGACGTCTTCGAGTTCGACGCCAACGTCTTCCGAGGGGAGCAGCAAAACCCGTACGCCGAATTTACCGTCGGACAGCACTTGACCCACGACCTCTTCGTCTCTTATACTGGCAAGTACCGGGAGGAAGTTTCCGGGGCCCGCGAGCTCGAGCACTCCGCGGAGGTCGACTACGAGCTTAAGCGGGATTTCTACGTCGTGGGCAGTACGTTCGAGGACGAGGGAAGTCAGCGTTACGGCCTCGGCCTGCGCTTTATCCACAAATATTAAAAGACGGGAGTATATACTATGGTCGATAAGGAACTGCTCGAGATCTTGGCCTGCCCGGACTGTAAGGGCGACGTCGAGTACGATGAGGAGAACCAAAAGATAATATGCTGTAAGTGCGGCCTTAAGTATCCCGTCCGGGACGGCATTCCCGTGATGTTGGTCGAAGAGGCGGAACGCGACTGAGGCCCGGCCCGCCGGCCGCGGCATAAGAAAAACGCCCGGCGAACCCGGGCGTTCTAATTCCGCGGAGGGCGCCTTACGGCTGCCGCGTCGCCGGCCCCGGCGGCTGGCGTTGTTGCTCCTGGACGAACCGGCGCAGCGTCCGATTGAAGTTGTGCTCGAAAAGCAGCAGTCGGGCGTATTGGTCGTCGGACAACAGCGACCTGAACTCGGCCCGCAAACGGTCCTCGGAGCCCCGACTCTCCGCGTCTACGGCGTCGACGTCGTCGAGTATTTCGGCTACGGGCCTGGCGTCACTTCCCGCTATGGCCAGGCGGAGCTCTTCCATCAGCGCGCCGCGCCGTTCGCGGTAGCGCCAACGCACTTCCTCCCAACGGTTGTATACGCCCAGGAAGGTCTCTTCCTCCCCGTCCTCCAGCTCGAGAACGTCGACCACGTTCTTCTGTTTGATCTCGTTAATCGCGGCCCGGACGGCTTCGCGCTCCGGCGGCGTATCCTCGGGCGGTTGTTGGGCGTACGACGCCGCGCCGAGAAGGATTGCCGTAAGGCAAACCGCGGCGAAACCGCCCGTCGTGTTCGTCTTCATCGCGGCACCCCCGGGAACCGATTGGTCAGTGCGATAGTAGTAACTCCGCGGCGGTAGCGGCTTCCGCTTCCCGCCGTAGACGGCTCAACACCGTTTTTTGTTCTTCCACCGGTAGCTCGTAGAAGTACGTCATGAGCAGGCCGTTGGGCGTGACGTAATCCACCAGGGCCACGCCCCCCCGCGTAAGCCGCTCGACGTCGGCCTCGAAGCGCGCGTCCATCCGGGCCTCGACGTCGGCCGCGGTCAGGGTTTCCTCTTCCAATCCCGCCAACGCCGGCGTTCCGTCGTCGTCGGTTAAGCGTCCGAACGTAGAGACCTCGGCGCGCCGGCCGTAGTCCGCGGCGTCGTAGCGCGCGCGGGTCCGGGCCGCGAACGGCGCCGTTGCCGTTTCGTAGGTTTCGGGCGAAGCCGTTACCGGATAAGGTGCTTCCGCCGTGGCTTCTTCTTTTTCTTTCGCCGCGAGCGTCCTCGCCGACTTTTCCTCGGTCGCGGCCAGTTCGAAGCGGCGAGGGGCGGTTTCGCCGGCCGCACCCGCTCCCGCCCGAGTTCCTCGCGACGCTACTTCCGACCGTCCTTCCGCGGCGGTAGCGTCTTTGTCTCGGGTCGGCACTTCAGCCGGTTTGCCGGCTGCCGCCGCGAATTCGTCGGCCGCCGGTTCCTCGGCTGCGGCGATTTCCGTTAACGAGAGAGCGAGCTCGCCGCGTACGCCGGTCCCGGCTCGAGTTCCCCGCAGCTCTACTTCCGGCCGTCCTTCGGCGGGCGCGGTTTCCTTTTCGGGCGCCGGCGCCGCGGCCAATTTACCGGTCTTCGACGCGACTTCGCCGGCCGGGGGCATCGTGGGTTCTCGCGACGCCCGCGGCAGCCACACCTTTACGTACAATATCGCCGTCACCGCGGCGATAGACGCGGCCGCGACCGCCGACGCGACGGCGGGCCGGCGCATCCAGCGCCGGAGGCCGGGGAGGGCTCCTTCGTCCATCGCCCCGGGCGCTGCGGCTTCGGTTTCGTTCCGGACGGCGTGCGCCACTTTCGCGGCGAAGAACGGCCCGGGTTTCGCCGGCTCGAAGTCGCCCAGGAGGCGGTACATTTCTTCCATCTCGGCGAGCTCGCGGCGGCAGCGGTCGCACCGCGATAGGTGCCGCTCGAGCCGCCCGCGGTCGCGTTCGTCGACGGTCCCCAGGACGTATTCGCCGAGGATAATTTGCCATTTACGGCACGAGCTTTTTTCGGTTTCGCTTTCCATTTCCGTTACCCGTTCTACGTTACGTACGGCCTTAACGCCCCTTTGAGTTTTTGTACGGCGTGAAAGAAATTGGCTTTTATCGCCCCTTCCGTTACGCCCAGCGTCTCCGCTATTTCGCGATGAGTCATCCGTTCGAAGTAGTGCAGTATGAACACTTCCCGTTGGCGCGGCGGCAGCCGGCGGACGGCGCCGTCTATGGCCTCCCCCAGTTCGGTATTGGCGGCGCCGTCGGCCGGGTTGAGGCCGCGGGCCTCGATGAACGGCGCCACGTCGTCGAAGTCTACTCCCCCCCGCCGACTCGCTTTTCTTAAGTGGTTGTGCGCCGTGTTGACCGCTATCCGGTATAACCAGGTGTAAATGCTGGCCTCGCCGCGAAAGCGCTTGAGGTTCTTGTAGGCTTTTATGAACGCCTCTTGTACGATGTCTTCCGCCGCGTCCCTGTTCCGCACGATTCCCAAGGCCAGGCCGAACAAGCGGTCGCGGTAGGTCTCGACGATGAGGCCGAACGCGTCGTCGTCGCCGTCGCGGGCCCGTTGCACCATTTCGCGGGATACAACGGCCTTTTTGCTTTCCCCACCGCTAATGTTGGACGCCATAACGCCCCGGGAAGTTTAGTCGCTTAAGAACTTTATTTTATAGAGCACCAGCCGAGGGTACGCTATCGCGGTAACGCTTAACCACCGTCGTCGGCTGAGATTGAGGTTCCACGATTTGAGGAATTCGATTCGGAAGACTTTGCCCTCGTCTTGATAGAAGCCGAGCCGTTCCGCCAGCGGTATAATTTCCGGCGATTCGACTTCCATCATCGCGACGTAGTCGGCGCCTTTCATTTTCAGGTACCGGCTCATAGTCTTGGTGCGGAGGTACTTGTCGGCGTCGCGGTCGAGGAGGCCGCCCAGGTCGATGATGTAGTGGTCGGCGTAGTAGCCGAAGGCGCCGATGTCGAAGGCCGCTATGCGCGCCTCCGCCGGGAGGTTTTGGGCGACCCATTTGCCCGCGCGCTCGTGGACCGTGGTGATGTGGTGGATGTTGTCGGCGTACATTATACGCCATTGTAAGTACGAGCCCGCCGCCGAGACGAAGGCCGCCGCGAGGAAGACGTACGGGATTATCTTGTATCCCCTATCCTTGACCCAACCCAACACGAGTAGGGCGCCGTACGGTATGGCGATGGCGAATAGCGCGAAGTTGCAGCCCTCGTACCTGCCGGCGGTGCCGAAGTTGGGCAAAAGGAAGCCGTACAAGACGTTGTGGGCCAGCACCCAGATTATGAAGAACCCGAAACCCGAATGCAGGCGGCGGCGAACGAGCTGGATAACCGCGCCCCACAAGCCGAGCTGGCTCAGCACGACGGGTTCGGTGAATATCTTCATAGCGTTGGATAGGTCGTTTTGCCCCAGCATCCACACGTGGATGTACCGGTACCAGTAAAACGCCAGTATGGCGGGGCCGTTCCATACGACGCGCTGATAATCGGCCGCCGCGCCCAGGTAAAGCCAGTGCCGGCCGAAATACGTCGTGGGGAAGGGCACGCCCGCCACGAGCCAACTGTGGACTACAAACGGCGTGTCGAACAGCAGCGGCATCAGTACGTAGCCGACGAGCTCGCCCGCGTTCGGCCGCCGCCTTTCGCGGACGAGCTTAAAAACCCACCACGCGAACAGCATGACGACTAGTATGCCTCCCTCGGGCCGCACCGGTACGGAGGCCGCGGCGGCGAAACCGGCGACGGCGTGGCGGCCCCGGCCGAAGGCCGCGGCGGCGAGAGTCGCCAGCGCGAAGAACAGCGACGTCTCCATGCCGGATACCGAAAACCACAACGCCGGCCCGAAGAGCGTAAAAAGGCACGCCGCGGCCGCGGGCCACCACCGCGAGCGGTCGGGCCAGAAACCCCGGCAGAGCCAGTATATCGCCCCCACCCACAGCACGTGGCTCGCGATGGTCAACGCCAACGCCGCGGCCCGCGCCGGGAGGTGGAAGAAATAAGTTTCGCTCAGAAGCATGGTCCATAAGGGCCCGGTGACGCCCGCGGAGCGCTCCCCCGGGTTGTACTCGAACCTTCCCTCTCGGGCCAGGTTCCGGGCGAAAACCTGGTGGATCCAGGCGTCGTCCGAGGACAAATTCAATCCCTCGAGGGGGATGACGGTCGCGAGCCAGATGGCGGGCGCTATTACCGCCAAAGATAGCGTTACGGCCAGCGGCAACTTTGGGCTCTTGAGTATATTGCTCATAAGCGGCATCCGCGTTGAGTTAATTTGGGGCCGGTCCGTCGTTTACCCGGCTTCGCGGGGCGGAAGAAGAAAGGGTTTGTTAATGGCTACCCGAGCCTAATAACCGCGCGGCCTCCTCGAGGTTTCCGGGCCGTACCATATAGCGGACGTTGGGTTGGTCGGGATAGGTCTCCAGCGAGCGGCGGAAGGCTTTTTCCGCGGCCTCAACGTCGCCGACGCGCAGGTACGCGATCGCTTTATTCGCGAGGATTTGCGCGTAGTGCAATCGGAAACTCTGGTCGCCTACGCCTTTGCGCGGAAAGGCCTCGAGGGCTCGGTCGTAGTGCGGTATGGCTTCTTTATAATAACCGTGCATAGCGTAAATATTGGCCAGCTCAAGCAAGGACTCCGTCAAGTCCCGGGCGACGGGCGCGGCCGCGGCGAGCGTCGCGAGCGCTTTGTCGGTCTCGCCGGCCTGGAAATAATCCCTAGCCAGCATTAACTTGTATTTACAAATACCGTCGCGGACCCACTCTTCGGCCAGGTAGCGCCGGGAGGCGGGGTCGGCCTCGACCTCGGCGACGCCCCGCACGGCGTACCGGCGCCAAACGGGCGACACGGGCCGTCGCTCGAGCGGCGGCTCCGTTACGCGGTACAACATACCGGCGGGCTCGAGCGCGAAGCCGTACGACGGGACTTCTTCCCTGAAGATGCTGTAGTAGACGTCGTGGTGGGTGGGCGCGGTTAAGATGTCTCGCTCGAAGGCACGCTCCCACATTTGCGCCGCCACCGGGTCCCGCGGCTCGAGGCGGCCCGCGGCGAAGCGCCCGTACTCCGAGTACACGCTCCCCGTCGCATCCACGAACACGTGGTCCGGTCGGTAGCCCTCGACCTTCTTCAAGTAAGCGGTCTCGAACGTCCCCAGCGAACCGCGTTCGAACATTATGTTAAGGCCGTTGTACGCTATCGTGCGGAGGAAGTTGGCGCCGTAGTCCTCGGCGAAGTAGTAGTCGCGGTAATCGTTCCAATAGAAGTTGAACGCCGCCGGCAGCGCTACGGCCAGCGCGAGGGCGGCGTATCCGGCCCGCCGCACCCAGGCGTTCCGCCGCGTAATCAGCTCGAAGAGGGCCAGCCCCAGGAACAGCGCCGACAACATAAAGAAGGGGATGTACCAAACCTGGATGCCCGGGAGTTGATGTCCCTGGAGCAGTAGGACCAGCGCCGCCGTGGCCAGCGGCCCGGTAACCAGCAGCAGCAGCGCCAGAAAGCCCCACGGCTTGGCGCGGCGTATCAAGCCGATTACTATCCCGGCCGCGACGGCCAAGACCGCGGGCGGCGCGAACTCCTGCCATAAGAATTTCCCCAGCTCGAGTAGATGGAACGGCAGGAACTGGAGGCGCTCCGGGTTGGGGCCGCCGTACATCCGCCGCGTAACGTGGCCGTAGGCGCGCGCGAACGTGCGGGGGTCGCCCCAATTTATGGCCGGCCCCTGGACCGCGCGGATGGGTAAATAGAGGTATACCGCGAATCCGAGCAGGACGAACGCGAGCGCCGCGAATAAACCCCGAAGGCTCGGCAACCTGCGAAAACGCCAGATTAAATATACCCCTACCGGTATAGATACTATGGCCGAGGAGGTGTGGGCGCTGAGCGCGAGGCCGCCGACGAAGGCCGCGAGGTAACCCCACCTGGCGTCGCGCGTGCGGACGAAGTTGAAGGCGGCGTACAACACCGCCGCGAGCGCGAGCGCGTTCACCGCGTACGCTTCGGCGACCACGGCCTGGCTCCAGAACGCGCGGCCCAGGCCGAAGGCCGCCGCCGCGGCCGCCGCCGCAGCCGGTGCCGCCATCCGGGCGTCGGTTTTCACGTCCAGTAATAAGCGACGCAGCAGGAGGAACAACACCAGGCAGCAGGCCGCGGCCGCCGCCGCCGACGCGAGGTTAACCCGCCAGGCGATGCGGCCGAAGGGCACCAGCGTGAAGAAGTGGCCTACCAGCGACTCGAGCGGATACCCCGACGGGTGGGAGATGCCGAGCTTCGCCGCGGCGGTGATAATCTGCCCCGAGTCCTCGAACGTTATCGTCGGCGGCAGCGTGACCAGGTACGCCGCGAACGGTACGGCGGCGCTTAGTGCGCCGAATAATACGTCTAACTTTTTACCCTTCTTCTTCAAGTCGCGCATTTATTACCCGTGGTTTAGCGGTTTACCCGCTGCCCTTCCGCGCTTCCGTTTTTAACGCGCCGTCCGTCACGGCTTCGCTTGCCCGGCGGCGATAAGCTCCGCCACGTAGGCCGCTGCGGGTTTTTGACCTTTGAAGAACGATAACACGTACGCCCGACCCCGGGCGACGAAGAACAGGCGGTCCAACAGCGTGTCCTCGCCCACGTAGACGTCTTCCAGTTCCTTAAAATAATAACCGCGGACCTTCGCCTTCACGACCCGCTTGACGTACAGCGCCAGCCGGTCGCGCCACACGAGGAGGTAGCCCATACGGCGCCGGCCGTAATTGCCCTCCAACACCCGGGCCGCGCCGAGGGGCGCTTCCGCCAGCGCCAGGTCCTGCAGCGGCGGCGGCAAGTTGACCGCCCTCGCCTCCGGCCTCCAATCGGGCTCGAGCCAACGGCGGAGCTTACGCCCCAGGTTCCGAACGTAGTTCGACGAGACCGCCCAGCTTATGCGGAACGCCCGGACCAGCTTGGGCCCGAATATCGCCGCCGAGAGGAGCGCCGCCAATACCAGCGCGCCCAACACGACGGGGTAGAACGCGGCCAGCACGGACCCCAGGGCGACGAACACGTCTTCGGCCGCGCTCACGACGGCGTTGGCGGTCGCGGCGGTGACCTTGGTGGAGGCGACTCGAGCCGTGGCCTTGCCGGCGTGCGCTACGAACGCTACGCCCCCCGCGACCAGGATGGCGATAACCTGCCACGTTACGTCCTGGCCCTGCATCAGGACCGCTACGACGACCATCGCGCCCGGCGTCCGTATGAAGGTGTGAACCGCGTCCCATACGTGGTCCACGGCCGGGATTTTATCGGCCACTACCTCGACGACGAGGAGGACGCCGGCGACGATGAGCACCGGCCAGCTCGCGAGGACGTCGAACTCCGGCCCCAGCACCGTCGCCCCGGTGAGCTTTTTGATCAGGCCCAGCGCGAAGACCGTTACGTATAAATTAATCCCGGCCAGGAACGGGATGCCGAGCGCGCGGGCGGCGATTATGATTGCCGGGGGAACGGCCTACCTCCCGGGTCCTTATTTCTTGTGCCACGGCGTGCGGACGCCGTAGTTGGGGGCCTCTTTGGTTATCTGGACGTCGTGGGGGTGGCTCTCGGCCAGGCCGGCGGGCGTCACGCGGACGAACTCCGCGGTTTTCCACAGCGTTTTTACGTCCTTGGCGCCGCAGTAGCCCATGCCGGCGCGCAGGCCGCCGACGAGTTGATAGACGACTTGCGACAACGGGCCCCGGTACGGGACGCGGCCCTCGATGCCTTCGGGCACGAGCTTGGCCGCTTCGGCGTCTTCCGGCTGGCCGTAGCGGTCGCGCGACAGCGACGAGCCGCCCAGCGCGCCCATGCTCCCCATGCCGCGGTAGGATTTGTAGGCGCGACCCTCGTAGAGTATGAGCTCGCCCGGGCTCTCCTCGGTTCCGGCGAAGAGCGAGCCGATCATCACGGACGAAGCGCCGGCGGCGACGGCCTTGGTAATGTCGCCGGAGTACTTGATGCCGCCGTCGGCGATGAGCGGTACTTTTGCCTTCCGGCATACCGGCGCCGTTTCCATTATGGCCGTCACCTGGGGGACGCCGGCGCCGGCCACGACGCGCGTGGTGCAGATGGCGCTCGGGCCGATGCCCACCTTGACGCCGTCGACCCCGGCGGCGATAAGTGCCTCGGCCCCTTCCGCGGTGCCGACGTTTCCCGCGGCCACCTCCGCCTTTTTGAATTTGCGTTTGAGCAGCTTGACGGTATCGATGACGCCTTTGCTGTGGCCGTGGGCGGTGTCCACGACGACGACGTCGCAGCCGTTCTCGAGCAGACGCTCGACGCGCTCCAGCGCGCGTTTGCCCACGCCCACCGCCGCGGCGACCCGCAGCCGCCCCTGCTCGTCCTTGCAGGCGTTCGGGTACTCGATGGCTTTGACGATATCCTTGACGGTTATAAGGCCTTTGAGGCGCCCCTTGGCGTCGACGATGGGGAGCTTTTCGATGCGGTGCTTGTGGAGCAGCTTTTTGGCCTGCTCGAGCGAGGTCCCCACCGGCGCGGTTATCAGACCTTCGCGCGTCATCAGCTCGGCCACCGGGATGTCGCGCCGCTTCTCGAAGCGCAAGTCGCGGTTGGTGATGATGCCGAGGAGGACCCCCTCCGCGTCGACCACGGGGACGCCGGATATTTTGTAACCGGCCATAATGGCGAGGGCGTCGGCGATGGGGGAGTCGGGGGCGAGGGTGAAGGGGTCGACGATCATGCCGGAGACGTACCGCTTGACCTTGTTGACCTCCGCGGCCTGCGCCTCCGTCGGCATATTGCGATGTATTACGCCGATGCCGCCCTCCTGCGCGAGCGCAATTGCGAGCGCGGCCTCGGTGACGGTGTCCATCGCCGCCGAGACGATGGGGACGTTGAGCTTTATGTGGCGCGTGAACTGCGTCCGGACGTCCACGTCCGGCGGGAGGGCGGCGCTGTAGCGGGGTTTCAACAGTACGTCGTCGAAGGTTACGGCAATCTTGTTGGCGTCGAACTTGGGCATGGTCTGCTCCCTTTTAACTTGCAATATAGCATAAATAAACCGCCGGGGGCAAGGTTTATGGCGGCGGTATTTTTGCCTCCGCGCCGCCGTAGACTAAATACACGCCGCGCTTAAAATCCCTTTGACAACCGAGGCGGGTTGGGTTAATATACTCCGCTTCCCGCGTGTGGGTTCCGGCTCGCGGAAGGCGAAAGGGGTGGTCGGAATGCCGAAGACGGGGGAACAACCCGGGGTCGGCTTATACGTGTGCTCGAGCTGTGACCAGATCGTGCGGCTCGACGACCCCGACGACGCACTGCCGCCGTGCCCGAATTGCGAAGGGACCGAATACCGCTAGCGGAGCGGTTCGGCCGGCGAGGACGGGCGCACGTGAACGTGCGCCGCGAACACCTGGAGGGACGATTATGGTATACCGTGCCGGATTGCCGACGCCGTTGACGGACGTGTACCGTTGCGACAATTGCGGTCACGAGGTATCGCTGTCCCGGGGCGATAAATTCCCGCCCTGCCGCTGCGGCGAAGCCGATTGGGATAACGCCGGAGAACGACCGGATGCGGCGCGCCGCGACGACGAGCGCGCGGAACCGGCCGCTCGCTGAACGGCGGCCTAAAACCTTATAATATACCGTGCGGCTTCCTTTGCGGGGGCGGCTTGAACGGCGCCTTTTACTATGTCCCCGCGTATTTCGTAACCGCCGTCACGACGGCGCAAGAAACGCTGAAACGCGGGGCGGCCGTTCGTTACGGATAACTAGGGTGGTTTTTTTCCGAAATTTATTTACGCAACCGCCGGGGCGGGCGCGCCCGGGTAGGGGCCGCGAGTTTCGTTTTCGCTTGACAGATATAGGCTACCCTGCCATAATGGTAGGTGAGAGGAGAAGTTTGGCTTGCGGCCATCGGCTTACATATTAGTATGTTTGCTACTAGCCGGCGTGAGCTTGGCGGCCGACCCGGCGGATAAGGTTTTCATCTCGGAAGTCTCGTACGACCCCGCCGAAGGCTCGCCGCCGCCGTTCATAGAATTTTATAACGCCGGCAAAACCAACGTCGACCTTAGCGGGTGGCGCGTGCGTATCGCTTCCAGGCAAGGCATCGAAATGGTCGCGTTGGTGAAGGACGGCGAAAAAATGGTTATCCCGAGTCACGGTTTTTACCTTATAGGCCGGGAACGGGACCGCGGCGCCTGGTCGAAATTCTCGTATAAGCCCGACTTCTATTGTGAACTCTCGATGGATTTTTTGAAAGGCGAGGGGGGCGTTATAGTCGAGCTCCCCGGCGGCCAAAAGCGGGACGCCGTCGGCTGGGGACCGGTGCGTTGGCCTTATTACGAGGGCACGCAGCATCCCGGCGTAAGCCGCGGCCACAGCTTGGAACGCAAGTCCGGCCCGAACCACAACGAAGTTAACGGGAACTCGTACGACACCGGCGACAATCTGACCGATTTACGCGAACGCGCCAAACCTCAACCCCAAAATATCAATAGCCCCCGCGAATCCCCGGCCGCCAACACCGAGAGCAACGCCTGGGGCCGAATAAAAGCGATGTATTACAACCAGTAAAGGCCTCGCCGCGCCGACGGTGGGGCATAGGGCGCAGTAGGTCCTATGCCTTTTTTATATCCGGCGAGCCCCAGGCGAGGACGGAGCGACGTGGCGACGAAAAGCGACGCGAAAATAGAGGCCGAAGTCGAGCGACAACTCGCGGTCATCCGCGAGGGCGCGCTGGAAATCGTCACCGAGGACGACCTGCGCGCCAAGCTCCGCTCGTCGCTCGAGACCGGGCGGCCGTTGACGGTTAAGCTCGGCCTCGACCCCACCGCGCCCGATATCCACCTCGGCCACACGGTCGTATTGGGCAAGCTCCGCGACTTCCAGGACCTGGGCCACCAGGTCGTCTTCCTGGTGGGCGATTTCACCTGCAGCATCGGCGACCCGTCGGGCCGCTCCAAGACCCGGCCCGCGCTGTCGGCGGAAGAAATTCGCGTCAACGCCGAGACCTATTGCGACCAGGCGTTCAAAATCCTCGACCGCGAGAAGACGGTCATCGACTACAACAGCCGCTGGCTCGAGCCTATGTCCTTCGCCGACGTCATCCGCCTCGCCGCCCGTTACACCGTCGCCCGCATGGTCGAGCGCGACGACTTCGCCAAGCGCCTCGCCGAGGGGTTGCCTATAAGCCTCCACGAGCTGCTCTACCCGCTGGCGCAGGCGTACGACTCGGTGGCGCTCCAGGCCGACGTCGAGCTGGGCGGCTCCGACCAGAAGTTCAACCTGATGGTAGTGCGCGACATCCAGCGCGAGTTCGGCCAACTGCCCGAGGTCGCGGTCATTACGCCGCTGCTGGTGGGCACCGACGGCGCCCGGAAGATGTCGAAGTCGCTCGGTAACTACGTCGGCGTGACCGAGGCGCCCGAAGAAATCTACGGCAAACTGATGTCAATCTCGGATGAGCTGATGTTCGACTACCTGGAGATACTCCGGCTCAAGAAGCCGGAAGAGGTGAAGAAGCTGCGGGCCGACGTCGCCGCCGGCGGGGCCCATCCCAAGGACGTGAAGATGGAGATGGCGCGTCGCGTCGTCGAGCTCTATCACGACGCCGCCGCCGCTCGAGCCGCCGAGGAACACTTCGAGCGCGTCCATAAAGAGGGCCTGACGCCCAAGGATATGCCGGTTTTCAAGTTTAAACGGGAAAGCGTTAAGAATACCCCCGTAGAAATTATGGTGGGTGCGAGATTAGTTAAATCTAAAAGTGAGGCTAGAAGGTTAGTTAACCAAGGTGCGGTGGAAATAGACGGCCGGAGGTTAAAGGAAGGCGAAGGAGATATTTCGTTTACGTTCGCCGAAGGCGATTCTTTCTTTATTGAATTAGGTAAACCTTTCGTTATTAAGGTTGGAAAACGAAGATTCGCCCGAATCGTAATCGAATGAGCGTAAAACCCTACTACGAGGCGACGTTCGCGTTGCTTTTTTAATGTAGGGGCCGGCCTTTAGACCGGCCCGTTGCGTCGGCCGACAGGAATGTCGGCCCCACCGGCTGTACCTTCAGGTGCGGCCACCTTGTTTTTATTAAATATGAACGGCGGGCCGACAGGAATGTCGGCCCCTACGAGAACGCGGCGGCGCGGCGATGGGGTGGTAGGGGCGACTGGCCAGTCGCCCCTACAAAACGCGGCCGGGGTGGTACGGTCGTTTTAGTTGGGGCGAAAGGCCTTTCGCCCCTACGAAGGTCGGCCCCTACGAAAACCGGCCGGGATTCGTTTTTAAACGTATTCGCGCCGTGCCGTTCCGCACTCTGTTGTTGGGCGCGCCGAGCGGTTTATGTTAAACTTATATTATGCGTAGTCGTTCGTTCCCCCTTCTATATGTATCCGGTTTCGTGGTCGTTGTCCTTCTCGCCGTATCGTGCCGCCCGGGCGAAGTGGCGTGGCCCGCGGCCGGCGACGAGGACCTGGCCGGCGCCGTTTACGTAACGCGGTTGGCCGAGGGGGGCGCGGAGATAATAGGAGTATCCGCGGAAGGCGGCGTCGACGAGCTGGGCCTCCGCGGCGACGGCCAAAGCGACGTCGGCCCCTCGCCCGACGGCCGGCGCCTGTACTACGGCCGCGACGGCGCCCTCCACGAGTACGAGCTGGCCACGGCGTCCGACCGCGTCGTCGCGTCGTTTCCGGCCGGCGTCGCCTGCGAAGTGGGTACGGACGATAAGGGCCGGGCCAAAGAGTACGCTTGGCGTTGCGGCGTACGATTCCGCGACGTCAGCTTTTCCCCCGAAGGGCGGGTGGCGTTCGTCGTCGAGCCGACGGAGTGCCCCGTATCGACGGAGGATGCGGCGGCCCGTGCCAAGGGCGAGTTAAAACCCCGCGCCGATTTCGCCGTCGACGCCGGCGCGTACCTTCTGGAGCCGGGGAGCGACGCGCCCCGCTACCTGGGCCCGACGCGGGCCGTCTACGGTTTTGTGGGCGACGAAGCGTTAATAATCGAGAACAAGTTGACGGTGGCGCGCTACGAGCTCGAGGGGGGAACGGTGCGGCCGCTGTTGGGCGCGGACGCCCACGAGCTGGGGTGGCTGCCGTCGGCCGCGGCTCGAGGCGACGACGACGTCGTAATCGTAGCCGCCAAGGCCGACGAAAAATCCCACGAGGTCGTGCTCAATCGCGTCTTCGTCGTCCGCGGCGGCGGCGGCGGCGACGAACCCGTCGTAGAGCTCGAGGGCAAAGACCCGGCGACGCGCGCCGAGGTTTCGGCCGACGGCCGGTACGTCGCCGTCCAGTGCACGCCGCAAGTGTTCGGGGAGGCCACGATTTACGCGGTGGACCTCGAGCGGAAGCGGTTCAAAATTTTAGTAAACGGCGCGAACCTGGTCGGCTTCGCGCGCGGCTCGCGGGCCGTCTTCTACGTCGCCGGCGCGGGGCGGGCCGGCGACCTCTTCCTTGCCGGCCTCGACGGCGCGGCGCGGCGCCTCACCTCGGGCGGGGATATAATCCTGCCGCCATAATTTCGGCTCGGCTACGGCGGCCTTGCGGCCGGCCCGAACGTTATGTATAATCGGGCGAAGGGTGTACGCCTTGGCCGAGTTTACCCATCTCCACGTCCACAGCGAATATTCGTTCCTCGACGGCATGTGCCGCCCGCGCGAGGTTGTGGCCCGGGCGCGCGAGCTCGGCATGTCGGCGGTGGCGCTCACCGACCACGGCGGCCTCTTCGGTGCCGTCCCCTTTTATAAGGCCGCCGTCGAGGAGGGCGTTAAGCCCATAATTGGGTGCGAGCTGTACGTCGCGCCGGAGGGCCGGTTGGTGAAGAAGGCCGGGCCGCGCGGCGAGGCGGGGGGACACCTCGTCGTCCTGGCTGAAACGGACGAGGGCTATCGCAACCTTCTTAGGCTTTCTACCAAGGGTTACCTGGAGGGCTTTTATTACAAGCCGCGCGTAGACCGCGAACTCCTGGACCAGTACGGCCGAGGCCTTATCGCTTTATCCGCTTGCCTCAAGGGCTACGTGGCGCAGGCGGTATTGGCGGGCGATTGGACCCGGGCCGACCGCGTCGTCGGAGAGTACGCCGACATCTTCGGGCGGGAGAACTTCTTCCTCGAGGTGCAGGACCACGGCCTGCCGGAGCAGCACCGCGTCAACCGCGGCCTCTACGAACTCGCCGGCCGCCATAAATTGAAGCTCGTCGCGACCAACGACGTCCACTACGTCGGCGCCGGCGACGCACGCGCCCACGACATTTTGCTTTGCATCCAGACCGGGAAGACTTTGAGCGACCCGGGCCGGATGCGTTTCGAGACCGACCAGGTCTATTTAAAATCACCGGAGGAGATGGCGACGCTTTTCGCCGAGCTCCCCGCGGCCCTCGACGAAACCGCGAATATCGCCGAACGTTGCAGCGTGGAGCTCACCTTCGGCCAGGTGCGGCTGCCGCGCTTCGACGTCCCGGAGGGCGGGTCCGCCGCCGACTTCCTCCGCAAACTCGCGTCCGAGGGGCTCGCGCGCCGCTTCCCCGACGCCGGCCCGGACCTACGGGAGCGGCTGGAATTCGAGCTCGGCGTCATCACGCAGATGGGGATGGAGGCTTACTTCCTCATCGTGTGGGACGTGGTGCGGTTCGCGCACAGCTGCGGCATTAAGGTGGGCCCCGGCCGCGGGTCCGCGGCGTCGTCGTTGGCGGCGTATCTTTTAGGTATAACCGGCGTCGACCCCATCGAACACGGCCTGGTCTTCGAGCGCTTCCTGAATCCGGAGCGGATATCGATGCCGGACTTCGACATCGACTTCGGCGACCAGCGCCGCGACGAGGTCGTCGCGTACGTTACCGAGAAATACGGCCAGGAGAGCGTGGCGCAGATAATTACGTTCGGGACCATGGCGGCGCGCGCCGCGGTCAAGGACGTGGGCCGGGTGCTCGAAATCCCGTTCGCGGAAGCCGACATGATCTCGAAAGAGATAAACCCCATGGCCCCTCTCGCCGAATCGTTGAAGGAGAACCCGGTCCTCAAGCGCGAGTACGAGGACAACCGCCGCGTGCGGGAGTGCATCGACCTCGCGCTCCAGCTCGAGGGCCTGACGCGCCACCCGTCGGTGCACGCCGCGGGCGTCGTTATTGCCCCCGACGAATTGACGAAGTACACCGGCCTCTACCGCGGTCGGAAGAACGAGGTCACGACCCAATTCGACATGAACGCGGTCGAGGCCCTGGGCCTGCTCAAGGTCGACATCCTGGGCCTGAAGACGTTGACGGTTATCGAGGACGCTATAAAGGCCGTTCAACGCCGGCGGGGAGTGGACGTCACCTTCGAGAACGTGCGCTACGACGACGACGCGACGTACGATCTCTTGTGCCGGGCCGATACCGACGGCGTGTTCCAGCTCGAGTCCGAAGGGATGCGCGACCTGTGTCGCCGCGTGGCGCCGCGCACCTTCAAAGAGCTCATCCCCATCCTGGCGCTCTTCCGGCCCGGGCCTATGGGCTCCGGCGCGACGGAGCAGTTCATCAACCGCAAGCACGGCCGGGCTACGGCGCCGCTGCTCCATCCCTCGCTCGAGCCGATCCTGGACGATGCCTACGGCGCCATCCTGTACCAGGAACACGTCATGAAGATCGCGAGCGAGGTCGCCGGATACTCGCTGGGCCAGGCCGATATACTTCGCCGGGCGATGGGTAAAAAGAAGCGGCGTGAGATGAAGGCGCAGCGGGAGTCGTTCGTGGAGGGCGCGCGCCGTCGCGGGTACGGCCGGGAAGAGGCGGAGGCCATTTTCGACGCCGTAGCGCCCTTCGCCGAGTACGGCTTCAACAAGGCGCACGCCACGGCCTACGCCTTCCTCTCCTACCAGACGGCGTACCTCAAAGCCAACTACCCGCCCGAATTTATGGCGGCGCTGCTCACCTCCGAGCAGGGCAACGCCGATAAAATCGTCCAGTATGTCCGGAGCGCCCGCCAGATGGGCCTCGAGATCCTTCCGCCTGAAATAAATTCCTCCTGGTACAATTTCTGGGTGGAGGACGATGACCGCATACGGATGGGAATGGGGGCTATAAAGAACGTGGGCCGGGCCGCGATCGACGAGATCGTAGCCGCGCGCGACCGGGGAGGGCCGTTCGCGAGCCTTACCGACTTCTGCAGCCGCGTCGACCTGCGCGTCGTCAACCGGGCCGTCGTCGAGTCGCTCATTAAAGTGGGCGCGTTCGATTCTTTCGGGAAAGGCCGGGCGCCGCTGTACGAGGGCGTGGACGCCGCGCTGGAGGTCGGCAAGAGGCTCCACCGCGACCGGACGTTGGGGCAGGAGAGCCTCCTCGGTTCCTGGGGCGAGGAGGCCGGCGCGGAGGAGGTCAAGGCCGAGGGGAGCGATTGGCACCACCTCGAGCTCCTACGCTACGAAAAGGAACTCCTGGGCGTCAGCATCTCGGGCCACCCCCTCGACCGCTACCGCGACGTCTTGGCCCGGCACGGCGCCGTTACGGTGGGGGACGTTCTGGCGGGCCGCGCCAGCCGGACGGCGAAGGTCGGCGGCATGGTAGGGCGCATCAAGACCTTAGCGGACAAGAAAGGCCGGGAGATGGCGTTCTTCACGCTCGAGGACGACGGCGGCGTCGAGGTTATTGCTTTCGCGGACTGCTACGCCAAGGCGGAGTTCGTCATCTTCGTCGACCGGCCGGTCCTCGTACGGGGGAGCGTGCGGCGCGACGAGGGGGCGTACAAAATAATCGCCGACGACGTCACGTCGCTCGAGGATGCGGAGTACCGGTTCGCCCGCGAGATTCACATAACGCTGCCCGAGAACGCCGACGCCGAACTTTTGGCGGATATGGAAAAAATTATGGGCCGCCACGTCGGCCGGTGCCCGGTATTCTTCCACGTCCGGCGTAACGGCCGCGAAGTCGTCATCCGCGCGCGGCCGCAATTCAACTGCAACCCGACGCGGCAATTGGTGCGTTCCCTCGAGCGTTTTACGGGGCGCGGCCGCGTCCAGTTGAAATAGAGGAACCGACATGCGAAGAGCGGTAATAATCGCGATCATTTCGGCGGCCGCCGGCGCCGCGTTCGCCGGACCCACGCTCGTGGCCGTCGAGCTCGAGCGGCCGGCGGACGCGTACGCGCTGTTGGCCGAAGGCGTCGCCGTAGTCGAAGCCCGGCCCGATTTCGCGCTCGCGTTCGCGGCGCCCTATGCCTTGGGCGCTCTCGACGGGTATCGGTACGCGGACCTGGGGCCGCCGCCCGGGCCCGTTTACCTGGCCTGGCCCCGCCCGGGGGCCGAGTTGCCCCGCGTCGCCGGCGTAACGGTCCTCGCCCGCTTCGGCGATACGTACGTCGTCGCGGGCGCCGCCGCCGCGGCGGAGGAATTGGCGACGCTGGGCGCCGAGATTAAACGCGTGAGCGGCGAGCCGCTCAAGGCGCCCCGGAGAGCCGTCCTGCCCGAGATAACGTACGACCCGGCGGTAGCGCAGCTCGTCGCGCGCGTCCGCGCCGACCGCTACTTCGGCCATATCGAAAACCTAGCGGCCATAACGACGCGCTATTCTCACGCCGACGAGATAGCCGAGGCCACCGCCTATATCGAGGACCATTTCGAGGAGCTGGGTTACGAAACCGCTCGCCGGCCGTACGAGTACGAGCCGATGGCCAACGACTACCTCGCGGACTGCGTCTTTCGCGCGGGCGGCAGGTTGGGGTGGCTGATTTCGTCGTGGGGATACGTGTGGCGCAGCGACGACTCCGGCCGGAGTTGGACCTATCATAAGTCGGAGGGGCGGCTGGACCACGGTTGCTTCGTTACCGACCGTACGGGGTTCGTCGTCGGCGGCCGGGGTTTCCTGGCGCGGACCGACGACGGCGGCCGGAACTGGGCCCGGCTCCCGCTGGAGGACCCGACCGACTATTTGCGGGATATCTATTTCTTCGGCGCGACGCTCGGCGTGGCCGGCGGCGCGGACGGCGCGGTCTACCGGACTACGGACGGCGGCGCTACGTGGCGCAAGGTGACGACGCCCACGAAGGAGTTGGTCCTCGGCGTTTACGGGCAGACGGCGGATAAGTGGTGGGCCCTCGGGATGGAAGGGCTGGTGATGCGCTCGTACGACGGCGGCGCCGGCTGGAAGGTCGTGGACGTACCGCAGACCGAGGGCTTCGGCGTGCGACGCATGGCGTTCGCGGACGACACCCACGCCGTGATGGTGGGCAACGAGGGGACCATCCTCTACTCGCAGGACGCGGGCGAGACGTGGCGGCGGGTGTCGGGTTATTACCCGGCCTGGCCTTTCTTCACCGAGGTCGCCTTCGCGGACGCTACGCGGGGATGGGCCGCCGGGTCCGACGGCCACGTCTACCGCACCGACGACGCCGGTGCGAGCTGGAAGCGGCAGCGAACGCCCTTCGGCGACAACTACACCTACTTAGGCATATCCGCCCTCAGCCGCGACGAGGCGTGGGTCGTCGGCGGCCCGTCGGCCGTTATCCACACTACCGACGGCGGCAAGGTTTGGAAGAAGGTCGAAGTAAAAAACGCCCGGCCCGTCGTCTGGTACAACGTCGAGGCCGTGAAGAAGGGCGTCGCCCGCCCCGACGAGGTGTACGTGCTGTGCGGCCACTACGACTCGATATCGGAAGACCCGTGGAACCGGGCGCCCGGCGCCGAAGATAACGCCTCCGGCGTGGCCGCGGTGCTGGAGGCCGCCACCGTACTGGCGGACCGCAATTTCGATAGTACGGTCAAGTTCGTGGCTTTCTCGGGGGAGGAGGAGGGCCTGCTGGGCTCCCGGGCGTACGCCCGCGAAGAATATAAAGTCGGGGCGGACATCCGCGGCGTCTTCAATATGGATATGATATCGTACCTCGACGAGGCCGCCCACGACGTCGAGGTCCGGTACAACGACTTTTCGGGAGAGCTCCTGGCGGCGTATCAGGACGTGGCGCGGCTGTACGTGCCGACGTGCGTCGTTTACGCGACGACGGAGGGCCGGGGCGGCAGCGACCACGAGCCGTTCTGGGAGTTCGGCTACCCGGCGCTGCTTTCGATTGAATACGCCGGCAAAGAGTTCTACCCCTGGTACCATACGACGGAGGACCTCCCCGCGCACCTCACGCCCGCGTTCGGCGCGGACGTAGCCCGGGTAAACCTTGCCGCGGCGGCGGCGCTGGCCGGCGCGCGCGGCGGGCCCGGGCCCTCGTCGGGAGTCGTGGCGTACCCCAACCCGGCGAAGCCGTCCGTCGGCCATGACCGCATCCGCTTCGCCAACGTCGTCGCCGGCAGCTCGCTCGCGCTCTACGACGTCGCCGGCGCGAAAGTGTGGGACGCGACGGCCGACGCGTCCGGCGTCGTGGAGTGGCTCCTCACGACGGCGGGAGGCGGCGCCGCGGCCTCGGGCGTCTACCTCTTTATGATCGAAGGCCCCGACGGCGACCGGCGCTTCGGCAAGGTAGCCGTAGTCAACTAAATAAGCGAAACCTTGACGGTGGAAGGAACGAGTAAACCATATACGCCCAGGCCGCGGCTCGCGGATTTATTTTTCGTGGGCGTCATAGCGCTCGCGCCGGCGCCGCTGTTCGCGACGTCGATGGCCTATTTCGGCCTGTTGACCGTAACGGTATTCTTTTTATTATACCTCCGGGCCGGGGGATGGGGGCGGCTCCGGCTTACGCCGTTGGACTTGCCCGTCGCGGCGTTCCTCCTCGTGCGTATACTCTCGACGCTTACGTCGGTATCGCCGGCGACCAGCTGGAAGGGCCTCGAGAAATCGGGGTTGTTGTTGGCATATTATCCGCTGGCCCATATGGCCCTTTCGCGGCCGCGCCGGATGGCGGGGATATACTTATTTCTGGTGGCCACCGTCGCGGCCTCGGCCGCGGGGCTCGTAGATTTCGGCGTGGGCGACGTCAACCGGGTGGTATCGCGCGCCGGCGGATATACGACTTTCGCCGAGATATTGGCGGTAGCGTTGTGTCTTTTCGTAGCCCGCGGCGCATTTTCGTTAAGCGGACGGGCCCGGGCGTGGTCGGCGGCGGCGGCCCTTTTTCCGTTCGCGGCGCTGGTACTCACTTTTTGCCGGGGGCAGTGGCTCGCTCTTGCGGGAGGCGTGGGCCTCGTCGGCGCCTTGCGGAACCGGCGCGTTTGGGCCTTGCTCCTTTTAATCGCGGTCGCGGCGGGGGTGGCCGCCTACCTGTTACCGGCCGGGGTGGCCTCGGGCCGGTTTTCGCTGGGGGACCCCGCTTTTGAGAACTACCGCGACATCCTTTGGAAAGGCGGGTTGGCGATAATTTTCGACCGGCCTTTGACCGGCTTCGGGCCGGAGACGATAAAACTAATTTTCCCTTACCAAACGCGTTTTTATTCCCCGGTGGCGGGCGTCATCGGATGGCATAACGACTACTTGCGGCTGGTTATAGAGTCGGGCCTGCTGGCGGCCGCCGCGGCCGTTTGGATCGTCGTGGCGTCGACGCAAACGGCGGCGCGAGCGTTCCGTCGGGAGGACGAAGAACCCCGCGTCCGCGCGCTGGCCTTGGGGCTGGTGGCGGCGACGGCGGCCGTACTCGTGAGCGGCCTCGTGGGCGACGTAGTGGCGGACCCGGCGATGCTCATCGTCTTCGTCATATTGTGGGGATTGTCGGCGCCCCTGTTGGCGCCCGAGGAAGATGGCGACGTTGGGAATCGATAGCGTATTGGTCGTCCGCAGCGACCGGCTCGGCGATTGGGTGTTGACGTTGCCGCTGCTCGACCGTTTGAAGGCGGCGGCGCCGGGGGTCCGCTTGGGCGCGATGGCGACGGCAGCCGTGGCGCCGCTGCTCGAGCGCTGCCCTACCGTCGATGCGATAATCGTGTCGAAAAGAGGGCCGGGGGGCTTCCGCGAGACGACGGCGGAAGTCCGGCGGGGCGGTTTCGAGGCGGCCGTCGTCGTACATCCGGATATGGTCGACACGTTGGTCGTCTGGCGCGCCGGCGTCAAGTTGCGCATCGGCAACGGTTACCGCGGGTATTCTTTCCTTTACAACCGGCGCGTATATTTTCACCGCTCGCCCTCCACCCGCCACGAGATCGAATACAATCTAAAATATTTAGAGGCGTTGGCCTTGCCGGTACCGGCGGAAGTCCCCGCTCCTCGCTTGGACGTAACCGAAGCCGACCGGGCGAAGGCGAGAGAGCTCCTGGCGGCTCGGGGCGTCGCCGACGAGGGGTACGTCGTGATTCATCCCGGCGGCGGCGGTTCGTCGCTCAACTGGTCGCCGCGGCGGTACCGCGTTTTGGCCGCCGAACTCTCCAAAGCTTTGGGCGCGGCCGTGGTCGTTACGGGCTCGGCCGCCGAGGCGGAGCTCGCCTCGTACGTCGCGGGGGAGGGGGTCGGCCGCGTAAGCGTGGCTGGGGAGACGGACTTGGGGGCGCTGTTGGGCGTGCTGGCGGGGGCGCGGCTCTTCGTCTCGAGCAATACCGGTCCGATGCACCTGGCGGCGGCGGTAGGGACGCCGACGTTGTCGCTATTCTCGCCCCTTCGCTCGGGGGCGCCGGCGCGGTGGGGGCCGCGAGGCGAACGCGCCGCGGTGATTACGCCCGCCGGTTTGGCGTGCGAGACGTGCCGCGGCGAACGGTGCGAACATTACAACTGTATGGAAGCCATAACCGTGGAAGCGGCGTTGGCGGAGGCGCGCCGCGTCGCCGTCAAATCGTAAAAGCAGCGCCGGGAGGGGGAAATCGCGCCGTATTTTGAGCCGTCGCGGAATAAGGTTATGCGTTGACTAAGTAGGCCATATATGATAAACTGATATTATAGGGTAAAAATCTTACTCAGCAAATTTGCTAAAGAACGTAACTATATATATAGTATATAGGATGAGGTTTAGTTATGCGGATGTCTACGCGGGGTCGCTTTGGCCTGAGGGCGTTACTACATCTCGCCGAGAACGATAACGACACTCCGGTCTCGGTATCGGCGTTGGCAAGGGAGATGGCGGTATCGGCCGACTACCTAATGCAGTTGTTCGTGAAGTTAAGGAGGGCCGGTCTTATCAAGAGCATCCGTGGGCCCCGGGGTGGTTTCGTACTCTCTCGCGCTCCCGCTAAGATCACGGTCGGCGACATCGTGCGGGCGGTGGAGGGCCCGATCGGCGTCGCGCCGTGCATAGCTCCCGAGCCGTGTTACGGCGGAAGGGGGCGACGCCGCTCGAAGGCCCTTTGTCCCAAGAGGGATAGCTGCGCCGCCCGGGTAGTATGGCAACAACTGAGCGCGGAGATAGAGGATTTCCTCGATAATACGGACTTGCGCCAAGTGTTGACCGAAGCCCAGCGGCTGCAACTGCGGCCCGTTTAGCGGCGGCGGAAGAGGGGAACCGGTGTACAGCGAAAAGGTAATGGACCATTTTTACAAGCCTCGCAACGTGGGCGTGATTGAGGATGCCGACGGCGTAGGTAAAGTCGGCAACCCGGTATGCGGCGACATGATGGAGCTCTTTATCAAGGTCGAAGACGACGTCATTAAAGACATCAAGTTCCGGACCTTCGGCTGCGGCGCCGCCATCGCCACCTCGAGCATGGTTACGGAACTCGTGAAGGGGAAGACGCTGGAAGAAGCGCTGAGGATCACGAACAAAGCCGTCGCCGAAGCGCTCGGCGGCCTCCCCAAGCAGAAGATGCACTGCTCCGTCCTGGGCGAGGAGGCGCTCGACGCCGCCATCTACGACTACCTCACCAAGAACGACCTGCGGCCCGACTTGCAGAAGCTCATCGAGGAAGCGCGCGAGAAGCGTAAGGGCCGCGTCGACGACCCGCATGGTGATCACGGTTAACGGCGAGCGGCGCGAGTTCCCCGGCGACGCGACCGTGGCCGGGGTGCTCGAGCACTTCGGCGTCGACGCCGCCCGGGCGGTAGTGGAGCTCAACCGCGAGATCGTGCCGCGCGAGGACTACGGCGCGACGCCGGTGGCCGAAGGCGACGTTCTGGAGCTGGTGGAAGTAGTGGGCGGCGGCTAAGCGGCGCCGCCCCGATAATTTCCGGAGGTTAGGCCGTGGCGGTAACCAAAGAAGTCGTAATGGAAGCGCTGGGCACGGTGAACGACCCCGAGATCCCGGGCCTCAGCATCGTCGACCTGGGCCTGATATACGGCGTAGACGTAGAGGGTGGCAAGGTGGACGTGCGGATGACGGTTACGGCGCCGGGCTGCCCCATGGCCCATTATATGGCGCAGATGGCGAAGAAAGCCGTCGAGCAGCTGGAGGGCGTCGACGAGGCCAACGTCGAGGTGGTCTTCGAGCCGTCGTGGAACCCGGAAATGATGAGCGCCGAGGCCAAGAAGAGGTTGGGCTTCGAGTAGCCGGGCCGAAAAAGCGTCGAGCATGGCGGCGGCTTTCGAGCCGCCTTTTTTTATTAAGCCGAATCGTTTTTATTGTTCGTTCCCGGTTGCTCCGTACGACGCCGCTCTCTTAGAACGGCCTTCAGCTCGATGCCGTTTTTAATTGAAATTCTTGGCGTTTATGCCCCGCGGCCGCGGCCAGTAATAACTTGACAACGGTATTTCGCTCTGGTATTCTGTAATATTAAGCAGGTATTCAAAAAAAATAAATCGTCGCCGCAGCCTACCAACGAAGAGGGCTAATATGAAGGCAACGAAGGTACTTACGCTATTTACGTTCGCGGCCGCGCTCGTCGCGGCTTCGGCCGCCGCGCCGGCGCTCGGCCAGTCCGAGATGGAGATCCGCAACCGCGCGCTGGAGTCCTTCGAGGAGGGGATGAAGCTCTTCGAGGCCAGCAAGTTCGCGCGCGCCGTCGCCGTGTTCGAGGAAGCGCTCGAGCTCTTCGATTCCATCGGCGACGTCGAGGGCGTCGCCCGCGGCAACAACATCCTCGGCTCGGTGTACGAAGTCCAGGGCGAGTACGACAAGGCCGTGAGCTACTATCAGAAGGCGCTGAACGACTTCACCGCGCTGAAGGATAACGCCGGCCTGGCGTTGGTCAATAAAAACCTCGGCTCCACCTATCAGGCCAAGGAGCAGTACGACCAGGCGCTCACCTACTACGGGGAGTCGTACGGCCTTTACAAGAAGGCCGACGACGTCACGGGCCAGGCCCGGGCCCAGGCCGCCATCGGCTCCGTCTACTTCGCGCGCGGCGAGTACGAGCTGGCGTTGAAGGCGTACGACGAGGCTACGGCGAAGTACGCCGGCGCCGCCGACGAGAAGATGAAGGGGAGGATGTACCTCGAGGCCGGCCAGATCGTGCTCGACAAGGGCGAGATAGACCGCGCGCTCGACTATTTCCGCAAGGGCCTCTCCATCTACGCCAAGCTCGGCGAGCGCGAGGGGGAGGCCGAGGGCGAGATGCTCATCGGCCGCGTCTCCCTCGAGAAGAAGGACTACACCGGCGCGCAGTCCCAACTGGAGAAAGCTCGCGAGCTCTATACGAAGCTCGGCAAGCAGGACGGCATCGCGCGCTGCCTGAAATATACCGGCGACGCGTTACGCGCGCAGGGCGACGCCGCCAATTCGCTGCGGTACTACGAGCAGGCGCTGTCCATAACGCGGCGCCTGGCCGACTGGGAGGGGACCGCCGAAATTCTGAATTCCATGGGCCTCGTTTACACGTACGCGATGAAGAACTACCGCAAGGCCGCCATCTACTTCAACGACGCCGTCAAGCAGTACCGCGAGATAAACAATCAGACCGGCCAGGCGGACGCGGCCCACAACGTCGGTTACGCGTACGAGATGCAGGCCGACTACCGGTCCGCCTTGGAATCGTACAACGAGGCGCTGCGCATCCGCCAGACGTTGGGCCACAAGGGCAACGTCGCCGACACCACCATCGCCATAGCCCGCGTCTACAAGACCACCGGCGAATATCCCAAGGCGCTGCAGACGTACGAGCAGGCGTTGGATATCGTCAAGGGCCTTAAGGACAACGCCCGCCTCGCGAAGGTTACGTGGGAGATAGGAACCATCCAAATGCGTCAGGGTCAGCTCGAGGAGGCGCGCAAGTCGCTCGAGCGAGCGCTCTCCATCTACGAGGGCGAGAACATGACGGTGGAGGTGGCGGGCGTCCAGCGCGACCTGGGCGCGGCCCTCCAGACGCTGGGCGACCAGGACGGCGCGTTGTCCCTCTTCGAGCAGTCGTCCCAGAACTTCGGCCGCGAGGGCGACGAGACGGGCAAGGCGCTGTCGCAAATGAAGGTCGGCGACATCAAGTTCGACCGCGGCCAGTACGGCGAAGCCTTGAACAACTACACGGGCGCGCTTGACACTTTCCGCCGAACCGAGGACCGCACGGACGTCGGGCTGGCGTTGAACGCGGTGGGTAAGGTGAACACGGCCCAGGGCGACTTCGAACAGGCCAACAGCGCGTTTAACGAGGCGTTGGCGACGAACCGCCTCCTTCAGAACGAGCTCGGTGTAGCGCAGACGATGGCCAACGTGGGGCGGATGCATTACGCCAAGGGCGACTACAACTCCGCGGCCCGCTACCTCGACGAAGCGCTGCGCATCAACCGCGCGCAGGACTATAAACTGGGCGTGGCGGAAGTGGAGAACGACCTGGGCGTCACATACGTCGCCCGAGAGGACTACGATACGGCGCTTCACTATTTCGACGACGCGCTCGCCGCCTATTCCGCCATAAACGACCAACCGGGCAAGGCCCGGACGCTGATGAACCTCGGCGCCGCCCACATGGCGAAGCGCGACTACCAGAACGCTTCCTCGAAGTTCTCGGAGGCGCTGGCTATTTACCGGACCATCAAGGACCCCGCGGGCGAGGGAGCCGCGGCCGCGGCGTTGGGCGACGTGAAGTACCGCCAGGGGGACTACGACGGCGCCCAAGAGGATTACAAGGTTGCGCTGAGCGCGATGAACAAAGCCGGCAATACGAAAGACGTCCCCTCGGTTTACAATCGGATGGGGGTGGCGTTCGTCGCCGCGGGCGACCAGAAGAAAGCTCTCGCCCAATTCGATAAGGCCCTCGAGTACGAGCGGGCGGCGAACACCAAAGGGGAGATAGCGGAGACTTCGGTTTACAAAGGCCAGGCCCACCTCGAGCTGGGCGAATACGACTTCGCCAACCAGGCCTTCGGCGAGGCGCTCAGCACGTACACCTCCCTCGGCGACGAAAACGGCCAGGCCGAGGCGACGTTCGGCCGGGCCAAAGGGCTGCGCGCCCAGGAGAAAAACGACCAGGCGCTCAAGGATTTCGAAGCCGCGCTCGAGCTCTTCCGCGCCGCCCGCAATCAGATACGTTCCGCCGACGCCGGCATCGAAATAGGCGCTATCCAATTCGAAGAGGGGCGGCATAAAGAGGCTATCCGGTCGTTCAGCGAATCGCTGCGCATCTATCGTACGCTCAATATCGAAAATGGCGCCGCGCTGGCGATGAACTGGATCGGCCGGGTATACGTCGCCCTCCAACAACCGGACAGCGGCTTGAAGTATCACAACGACGCGCTGGCTCTGTATCAGCAGGTGCAGGACAAGATGGGCGTGGCCGAGACCCAATATTACATCGGCGAAGCCCAGGAGACCAAAGGCGCGCTCGACGACGCGCTTTCGGCCTTCAAGTCGGCGCTCAGCGGCTTTACCCCCTTGAACGAAGGCCATTGGGCGGCGCACACCCACCGCCGCCTGGGCGCCACCTACGAGAAGCAGGGCAACCTCGGCCAGTCGCAGACCGAGTATCAACAGGCGCTCGACGGTTTCGCAGAGACCAAAGACGACCCCGCCGCCGCGGATACCGCGGTGGACCTCGCCCGCGTCCAGTATAGCGCCGGCAACGCCGACGACGCGCTCGCGAGCTACAAGAAGGCCGAATCGATTTACAAAAAGCTCGACGACAACGCCGGTCAGGGGTATTGCGAGCTTCAGATGGGCATCATCGCCTACGACCGCTACGATTACAAGGGCGCCGAGAAGAACTTCGACCTCGGCCTCCAGTTCTATACCGCGGCGGGCGACGACGCGGGCCAGAGCCGCGTCCTGATCCGGCGCTCGACGCTGTTCGAGGCCGAGCTCCTCTTCGACCGGGCGGTGGAGGATGCCAAGAAAGCGCAGGGCCTGGCCGAGCGCGCCGGCGAGAGGGCGTACGTCGCGATGGGGTTGAACGCGTTAGGCCGGGCGGAACGTCGCAAGGGCAACGCCGACGCGGCGCTCGCCGCCCACGGCCAGGCGCTCGAGGCGTACCGCGAGCTCCACGACCAGGTAGGCATCGGCGAGTCGCAGCGCCAGCTCGCGCAGGCGCGGTTGGCCTCGGGCGACATCCGGACCGCCGCCCGCGAGTTTAACGAGGCGCTCCGCATCTTCAACGCCCTGAACGACGAGGCCGGCAAAGCGCAGGCGCTCGTCGGCTTGGGCGAAGTATTCCTCGCCCAGGGCGACACCGCCACCGCGGCGAAGTACTTCGGCGAGGCGGAGGCGATATACCGGAGCGGCAAGATCTCGGCCGGCAAGGGCGATTTCTACTACAGCCTCGGCCAAACCCTCGCGGCCCAGGGGGACTACGGCGGTGCCGTCCAGCGGTACGACACCGCGCTGGAGGTATTCCGGGCGACGCTCCAGCCGATGGCGGAGGGCGACGCGCTGCGGGCCAAGGGGCTCGCGCAGGCCGAGCTGGGCCAATACGACGTCGCGGCCAAATCGTTGGGCGAGGCCGTGAGCGTCCAGAAGAAGATACAAAATACGCCCGCCGTCGCGCGGCTCTACGTCGACCTCGGCGGGCTGGCGCTGCGGCAGGGAGAACTCTCGAGCGCCGAGAAGAACTTCACGACGGCGCTCGAGACGGCGACGCCCCTCAACGACAAGGGTGTCACCGCGGAAATTAAAAACCACCTCGGCTACACCAACGAGCTCATCGGCGTTTCCAAGCTAAGTCCCCGCGTCGCCGAAGAGGACCCGGCTTATTTCCAAAAGAGTAAGACGCTATACAACGAGGCGTTGGGCGCGTACCGCTCGCTCGACGACAAGGCCGGCGTCGCGACGTCGTTGAATCATCTCGGCTCGGTGCAGGCGCGGCTCGGCGAGGCGGAAGCGGCGAAGACGAGTCAAACCGAAGCGCTGACCTTGTGGCGTGAACTCAGGCGCCAGGAAGAGGTGGCGCGCACGCTCGTTTACCTCGGCGGCGTCAACTACGAGTTGGGGGATTACAAGGAATCCAACAAAGTGCTGACGGAGGCGCTGCGCATCTGGCGCCGCGAGGGTAAAAAGAACGAAGAGGGGACCACGCTGCGCACCATCGGCCGGGCGTTGGGCGCCCAGGAGAATTACCGCAGCGCGTTGAAGTATTGCGACGACGCGCTGCCCCTCTTGACCGAGGCCAAGAACCAGAAGGAAATCGGCGAAACCAACTACGACGCCGGCGTCTACCGCGAGGCGCTAAAGGAATACGGCGAGGCCGACGCGTCCTACAATAAGGCCAAGCAGGCCTTCGCCGCGGCCGAAGACGAGGAGGGCCAGGCGCGGTGCCTGCGCAAACTGGGCGACGTGTATATGGCGCAGCGCCAATACGACAAGGCCAAGACCAGCTATATGCAAGCCGTCGAGGCCTATAAACCCCTTAAAAAGTACACCTCCGATTTGGCCTTTTGCTACCGCGCGCTGGGCGACGCCGAGTTCAGCACCGCCAACCTGGCCGCGGCCGGTTCCGCTTACAAGAACGCGTACGCGACGTACTCCAATTTGGACGACAAGGAGAACATCGCGTTAGCGGCGAACAAGCAGGGTTTGGTGGAGGCGGGCTTCGGGAAGTTCGAGGCCGGCGAGGCCAAGTACAACGAGGCGCTGAGTATATACCAGGGCCTGCGGGATGACCGCGGCCGGGCCGACGCGTTATTCAACATCGGCGAGGTAAAGGAAAATACTCAGCAACTTAAAGAGGCCGTAAAGATGTACGAGGAGGCTCTGGCGCTCTACAAGTCGGTCGGCGCCCAGCTCGAGGTCGCGAATACGTTGAATAAGTTGGGGCTCCTCTACAACCGGGCGGGCGAGGTGGAGAAAGGTCGGTCGTACCTCGACCAATCGCAGCAGCTCTTGCGGTCCATACGGGCGGGCCGCTGACGCCGGGATACTGATGGCGGTTTCGGACAGCTACATTTTCGGCATCGTGGCCAACTGGAAGCAAAAGGACGCCGTCAACGGCGTGGCCTCTTGCTTGGAGGCGTTGGAGAAGCGGGGCCAGCGGTACGTCATCGAGGAGCGGACCGCCGTATGGGGGAATTTGAAGGGCGACCGTGTGGCCATAAGCGATATGGGTAAGGCGTGCGACCTCGTCATCTCTTTCGGCGGCGACGGAACGTTGCTTTCGGTGGGGCGGTTGGTGGCCGCTAATGAAGTGCCGGTCCTGGCGGTGAACCTCGGCGGCCTCGGCTTTCTATCCGAGATGGACATCAGCTTAATGGAAACCGCCGTCGACGCCATTTTAACGGACCGCTTCCTCGTGGAGAGCCGCATGTTGCTCTCGGTCCGGCTCGAGCGTACGAGCGGCGAAGTCGAACGGGACATATTGGCGGTCAACGACCTCGTCTTGGGGCCCAAGGCCATTTCGCGTATCGTCATCGTAAACGCCTATATCCAACGCGAGCGCTTGTTCTCCTACCGGGGCGACGGCATCATCGCCGCGACGCCCACCGGCTCGACGGCGTACTCGCTGTCCGCCGGCGGCCCCATCGTCGACCCGCGCGTAGACGTCCTGTTATTGACGCCCATATGCGCCCACTCCCTCACGGTGCGCCCCCTCATCATCCCCCCCAACCTCGAGGTCGGCATAGAGCTCCACACGCGCGGCAAGGAAGAGGTCGTGATGACGGTGGACGGCCAGGCCACGTACACCCTGGCCGAGGGCGACCGCGCGTACGCCACGCGCGCCAAGAAGCGCCTTCGCCTCATACGTTTGGAGGAGAAGGACTTCTACAAACTACTGAAGGAGAAATTGGGTTGGGGAATCCAGGAATACGTGCCCGAACCGCGCGGCGAGGGATAGTTTAAACCGCTGCAGCGAATACTCTGATGGCCGGCTACGCGCCGGCCAATATTTTTTCCGTCAACCGTATCCGCTCCAGGTTTTCCGGGTCGTCGGGGTCGAGCTCGTACGCGCGGCGATATTCCTTGAGCGCGGCCTCGTACGACCCGGTCGAGAAATAGTACGAGCCCATGTAAGTATGGGCCGTCGCGTTCTCGGGCTCGACGTGCAACGCCCGGCGGAAGTGGGGCTCGGCCTCGCCGTAGCGTTGGAGTTGTGCCAGGCAATAACCCAGCCGCAACTCCGCGTCTTCGTAATCCCGGTGGAGGCTCAGCGCTATGCCGTACTGGGCCGCGGCCGCGGACCAACGCGAGGAGCGCTCAAGGACCGGGCCGCGGTTGTAATGGTCGCCGGCGCGTTCGATGGCGGCCACAACCTCACGGTAGTGCTCGCGCGAGGGCAACCCCGGGAAGAGGGAATCGTCGAAATAGGGATGGTAGCGCCGGGCGACGAAACCGTCGTACGGCCGCCCGACTTCGAAGACGCGGAAGGAATAAGTTTCGTGAATCAGGCGGAAGCGCGTCAACGACTCGGGTTGGAACTGCATCTTCATGCCGACGGCGTCGGCCGGGGGGTTGGGGGTGGCGGCGAAGTACCGGTCGCCCGGGGGTTGGTACACGAGGAAGACGGGGGCGTTGAAGACGACGTACGAGATGCGCCACCGGCGGCATAGCTCGTAGAAGTCGTCCTCGGGGCTCATATACGCGCGCGACGTTTCGACGATCTTGGTCCTTATTTCGGGGACCTCGTACATGGGGTGAAGCGCCACCGGCCTTTCGCTCCAATACATTACGGACGCGCTCAGGCCGAATTGGCCCAGTATAGCCGACCCCTCGGGCGTGTTGTCTTTCAGCCAGAAGAATATTTCGTTGTCGCTCTTGCCGTAGTCCCACAGAGGGTCTTCCTTTTCCGGCAAAAACTCGAGCAGTCGCCGCGGGAGGCCGGGGCGGCCGTAATTCGTCGCCCAATAAAATTGGAACGCTAAAAGCCCCGCTACCAACGCCGCGCCGACGGCTTTGGTCCACGTCCGGCGGGCCGTCGCCGCCGGGAACGCCGCCCATATCGCGGCCCAGGGGGCGAAGAAAATGGTTAGCCGAACCAGAAACCAATATAAAACGGCCGTGATGACGGTCATCGCCGCCGGAAAGAACGGCGCACCTCCCGCCGGGGTTTTCCTCCGGCGTACGTACTTCCCGCACGACCAGAAGAAGGCCGTCGCCGCCGCCACGAGGAGGGGCCCGTATTCGAGGAGGGCCCGCTTCAACGTCGTCGTATCGTACGGGCCCATCCAGAAAATGCGCGCGTCGACGGGCAGCCGCGTCGGGTCGTCGGGGTGCACCCCGGCCAGCCGCAGCTTCGCCCATATCAATGCGTACGCGTGGCCGTAGGCGCCGGACCCGACGGCGAGCAGCGACAGAGCCGCCAGCGCCGTCGCGCCGCCGGCCAGCGCCAACCTCCAGCGGACGGTCGCCGGCCGCCGCACCGCGCCCCACGCCGCGAGGGCCGCCGCCGCGGCGACGGTGGGAGACCAGAGGACGCCCTTCGCGAAGAGCGGTTTATTGAGGAGCGCCGCGGCCGCGGTTCCCAGCAACAAACCGACGCCGATATGGCCGTACGCGCCCGGCCGGCCGAGGAACGCCGCGAGGAAAACGGCCGCCAGCAGGACGTTGGCGTAAAACTGGGCCATGTGCCAGCAGCTCAGCGCGTAGAGGACGCACGCGCCCAGCGCCGCGGCGACAGCGATTCTCTTGCCGCGGCCTTTCGGTCTTCCCTCCAGAAGTAACCAAACCAGCGCCGATGCGGCGAGCAGCGCCGGCGTCGCGAAGTCCTCGCGGAGGTAATTGCCGGCGGCGCGGAGGAACGTGGGGAGGCACGTGGCGTAGAGGGCGGTGGCCGCCCACGCCGGCCACGGCCGCCGGAACATGACCCAGAAAAGAAGGAAAGCCGCGGGAACGTACGTCGCCGCGTAGAACGCCATGAAGTACCGGAGGTACGCGTAGCGGTCGGCCGGGCCGAATCCGGCGCTCCACAGCCTGTAGCTCAAGCCGACGGCGTAGTCCGGCAGCGGCATTATCATCTCGTCGCGCGGAAAGCCTTCGGGCCATTGGACCATCGGGTCGGCGCGCGGCAGCGCCTCGCCCTTCATAATCATTTCCGCGTACCGGAACCGGACCAGCGACTCCGAGTACATCTCGTTGGTTTGGGGGGTAAGCTTTAAAAGGAAGTCGACGCGGGCGACGGCTACGGCGGCCAGGGCGAGCGCCGTCGCGGCCACGACTATGCCGGGTCGGCGCGCGGCCGCGGCCCAAAGCGAACGGGCCCGCGAAACGAGGCGGGAGGGGAACGCAGCCATAGGTTTAAAAAAAGCCCCCGCCGCCGGGGGCCGACCGCGGCCGCTACGAGTTGCGGCCGGCGGTCCGGATGAGGTCCAGCGCGATCACTTGCCGCTGGATCTGGTTCGTCCCTTCGTAGAGCTGCGTGATTTTGGCGTCGCGAAAGTACTTCTCGATGGGGTACTCGCGCATGTAGCCGTAGCCGCCGAATATCTGGAGTGCGTCGGCGGTCACCTCGACGGCGACGTCGGAGGCGAAAGCCTTACAGGCGGAAGAGTAACGGCTGACGTCGCGGGCGCCGGCGTCAATCGTTCGCGCCGCGGCGTACGTCAGCGCGCGCGCCGCCTCGACCTTTATCGCCATATCGGCCAGCATGAACTGCAACCCCTGGAAGCTCGAGATGGGTTGGCCGAACTGGCGGCGCTCTTTGGCGTAGGCCACGGCGAGCTCGAGCGCGCCCTGGGCGATGCCCACGGCCTGCGCGGCGACGCCGGGCCGCGTCCGGTCGAAGGTCCGCATCGCCGTGATGAAACCGGTGCCCTCTTTACCGAGCAGGTTCGCCGCCGGCACCGTACAGTCGCTAAATATTAATTCCCGCGTCGCCGACGCGCGGATGCCGAGCTTGTCTTCCTTTTTGCCGAACGTGAAGCCGGGGGTGCCCTTCTCGACCGCGAGAGCGCTCAGGCCGCGGGCGCCGCGCGCCGGGTCGGTACTCGCGACGACGACGTATATCTCGGCCTCGCCGCCGTTGGTTATCCACTGCTTGGTCCCGTTGAGGACGTAATGGTCGCCGTCGCGGCGGGCCCGCGTCCGCACCGCCGACGGGTCCGAGCCGGCCTCGGCCTCGGTTAGGGCGAACGCCGCGAGCGCTTTGCCCGCGGCCACGCGCGGCAGGAACCTCTTCTTCTGCTCGTCGTTCCCCGCGATCAAAATAGGTTCTACGGCGAGCGCGGTCCCCAGCAGCGCGAGCGCGATGCCGGCGCACGCCCGGGACAGCTCCTCGGCGACGATGCACAGCTCGAAGGTGCCCATACCCAGGCCGTCGTATTCTTCCGGGACGAAGACGCGGAAGAGGTCCGCCTGCGCGAAGACCTCTACCATGTCCCACGGGAACTCGTCGTGCCGGTCGTAGTGCTCGGCCTTGGGCGCGACGGTGTTGCGCGCAATATCGCGGGTTAGCTTCTGGAGCTCGCGTTGCTCTTCGGTCAACAAGTAGTCCATCGGGTTAGTTCGCCTTTGTTTCTTTTTGGTGGGGCGCGCGTTGGCGCTTCTTCGACCGGAGGAGCTGCAGCGTTTTGTGCGCCGCCCTCATTTCGGCGTCTTTCTTGGAGCGGCCGCGGGCCTTGCCGTACACTTTACCTTTTATTTCGACGCCCACGACGAACTCGGCGTTGTGCTGCGGGCCCCGCCGGGTGAGGACGCGGTAGGTCGGGTTTTCGCCGAACCGCTCCAACACGACGCGCTGCAGCAGCGATTTGTAATTCTCGAGGTTGCCGCGCGAGACTATTTTCTGGATGCGCCCCTCGAGTTGCTCGGTTATGAAATCCTTCGTCTCGTCGATGGTCGACGAGAGGTAGAGCGCGCCCACCAGCGCCTCGAAAATGTCGGAGAGGATGGAGGGTTTACGCCGGCCGCGGCTCAGGACCTCCCCTTTGCCGAGGTGCATAAGCCGATTCAGGCCCAACTCGGTCGCGATTTCGGACAGCGTGGTCTGGCTGACGACCTCGCTTTTGATCTTCGTCATGTCCCCTTCGTTCATGTCCGGGAAAGTGTTGTAGAGGTATTCGACGACGACGAGGCCTATGACGGAGTCGCCCAGGAACTCGAGCCGCTCGTAATCCTCGGTGTCTTGTTCCGACTCGTGGGCGAACGAGGTATGGGTCAGCGCCTGGTCGATGAGCGAGAGGTCGGCGAGGTGGATGTCGTGCTCTTTGCAGAATTGCCTGAGCTCCCGGAGGCGGTCTTCCGGGAGCTCGTCGTCGAAGAGGTAGCCTTCCAAAGGCTCCTGGCGGCCGAGTAATTTTTTCACGAAATTAGCCATAATCGATTGGCGGGGGCCCGTTATACGCGCTTGAACGCTAAGGTTGCGTTCTGGCCCCCGAACGCGAAGGAATTGGTGATCGCGACTTTCACGTCCGCCTGGCGCGCTTCGTTGGGGACGTAGTCGAGGTCGCATTCCGGGTCGGGATATTCGTAATTTATCGTCGGGTGGATTACGCCGTTTTTTATGGTAAGGACGGCGGCGACGCTCTCGATGCCGCCCGCGGCGCCGAGGAGGTGGCCGGTCATAGATTTGGTGGACGAGATGGGTATTTTGTACGCGTGGTCGCCGAACGCCTTTTTGATGGCTATGGTCTCGGCCACGTCGTTCAACGGCGTGGACGTGCCGTGGGCGTTTATGTAGTCGATGTCCTCCGGATTTACGCCGGCGTGTTCGATCGCCATCTTCATGGCGCGGGCGCTGCCTTCGCCGTCCGGGTCGGGTGCCGTAATGTGGTAGGCGTCGGCCGTTATGCCGTAACCGACTATCTCGGCATATATGTCGGCGCCGCGTTTCTTGGCCCGGTCGTATTCCTCGAGTATAAGTATACCGGAGCCTTCGCCCACGACGAAGCCGTCGCGCTCCCGGTCGAAAGGCCGCGAGGCGTGCTCGGGGTCGTCGTTGCGGGTGGAGAGCGCCTTCATCATACAGAACCCCGCGAACCCCAGGGGCGTTATGGCGGCCTCGGTCCCGCCCGCGATCATTACGTCGGCGTCGCCCCGCTCGATTACGCGGTACGCGTCGCCGATGCAGTGGGCCGCGGTGGCGCACGCCGTGACGACGCAGCTGTTGGGCCCTTTGGCGTTGAAATATATCGAGAGCTGGCCGGACGCCATATTGGAGATGAGCATCGGGATGAGGAGCGGCGTTACCCGTCGGGGCCCTTTGTCGAGCAGTATCGTATGCTGCTTCTCGATGACGCCGATGCCGCCGATGCCGGAGCCGACGATGACGCCGACGCGCGTAGCGTCGAGGTCGTCTCGGCCCACTTCAAGGCCGGCGTCGTCCATCGCCATTACCGTGCTGGCGAGCGCGTATTGGACGAAAGTGTCCATCCGCCGGAGGGCTTTGGGGTCTATGTACTCTTCGGGCTTGAAGTTCTTGACCTCGCAAGCCACCTGGCTCGAGAACCCGTCGGTGTCGAAATGGGTAACGCGCCCCGCGCCGCCTTTGCCGGCGACCAGGTTTTCCCAGTACTCCCCGGCGTTATTCCCGTTAGGCGCCACTACGCCTAAGCCGGTTATTAGGACCCGCCGTCCCGTCATAGTCGTTTCTCCTCGCGCGCTGTGGCGTAATAAACAGCGGTCGACGCCGCGGCCCGACCCGCCGGCCGGAAGACGCGGGAACGGCTGCGGCCGGCGGTGAACTCTCTTAAGGTCCGGCCTTTACCGCGGCGCCCGGTCCGGCTACTCGCCTTTCTTGTTGATTATATAGTCGACCGCTTGCTGTACGGTCGTTATCTTCTCCGCCTCTTCGTCCGGTATCTGAATGTCGAATTCCTCTTCCAACGCCATTACGAGTTCTACCGTGTCCAGCGAGTCGGCGCCCAGGTCCTCGATGAACGATGCTTCCGGCGTAACCTGCTCCGGCGTTACGCCCAACTGCTCGACGATGATCTCTTTGACTTTTCCGGCAACGTCCGCCATTTTCGGGTTTCCTCCTGCGATAAAGTATGATTATTACTGAAAGCCTTATATCCTGACTGTGCTCACATCATCATCCCGCCGTCGACGAAGATCAATTGGCCGGTGAGGTAGGCCGAGGCCTCCGACGCCAGGAACGCGACGACTTCCGCCACGTCCTGGGGCGCGCCGAACCGCCCCACCGGGATGAGCTTCTTATACTCCTCTTTGACCTCGTCGGCGAGGGAGGCCGTCATCTCGGTTTCGATGAAGCCCGGCGCCACGGCGTTGACGTTGACGCCCCGGCCGGCGAGCTCTTTGGCCACGGTTTTGGTCAACGCGATAAGGCCGCCCTTGGCCGCGGCGTAGTTCGCCTGCCCCGCGTTGCCCATCACGCCGATGACCGACGACATGTTGATTATCTTGCCCGAGCGTTGTTTGGCCATTATGCGGCCCGCCGCCCGGCAGAAGTAGAACGCGCCGTAGAGGTTGACTTTGAGGACGCGGTCGAAGTCGTCGTCGCTCATCCGTATCAGTAGGCCGTCGCGGGCGATGCCGGCGTTGTTAACCAGGATGTCGAGCGAGCCGAATTCTTTGGGAACTCCCGACGCGAAGCCGTTAACCGCCTCCGCGTCGGCGACGTCGACGACGTATCCCCGCGCCGGCACGTCGTATTCCTGCGCCAGCGCCGTCGCCGCCTCGTCGACCTCGTCGGCCAGGACGTCGCACAGCGCCAGCGAGGCGCCGCCCTTCGCCAGCCGCGCGGCTACGGCACGGCCTATCCCTCGCGCCGCGCCCGTCACCACCGCTACTTTGTTTTCGAATTCCGGCATAAGTCCGCCTCCCTTTTAATCCCCGTTCAGAGCGCGAATTCCCGGCACGCCTCGACGGCGGCGGCCAGGCTCGCCTCGTCGCCCACGTTGAAGACCCGGGCGTCGCGTTTTACTTTTTTAAACATCCCGGTCAGGACGCGGCCGTGGCCGAACTCGACGACGACGTCTACGTCCCCGGCCGCCATCCGCTCCAGCGTCTCGCTCCACCGCACCGGCCGCGAGATCTGCTTATATAAGAGGTCCCTGATGACCTCCGGCTGGCCGGCCGCTTTTCCCGAAGCGTTGGCTATGAAAACCGCCGCCGGCGGTTGGACCATCACTTTCTTCAGCGCTTCCTTCATTCGCTCACCCGCGGCGGCGACGAGCGGCGAGTGGAACGCGCCCGAGACTTTCAACGGCACGAACTTGCCGCCCCGTTCCCCGGCGAGCTCACCCGCGCGCGCGACGCCCGGCTCGCTCCCCGACACGACCACTTGCCCCGGCGTGTTGTAGTTCGCCGGCACCACGACCCCCGCCGCCGAGGCTTCCTCGCAAATCTTCTCCACGGCCTCGTCGTCCAGGCCCATCACCGCGGCCATCGCCCCCGGCGTTCGGGCGCACGCGTCGGCGATGAATTGGCCGCGTTGGCAGACCAGCGACGCGGCGTCCTCGAGCGAAAGCGCGCCGGCGGCGTAGAGCGCGGTGTACTCGCCGAGGCTGTGGCCGGCGTAGAAGTCCGCGGCCCGCGGGCACCGTTCGCCGAAGAGGTCGAAGCAAGCGGCCGAAAGCGCGAAGATGGCCGGCTGCGCGTTCTCGGTCGCGACCAGCGTCTCCTCCGGGCCCTCGAGCGTTATGGCCTTGAGGTCGCGGCCCAGCGCCGCCGAGACCTTGCCGAAGTATTCGTCGAGCAACGGTTCGCGCTCGAACAGTTCGGCGCCCATGCCGACTTCGGCCGAACCTTGTCCCGGAAATAAGAATGCGATCGCCATAAAATCTATTTAAACGTTACTTAGAGAGCCGTGCTTTACGCCCCCGCGCCGCGCCGGCGCCTATTCCCATCGCACTAAATTCGCGGCCCACGTGAACCCGGCGCCGAAGGCGACGTTCAGCACGAGGTCGCCCGCTTTTACGCGCCCTTGCTCCACCGCTTCCGACAGCGCGATGGGGATGGAGGCCGCGGAGGTGTTGCCGTACTTGTCCAGGTTTACGAAGACCTTCTCGTGCGGGATTTTGAGCTTGTCGGCCACGACGCTCATGATGCGCCAGTTGGCCTGATGCGGTATGAGGAGGTCGACGTCTTCGCCGGTGTAGCCCGCCTCGTCGAGGACGTATTGCCCCGCCTCGACCATCGACCGCACGGCGTTTTTGAAGACCTCCCGCCCCGCCATCTTTATGTAGTGCAGCTTCGCGTCGAGCGATTCGTGGGTAGGCGGTTGGCGCGAGCCGCCGCCCGGCATCTCCAGCAAATACCCCAAGGAGCCGTCCGCTTTCATGTGGGTGGCGAGGATGCCGCCGTCGCCCCGCGCCGGCCCGAGCACCGCGGCGCCGGCGCCGTCGCCGAACAGGACGCACGTATTGCGGTCGGTGTAGTCCGTGAGCTTGCTAAGCGTCTCGACGCCGATGACCAGGATGTGTTCGTAGCGGCCGGTCTCGATGAACTGGCTCGCGATGTTGCAGCCGTAGATGAAGGCGGAACAGCCTACGGAGGTATCCAAGGCCGCGGCGTTCCTGGCGCCGATTTTATTCTGAACGACGCAGGCGGTGCTGGGGAAGAAGTAGTCGGGCGTAACGGTCCCCAGGAGGATGAGGTCCAATTCTTCCGGCGATACGCCCGCCGCCTCGAGCGCGTTCAGCGCCGCGGGGACGGCGAGGTCCGACGCCGCCTGGTCGTCGCTCGCGATGCGGCGCTCGCGGATGCCGGTACGCTCGATTATCCACTCGTCGGTGGTATCGACCATCTTCTCCAGGTCGAAGTTCGTCAACACTTTCTCGGGGGCGTACCGGCCCACGCCGAGGAAAGCGGCCCGGCGGCCTTTACCCGCCATCGGCGAACCTCCCGAGCTTGTCGGTTATCTTCTCGGTCGCGCCGAAGTGGACGTATTTCTCCGCTACCAGGATAGCGTTCATAATCGCTTTGGGCGACGACTTGCCGTGGCATATAATTACGCCGCCGTTGACGCCTAGAAGCGGCGCGCCGCCGTACTCGGCGTAGTCCCATCGCTTCTTGACGCGGCGCAGGGCCGCGCGCGAAAGGCCGGCGCCGATCCGTACCAGGAGGTCGCGCTTGACCTCGCTCCTGAGCCCCGAGAAGACGATGGCGGGCACCGATTCGGCGAATTTCAGCAAGACGTTGCCGGTAAAGCCGTCGCAAGCTACCACGTCGGCCTTGCCGTTAAGGATGTCGCCCCCCTCGACGTAGCCGATATAGTTCACGGGCGCTTGCGAGAGTAAGCGATGAGCTTCGAAAACCGCCTCCGAGCCTTTGGCGGCCTCTTCGCCGATGGAGAGCAGGCCGACGCGCGGCCGCTCGAGATCGAAGATGCACTGGGCGTAAACTTCGCCCATTATCGCGAACTGGTGCAGGTGGACGCCTTTGCAGAAGAGGTTGGCGCCGACGTCCAGCACGACGCAGTGGCCTTCCCGCGTTGGGAATAGCGCCGCGATGGCGGGCCGTCGCACGCCCCGCGCGCGACCTATGGCTATAAGGGATGCCATGGCCGCGGCGCCGGTGTTGCCCGCCGAGACGAAGGCTTCGCCCCGGCCTTCGCGTACGCAGATGGCCCCTACTCGTATGGAGGCGTCTTTTTTCTTGCGAAGGGCTTCGGCCGGTTTCTCGTCCATGCCTATTATCTCGGAAGCCGGCACGACTTCGATGCGGCCGCCCGGAACGGCGTATTTCCGCAGTTCCTTCGCGAGCCGCTTCGGGTCGCCCACCAACAATATCTCGAGGTCGGGAGACTCTTTAAGCGCCTTGACGCAGCCGGCGGCCTCGTTTGCCGGGGCCGCGTCGCTGCCCATCCCGTCGACGACGATCTTCATGGCGTGGTGCGGTACTTGACCTTACGAAATAAAGCCCGCCTAAGCGGGTCTTTTACGTTGCGTGGAGGCCGTGAGGGCGCCGTCATTTCTCTTTGGGTTTAATGACTTCTTCGCCGTCGTAGTGGCCGCATTTCGGACACACGTGATGCGGCAGCCGCGCCTCGCCGCAATTGGGACATAATACCGGCTTCGGCACTTTTACGCCGTCGTGGCTGCGGCGGTTCCCCCGCCGCGAACGTGACGTTTTTCTCTTTGGGACGCCCATGACGTTATACCTTTATCGGTTAAAGTTTAACGCGGATTATACGGGATATCCGTACCGCTGTCAAGGGAAATCGAGGAAGGCGGTTTCCTAAACCGGCTTCCGGCTTAGGGTTATGTCGAATCCGGCGCGGCGGTTTCCACCTCGAGGCGGGACGGCCGGTACAGCGGGCGGTTCCCCAAACGTCAATTGACCGGGGCACCGTAAAGATGTTACTATTAATGAATATGAACGGTTGTGGGCCGCGCCAATTGGAAGAATACTGCCGGGGCGCGCTCGAGCGCGGCGCGTCTTGGGCCCGGCCCGCGCCGGCGTCGTACGTCGTTACGGCGGCGTGGGTTCGCTACAAGTGCCGGTTCGGCTGCGGGAGCTACGGCGCCCGGCACCTGTGCCCGCCGGCTACGCCCACGGCGGCCGAGACCAAGGCCGTGGTACGCTGCTACGATAGGGCTATACTCGTAACGTACGAGGCCGGGGGCTCGAGCAAACAGCGGCCTTTACGGAAGAAGATGCATAAGGACCTGCTCGCGCTCGAGCGCGAAATCTTCCTGGACGGCTTCCACAAGGCCTTGGCTTTCGTGGCCGGCCCCTGCAACCTGTGCCGAACGTGCGACGTTTCGAAGCCGTGCAAGCTCCCCGGAGAGCCGCGGCCGGCGATGGAGGCTTGCGGGATAGACGTATTCGCGACCTTCGCCAACGCCGGCGTCAAGCTGGACGTCGTCCGCCGCGAGTCGGACCCCTATAAATTATGCGCTATGATATTGGTCGCGTGATTTGTAATTCAACGGGTTAATATGAGAAGTATATTACTGAAGACCGTAAAGGTAATCGGCGTTTTCCTGGCCGCGGCCGCTTTCGGCGCGACGTGGGAATTGTTCCTCAACAAATACCTACGCCTCACCGAGCCGTTGGCGGGTTGGTACTGGTTCTGGTCTTTCTTCCACCGGGCCAAGTTATACGCGCTGCTCGGCGCCGCGGCCGCGGCCTTGACGTCGCTGGCCGCGGCGGTCCTGTGGGCCGTACGGCGGCGGCGCGCCGAAGAGGCAACGGGCAGGTCGTTGGCGCGGGTCGCGTACGCCGGCGCCTTCGCGGCGTTGCTGGCGGCGACGCCCCTCTGGGTCGTTTTGGCCACCGTATCGTTGGAGCTGCCGGCGTGGGCCGCCTTCGTGATGGGCCCCGGGTGGCTGGCGGTAACGTTCGCGCTGACGTTCGGCATATATCGGTTGGCCGGTAGTTTGAGCCGCGCCGGGCCGTACGTCGTCCGGGCCTTGGCGGCCGTCGGCTACGTCGCCCTGGCGGTATACGTCGTCGCCGGTGCAATTTCGGCGCTAACGAGGCCCGCGCCCGCGCCCGGCCTCCCCGACGTAATAATAATTACGCTTGATGCCTGGCGGGCCGACAAGTTGGGCCCCCGGGCGGAGGGACCTTCGCTGACGCCCAACATCGACCGCTTCGCCAAGAACGCGTACGTCTTCACGTACTGCCGTTCGCAGGCGAGCTGGACGTCGCCGTCGCTGGGGACCCTCCACACCGGCCAGTACCCCATGGTGCACTACACCACCGCGGACCGGCCTCTCGGCACGTCGCAGCCGGCGTTGGCCGAAATTTTGCGCGACGCCGGGTACGACACCCGGGCGGTGGTCGCCAACCGCCTCTGCCACCGGAGCTCGGGGCTGGCGCGCGGCTTCGACGACTACCTGTACTGGGACCAGAACAAGCTCGTTCGCGGCCTGGGGTATTACGAGACCTATTTTTATTACCTCGAGAACCGGGTCTTCGAGAAGCGGAACACGCGCGTCGGCGTCAAGGACGACCACACGACGGTCATTACGGACCACCTGGTGCGGATACTGAGCGAGAAGAGGCGCCGGCCGCTCTTGCTGTGGACCCATTACCTCGACCCCCACTGTCCGTACAGCCCGCCGCCGGAGTACGTGGCCGCGGCGGACCGGCGTCTCATAGACAGGTTCGCGCACGGCGACGGGACGAGGGCCGACGTGCTCGAGCGTATGTACGAGGGCGAGGTCCGCTACGTCGACGACGAGCTGGGGCGCGTCTTCGCCGTAATGCCGAAGAACGCGCTGGTCGTAATCTCCAGCGACCACGGCGAAGAGTTCTGGGAACACGGCAAGTACGACCACGGCAAGACCCTGTACGAGGAGGTCATCCGCGTTCCGTTGGTGGTGCGGTATCCGGAAAGCGGCGCCGGCGTTTCGGACGCCGAGGTGGGCCTGGTCGACTTCGCGCCGTCCGTACTGACGTACGTCGGCTTGGACGTGCCGCCGTCCATGCAAGGCCGCGATATCCGCGTCGCCGCCCGGGGGGCCGAAGGGGACGTAGCCGCGTTCGCCGGCTCGAGTATGTTGAAGGGCCAAAGACGATATTGCGTCGTTTATAAAGGCCGGAAGCTCATCATAGGCCACGGGGACGATTGGTCCAAGGCGGAGTACTTCAACCTGGTGGCCGACGCCGGCGAACGGGACCCGATAAGCCTTTTCGACCCGTCGCGCGTCAAGCTCGAGGAGTCGCTCCGGAGTTGGATGGAGGGCAACATCGAATTCTCGCAGCAGTTCGAACGGGCGGGCGTGAGCAACGCCGTTCGCGACCAGATGCGCGCGGTCGGGTACATCGACTGACGTGGGCGCGTACGAACCGTACGTTTCGTTCGCCAGGCGCGTCGCCGCGGAAGCCGGCGCGTTAATCGCCGAGAACTTCCTGGGCTCGTTCGGCGTCGACCGCAAGGGCGCCACCAACCTCGTCACCGACGTCGACCGCCGCGCCGAGGCTTTAATCGTGGACGCCATAGGCCGGGAGTACCCGTCGCACGCCGTCGTCGCGGAGGAAGGCTCGAGCCGGGAGGGGCAAAGCGGCTGGCGGTGGTACGTCGACCCGCTGGACGGAACCAACAACTTCGCCCACGGCTATCCTATGGTGGCGGTCTCGCTGGCGTTGGCGCACGACGACGAGGCGGTGGCGGGCGTAGTCTTCGACGCGCTGCGCCGCGAAACGTTTTGGGCCGAACGCGGCGGCGGCGCGGCGTGTGAGGCGGGGCCCCTTAAAGTGTCGGGGGCGGAGACGCTCGCCGACGCGCTCGTCGCCACCGGCTTCCCGTACGACAAACACGAGTCGGCGGTGGACAACGTCGCGAACTTCGGCCGCGTTACCAAACGGGTCATGGGCATCCGGCGGGGCGGCGCGGCGGCGCTGGATTTGGCGTACGTGGCCGCGGGGAGGCTGGACGGGTTCTGGGAGTTGAAACTTTCACCCTGGGATACCGCGGCGGGCGTACTCCTCGTCGCCGAGGCGGGAGGACGAGTGAGCCGCGTCGACGGTTCGGCGTACGTCCCGGGCGACGTAGACGTGGTGGCGACTAACGGCCGCGTTCACGAAGCGCTGTGCGGCCTTTTGAGGCTCGAGGGGTGACCGACGTGGTTAAAAAGAAGGCGAATCCGGCGTACGTACGCGCGGTGATATACGGCGCGTTGTTCGTAATAATTATCGCCTACTTGATATGGAAGGGTGGTTGTTAGGTGAAGGCGAAGGGTATCCTTGCGTTGACGTTGGCCCTGGCCGCGGCCCCGGTACTCGCGGCGACGCTGACGCTCGAGGAGGCGTACGAAAACCTCGCGCGCGGTACGCTGGCGGAGCAGTGCGAGGCCGCGGAGTACCTCGGCGTGGCGGGCGACGAGGCGGCGCTCGAGCCGCTCATCGTCGCGCTATCGGACGAGAACCCCGAGCTTCGGCAGTGCGCGGCCATGGCGCTCGGCGAACTGGGCTCGAGCCGCGCGGTTCCGGCCCTGGCCCGGGCGCTGGGCGACCGCGACCGCGCCGTCCAATGGTTCGCCGCTACGTCGCTGGCCAAACTCGGCGAGCCGGCCGTAAAGATGCTTCTGACGGAGCTGCGGTCCGATGACGAGGACGCCGTGGTGGGCGCGGCCATCGCCCTAGGCCGCATGCGGGAGCGGCGGGCGGTGGGCCCGTTGCTCGAGCTGCTGTCGTCGCCCGACCTCTACGTACGCGAACAGGCCATCGAGGCCCTGGTGGCTATCGGCAAGCCGTCGGTCGGGCCGTTGGTTAAGAAGCTCGGTTCGGCCGACCCGGCCGTGAAGAAGAGCGCCGTCGTGGCGTTGGGCCGGCTGGCGGACGTGGAAGCGGCGGCGGCGCTGGTGAAGCTGCTCGGCGAGCGGGACCTGGTCGCGCGGCACTATGCGATGGTGGCGCTCCGCGGCATGGGCCCGGACGTTTATAATGTATTGGAAGACGCGCTGGCCTCCCGGAACCCGTCCGCCCAGAAGGCGGCTTGCGAGATATTGGGCTTCGCGCGCGACGCCCGGGCTATTGAACCCGTCGCCGCCCTGCTCGACGATGACGACGAGTCGGTCCGGTGGACCGCGGCCAAGACGCTGGGCGCCATCGACGGGAAGTACGCCGTCGCGAACCTAATCCGGGCGCTCCAGGACCCCAGCCCGCGGGTGCGCGAGGTAACGGTCCTCGCGCTGGGTAAGATAGGCCACTTCGACGCCGTGCCGGCCTTGACCACCGTCGCCGAGAACGACCCCGACGACGCGGTGCGGGCCGCCGCGACCGACGCGCTGGCCGCCATCGCGGGCCGCAAATAACCCGTGAGTTTAAATGGAGCTGAAAGGCGACGACTATTGCTTCGGCTGCGGCGCCGCGAATCCCGTGGGTTTGCGGCTCCAGTTTGACGTCGACGCCGTGAAGCGTTCGGCCGAGGCGACGTTCAAGCCCCGCCCCGAGCATCAAGGTTACACCGGCGTAACGCACGGCGGCATAATCGCGACCTTACTCGACGAGGCGATGTTGAAGCTGTGTTGGGAGCTCGGCATCCCCGCCGTCACGGCGAGGTTGGAGGTGGAGCTGAAGAGGCCGGTGCCGGTGGGCGAGGAGCTGCGGGTCCGGGGTTGGATCGCGGCGGACAGGGTAAGGATGGTCGAGGCCGAAGCCGAGATTAGGAATTCGTCGGGAGAGCTGGTGGCTCGCGGCCGGAGCACGGCGGTCGTCAAGGGCCCGCGCCGACGGCGCGAGCGGCCTTCGGATTAAAGGTGAAGATTTTAGGGCTGGAAACTTCCTGCGACGAAACGGCCGCGGGCGTCGTCGACGACGGCGTCCGTTTGATTTCCAACGTCGTAGCGAGCCAGGCGGGCCTTCACGCGCCGTACGGCGGCGTCGTGCCCGAGCTGGCGTCGCGCGAGCACGAGGTCAACCTACTCCCGGTAACGGAGGCCGCGCTCGAGCCGGTGGGGGGGCTGCGGGGCGTAGACGCGCTGGCGGTAACGGTAGGACCGGGTTTGCAGGGCTCGCTGCTGGTGGGGATGACGTTCGCCAAGGCGGTGGCGCATGCCGCCGGCCTGCCGGCGTACCCCGTGAACCACCTGGAGGGGCACCTCGCGGCGCTGCGGCTGATGGAGGGGCCGCCCGAGCCGCCGTTTGTAGCGCTTTTAGCCACCGGCGGCCATACCGCGCTCTACGACGTCGTCGGCTGGGGGGAATACCGCCTGCTCGGCGAGACGCGCGACGACGCCGCCGGGGAGGCTTTCGACAAAGTGGCGCGGTTGCTCGGGATGCCGTATCCCGGCGGGCCGCCCGTAGAACGCGCCGCGGCCGAGGGCTCGCCGACGTTCGCGTTCCCGCGGCCTATGTTGGGCCGGGGCTTGGCTTTCTCGTTCGCCGGCCTGAAGACCGCGGTATCCTTGAAGGTAAAAGAGTTGGGCGAGGGGGAGACGGCCCGCCGACGCGCGGACCTCGCGGCCTCGTTCCAGGAGGCGGCCGTCGGCGTCCTGGCGGCGAAGGCGCTCCGCGCTTGCGCGGAGTTGGGTAGGAAAGCGCTCGCGGTCGTGGGGGGCGTAGCGGCCAACCGGCGGCTCAGGGAGGCGGTCGCGGCCGGCGACGTCGAACCTTACTGGCCCCCGGCCGAACTTTGCGGCGACAACGGCGCGATGGTAGCGGCGGCGGGTTTTCTCGCCGCGGCCCGGGGCGAGCTTCTGGACGCCGCGGCGGACCCGGCGCCCTCGGCCGCTATCGGTTAGTGCGGCGGGAGAATTAACTTGCGTTATAATTAGTTTATCGGTTATAATCCGGCGCAGGAGTGGGGAAGTCTAAGCACCCATGGCTATCTGGGATTTTATAGCTCGGTTAGTAAGCTATCCGGTTTACTTCCGCGCCGAGACGGCCTTCGCCGTTCTGTTGGCGATGGTAATCGGCGGCCTCGTTTACTTCTTCTTCAAATTTAACCGCGACGTCTTTCGGACCACCGATATTTTCTGGGTGGCCGACGCCGCGGCGGTCCTGTTTATCGTAATATTCTCGGTGCTGGTTAAGAACTTCGTCGCGTCTGCGATACTGGTTGCCACGTTCCTGGTGGCGGCCACGGCGGAGGTCATCTATTTAACGCGCCGCGGGACGAGTACCATCGCCTTGCGGAGAGACGCCAAGATCGCCGTTATGCCTATGTTATTGGGCGGGACGGTCGAGGAAGATTGGCGTCTCGGCTACGGCCTGGCGGACGTGGTATCGCGCTGTCTATCGGCGTACGACGTATCGGTTATGGACCCGTTTCGCGCGGCGACGGGGTACGTGCGGCGGGGCGTGGTGTCCGAAGCCGAGGTCGTAGAGTGGGGGGAGGCGCTGGAGGTAGATTATTTAGTAATAGGGCGGGCGCGGAGAGTGGGGCGGAACTTTCAGGTGCGTTATAAAATCGCGGGGATGTTCGAGCGGCACGATTGGCGGCGGCCGCGCATCCTCGTCGGCGGGGACCGGCCTTTCGAGGCGGCGCGCGCCATCCTCGGAGACGTCGTGGGGCTGTGCGATTTACGGGTCAAGAACGACGCGGCGCTCAGCTATTACTTGGGGCCGACGTCGTCGTCGCTCGCCTGGAGGAACTACTGCGACGGCCGTCGTTACCACATCTCGGGAACGTCCGGGGATTTGGAGCGGGCGCGCGAAGCGTACCGTCGGGCGCTGGCGGAGGACGAGGACTTCACGCTCGCGGCGGTCGCCGCGGTGGAGCTTTTGTTGCAACTCGCGCGCCGGCACGTACGCGACGAGGATAAATTCCTCTCCTTTCTGGAGGAGGGGTACCGGGTGGCGCTTCGGGCCGTGCGGCAGCATCCCGAGCTCTACGAGACGCAGAACGTAATGGGCGAGGTCTTCGTCTTCCTGTCGGGCGGGCGGGACGAGGACCTCTTCCGTCGCGCGCAGACGCGCTTTCTGGAGGCGGTGCGGCTCAACCCCAATTCGGCGCGGTCGTGGTACAACCTGGCGTTGATATCGAAGTACAGCGTGCCGGAGGAGGACGTGGGTTACGCCGATTTCCTGGGCAAGGCTATCTCGGCCGACCCGTCGTACATCACGGCGCGCCTGGCGCTCGGCCGGCACCTGGACGAGAAGAACGACCACGAGGGCGCGCGGCGCCAATACCGGCTGGCTTTGACCTACAACCCCCGGAATACGTCGGCCCTGACGGAGCTCGGTTACTTCTACCTCAAACGCGGCGACGCCGAACGGGCGGTCGAAATCCTGGAGCGCAGCAAAGAGGTCGACGAGTCCAACGCTACGACGCGGTATTACCTTGGAATCGCCCATTTCCGGAAGGGCGATATGACGCGCGCCGAGGACGAGCTTTGGGCGGCGTTGGCTTTCAGGCCGCAAGTGCCGAAGTATTACCACGCATTGGCGCGGGTGTTGGAAACCAGTGAGCAGTACGCGGAGGCGATATCGGTCTGGGAGGAGGCGCTGAAAAGGGTAAGCGGCGAGGGCGAGGTGCAGAAAGTCCGGGCGCATATAAAACGTTTGGCCGATAAAGCTATAGAACGCGCGTAGGGTGGATTTAGGCCGAGTTAACAAATATAGCTTGATTTCCCGGAATATTTTTATTAGGATGGAACTCCCTGCGGTGCAAGTGATGGGGCTTAGAAGATTAGAGCTTACGACCGTTGTTTAGGGAGTCAGTCCTTGAGCGCCGGGCAAGCCGCCGCGAGCGGAAGTCCAAACCTCAAAAAGCCGGCACCCACTTCAAACAGCTGTTCCAATCTCACCCCCACACGGTACCGACGGGGTAAAAAGAGGGCCCGCAAGGGCCCCTTTTATTAATTAAAAAGCCCGGGCCACGTCGGACCCGGGCAAACCTCTTAATATTTCCGACCCTACAGATAAAAACGCGGGGCCACCCAAATGGCCCACCCGGTGAAGTCCTCGCTGGTGGGGCCCCGTAGCGGTACTTCGCCGTATTGGGCCCAGTTGGCGAGCGTCGCTTCCCCGGTCCAATACGTACCGTACGCTTCGACTGCCAGGGGGCCGAACAAGGCGAACTCGGCCCCGAGTCTTAGCTCCGGGCCGTAGCACACCTCTCTCGTCCACGCCGTGCCGTCAACGGTTAAGAGCCCCAGGAGCGTAGCGTCCTGGGCCGTGTCGTAGTTCACGATAAAGGTGACTATGCCCAGACCCATCTCCGGTTTTATTCGGCCGTCGAGGAATCCCGGCATGAGGAACGTGCCGCCGATGCGAAGTGGTAGGATGTGCGTCGTAAGTTTTACGGTGCGCTTGTATTGCGGGCCGGTGTAAATTGCTTCGTGCTCTTTGCGGATATTGGCGACGAAGGCGTCTATCCGGAAGTAACTGCCGAGAGTGACGCCGTAGCCCAGGCCGAAGCCCATCCCAGGCGTGATGTCGCCGAACTCGCCGTCGTGGCCCAAATACTTTTCGAAGCCTTCCACGTCCTCTGTTTTGACCCAGGCATTTGCCCGCGGCATCTCCATTTGCGGGAGAACGAACCCCGCGGTCACGCTGCCTTCGACGAACAAGGCGCCCGCGGTGCCGGCCGTCGCCGCGAATAGGCCCGCAACGGCACAGATTACTACGGTCCATTTGTACATTCGAATTCCTCCTTGGGATTAGAGAAATGTTAAAAGTGCTAACCGCTTAAGCTATGTTAGCATATATTCGTTTCGGGGGCACCTAAAAAATGCTACGCCCTCGGCGAAGGAAAGGTCGCTCGGGCCGGCCGGTCAATTCGTTGTTTGCGCTCTTTTTTGATTGCCGCGGCGCCCTGAGGCGTTTATAATCGAGCCGTGGCCAAAGGACTATTCGAAAAGGACGACTTCGCCCGGGCGCCGCTCGCGGTTCGTATGAGGCCGCGGACGCTCGACGAGTTCGTGGGCCAAGAGGAGGTTCTGGGCCCGGGGACATTCCTGCGCCGCGCGATAGAGGAGGACCGCCTCCAGTCGCTCGTCCTCTACGGCCCGCCGGGGACCGGCAAGACCACGCTGGCCCACATCATCTCGAACGTGACCGGCGCCGCGTTCGAGGCGCTCAACGCCGTGACCGACGGCCTGCCCGAGCTCCGCGCCGTCGTCGAGCGGGCCCGCCAGCGCCGCGCGCTCGAGGGCCGGCGCACCCTCCTCTTCATCGACGAGCTCCACCGCTTCAACAAGACGCAGCAGGACGGCCTCTTGCCCCACGTCGAGGCCGGCCTCTTCGTCATGGTGGGCGCGACGGTTCACAATCCCTACTTCGCGCTCACGCCGCCGCTGCGCTCGCGCAGCCGCGTCGTCCGCTTCGACGCCCTGAGCGACGACGACCTCAACGTCGTCGCCGACCGCGCCCTCGCCGACGACGAGCGGGGGCTAGGCGAACTTAAGCTGGAGCTGGCCGACGACGCCCGGCGCCATATCCGACGCGCCGCGGAGGGCGACGCCCGCCGGGTCCTAAACGCGCTCGAGGCGTCGGCGCTGCTGATGGGCGAGGGGGGCGAGATAACGCTCGACGTCGCGACGGAGGCGACGGGAGGCCGCGACTACCTCTACGACCGCGACGAGACCGGCCACTACGAGACCATCTCCGCGTTCATCAAGTCCATGCGCGGCTCCGACCCGGACGCCGCCCTCTACTGGCTGGCGCGGATGCTCGCCGGCGGCGAGGACCCGCGTTTCGTCGCGCGGCGGATGGTCATCTTCGCCTCCGAGGACGTGGGCCTGGCGGACGCCAAGGCCGCGCTGCTGGCGCAGGCCGCGTTCCGCGCCGCCGAGACCATCGGCAACGCCGAGATGCCTTTGATACTAGGCCACGTCACTATCTACCTCGCCACCGCGCCCAAGTCCAACACGGCGACGAGGGCTATAGGGAAGGCTATGAAAGAAGTGGAGGAGGGGCCGCGGCGCGAGGTCCCGCTGCCGCTGCGCAACGTCCCGCGGGCCGGCGACCCGGACCACGAGGACTATAAATACCCCCACAGCTTCCCGGGCGGCTGGGTGGAGCAGGAGTACATGCCGGACGCGGTTCGGTTTTACGAGGCCGGCGAGCGCGGCGACGAGGCGCGGATTAAAAAATATCTGGCGTGGATTGCCGAAATGAGGAAGAAGTCGCGTAAGTAGTTTTGACTGGAAAGGCCGGTGCGGGTATAATATCGGCGGCGGTATTAGTTACGGAGGTACAAGATGCTTAGAAGATATAACGCGGTAATAACGCGCGAAGGCAAGTGGTACGTCGCGCGGTGTATTGAGCTCGGCGTCGTGAGTCAGGGGACGACGGTCGAAGAAGCGCAGGCGAACCTAAAAGAAGCGGTTGACTTGTATATCGAAAGCTTCGGCGACGAGGATTTGCCCGAGGATTCGGGGCCCGCGCTTATGTATCAACTTGAGGTCGCGGTCGGTGTCTAAGCTACCCGTGTTGTCGGGTGCCGCCCTAATAAAACTATTGAAGAAAGCCGGTTTTGAGGAAGTGCGGCAGCGGGGGAGCCACGTTACCCTCAGGAAGGGGGAGTATAAAACCGTCGTTCCGCTCCACGCGGAGCTTGCGCCGGGGACGTTGCTCGGGATAATGAAACAATGCGGCCTTACGCGGGATGATTTAACGGCCCTTTTAGGTAAATAAATAACGTTTGTACAAGATACCCTAAGGAGCGAACTATGCCCGAACTGACGTTCTCCGAAATGCTGCGCTTAGGCGGCATCCCGACCTATATCTCGTTCCTGGCGGGAATATTTATAATAACTCTTATTATAATGGGCTATTTTACCATCGCGCCGTACGCGCGCAAGCGGCCCCACGGGCCGCTCGTCAAGCAGTGGGCGTGGGCCATCCTCATCTGCGGCCTTGTCTCCGCGTTCAACGGCGGCCTGGGGACCGTCACCGGGCTGGTCAACGTCCACCGCGCCGCGGCCGCGGCCGGCGTCGACGCCGGCGCCGTCATGGCCCAGGGCGCGTTCGAGGTCCTCTTCAACGTGGCCTTCAGCTTTATGTTCGCCTGGTTGGCGTTCTTCGGCTACGCGACGATGCGGCTGGTCGCGGCCGGGGAAGTAAAGGAAGAATAACCTTAGTATAAAGAGTACGGGGCCGGCCCGGAGGCCGGCCTTTTGTTTGGCGGGGCGCGGCGAAGAGGAATGATTTTAAACTTGATTATTTAAATCGTATCTATTATATTACGAACGTTAACCATAACTTAAGGAGGAGACGAACATGAAAAAAGGTTTGTTTTTTACGGTGCTTTTAGCCGCCTTGGCGTGCGCGTCGACGGCTTTGGCGTATGGTTCCTGGTGTCGTCTTTCCGAGCGCCGAGTACTTACCCCAACGGCGTAGGTTGGGCGAGCTGGAGCGAGTCGGGTTTTTGGGTCAACTGCAATACCAACAACTACCGCTACCGCATGACCACCGCCGGGTCGATATACGCGTCGTGGACCAACCCCGGGACAGGATCTATGGGGTGCGGCGCCGCCAACATCGGCGGCATGGGCTACGTCTTCGTCGTGGACAACGGGACCAGGCTCGTGTACCGCATAGGTATGGGCTCCGGCTCTATATATAGTTCGTACGCGGCCCCCGGGACGTATCCGATGGGCGTCGATTACTGCGGCACGGGCGGTAACTACGTATATTATACCGACTATACGGGCAGCCGCCTTTATTTTATGCATGCCTATACCGGTTCCATCTATCGGTCCCATTCGCTTTCTTTTCTGCCCGGCGACGTCGGCTACGACCCGCGGGGCTACCTCTGGATAACGCAGGCCACGGGCTCGCTTGTTCGCCAGTGCACGACGACCGGTTCCGTTGTTAACTCGTTCTCGACCAGCGCGTACGGACCTCCGACCGGCTGCGGGTGCGACGGCACGTACGTGTACGTCGGCATCAGCGCGCCCCTCCACAGAGTCCTGAAATTTGAAACGGCCCCCGTCGGCGTAGCACCGAAGTCGTTGGGTAAAATCAAGGCTATGTTCCGTTAAACCGTAGAAGAGGAATAAAGCCGGCCTTCGGGCCGGCCTTTTTTTTTCGCTCCGCGCGATAGTATAACTCTTCCCGGCGGTACGCCCCGACAAAGGCCTTAAGGCCCGTGTCCCCGCGAGGGGAGGGGGAGGGCTAAAATGTAAAAAAACTTATTGACGCGGTATCTCCTTTTATTTAGATTTAACTAAGAAGTAACTTGTTCAGAGACGTTAACGCGACGAGGAGGGCGTAATGAAAGAAGTGACGGCGGTAGTAGTCGGCGTTATCATTGCTTTAGGGCCCGCGGCCGGTTCGGCGTTTGCGGATTTTAATGAAGAAAATCCGTTCGCTTTGGCGGCCGGCGACGCGGATGGTGAAATTTGCCCGAGTTGCGGCGCGGCGAACGTAGCCGATGCCGTTTACTGTTATAAGTGCGGT
>Ga0307379_10000525_pt1 | contig 63917 bp, 52 predicted proteins | sample UN2MG_FD_202237 | JGI IMG/M metagenome (GOLD analysis project Ga0307379, IMG submission 202237) | Soil microbial communities from Risofladan, Vaasa, Finland - UN-2 | ecosystem: Environmental > Terrestrial > Soil > Coastal area > Acid sulfate soil | place: Finland: Risofladan, Vaasa | collected... | reverse complement strand
TTACAGTCTGTCATAGAAATGGCCTTTCTGTTTGAGTATGATTGTTGTTATAACTACTTATACTACAGACAGTTAGGCCATTTGTCTATCAAAAAATCCGAAAATCCTGTGAAATATGCGGGCTAATTCCCTCGCGCAGCCGCACCGAAACCCCGCCGTCTTCATAAAGGAAGAAAGCACATGCCTCTGCCCCTCTTCGATAAGCTCGATAAGCAGCCCCCCGCCCCGCTCGACATCCGCCCTCGCCTCCTTCCATTCCCCCCGCCCACTCCGCGCCAGCGCCCGGTTGAACAAGCTGCTAAACAGGTCCCACCTAAGCTCCCGCCGACCCTCCTTCTCAACCAGTTCTTCTCTAATCGCAATCGCCCGCCCATAGTCCTCTATCGCCTCAGCTAACTTACCCTGCGCCCGCAGCGCAACCCCCCGGTTGTTGTAGGAGCCCGCTAAGTCATTCCGCAGCTCCCGCCGACCCTCTTTCTCAACCAATTCTTCTCTAATCTCAATCGCCCGCCCAAAGTCCACAATCGCATCAGCTAATTTACCCTGAGCCTGCAGCGCACCCCCCCGGTTGTTGTAGCAGCCCGCCAGGTCGTTTCGCAGCTCCCACCGACCCTCTTTCTCAACCAATTCTTTGTAAATCTCAATCGCCCGCCCATAGTCCCCAATCGCCTCAGCTAATTTACCCTGCGCCTGCAGCGCAACCCCCCGGTTGTTGTAGCACATCGCCAAATCATTCCGCAACTCCCGCCGACACTCTTTCTCAACCAATCCTTCTCTAATCTCAATCGCCCGCCCATAGTCCTCAATCGCCTCAGCTAATTTACCCTGCGCCCTCAGCGCAAGCCCCCGGTTGTTGTAGCACATCGCCAAATCATTCCTAAGCTCCCGCCGACCCTCTTTCTCAATAACCTCCTCATAAACTCGGATCGCATCTCCGTTTATCCGGATATCCTCATCCAGATACCCGAACATCCGCAGCCACTTACTAACACTGTAATAGCTCTCATCCGACGGCTTCGTGAAGAAGATGTCCGTCGCCGCATCCGGCTCGCCCGCAGCTAATAAATGCTCCACCGCCTTCAACAACGGCTCTATCTCCTCCCGCCTCGTCGGATTTAACTCTACCTCCCGCTCCACCCACCACCGAGCTATCCCCTTGCGAACCTCCCTCACCCGCTCCTGCCCCATCCGCCCCTGGATATACTGCCGCACAACCGTATGCTCCTCCGCATCTTTCTTGCCGAACTCGACCATCTGCCACTTATCAAGCTCCGCTAACCGCTTGCGAACCGCCTTCTCCTCCTGCCCCAATAGCTCCCCCACCATCTCCACCGGCCCCGGCCCAACCGAACACGCCAGCAGCGACAAAAGCCCAACATCCTCCTTCCGATGCTCAACCACCCTTGCAAACAGCCCCCCCACATCCCTTCCCTTCTTCTTCTCCTCCAAGGGACTCACTTCCTCCCACCGTGACACATCTCCTCCATACAGCTCCGATATCAACAGCCCAAGCACATGCACCCCAAATGCGTGACAGCCATACGCCCCAACCGCCTGCCGCATCTCGCCCTCAGCCCCCTCAACGCCCAGGTCCTTCAGAAGTTGTACCGCCTCTGCCTCCTTCAAATCCGCCAGCCGCTTTTCCCGCCCGTGCCTCTGCCCAACCATAACAGGCGGACTATCATCCAGCGCGCTCGGAACCGCACGCGTCGTCAGCACCAGCCGCGACCCGTTGTCCCAGAACGCTGCCTCTTTGAGAAACTTATCCAGTACCTCATCCTGCCCCGCCTTATCATCAACCGTCGGATTCTCTACCCCCGCGTCCGGCTGCGCCGCCCATCGCTTCAGCCACCGCTCCGCACCATCCAGCACAATCCAGCACGGCCGCCCCTTCAGCACCGCCAGAGCCAATGCCGCCCTCCCCTCCACACTCGGCACCGCCCGCGCATCTATCTCCCGCCCCGTCAGATACAAATGCAAATCATTCACGAACTTATCAAAGCTGTAACCCGCCTCATAAACCCGCCGCCAAAACAGCCCTACCCCCTCCGGCGGCCTGGCCCCTCTCTTGTACCACTCACCCGCCAGACAGCTCTTCCCCTGACCCGCCATACCAACCACCGCAACAACCGTCCCCTCACCACTCATCCCTGCTTCGAGTTCGCGCAACTCCTCCTCCCGACCCGCAAATGGCGTCGATACCTTCGGCCCCCCAAACGGCCCCGAAACCTCAGGCCACAAACCCTCCGCCTCCTTCTCTGGCCTCAGCCCTGCCTCACCCAACTTATCGACCTTCACGTCTATCAAGTCCAGCTTCTCATGCAATCCCCCGTCCATACTCTTCAAGCGAGCTAACACCACCTTGCATTCTTTCTCTGACTTTACCATCAACTCCTTCACAAGGTAATTCAACTGGTTTAGGGCCTCCTGTGAGCTCGAAAGGCTTTTTAGCAGTTCATCATGTCGCTGCCTCCGCAACCACTCGATATACTGCTCGATGATGTCCTTTGCCTCCTCCTTTTTCTTGCCTCGTCTCGCACGATATTCGCTCGTAAACCACGCCGCAAAGCTTGGCAACAGTCCTGCAATCGATGCCAGTGCCCCCACATTCTGTAAATCAAACCAGCTCATATCCATCCAAATCTCTCCGCCAAGGCTGCGACTCTAATCCCTGACAGCAAATATCTGCCCCGCATAATCCCATATTCGATGATCAATCCTAATTCGTGGATCCAAAACGTCCGGCATATCTCACCGCCAATCAAATTCGTCCACATTCCTCGACACCGGTCACGAGCGACCCGTCACGAATATGGCGTTTCTCACCGCCCAACTGTTGATTAAAAAAAACCCATTTCCCGCAATTTTCCTGCAAATTTTTCCCTTTTCGCCGCAATACTTGTCCGCCTACAAATCACAAATCACGATTCACTAACCACCAACTATCCATGGAAGTATCCGCTCAAGGGTGCAGTTTACCCCGTTAGATAATCCTTCACTATCTAATGGGGTTTACCCCGTGAGACAATTCCTCACCGTCTCTTGGGGCCCAAGTTTCAGCCGCAATTGTCCGGTTTCGCCCCTCCCTGTCAATATAAATCCGGGCTTTGTGGATTCTCCAAAACCACAAAACCCGTCCTGAGCCCAGTCGAAAGACCTGGCCTCCCAACGTAATCCACGCCCCGACCCTGCCGCTCACCCCTAGCGCCCCTACACCCGCCGGACCAATACAAGCTCGTAGTCCTTTTGATTAATCAAAAGGACTATAGCACACTTCTCTCGACTCAGTAATTTGCAGAGCGTTTACCGTAAACCCGCTGTCCGCAAACACGCCGAAATTGCAAAGCGCCGCGCCTACCGCCATGCCCCCCCACTCCTACAAAAAAACCCTCGACGCCGCCGAGCAAATCTTAGCCACCCTCCGCACCACCTAACGCCCCGGCCCTGCCGCTCACCCCTAGCGCCCCTACACCCGCCGGACCAATACAAGCTCGTAGTCCTTTTGATTAATCAAAAGGACTATAGCACACTTCTCTCGACTCAGTAATTTGCAGAGCGTTTACCGTAAACCCGCTGTCCGCAAACACGCCGAAATTGCAAAGCGCCGCGCCTACTGCGACGGCCCGCCCCACTGCTACAAAAAAGCCCTCGACGCCGCCGACACTAAATAACTGCCATGCGGCCGACCTCCAATAACCCAAGTGTTAGAGTAGTCCATAAGTATATATGCATACACTTGTCGAGTAGACATAATATAGCTCCCACATTTAGGCATACTTTGTATTCCCTGTTTCTCCTCTCTTTCGATTGAGGAGTGTCACAATATTCTGCCATATGAAAGAGCGTCAACGCCCCTCACAGAACCGGACGTGAGGATTGCCCTCATCCGGCTCTTCAGTAAAACTCACACAACAGGCGACAGTGTATAAAGGTTGTGCACTATTTTCGGCTTCGGCAGTGGATATCGCTCCAAATACTTAAGGAAGCTCTCCCAACTGAACGACTTACGCTGACTACGCCTGTTGAGCCATTTATATACCATACGGATTGTCAGCATATAGAAGCAGTCTAACGACCGAATGTTTCCGCTGACACCATAGTACTGGTAATGGCCTCGCAGTTTGGCCTGCAATACCGGCCACCATTCCTTTGCTTTCTTGTAATTCCGTATTTTCCTTAGCCAGTTGTTCATCTCTTTGCATTTCATACGGAATTTCTTTTGGCTGGTCTTACGGCCAACTTTAAACCATCCCTTGCGACTTTTATCGCAATAGTGGGTAAAGCCGAGAAAGCTGAAGGTGTTAGCCTTGCGGTTCTGCTTGTCTGCATTTTCTCGTTCATATCTGCCAAAACTGATTGTGCGGGTCTTTTCAGGATGCAATTCAAGGTCGAATTTAGCAAATCTCTCCCGCAGTGCACGTTCTATGTACTCGGCATCATCTGCAAACTGCACCATGCAGATGAAATCATCTGCATAGCGCACCAGATGAGCTTGCCCTTTGATGTGTGGCTTTATTTTCTTCTCAAACCACAAATCAAGCACATAGTGCAGGAATATATTAGCGAGCATGGGACTTAGATTGCCACCCTGCGGTGTACCTTGCTCAGTATTAACGATTTTATCCGCTTCGCAATACCCAGCCTTTAAGAATCTGCGTATCAACAGCAGCAGACTTGGGTCTTTGATGCGGACTGCCAGAAACTTCATCATCCATTCATGCGAGACATTATCAAAAAAACCTTTGATGTCTGCCTCTATGAGATGATTGGTGTGGCTGCTTCTAATCGTCTTGTCCGCAGCATTGAGCACCTGATGACAACTCCTGTTTGGGCGAAACCCATATGAGCAGTCCAGAAAATCTGCCTCGTATATCGTCTCCAATATTCGAGAGATACCCTTCTGCACTATCTTATCTTCAAGTGCAGGCAGGCCGAGCGGCCGCTTTTCATGCTCATTCTTTGGTATATACACGCGCCGAGCCGGCAGCGGCTTATACCGCTTTGCTTTCATACGTGTCACCAAACTGTTAAGGTTTTCGTCCAGTTGCTTACCATATTCCTTCCAACTTACACCATCTATGCCACTTGCCCGTTCCCTGCCGAGACTAAAGTAGCATTCCTTGAGAAACCTCTCGTCCAGCAAATGAGCTAAGCTCGTAAACTGAAACTTAGGTTCTTTCCGGGCCCGTTCTGATATGAGGGCTAATTTTGTCAGCGTTATGTTATCCATTTCAGTGTATGGCATTCGCCTACTCATCCCTCTGCGTTCTACTGCTAACTCCTTCGAGTGCTCCGGGCTCACGGAACTCAGCGGGAATTACTCCGCCTACGCCTCTAATATGAGTTAGTCCGACTGCCGTATCACCATACTTCCTTCTTGCTTCTTCAGCTTGTTGGAAGCTTCTGTCGGGAGCGATACGGCTATCCCAAGTTCCGATGTGAACAGTTGATTTACCCGCCACGGACTCAGACCCCGGCACGCTGCTGACCTGCTCACCTTTTACGCTGGCAGCATTGCTGGCTTCCAGGGTATGTAACCCTTGGCCTCGTGCAGTAAGTAGAATTTCGGGGCTCAATACCTTCACTTGCGTTGTGGCTGACAAACCGCCTTCCCTTTGGCTTCGCATAATTCGTTACCTCTTTATACGCAAAGTTCCGTTCTGACCTGCTGGTTAGGCTTTGGCCAGGCTGGATTGTCCAGCTTGCTCACATCAGCTTTCTTGGCACACATATACTCTCTACTGCCTTCTTGCCCAGGAGACCATCCCTTTTTGATTCTTGCGCTGTACTTTTGCCTTTTATCTCTTCACTTTTCACCTTTCCGTTCTTGTCCCTCTGCGATGTTCCCCCCGCGCTTCACAACTCGACATTCCTTGCTCATTGCTTGCCCGCCCCTCCTTCTGGCCCGCTTGCCCGCCACGCCGCTTGTCGGAGCGAAGCGAAGATCCGCCGGAGCCTCGCGCGAAGGCGGACCCGCCGCTCACCCCCAGCGCCCCTACACCCGCCGGACCAATACAAGCTCGTAGTCCTTTTGATTAATCAAAAGGACTATAGCACACTTCTCTCGACTCAGTAATTTGCAGAGCGTTTACCGTAAACCCGCTGTCCGCAAACACGCCGAAATTGCAAAGCGCCGCGCCTACTGCGACGGCCCGCCCCACTGCTACAAAAAAACCCTCGACGCCGCCGAGCACATCTTAGCCGCACTCGACCCGCCTTTACCAAACTTGTCCTGAGCACCCTGTGGTAAGCTACCTCAAACCAAGCCGAACGGACCGCAAATCCTCAATAGTAAATCCCCAGCCCCCCTCATCCCCTCTTGCCCTGCTTGCCCGCCATCCTCTTGGCGGGATACCCACATCCTGGTTCCCTGTTCCCCCGATTTGCCGCCGCACCCTCCGCCCTTTTTCGTTGACTTTTCCTCAAAACTATGTTAAAATACCCCCCAGTTTGCCCCCCTCAGGGGCCGCAGGCAGCAGACTTGCCCGCCGTCCTTTTGGCGGGTATGGCGGACTTGAATGGACATTTCAGATTGAATGGCGGCACGTTTTGACCCAAAACAGCACCATACACGCAAGAATCGAGCCTCAAGCATCGAAAATCGGGTTGTTTATGGCCTACAAGGCACTCGACAAGTGTCGAGAATCCTCTACAAATTCACCCTTTTTTGTACAAACGAACCCAATTCCCAAAACACCCAAAATCACCGCAACCCTCTTTCCCACAAAGGCTTACAACAAAACAACGCCCTTCGGCAAGACCCAAAAACGAACCCAAACGAACCCAAACGAACCCAAAACGAACCCAATTTTTCGCTCGTCAGGGGCCCTCAAAGCCAAAACGAACCCAAACGAACCCAAAGCAAACCCAATTTTTCGCCCGTCAGGGGCCCCCAAAGCCAAAACAAACCCAATCAAACCCAAACGAACCCAATCTCCGATTATCCTTGTGTCTTTGAATTGCCTGTGTATAATCTCCTACTCCGTGATGGTAACCTAAGAAATTTTGACCGAGACTACATGAAATGACTGATGCGCCCAGAGCCAACGCAGTAGTGGGCCAGTCGGGCGGCCCGACGGTGGTGATAAATGAATCGCTGGTCGGCGTAATCGAAGAGGCCGCCAGGCATCCGCAGATAGAGAGCCTCTATGGGGCGGTGCACGCGGTGGAGGGCATTGTCAAGGAGCAGTTCATCGATTTGAAGAGGCTCTCGGCCGATACCCTGGAAGCCGTGGCCTCGTCGCCGTGTTCGGCGTTGGGTTCGAGCCGGCACAAGCCGGATGCGGAGTATTGCGCGAGGATTTTCGAGGTCTTCAGGAAGCGCAACATCCGATACTTCTTCTACATCGGCGGCAACGACTCGGCCAATACCGCAAACATCATCAATAACATGGCAGCCGAGACCGGCTACGACCTGCGTGCGTTCCATATTCCCAAGACGATAGACAACGACCTGCTGGTGACGGACCACTGCCCAGGCTATGGCTCTGCGGCGAAGTTCGTCGCTTGTGCCCTGATGGGCGACAATTTGGATAATCGGGCGCTGCCGGGGATAAAAATCGATGTGATTATGGGCAGACACGCGGGCTTCCTGACGGCTGCCTCGGTCTTGGGCAAACAAAGAGAGGATGATGGGCCGCACCTCGTGTATGTTCCTGAGAAAGGCGTTTCGCTGGATCAGGTCCTTGGCGACGTGGAGTCTGTTTACACAAAGTTGGGCCGGTGCGTCATTGCCAAGAGCGAGGGTATCACCCACACGGATGGCCTCACATGGGCGGAGAAGCTTGTCAAGAACCCGGAGTTCGACGCGCACGGGAATATTCAGCTTTCCGGCACAGGCTCGCTGGCGGACTTTCTGGCGGCGAATATAAGGACGGGGCTTGGCGTCAGGCGCGTGCGGGCCGATACTTTCGGCTATCTGCAAAGGAGCTTCGTGGGCGTGCGTTCTTCGGTTGATGCAGCCGAGGCGCGGGCCTGCGGCCGAGAGGCCGTCAGGCTGGCGATGACGCACGTGAACGGCTCGGTGGCGATGCAGCGGACCGGCAGCGGCAAAGACTATGCAGTCGAGCTGTTCCGGACCGAGCTTAGCAGTGTGGCCGAGAAGACAAAGTCAATGCCTGCCGAGTTCATCAACGCCGAGGGCAATGGGATAACGGACGCCTTTGTGGAATATGCGATGCCTTTGGTCGGCCCTTTGCCCAGGACACACTATCTGGGCAATTACCCGAGAATCTGATTCAGAAGTGCTGATGCAGATGCAATTGGGGTTTCTGGGCCGCAGCGACAGAGGCTCAGCGGGAATTGCGGGCAGGCGGTGCGGATTGCTTGAATTCGACGGTATCTTTGACTTTGATTTCATCGCCCCAGTACCAGAATTTGTAATAGTTGCCCCGGCCCACGACCTGCCTTTCATGAATGTTGGCAAGATAGAGATAAATCGGCTCCAGCGTGTGGAAGAGTCTGTCTCTGATGAACCTGTTATTCTGGTCGCCTCTGGTTGGGTCGAAGGGCACCCAGCCATATTCGGGCAGATAGGCTTCGACCCAGGCGTGCTTGGGAGTGTCCACATAGTCAGAGGTATAACCGTAAACGACTCGCGCGGGGATTTCCTTCGCCCGGCAAATCGCGGCGAAAAGGGCGGTGTACTCGGAGCAGTCGCCTTTCTTGTTTTTGATGGCTTCGAGTGCGCCGAGGTCTTTCTCTTCGAAGCCGCCGTACTCCATATTGTCGCATACGTAATCGTAAATCTGTTTTACGATGGCCGTTTCGTCGTGAGCGGTTATGGTCTTGGCGATTTGCTGTATCTGTTCGTCGTCCTTTTCTATGCGGGTCTCATGCCGCAGGAACTGTTCGAGGTCGTCGTCCCCGGTTTGGGCCTTTTTGCCTTTTTCCCTTGCGGTGGCCAGGTCGTACCTGGACAGCTCGGCCTGAATTTTTACGGTCGCACTGAAACTTTTCTTCGGTTTTTCGAAGATGAACTCGGCATAGCGGTTTCCGTTTTCGTTGAAGATTTTGGAGGGTTTTGGGGAGCAAGTGGTGGATATTTTCTGTCTGCCGGAGATGGTTTTGGGCAGCAAAACCACAAACCTGACCCTTTCGGTCCTGCCCGGGGCCGAGAACTTGTACGTGAGCACAAGTTCGACGGAGTTGTTCGGGCCGTGTGGTCCGGGCGGCCTGGGCGGTTGCTGAGGCGGCGCCGTGCGCGCAGTGATATGGCTCATAGACGCCAGAATAATCAGCGAGACTGCCAAAGCCATTTTTCTTAACCTCATAGCCTCATCGGGGCCTCGCGGCAGTTTGTCAGCTTCATTTTAATATAAGGCTTTTGCAGGCGTTTTGGTAACAGGCTTTCTTATTTTTTTGCAGCGTCGACCGGGGTAAGCAGACGGACCTTTTGGAGGACAAGGCCGTACCGGCTGCCGGGCGGATTGCCCTTTATCGCTACGTCCCGCCAGTTTCGCGCGAAATTCGCCGAATAACACAGCCACAGCGTGTGACCATCGGCGCCGATGAATTTCGATGGCAGGTTCAGGAAATAGCCCTGCTCGCCGAAATCCTTCATATAGGTCACGAGCCTCCACGGGCCGGTGATTTTGTCGGCCTCCAGAATATAGGAATTCATCTTGAAACAGGTCGGCCAGCCGTCGGTCACGCACATAAGGTACTTCTTCAGTGGCGCGTTGTAGGTCGCGGTGACACAGCCCATGTTGTTGTTCCAGTCGAGCAGCGGCTTGATGTCGTTGAAGTCGCCGGACCATATTGGCTCGCCCTTATCATTGTGTCCGGCGAAGAATTCGTACTTGGACTTGTCGTTGATGTTCTCGATGGAGGGGACGACGCGGACAAGGTATATCTGGTCGCCGGTTATCCAACTGAGGTTGGCAAAGCGGGGCTTGGGGTCTGGGTATTCGGCGCCGTGGCCGATGAGATAGGCCTTGCCGTCGGGGGAGTGCTCCATGTTCTTTCCGAAGTCGACGAAGTGGGGCGAGCCGATTTTGACCGGGTATGCCCACATCCCGTTTTCGCCGAAGAGGGATTTCTCGGGGGTATGTGGGGTGCCCTTCCAGGTTCTGCCGTAATCGGTGGAGATTCTGAATCCGACCAGCGGCCCGAGCCAGGGCCAGTTGTAGTCGGTGTCTCCGAATCGTGTTCTTCCGTATGGGGCCAGGCAGTAGGTGCCGTAGTACCATACACCGTTGTGGAGGAGGCTGCCGCAGGGGTAGCGCCCGCCGTAGGGGTAGGGGTCGCCGTCCTTCAGGCCGAGGCTGTAGATTTTCAGGTTGACCGGGTCGTCGCCTATCATCACGGCCTGGCCGGTGGTGGCCTGTCGGGGGGTACGGTCGCCTTTGTAGCCGTTGGAAGAAGAGCCTTCGATTCCTCCGTCGAGCCGCGGGCACCGTCCGTCCGTCCAGGGCGAATAGAGATTTCCGTCCGCCGCCCAGGTTGGGTACCACGTGTCGGCGAACTTGTAGTCGCTGTGCACTCCCATGAATTGCAGGCCGACAAGCTCTTTGGACTGCTCAAAGGGACAATCTGCCGGCGGCTCCGACGGCCACACAAAAGGCTCAAAGGACCGGGCCTGCTCGGCCGCGTAAATGCAGGCCGAAAAAAGCACGACCAACAACCCACTCAAAACCAATGCACTTGTTCTTGCTTGTTTGCCTGCTACCCGCCTCATCGGTTATCTCCTTCAATTAGACAATAAAACGATGGTGGACCTTGCTACTCTATTGTACCTCGTCGGCCAGTTCTTGCAACATTGCCGCGACTTCGGCCGGCAGGCCGGGCGGCACCCCCGGTACGGCCTCGCCCCGGGCCACCGCCTGCAGGAACGACCCCACAGACGACAGCGGCGGCTCGGCGTCACAAAGCTGGGCGAGAAGCTCAGCGGTCCGGGGGGCGAGTTGATGGGCGTGCTCTCAGAGACAGGGGCTTGGCTGAGGATATATACGAGTTCGACATCAAAAGTCAGGTCTTTCCCGGCCAAAGGATAGTTCGTATCCAACCTCACCTGTGATGCGAATACCTCCTTCACCGTCACTATGGTTGCCAGACCACAACTTTTCGGGCCGAAATCCGATGCCGGCCGGCCGGGTAAATCGCAGGCCTGTCAGATGCCGGATCGCCGCCTTTCTGCTGATGCTGCCTTAATCGGTCATCAGTTTCCGTGCCGGGCCTGTGTTGTATCCTTACCCCCCCGATGCGGGGCGGAATCGTTTATTGGACGATATTCACTCCCTGCCGGCCCCAAACGGCGTAATACACCGAGCCGCCTAAGTCACCTGCCCGGATGGCCGATAGTACAGAAGCCCGAATTCCGTCCGAGCTGGGGCGTAAAAGACTTTTTCTCAGAGGAGCCCAAGTGGAAAACGACAACAAACCAAAGACGCGTTGGGTCCTGAAGGCGGAGCTGGCTGCGCTGGCGTGCGTCTTCTGCATCTGGGTCGTCGCAAACACAACGGTCGGCCCGGGAACACTCACAGCGGCCGTTCTTGAGAAGACCGCCAGAATGAATCCGGAGGACGCTGATGCACAATACAACCTCGGGGAAGCCTACTGGAGGCTGGCCGACTACGAAAAAGCGGCCCAGGCGTACAAGGATACAATCCGAATAGACGCGGACAATTTCGACGCCCGGTACAGCCTGGCGCTGGCCTACGAGCATCTGGGCCGGCACCAAGAGGCCCTTGAGGTGTGCAAAGAGGCAATCATAAGGGACCCGGTCAATGCCGCAACCTATTTCGGTCTCGACTCGCAGGCCGCCTTCGTGGTCCGCGACCGGTGCCTGCCGGCCTGCCCCCAAATGAGCTCGGACTCTGCAATCGGCCCGAAGATGGGGACCGACATTTTCCCGAGCCAGGCCGAAAACTCGAATACGCAAAATCAGCTTCTGGATATTCAGGTGCTTGAGCGAAATGCAGAAGTCGAAGGCTCGACAGAAGCGTACTGTAAATTGGGACATGCCTGCGTCAGGGCAGGCCGGTACGAACAAGCCGCCCAGGCCTTTGTTCGAGCGACACAGGTCGATCCCAATGACGCCACGGCTTACCTCTCGCTGGGTGTAACCTTTGACCGTCTGGGCCGGTATGCAGAAGCCATCGAGGCTTATAAGGAGGCCATTCGCCTCAGACCTGACGACCCATTGGCACACCGCAATTTAGGCCTTGCTTACGCCCGCCTCGACCGTCACGCCGAAGCTATGGATGCCTACAAACAGGCAGTCTCCATAAACCCGGATTATGCCGAAGCACATTACCTGCTCGGCTTAAACCATCTGATCCAATGCGACAAAGCCTCTGCCCTGCACGAGTACGAAATCCTCAAAGGCCTGGCCCCCTACTTAGCGGATAAACTTCACGATACATTCTCACAATAGGGCCGAAATCGGCGGAATATTCACTCCGGATGCATCAGGAAGCTGCCAAACTCGCACCGCCCCTCCGACTTTGCCGGTGTTACCTTCGGTTTGACAGGAAGAATACCTGCCCACTTATCGTCTCAAGGCCTGATCGAGGTCTTCAATCAGGTCTTCGACATCTTCAAGCCCCACGGCCAGCCTGAACAACGTGTCGGTGATTCCGAGCTCATAGCGCTGTTTTCTGGTGCAATCGTAGTAGCTTACCAGCGCCGGATGTGTTATCAGAGTCTCGACCCCGCCGAGGCTCGGTCCGATGTAGCACAGTTTGAGGCCGTCAAGGAATCGCTTTGCTGTGTTAACGTTGCCCTTAATATCGAAGCTGACAACGCCGCCGCCTCCGCTCATCTGCTCCTTCGCCACTCGATAGTGGCGGTGGCTTTCGAGAAACGGATAATAGACCTTTTTTATGCTGGGGTGGCCTTCGAGAAAGCGGGCAATCTGCAGGGCCGACTCGTTCTGCTTGTGCACCCGCAGCGGGAATGTCTTGAGCCCTCGCAAAAGAAGGTAGCAGCAATGAGGGTCGATTGTGCCGCCCATGGATTTGTGGAGATTTCGTATGGGATCAATCAGCTCGGCTTTTCCGAGCACGGCCCCGGCCAGAATGTCATTGTGCCCGCCGAGGTACTTGGTCGCGCTCTGGAGAATCAGGTCCATCCCGAACTCAATAGGCCTCTGATTCACGGGGGTGCTGAAGGTGCTGTCGATGAGCGTCAGAACATTGTGTCGCTCTGCTATCTTCTTGATTCTGACGAGGTCGAAAATATTCAAATAAGGGTTAGTGGGAGACTCCGAGAATATGAAGCGAGTGCTCTTCCTGATGGCCTTCTCAAGCACCTCATAATTTCCGAACGGAACGATAGTGCATTCAACGCCGAATTGCTTCAGATACGACCGGCAGAATTCGAGCGTCTTTTTGTAGCTGTCATCGGTGATAACGATGTGGTCTCCCGACTGAACCAGCGCCAGAATGGTGGTGGTAATCGCGCTCATGCCGGAGGAAAAGACGACGCAGTCTTCGGCGCCTTCAAGGTTGGCCAGACGCGCCTCGGCAATTTTTGCCGTCGGATTGCCGTATCTGCCGTATTCGAAATGCTCCTTGCCCTTCTTGGTGTAGTCCTCGATGGCCTTACTGTTCCTGAATGTATAAGTGGAAGTCTGAATAATCGGAGTGGTCAGAGAATCGGCATACTTCTTGCGCGGCTCACCCGCATGTATGGCCCGCGTGGAGAGCGAATCCCCGCCTCTCTTGACTTTATTCTTCTTCGACGATTTAGCCATTATGCACTCCTTTTTACCGATACGAGGCTGCGTAATTCCAAACCTGACTCTGCCGAAGCTCGACCGGCTGACTTCTTTGCGCTGCCCGATGCCTGCACTTTCAGGCTGCGACATTTATCCAAGAAAAACGCCCCCAGTTCAAGCAAATTCTTGGCCAATCCTTGCAGCGGATTCGGCGGGGCCCAGTTGTCGCAAGGTCCTTCGGGCCGGAAAAGCCATCAAATCCGAACTCAGGGGTTGCTCTTGGCCGCCTTTTCTGCTATGCTGGCGCCGAACAAAGTCAGTAATGGGGCTGGTAAACTCATCCAGCAGTTCTTCTATTGTAGAGATTCGGTGTTATTTGCAGAGGAGTCGAAGATGAAAAAGTACGCAGCAATCACAGTACTAAGCGTCGTTTCGTTGGCAGCGTCGGTGTGCGTAGCCGGCGACTGGCCCAACTTTCGAGGCCCCAACTGGAACGGCAAATCCACAGAGACGGGCCTGCTCAAGACCTGGCCGGAGCAGGGACCGCCTTTAGCCTGGAAAATCGAAGGTTTGGGCAAGGGTTTTTCAAGCGTCGCCATAGTCGGCGGCAAAATCTTCACGATGGGCGACCGCACTGTCGGCGCCGGCGAGAACGAACAGTATCTTCAGTTTGTGATTTGTCTGGACCAGGCCACGCCGAAAGAGCTTTGGGCCGCAAAGGTTGGCGAGCCTTGGAAAACCGGCAAGGGAGGACCAAGGTGTACCCCAACCATAGACGGCGAGCTGCTTTACGCCATCGGCACACACGGTGACATCGTATGTCTGGAAACGGCCACGGGAAAAGAGCGCTGGCGCAAGAGCTTTCCCAGGGATTTCGGCGGCAAGATGATGTCACAGTGGGGATTCAGCGAATCGCCCCTGGTGGACGGCAATAAACTTCTGTGCACCCCGGGCGGCAAGGATACCGGTATTGTGGCGCTCAACAAAAAGACCGGAGAAACAATCTGGAAGTGTTCTATTCCCGACATCGGCTCGAGAGGCAAGGACGGCGCAGGTTATTCTTCGATAGTCGCCGCCGAGATCGATGGGGTCCGCCAATATATCCAGATGATGGGGCGGGGCCTCGTGAGCGTCGCCGCCGACGACGGTAAGTTCCTTTGGGGCTATAACAAGATCGCCAATGATGTCGCAAACATCCCCATGGCGGTTGTTGACGGCGATTATGTCTTCTGCACGACCAGCTACAAGACCGGTAGCGCCCTTCTGAAAATCACCCGCTCCGACAAGGGCTTCGAGGCAAAGGAGATCTATTTCCTGACGCCCGACCAGTTCGAGAACCATCACGGCGGCGTGATACTGCTGGACGGCTATATTTACGGCGGCGACGGCCAGAACAAAGGGACTCCCGTGTGCCTCGAAATGAAGACGGGCAAGATTATGTGGAAAGAGGAGCCCGTGGGCAAGAAATCCGCCGCCCTGCTCTACGCGGATGGAAACCTCTATTTTCGTTATGAAAGCGGTCTGATGGCGCTGGTCGAAGCCAAGCCCGAAAAATTCAACGTCAAAGGCACCTTTGATATTCCCAGCAAGACCGGCCCCAACTGGCCGCATCCGGTTATCCTTGACGGAAAGCTCTATCTGCGAGAAAATGACGTCCTGCTGTGTTACGATATAAGGTCGGACGGCTGATTGCCTGTACCACGCCCAATGAAGACGCGGTCAACAGTATCTTGACGCATCTTTTTTGGTTGGCTGTCGCGGTAGGTGAGGATATGCCTGTCTGGCTAAAGCAGGAACCCGTTAGAATAACGGACGTTGCCATGAAGCACCAGGACAATATAACCCGCAGGAAGTTTCTCATAACGGCTGCCGGTAGCGCAGCCGCCTGCGCCCCCGCCGAAGGCGTCAAAATTGTCGCCGTGTGCGATGGGACCCCGTGCGACAGCAGATAATCTGAGCCGCCCGGAGATCACGGTCTCGCAAAAGTGGATCGGAATATGGCAAACGCGTTCACTCAAAAAGGATGTGCTGTATCGCAAAGTCGCCGGCCCCGACAATCGAATGACAAGAAGTCTTGCCCTGACTTCATTTGAAAACAGATTTATACGGTAAGGAAAGGAGTTAACATGAAAACAAGAGTGATTTGTGCGGTTATTGTGTTGGTCCTTGGCGCCAATGCAGTCTCATTCGTGGCTCAATGCTCCGCAGAAGAACCCAAGGAAAAGGGCCAGGCGGCCTGCGCCGCCGAGGCAAACCAGGCCGCTCCCATCGAGCACGTAATTGTCTATGGCAAGCCCGGAATGTTCTGCGGCTGGCCGGCAAACAACGGCGCCTGGATTTGGGACGGAAAGGAAATCGCAGTCGGATTCTCACTCAGGCCCTACGTGGAGAAAGAGGGGCATAACGCCGCCAGCGGAGGCCGCAGCGTCCTTGCCAGGAGTCTCGACGGAGGCGAAACCTGGACATTGGAAGACCCCGACAACTTCGTCGATGACGGAGGCACTACCACCCCATCCCCCGGCGGCATAAATTTCGCCCATCCCGGTTTTGCCATGAGGCTGCACAGGAGCGACGGCATACGGTTCTTCATCTCCTACGACCGCGGTCGCAAGTGGCAGGGACCCTACGCCTTCGCAGATTTGATGTCCCACCCCGAATTCGAGGGACTTGAGAACACGGCCCGCACCGACTACATCGTCAATGGCCCCGACGATTGTTTCATCTTCATGTCGGCACGCAAGCCGGACACAGGCACAAGAGACAGGGCCTTCCTCGCACAAACCAAAGACGGCGGAAAAACCTTCAACTTCGTTTCCTGGATTAATCCCGAACCGGTGGGGACCACCCGCGGGGCCATGCCTTCGACCGTGCGAATCTCGAAGACCAGGCTCGTTTCGGCGCTGCGACGCAAGTATCCCGACCAGTGGATCGATGTCTTTGTCTCGAATGATAATGGACAAAGCTGGAAGTTCCTCAGCAAGGTGGCCGATACCGGCGGCTGGAACGGGAACCCCCCTGCTCTGGCAAGACTAAAAGACGGCCGCCTGTGCTGCGCCTACGGCAACCGCTCCAAACGCAAAATGCTCGCAAAGTACAGCAGCGACGACGGCGCAACCTGGGGCGATGAGATCGTCCTGCGCGACGATTTTAAGGTGGACTCGTTCGATGACCCCGACTTCGGTTATCCGCGACTCGTTCAAAGGGCCGACGGCAGACTCGTGGCAATGTACTACTGGGCGACAAAAGAGAATCCGCATCACCACATCGCTGCCACCATTTGGGACCCCGACAAAACAAAGTAACGCCGGCGAACCAGTGACTATTCATCGTAAGGGGACGCTCATGGCCAAAAGGATGATCCCGGTATTTGCAGCCGCGTGGTCCATTACATTCAATGCTTGCCTTGCAGACGCCCCGCAACAGCAGTGTACCGCCGCGCAGGCTGACGCATACATGAGGCACGTCATAGTGTGTCACGAACCCGGGCGATTTTGCGGCTGGCCCGCCAACAACGGCGTCTGGATTTGGGGAAATGAAATCCTCGTCGGGTTTTATCAGGCCGACTACGTCGATAAAGATTGCAGCCACTCGTTGGGCGGCAACGGCAAGAATCTGCTGGCCCGGAGCCTGGACGGCGGCCAAACCTGGAAGGTCGAGGACCCCGAGAACTTTGCCGGCGACGTTGACCAAGCCGTTGAGTGTCCCGGTGACATCAATTTCGCGCATCCCGACTTTGCCATGAGAGTGGACTGGAGCCGCTTCTTTGTCTCTTACGACCGAGGCAAAACCTGGCAGGGACCGCACAAGCTCCCGGACTTCGATATGGACCAGCCGCTCACGGCAAGAACCGACTATATCGTCAATGGCCCGCAGGACTGCCTCGTCTTTCTGTCGGCCAAAGAGCCGAGAGTCCAGGCGGCCGTCCAGGACCGGGCCTTCTGCGCCAGAACTACCGACGCAGGCAAGACCTTCGAATTCGTTTCGTGGATGACCGGCGAACCCATCAGGATTCGCTCCGTAATGCCCTCGACCGTTCGCTGCTCTGAGAAGCATCTGGTTTCAGCAATGCGCCGCAGGCTCGACGTCGATATTTCCGGCGACAACAAGATGCGAAAGTGCTGGATAGATGTTTCCCAGTCGAAGGACAACGGCCGGACGTGGGAGTTCCTGAGCCAGGCTGCCGACACAGGAAGCAGCAACGGAAATCCGCCCAGCCTTGTGCGGCTCGCGGACGGCCGGCTGTGCGTCACCTACGCCTATCGCGGCATCTGCCCGGCCTACCGCTACCGGCCGGAGCCGCAGGGTATCCGCGCGAGAATCAGCACCGACACCGGCAGGACATGGGGCCGCGAGATTGTATTGCGCAACGACGCCAGAACCTGGGACATTGGTTATACGCGAACCGTGCAAAGACCGGACGGCAAAATTGTCACCATCTACTACTACACAACCAAAGAGATTCCGGAACAGCACATAGCCGCCACCATTTGGGACCGCGACCACCTCGACAAAAAGTAGAGACGAATGTGCGACAAAAAACTGTGGGAGAATCTGAAATGTCAACACGGATAACAAGAAGAGACTTTATGAAGACCGCTGCTGCCGGTTCGCTCGCTTTGACGCTGCCGACCGCGAAAACCAGTCGCGGCGCTGAGAACAAGAAACCCGGAAAACCCAATCTGCTTTTTATCTGGACCGACGAGCAGCGCGCCGACACCATGGCGGTGTACGGCAACACGAAAATCCACACGCCCAACCTCAACAAGCTCGCCTCGCAAAGCTTCGTTTTCAAGCGGGCATACGTGACCCAGCCGGTTTGCACACCTTCTCGCTGCTCGGTAATGACCGGCCTTTGGCCCCATACCTCCGGCCTCATCAGGAACAATCTGCCGCTGCCGGCCGATACGCCGTGCCTGCCCGAAATGCTCAACGACCCCGATTATCGCACCGCGTACATGGGCAAATGGCACCTGGGCGACGAGATATTCCCGCAGCACGGCTTCGAGGAGTGGGTCTCGATAGAGGACATCTACTGGAAGCGCTACACCAAAGTCCGCGATAAAGAGCACACGGTGAGCGACTACCACCATCACCTCGTATCGCTGGGCCACAAGCCGCAGGGCGTGCGATTCCCCCGGAGCTTTGCCGCCGGCCTGCCCTTCGAGCAGTCAAAGCCGAAATTCCTTGAACGGCGGGCCTGCGACTTCCTCCGCCGTCACCTCGGCGAACCCTTTGTGCTCTATGTCAATTTCCTTGAGCCGCACATGCCCTTTACCGGGCCTTTCGACAACGAGTACGACCCCGCTTCCGTGGACCTGCCGGCCAGCTTCGATGACCCGCTGGAAGATAACGAGCCGCTGGCGTACCGCAGCAAGCGAGAGCAGATTCTAAAAGAGTACGGCAGCGATGAACAGAGCTTTCGCAAACTGATTGCACGCTACTGGGGCCTGGTCACGGAGGTCGATACATGCGTGGGCGGAATCCTCAGTACGCTCGAAGAGCGCGGCCTGGCTGACAACACCATCGTGGTTTACACCAGCGACCACGGTGACATGATGGGGGCGCACCGGCTGGTGACCAAGGGCGTCATGTACGAAGAGGCGACGCGCGTACCCTGGCTTATGCGTGTCCCCTCGCTGGGCCTGAAACAGCACGTGATGGACCAGCCCGTCAGCCACATCGACCTGGTTCCGACCCTGCTGGAGCTGATGGGCTCAAAGGCACCGGACACGCTGCAGGGCCGCAGCCTCGTCCCTATGATGAAGGGCGGAAAACCCGCCGAGGACCACGTCTTCATCGAGTGGAATGTCGGGACCGTACAGGAATTGAACGTTCCCATCCGCACGGTTGTTTCCCCCGATGGGTGGAAGCTCTCGCTCTTCAAAGGCGACAACAGCCAGTTGTTCAACCTCAATGACGACCCCGGAGAGACGAAGAACCTTTTCGATTCGGGCCGTCACAAAGACGTCATCGACCGCCTGACAGAAAAAATCCGCCAATGGCAAAAAAAGATCGGCGACACCCTCTCCGTCTGAACACCTCTTCCATCTCCCTTCACAAACCATCGGCAGACGAATGGCGTCCGACCCCTTTGGTCCGCCAAAGAAACGCCCCCATCTGCCTTGCCAACACAGCCTGATCTTGGAGCTTGACCCCCAGCACGCACTTGTTATACTCCAATTGCGGTTTGTGGATTTATAAATATCGGTTTTGGTTTTCTTTGGGAAATATGTCAGCGAGGCTGTTTCTGTGAAAGACCCGATACTCGTCTTGCTGCTGGCAAACATTGTGATTGCATTCATCCTTACTTCGAGGGCCGCATTCTTGATATATAGGCTGGAGTGTACATCCGGCAGCACGATGCGCCCACAGCCAGAGCCTGTTGGTCCAGCAGTTGATATACTTCATAAAAGGAGGTTTCATGAACGAATTTGACTGCTCGGGGGAGAGCATCAGGAAAGCAAACAGGTTCATTTTTATGCTCTGGCTCTCGAGCATACCGATGCTGTTTCTCTTTGCTCTAATCGCCTTGCGGGTGAGCATGAGCGAAGCGGCATTGCTCACTGCCGCTACCGCGCTGGCTTCGGCCGCCACAAATCTTTGGATTATACGTCGGGAGGACAGAAAGAACCGACGAAGGAAGCTATCGTTGTGTGAGGATAGGATTATTCTCAGTCGACTTGACAAGGAAGAACGAGCGCTTATGTTCGAAGAGATAGCCAGGATTAGAGTTGTGGAAAATCCGAAAGGGAATATCGAATCGATAACCTTATGCGGCAACGAGAAGGGCAAGAAGAGGCGGCTTCGCATATACGGCTTCAACAAAATGGGCGAAATTCTGGAATTGATAGGAGAGAAGGTCCCTAATAGGGCGTTAGTCGAGACAAAACACCAGCTTTTCGACGCGCATAATCCTCTGTTTGCTGTAGCCATGGCCATGATAACCTTTGTTCTCATACTGAGCTGTATATATCTGGCTCGGGCGCTGGGATTGCTGGATTAGCGTAACAATTGACAATCTCAGACTGCGCGGGCTTGTTTGACAGCGCGTGCGGCGGTAATATGAACAAATGAGCAAGGGACATCGGAAACCGAAGAAGAAGGCCGGGCGGAAGGTGCGGGCCCCGGGGCGGATTGGCGCAGCGGTGGGGATATTTGTCCTGGCCCTGGCGGTCAGGGCGGTGTACCTCTATGACAGCAGCGATAATCCGACGTTTCTTGCGCCGGTGGTGGATTCGCTGACATACGACCTCAACGCGCGGGACATAGCCAACGGCCTGGCGATGGGCAGGGAGTTCTTCTGGCAGCAGTTCTTCTATCCCTTCTTTTTGTCGACAGTGTATTTCATCAGCAATTCATCAATCGTATTTGCGAAGCTCGTACAGATTCTCATCGGCTCTGTGACCTGCATATTGACTTATCTGTTGGGCAAAAGGCTTTTCGGTGAGCGGCCGGGTATCGCGGCGGGCATTATAGCGGCGGTGTACGGGCCTTTGATTTTCTTCGAGGCTGAGCTTTTGGCGGCGGGCTGGGCCGGCTTCTGGGCCGTCCTGCTCATCCTCCTCTTTCTGGAGGCAGCCGAATATAGAACTTTGAAGCTGTGCCTGGCTTTGGGTGCGTGTGTGGCTTTGAGCGTCGTAACGCGTGCGAATTTTGTACCGTTCGTGGCTGCCTGTGCGGTGTGGCTGATGGCCGTATGGATTCGGCAGAGAGTCGGCGTCAAAAAGCTCGCTTTGCAGTGGCTGCTTCTTATTGCGGGTTTTGGCACCGTCACGCTGCCGGTTGCCGCTAAGAACTATCAGGTCACAGGCCGGTTCGGTTTCCTGCCCGCTACCGGGGGGCTGAATCTTTACATCGGCAATAATCCCGAGTTCAAGGCGACAGCCTTTCGGCCGGGAGAGCCGTGGAAAGAACTGGTCGAGCTTCCGCTTCGCAACGGCTGCAAGACGGCCGATGAAAGACAGCGTTTCTTTTATGGAAGGACATGGCAATATCTGCGTGAGCAGCCGGGCGATTTTCTAAAAGGCCTGGCGCGCAAGACGGCCGAATTAGCCGGCTCGCGGGAAATGCCCGGCCATATTGACCCGTACCTGTTCAGGAAATGGTCGCCGGTGCTCGGTATCCTTATGTGGAAGCTGGGCGGATTCGGATTCCCCTTCGGTATTCTGCTGCCGCTGTCAATGTTAGGACTGTTCTTCTATTGGCGGAAGGTTCCGGCGCCGCTCTGGCTGTTTCTGGTTTTGTATCCGGCATCGGTGATTCTGACGCACGTCGAGGCCCGCTACCGCATTCCGATTATTCCGCTGATGTGCGTTCCGGCCGGAGCGGCAATAATCAGAATCCTCGAATGGATAAAGCTTAGGCAATGGCCCAGGCTAATCGGCGCAGCGGTTTTCTTCGCGGCGGTTGGTTTTGCTTCCAGCATCGCCGGACCCTTCTACGCAGAGAAAAATATCAACTACGAGGTCGAACTTCGCTACGTATTAGGCGGCTCACTTGCAAACCACGGAAGAATGGAGGAGGCAATTGCCTCTTACCGAAACGCAATCAGGCAGAAGCCCGACTATTTCGACGCTTACCAGAATCTGGGACTGCTGCTTGTCGAGCAGCGCAAACTCCCGGGCGCCGTTGAACACTACAATAGAGCGATACCGATATTTCCTGATAGGGCGGCCCTGCACGAGGGGCTGGGACTGGCGTTTTTGGAGCAGGGAAAGATTAACCAGGCCGTCGAGCAATTCAATAAGGCAATCGATATTGACCCGCAGCGGGCCAGCGCCTACGACAACCTCGGCCGGGCGTTCTTCAGCCTGAATCGCCCCGACGAGGCACACCAGCAATTTGCAAAATCCCTGGAACTCAATCCCAATCAGGCGGTTACCCACAATAATATGGGCAGTTTGCTGGCCAGCCAGGGCAAGATGCCTGAAGCGATTGAGCACTTCGAAGAATCGCTGCGATTGAGCCCGAATCAGCCCCGGACGCTGTGTAATCTGGGAAGCGCCTTTGCGTGTCTCGCCGAGTTCTCAAAGGCCCGGGAGAAGTTCGAAGCTGCGCTTCGACTTGCGCCCAATGACGCAGAAACTTACTTCAATCTCGGCCTGTGCCTGCAGCAGCAGAGCCGCCCCGCCGAGGCAATCGCGGCATTCAGGCAGGCCCTGACAATAGACCCGCAGAACAACCTTGCACGGCGGGCACTGGATGAATTGCAGATGCCCAATCCCTGACAATCGAGCCGCACATTTCGTGTTTTTGCGGCGCTTGTTTGTGAACGCCGCCGACGTTAACATTATGTTATGGGGAAGACGCCAAAGAAGAACGGCCGTTCCACAGGCGTGTGGCTCGGCGTGGCAATATTTGTCCTGGCGCTTTCGGTCCGCGGCCTGTACCTCTACGAAAGCAGTGACAACCCCACCTTCCGCGCGCCGATAGTGGATTCGCTGACCTACGACCAAATGGCCCGCAGGCTCGTCGGCGGTGAAGGTCTGACGCCCGATTTCTTCTGGCAGCAGTTCTTCTATCCGTTCTTCTTGTCTCTTGTCTATTTCTTCACCTCTTGTTCGGTTGTATCCGCCAGGATAATCCAGCTCCTGCTGGGCGCCGTCACGTGTGTGCTGACGTATCGACTGGGGGCGAAGATATTCGGCAGGCCGGCGGGCGTCCTGGCCGGGCTCACGGTCGCCCTCCACGGGCCGTTGATGTTTTTCGAAGGTGAGCTTCTGGCGGCTGGCTGGGCCGCCTTCTGGGCCGCGCTGCTTATTCTCCTTTTTCTCACGACGGCAAAAAAGAAAAGTGTATGGATGTGCGTTGTTCTCGGGCTGTGCGGGGCCCTGAGCGTCATAACCAGGCCCAATTTCATTCCTTTTTTTGCCGCCGGCAGTGCGTGGCTGGCTGCCGTGTGGTTACGGGGACATCTCGGTCCCAAGCGGGTCGCGCTGGGGCTGCTCGGTATGGCTGCCGGTTTCCTGGCCGTGACTGTGCCCGTTGCTTCTCAGAATTATCGCCTGACGGGTTCTTTCACCTTCCTGCCCGGTACGGGCGGGCTCAATCTGTATATAGGCAACAATCCGGATTTCGAGGCGGTCAGCATCCGGCCGGGTATAGAATGGCAAAGAATCGTGGACCTTCCACTGAAGGAGGGTCGGCGCAGTCGAACAGAGCGCCAGGAGTTCTTCTATGCCCGGACGTTTGAATATATGCGCGCCGAACCGATGAGCTTCCTGAAAGGTCTGCTGCACAAGGGGACGGAGTTTTTCAGCTCCCGGGAAATGCCGGGCAATATAGACATATACCTGTTCACAAGGTGGTCGCGCCTGCTTGGTGTGCTGACATGGAAGCTGCGCGGGTTCGGTTTTCCTTTTGGGGTCCTGCTGCCGCTGTCGCTGCTGGGACTGTTCTTTTATCCGCGAAAGGTTCCGGCCCCGGTCTGGCTTTTTCTGATTTTGTATCCGGCATCGGTGATTCTAACGCACGTCGAGGCGCGGTACCGAGTGCCGGTCGTCCCGCCCGTATGTATTCTGGCTGGCGCTGCGTTGGTGAGAATCGCGGAGCTGGTTCGCGCCGGAGATTGGCGCAGGCTGACGGCCGCAGGCATCTTCTGCGCCGGCATCTGCTTTGTTTGCAGCGTCGCCGGGCCGTTCTACTCCGAAAGGCATATTAATTACGAGGCGGAGCTGTGTTACGGACTCGGCGATTCGCTTGAAAAGAGGGGCCGGACCGAACAGGCCATAGAGGCTTATTCCACTGCCGTTACCCTGCGCGGCGACTACGTTGAGGCATACCACAATATGGCGCTGCTGTTGGTGCAACAAAGAAGAGTCCCGGAAGCAATCGCAAATTTCAACACCGCCCTCGAGCTTGATCCCGAGAATTCGGAATTGCACAAGGATTTGGGAATGGCACTTTCTCTCCAGGGTCAAAGCGACCAGGCCATTTCTCATTATCGCAAAGCCCTTGAACTTGACCCCGCCAACGCCAAGGCACACAGCTACCTCGGACTTGCTCTTGCCGCACGGGGCAGCCTCGAAGAGGCAGTAAGGCATTATCGTGAGGCGATAAGGCTCGAGCCCAACGATGCTGATGTGCACTACAGTCTCGGTGTGGCGCTTCAACTGCAGGCAAAGCCGGCCGAGGCCGTGGAGCAGTACAACGAGGCCCTGCGAATAAACCCCGACCTGTTCAACGCCCACAGCAACCTCGGGGTAATATATGCCGCCCAGGGCAAACTTGACCAGGCCATCGGCCATTTCACCGAGGCCGTCCGAATCAAGCCCGCCCCCGGTATCTACTGCAACCTCGGTATTGCGCTGCAATCACAAGGCAAAATCAACAAGGCGACGCAGGCATTCAAAAAAGCTCTGGCCATAGACCCCAATCATAAGCAGGCACGACAGGCGCTGGACAAATTACAAACGTCAAATCCATAGACCCTTAACATTATGACTCAAACTGACCGATTTATCCGTACCTATAAACGCAACTCACCTTTTGACAAGGTATTATGCGCCACAAAAAACAATAGTAAAATCAGCCATCCGCCAACGGCGGATTCCACAGTTCTTGTCCGCCGTAGCTTTATGCAAAGGCGGATTGCACTTTACACTTGGATTTTTGCGTTTTCAAACTGACCCTCGGTCAGTTTGAGGATCATGATTGAGCGCCGGGCTGGGAACAGCCCAATAGCGTGTTTGGAAAAAAGGGCCCCGCTCCTGCAGGTGCGGGCAGCAACACTACAGGCATGGGCAGCCAAGCGAAGGCCCGAAAAGGAGGATCATCACCTATAATTCTAAAGCCATCCCCCGCATGTGTCAACAAAAAAAATCCGCAATGCCCCATTTTTTGGATGGCACTGCTGAAAAGCTGTTGACCCAGAGAGGTTGAGGCTGTGTGCGGGCCGTTGCGGACAGGCCGGCAGAATCCCCTCATGGACACGCAACAAAAAAAAGGCCCTGCTTTCAGGCAGGGCCTCTGGGTCCACGAAATGTTGCCTTTTCAGGAGGGCGTTACGTTAACGGCACAGGGTCCCTTCTTGCCCTGACCGACCTCGAACTCAACCTTCTGTCCCTCGTTGAGCGAGGCGTAGCCGCTCGTTTTTACCTCCGAGTGATGGACAAACAAGTCCGCAGCGCCATCATCCGGACTGATAAAACCGTACCCTTTGCTTTCGTTAAACCACTTTACTGTACCTGTACTCACTTCTGTACTCCTTGGCCTCAACGGCCATAAATCTAATACCCCTCACATCTTACTTAAGAGAATATCCTTGAGGGATGAAAGAATATGCTCAACTGAAGTGCCACTATACACAGTTGGCAGCAAACATACAACACAAAAATAAATTTAATTTTCACCCCTATTGTAGGTTATGCCCTTTTTTAGCCGGAAAACCGGTTACTGCCCCCTTAATCATACGCCAGCATCGGTCGGGCCCGCTTCACGAACTGTATCGGAATACCCCACGGGTCCCGGACGACGGCTATTTCATCGCCCTCACGGGTCACCACGATTTCTCCGTCGAGCCTTGCCCCCGCACTAATGAGCCTGTCACAGGCCGCTTTGACGTCATCAACCATAAACGCGATATGAAGCTGGTGGTTATTCATTGACGCATAATCGGGTACCTCGGCGGACCTTCTGTGATAGAACTCGAACATCATGTTGCCGCCGGGGTCGGCGACGAAGCGCTTGCTTCCGGGCGGCTCTCCCTCGCGAATGATTTTCAGCCCAAGGTTGTCGCGATACCACTGGGCCGTCGCAATCGAATCTTCGACGTTCAGGGCGACATGCTCGAACCTTATCCGATTCATGGGCCCCGCAGCCGAACGTGAACCTGCGCCGCAGCCTGCCGCCAGCAGAATACCGAGCACGGTCACCACACCTGTTACGCGAATTGTGTAATTCATTCCACTCTCCTGAAGTTTATCACCGAATACTTATCTCAGGGCCGGCCCAGCCCTTTCATGCCGTGACAAGTATTATAAGCCAGAATCCTGCTCCGTTGCAAACCAAATTATAAGGCTCGCGGCCGGCATCTTCCAAGGATGCCGATTAACGAAGAATCGTACACAAAAATGTTGCCTGAAGCGGCGCTTTGTGGTAGACTGGTGGTTACGATTACGGTGCAATGTGCGGCCGGTTGAAAAGCCGCCCGACAGCTTTTCCGCCTTTACATAAGGAGCCTGATGATGCGGCAGCAACCACTAAGAGAGGCGCTTACGCGGGCGCGCCGGAGAAAGCAGGTGACATATCTTTTTCAGGATAAAAGTTCTGCCGACGAACAAAAGGTGCGCAAAACAACCGTGCCGCTGAGAAAGACCGACCCCGCCCACCTCGAAACCGGCGAGCCGGCAGAAACTGAGGATGATTGGCTGTAACGAATCGGCAGCCAATTGGCGAAAAAAAACGCGGTCAGCTAATATGCCAATCGAAAGGCCCAAAGATGATTGCAGAAGCGCCGACGGGAAAAACTCATCCAAAAACTGTTGTGCGCGTCGCGTTGGCTGTCCTGGTCGTGGCAGGCAGCATTGGGTACTATGTATACTCGAGGCAGCCGACCTACACCACTTACGGCACTGAAGTCGTAACCACTACCGCGCCGCTCGAGCGCTGGGCGGAGGTCCTCCACCAGACCGCATGGGAATTGGGCGACTGCATCGCTCAGGAAGATGGCAAGCGACATTTGCCCTCCTTCCACCAGGGTGGCAGGTCGTGGAAGGATGAAAGAGGCAACATCATCGCCATTCGCGGAATAACCGAGTTCGACGATAAGAACGGCAATCATTGCGTCATTGAAGATATTGTAATTCCAGGTAAACCGGCGGTTATTCTGTTGAAATCGGATTCTGAGGCCGCGACCGCCGCGCTCGCCAATAACATTCTCCAGCGCTTTCGTGAACTGAAAATCAGACCCAAATGATGGAAATCACAGCACGATATTGGTGCAGAAGCTCGTGTCCTTCTTAAGGAGCAAAGGAATGGTCAAATTGTTAGCGGTTCTGCTTATCGGCCTGTTGCTGCTGCCGGCCTGTTCGTCTGTCGAAGAATGCCGCCAGATGAGAATCACCGGTTACGGGCGCGGCGAAGTCGAGATGCAGGCGACGAAAGTTGCCTGGCAGAATGCAAGAGAGAAACTGCTGATGAGCGGCCTACAGGGTTATGCCATCGTGGAGGAGGGCACCAGCCTGGGCAGGACCGACGGGGGTCAAACAGTTACCGCCGTCATCAGGTTCAGGGTCGTGCCCGCCGAGCCCGGCCCCGATTCACCCGGTCCGCATGAGCCGGTCAAAACGAACAGGTGAAAGGCGGCGGTAAGGGGGAACGGTCGCAATGCCGCAATGTTTGTGCCGAAACGTTCCGAAGGATATCGCATGAGTGACAGAAAGAAACGTTGGATTGTACTTGCGGCGTTTGCGGCGGCCGGGCTTGCTCTTGCAATGCCCCTCAATGTCATGAGTCTGCCCGGATATGTCATTCTCAAGCAGTTTGTTTCTTTCTGGGAATTGGACGAGCGTTTGGTGCCGCTTCTGCTGATAGCCAATGCTGCTGCCTATGCGACCTTGGGGTATTTGGTTGGTCTTGTTCTTTTTGCAGGCTCGCTCCGGCAAAGGGTCATCGCCCTGGGGATTATTCTGGCAATGGCACTGGCCCTTCTGGGCTATATCATTTCCACCCGCGCACGCCCGTCGCCCTCCATTGGGCAGCTAAGAGACCAAATGCTTGCCAGTCTCCGAGCGGATCCTAACGATGTATACGCACTTCACTGGCTGGGCTTTCATCATTTCTCTCGGACCGCCCGGTTTGACCAGGCCGAAGAATACTTCAGCAAGGTCGTAGATTTGGAATCGCAGAAAGGCGCCTACAGCACCTTCGGCCGGCGAAGCCTCATCTACCTCGCGATCATTTGTCAGCGGCGGGATGACCATGACCGGGCCGAAGGCTATTATCAAAAATTCATGGCAACTAATCCCGACTTGCAGCGTGACATGGTCTTCAGGAACTACAGCAACCGTTATTTGAATGATAAGAAGAACAGGTAGATCGACAGCCGGCCGCTGGGGGCGACGGAATCATACAAACGCTGCGGCAATGCCGGCATGGCGGCATCAATACCTGAGCGGCTGATATCATTGCTGTCTTCCCGGCCGGCTGGCCTGCCGTCTTTTGACTTTCTCATTGAGTCTTTGCCAATTTGAGTAAAATCCTGAAATTCTTTCAGGGTCTGAGCATCTGTGATAATAGCGAAGCGTTCCCGCTCGTTTTTTACACAACTTTTACTTGCCGGCGTCCTTTGTCCTTCTGATAATAGTGGTAGTTGCACTGTAATCAGGGAGCAGACAAAATGAAGCCGTTAAGAAAGATTTCTTGCGTAGCAATGCTGTCTGTCCTTCTCTTCGCCCACGTCTGCCAAGGCCAAGGTGGACAGCCCCGAACAGCACTCTGGCCTCCGAAGGCATTGCTCGCTCCCGACGACAGGCACCCTTCGTAGGAAAAGTGAATCCATGCGTCGGCCTTTATGCCGTTCCCACGGGCCCGGAATCGGCCTTTTTGACCCTGATATGGGCGTGTGGGGCAACTCTTTAACGCAAATCGCACGGGCAGGCCGATAATTAGTGTATGCTCGAAATGGTCGAAAAATTTGTCCGTACGGTCGCAAACCTCGGGCCCCATGCCCTCATCCCCGCCGGCATCGTCGCCGTTCTGCTCGGCCTGTTCATCTGGCTCGGCGGACTCGGCTTTCGAAAGGCTTTGGCCGTCATCGTCGGCGCCGTCGGGGGCCTGCTCTGCGCACTGCTCTTTGCCGGCAAACACCCCTCCCACCTTGTACTCGCCGCTGCTGCCGGCATTGCAGTTGCACTCATCTTCGAAAAAATCTTCCTCACCCTGCTCGCTGCCGCACTCCTCGGCGTTGCCGCGATCGTAGCCTTCGCATACTTCCATGACGTGGGCGATACCGTTAGTCTAAGACACACCCTCTCGCAGTTGCCGCCTCTGGCGTGGATAGCTGCTGCCGGACTCGCCGCTCTGTGCATACTGGCCGGATTCTTCATCTGGCGATTCGTCTCCGCACTGGCCTGCTCGATTCTCGGAACCATGCTTGTCTTTGCAGGCATGATCCTGCTGCTCACCTACAAGGGCGCAGAACCTCTTAAAAGCATCGCCGGCCGCGCCCCCCTCTACGCCGCCGTCTTCGGCGTTATGGTTGCCTTCGGCGCCGCTGTCCAGTTGCTACTGTGTCCGCGATGCAAAAAAATCAAAATGACAAAAATAGAACCCAAGAAACAAGACCCGCAACCCACACCCGAACCCGAAGCCGAACAGAAGCGCCTCAATTGGCGCATGCATTAACGCGCGCGTAAAAGTTCAGGAAGCTACTGGCGAACATGCTCGGAAAAACATGTAAAACGGGAGAAGGAGAAACATGATGGATTACCTTACCATCTTGGCCCAAACCGTCGAAGCCACCCAGCCGGCCGCAGAAGAGTCGGTCGTCCCCATCGATTTATTCTGGGAGCAGGTGACATCCCTCGGCTTGCTCGAAGCCCTCACCTTCATATCCTTCGGCATCGTCTGTCTGCTCTACGGCTGGCGCGTCTTCAAAATCCTCGTCGTCATCAGTTTCGGCCTGGTCGGACTCGCACTCGGCATCACCATCGGAGACAAAATCCAGGGCCAGAACAGCCAAATCCTGGGCGGACTCATCGGACTGGGCCTGATGGCCGCCGTCGCCGTGCCGCTCATGCGCTGGGCCGTCTCCATCCTCGGCGCCATCGCGGGCGGCCTGCTGACCTCCGGCGTCTGGTACGCCGCCGGCCTCACCGAAAAATACATCTGGGCCGGCGCACTCATCGGCGTCATCGCAGGAGGAATGATCTCCTTCATCGTCTTCAAGGTCGCCGTCATGCTCTTTTCCAGCCTCGGCGGAAGCTCACTTATCGTCGTCGGCGTCTTCGCACTGCTCTACCTCTATCCGCAAACCAGCCAGGACATAAAGGACCTCGTTTACGACAACAAATGGTTCCTCCCCGTTGCCCTGATGGTCCCCACCGCCGTAGGCATCATCGTCCAAAACAAGTTCGTAAAACGCTCGAAGGAATGGTCCGTCTGAGGTCAAGGACCGTCTGCATACCAAGTGTCACATAAGAACTCGTCCGCGATAACAGCCGGCGCAAGGCTGGCAGTGGCATTTTGCGCTTGCAAAGACGGGGTCGAAGCGTTAGAATTTCCTTTTTTGCCGTAAGGGCTTTTTTGTCCGCTGAGGGGGCTGATTGGTGGAATAAGGCTGTGTTTGAGTCATTAACAGGAAAACTTAATTCGGTGTTTCGCTCGCTGGCCGGGCGGGGTCGGATAACCGAGGCGAACGTCTCGGACGCTATGCGCGATGTTCGCAAGGCGCTTCTGGAAGCGGACGTCAACTATCACGTAGTTAAGAAGTTCTGCAAAGACGTGACAGACGCGGCCATCGGCGCCGAGGTGATTAAGAGCCTGCACCCCAGCCAAGTCATGGTCAAAATCGTCAGTGACGAGCTGACCCGGCTGATGGGCCCGGTTGACACGCGAATTTATTTTGTTTCGCCGGGGCCGACCATTATCCTGTTGGCGGGCCTCCAGGGTACGGGCAAGACGACCACAGCCGCGAAGCTGGGCAAGTACCTCCTCGAAAAAGGCAAGAAACCGCTGCTTGTTGCCGACGACCTTCAAAGGCCGGCGGCTATCGAGCAATTGGCCATCCTCGGTGAGCAGTTGGGCATCGACGTCTATCGCGAGGACGGCAAAGACGCCGTCAAGGTCGCGAAGAATTCCATAAAGCACGCCCAGAGCGAGGGGCACGATGTTGTTGTTCTGGATACGGCCGGTCGGCTCCACATCGACCAGGAGATGATGACGGAGGTGGCCGACGTCGCAAAGGCCGTGACTCCTCACCAGATTTATCTGGTGTGCGATGCCATGACCGGCCAGGACGCGGTCAACAGCGCCAAAGAGTTCAATGAGCGGCTCGAACTCGACGGCATCATCCTGACCAAGCTCGACGGTGACGCCAGAGGCGGCGCCGCCCTTAGCGTCAAGGCCGTCACGGGAAAGCCCATCAAGTTCATCGGCGTCGGCGAGAAGCTCGACAAGCTCGAAGAGTTCCACCCCGACCGAATGGCCGGTAGAATCCTGGGAATGGGCGACGTCGTAACGCTCGTGGAAAAGGCCCAGGAACAGTTCGAGGCAGAAGACGCACTGAAGATGCAGCAGAAGCTGGCCAAGGGCTCGTTCGGTTTCGACGACTTTCTCAAGCAGATGCAGGCCGTGAAAAAGATGGGCGGGATGAAGGACATGCTCAAGATGCTGCCGGGGATGGGGGGCCAGCTTGCCGAGCTGGACGTCGAAGACGGTGAGCTTGGCCGGATGGAAGCCATTGTCTATTCGATGACCCTTCAGGAAAGGCGTGAGCCCGACGTGATAGACTCATCCCGCCGAAGGCGCATCGCGGCGGGCTCGGGCACTCAGCCCAATGATGTTGCGTCATTAGTGAAAACGTTCAGGCGCAGCCGGGATATGATAAAATCCATGAGCGGCGGAAAACTCGGCGGCCTAAAGAACCTTTTCTCCGGCGGAATGGATATGAATGCTCTCAGCGCGGCCATGACGTCCGGCAGAAAGATTAAACAGCGCTCAAAAAGAAAACGCGTCATCAGAAGACGGGGGAAAATACAACGGCGATAACAGTCCGCGTCAGTCCGCATGATTAACCACGACATAAAAAAGAAAATGACCCGTCGCCGGTTTATTGGTCTTGTCGCCGCCGGCGCAACCGTGACAACCTTGTCCGGCTGCACCCCAACCGCCCCTTCTCCGCCCGGTGACAAACGCACCTCAATCGGCGGGCCGAACTTTATCATCATCTTCAGCGACGACCTCGGCTACGGCGACCTCGGCTGCTTCGGCTCCACGGTCCACCGCACACCAAATCTCGACGAGATGGCTGCCGAAGGAATGAAATTCACGAGCTTTTATGTCACCAGCGGCGTCTGCACGCCGTCGCGAGCCTCGCTGATGACCGGCTGCTACCCGAAGCGCGTGAATATGCACGAAGACTCCCACGGCAAGTGTGTGCTGTTTCCGGTTGACAGCAAAGGCCTCAACCCGAATGAAATCACTATCGCAGAAATACTTAAACAACGGGGCTACGCGACCTGCTGCATCGGAAAATGGCACCTCGGCGACCAGCCGGACTTTCTGCCGACCCGCCAGGGCTTCGACTACTATTTCGGCATCCCCTACAGCAACGACATGGGCAAAGAACAGCGACCCGAGAATCCGCTTCTGCCGCTGCTTCGCAATGAAGAGGTGATCGAGGCCCCTGCCGTACAGGACACGCTGACAAAGCGATATACCGAAGAAGCGATTGAATTCATAAGGAAAAACAAGGACCGGCATTTTTTCCTCTATTTGCCTCACACGATGGTTCATAACCCCCTGAATCCGGGCGAGGAATTCCGCGGCAAGAGCGCCAACGGCCGATACGGTGACGCCGTCGAAGAAATCGACTCATCCAGCGGCCGAATCCTCAAAACCTTGAAGGAACTCAACCTCGACAACCGCACGCTCGTGGTCTTCACGTCCGACAACGGCGCCAGCGACAGGTACGGCGGCTCAAACTCGCCTTTGCGCGGGCACAAGGGGACAACCTGGGAGGGCGGTATGCGCGAGCCTGCGATCATACGGTGGCCCGGGCGCATCCCCGCCGGAAAAACCTGTGATGAAATAACCATTACAATGGACCTGCTGCCCACCTTTGCGCACCTTGCAGGCGCACAGTTGCCTGCGGACCGGACTATAGATGGCAAGAATATATGGCCGCTAATGGCCGGGCGGGCGAACGCCAAATCTCCGCACGAGGCCTTCTACTACTACCAGATCGACCAGCTTCAGGCCGTGCGAAGCGGAAAATGGAAGCTCCACCTGGCTCTCAGACCCAAGAAACGCCACTGGGGGAAACCCATCCCGGAGGCCCCTTTGGCCCTCTACGACCTCGAAAATGACGTGGCGGAGAAAAACAATGTTGCAGAACACCACCCAGATGTGGTAAAACATCTGCTCGCTTTGGCCGAGAAGGCCCGCAGGGACCTCGGCGACGCCGACCGCGAAGACGCGGACCTCCGACCGGCCGGCTGGGCTGAAAACCCAAAGCCGCTCACAATGGCGTCAAAAAACAACGAGTAATAAGAAAAGGTGAAGGTATCAGACAGAAGATTTCAATTGACGAGTATCTCAATAAAGTCGAGAGGTTCGCCGACAGCGATTACGGTCGAATGATACGGACGCAGTTCGAGGATAACGAGGGTTCCTCGGAATTGGCCATGCTGGCGGCCCCCACGGGTGTCGAGCTGGAAGAGTTCAAGAGAGCAGTTGCCATCATGACGGCGGGCGAAAAGCAGAATGCCGACGTTCTCAGCGACGAGCAGGTACACAAGATCGCGGGGGACGCCCACGTGGACCCCGCCAATCTGGCAATCTTTTTGAACGGCTATGCCTTACACTGCAAACGTGTTTCGTGATTCGCAGGAAACGAATCGCGGAAATTGATTATAAACGAAACAGTACAGGAGAAAATCATGGCAGTAAAAATCAGACTCACACGAATGGGAAGACGGCACCGGCCGTTTTTCAGAATCAACGCCGTCGATTCGCGCACTCCCCGCGACGGGCAAATCATTGAGAAGCTCGGTCACTATGACCCTATTGAAAAGGACAGGGCCAAGCAGTTGGTGCTGAACCGCGAGCGAGTCGAGTACTGGCTCGCCCAGGGCGCGATTCCCTCGGACACTGTTTCCGAGATTCTGCTTCGTGCGGGCATCAAGCACAAATACGCGGAAGAAAAGGCGGCGCGGCGAGTCAGGGCGAAGGCCATGGCCCGCGTCAAAGGCAGGCACTTCACCAAGACGGAAGAAATAGCCGCCAAGAAGGCGGTGGAAAAAGTGGAGGCTGCGGCAAAAGCAGCAGAAGAAAAGGCAAAGGCTGAAGCGAAAGCGGCGGAGGAGAAGGCAAAGGCTGAAGCGAAAGCGGCCGAAGAAAAGGCCAAGGCGGATGCCAAGGCTGCTGAAGAGAAGGCTAAAGCAGAGGCTGAGGCAAAGGCCGCGGAAGAAGAAGCCAAAGCCGGGGCGGCTGAGGAAGAACCCGAAGCTGAGGTAAAACCTGCCGAAGAAAAAGCAGAGCCGGAGGCAAAGGCTGCCGAAGACGAGTCTGCAGAAACAAAGGCGCCTGAAGAAGAGGCAAAGGCTGCCGAAAAGCCGGCTGAGGATAAGGCCCAGGCTAAACCTGAAGCCCCTGAAGAAGAGCCAAAGGCTGAGCAACAGCCCTCACAGGCGGAAGTTCAGGCCAAGGGCGAAACAGAAGCTGCCTCACAGGCGCCGGCCGGCGAGAAAGCACAAACAGAAGCCGACGAACCTGAGCAGCCGAAAGAACAGGCGCCTTCCCAGGAATAGAAAACATCTGCCATGCGAATCGATATTCTTACACTCTTTCCCGAGATGTACGAATCGCCGCTGGCCCACTCTATCCTCAAAAGGGCACGGGACAATGGCATCGTCGATATCGTTTTCACCAACATCAGGGATTTCGCCGCCGACAAGTACAGAAAGGTTGACGACAAGCCCTACGGGGGCGGGCCCGGCATGGTCATGATGGCGCAGCCTGTCTTCGACGCATGCGAACACGTCCAGCAGCTTTGCGGCGAGAATGGCCGCATCATTCTGCTAACCCCCCAGGGCCGAACGTTCACCCAGCAGAAAGCTGTCGAGCTCAGCAAGAAAAACCGGCTCATCTTAATCGCCGGCAGGTATGAAGGCTTTGACGAGCGAATCCGTATGGGCCTGGAGGCCGAGCAAATATCTATCGGTGATTACGTCCTCAGCGGGGGCGAGCTGGCCGCCATGATTATCGTCGATGCTGTCGTCAGATTGCTTGCCGGTGCGCTGGGCGACGAAGATTCCTCGAAGGACGATTCCTTCAGCGAGGGCCTGCTGGAATACCCGCAGTACACCCGTCCGGAAATCTTCCGCGACATGAAGGTCCCGGACATTCTGCTGTCGGGCGACCACGCCAAGATCGCCCAGTGGCGAAGACAGCAGGCGCTCGAACGCACAAAGAGATGGAGACCCGACCTGCTCAAGGATGAGGCAACGTGAACCCGGTTTGACTCCCCGCTCCCGCCCGCGGCGGGACTCGCCTAAAAAAATTGCATCCCTGATAAACTTTTGTTGACTTCGTTGCGTAAAATTATGTTATTCTCATCTTAACCGTTTTCAGAGTATTCCTTTATTGGAGAAATATAAAATGAAGGATAGAGACGCCTCCGGACAAAAGCACTCCCAAAAGGCAAAGGGACCTTTGGGGGGCGTAAAGTCGCTCGGACCTGTTCCCAACCTCGAAGAATACGTCCAGCCTGATTGGTGGAGACTCATCTTCAACGCCACGTACCTCAAGACCGACGGCGACGTGGTGGACGACCAGTTCGTCACGACAAAAGAGGTCGATTTCTTTTCCGAAGTCCTCAAGCTCTCACCGCAGGAAAGAATTCTCGACCTGTGTTGCGGGCAGGGACCGGACGCGCTTGAGCTGGCAAGGCGAGGCTTCTCGAATGTCGAGGGGCTCGACCGCTCACACTACCTCATCCAGAAAGCGAAGGCCCAGGCGAAGAAGGAAGGGCTGGGCGTCAAGTTCAAGGAAGGGGACGCGAGGAAGCTCCCTTACCAGCCCGATAGCTTCGATGTGGTCACGATTCTTGGAAACAGTTTCGGCTACTTCGAAACGATACAGGATGATTTGAGGGTGCTCAGAGAGGTCTGCAGGATCCTCAAGCCCTGGGGCAGGCTCCTTATAGACGTGGCCGACGGCGAGTATCTGAGGAAAAAATTCCAGCCGAGGTCGTGGGAGTGGATAGACAAGAAGTACTTTGTCTGCCGCGAACGCTCGCTCTCACTGGACAAGCAGCGCCTGATCTCCAGGGAGGTCGTTACCCACGTCGAAAAAGGCGTCGTGGCAGACCAGTTTTACGCTGAGAGACTCTATACGCGCAAGAGCATCGCCGAGCTGCTGCAGACTGCAGGCTTCACGAACATCACCATCCACGGCCAGATCGCCGGCGACTCCCAGCGAAATCAGGACCTGGGAATGATGGAGAGGCGCGTCATCGTGACCGCCGCGGTGCGAAAGGACTGGACCCCGCGAAAGAGCAAGGAAACCACGAAGAACGTCATCGTCATCTTCGGCGACCCTACCAAGCCAGACCCTCTGAAACCGCTGCGTGTCTTCGATGACGACGACTTCTACACCATCGATGAGGCCAAGAAGGCCCTGCGGGAGCTGCCGGAGTATCGCTACACCTGGCTTAACAGCCACGACACCCTCTTTCACGATTTGGTTAAGCTCAATCCGAAAACCGACTTTGTGCTTAACCTGTGTGACGAGGGCTTCACCAATGACGCCCGCAAAGAACTGCATGTGCCGGCGCTGCTGGAGACGCTGGGGATATCCTACACCGGCGCCGGGCCGCAGTGCCTGGCCTTCTGCTACGACAAGTCGCTCGTTCGCGGCATCGCCAAGGAGATGCAAATACCGGTGCCCGAGGCGTTCTTCATCAGGGCTGAGGAAAGCACCTTTGAGCTGCCGTTTGGTTTTCCTGTTATTGTCAAGCCGAACTTCGGCGACTCGAGCTTCGGGATTACGCAAAGAAGCGTTGCCGGCAATATCGAGGACCTCGTGAACGCCATCTCGGAGATAAGGGACAGGTTCGGTTACGAAAAGCCGATCCTGGTTGAGGAATTTCTGACGGGAAAGGACATCACCGTAGGCATAATCGGCAATCCCCCGGAGTCGTACACCATCCTGCCGATTATCGAGGAGGACTACTCTGCGCTGCCGCCCGATCTGCCGAGGATTTGCGGATACGAGGCAAAGTGGCTTCCGGACTCGCCTTACTGGAACATAAAATCGACGCTTGCTCAACTGTCCGATGACACCGAGAAGTTCGTGGTCGAATGCTGCCTGAAGTTGTTCGAACGGCTGGAGTGCAGGGATTACTGCCGGTTCGATTGGCGACTGGATTCACAAGGCGCCCCCAAGATTCTTGAGGTGAACCCCAATCCCGGGTGGTGCTGGGACGGTCACCTCGCCAAAATGGCGAAATTCATTGGTATGTCCTATAGGCAAATGTTGGGGGCTATCCTGCAGGCGGCCGAAGACAGGATCGGTATTCAGAGTGCGGCTTCAAGAAAGACGCAGGAGCGACCAGCGATTCAGGCCGTAAATGGAGCAAAGCAGGAGGATATCGCCGCTGCCGCCCCCCAAAAAGCCTGAAATGCGTCGGGGAAGGCGGCAGCGAAACTGCGTTTCTGCACCAGGCCAGCTGTTGTTTTACCCGTCCCTTCGAGGACCCAGACAGCCGGTGTGGGCCGTTTATACGCTGGGCCAAGCGTTGAAGGACCCAAAAAAACTAAGACACCTTGTCTACAAAGTGCTTGTGTTTCCGTCGAGAACCCGTATAATGGCTGCGTTATACAGCCTGAGACGCGACAGTTCATGGCTGAATAAGTATTGCCCCTGATTCTGCGGGCTTAACAGAAAATAGGAGTCTATACCGTGAAAACTGAACTGCTCGATGCGGTTGAGAGCAAGAGCCTCAAGAAGGAAATTCCGCATTTCGAAATAGGCGATACCGTGGACGTACGCTGCAGAATCCGAGAGGGCGACAAGGAGCGTATGCAGATATTCACGGGCACCGTCATCGCCCGAAAAGGCCGTGGAATCAACGAAAACTTCACCGTCCGAAGAATCGTCAACAACGAAGGAGTCGAGCGAATCTTCCCCCTGCACTCGCCCAATGTAATTGACATCAAGCCTGTCCGCAGCGGAAAGACGCGACGGGCCAAGCTGTATTATCTGCGCAAGCGTACCGGCAAGGCCGTAAAGCTCGCGCAGCGGCACAGCGAGCACACCGGCGCGAAGTAAGACATAAGAGAGGAGCATTTGCTCTGTCTGAAACGACGCAAACTGTTGACCGATAAGGCGCGTCTGGGCCAGTGGGGCGAAAAACGCTGCGAAGCCTTCCTCAAGCGAAAAGGCCTTAAGATCCTTGCACGAAACTACTCCTGCAAGATGGGCGAGCTCGACCTGGTTATGGTCGATGCCGACAGCACGATTGTGTTTGTCGAGGTAAAGACCAGGGCCGGCGAAGACCTCACGCCCGCCGAGTCCGTTGTCACCTTCTCGAAGAAAACCAGGGCCCTCAGGGCCGCACGATTCTTTCTTGCCGCCAACAAAATTTCCGAACGCCCTTATCGCTTCGACGTGGTCACCATCGTGCTCGGCCAAACCGGCCCACCAAAAATCAGACATTACCAAAACGCCTTTACACCCTAATCTCGAAATTCGAAAAATATTATGTTAGATTTCAAACATTTATTGCGTGTGAATAGTAAGGCTGTAATGGCTGTTGTTCCTATCATGCCGAAAGGAACTCGAGATGCGGACTGCAAAAAGCCTCATTGTTACGACATTACTTTTTGGCCTGGTCGCCACTACCGGTTCCGGCTCGCAATCTGGGCGGCGAGTGAAAGGCACACTGGACTTCCGTATTGTGCCAAACATTACGGACGCGAACAAACCACCGTACATTTCAAGGCGGCTATTCGACTACTACAAACAGCAGGTGCGCCAAAGAGGCCCACTGCCGGGGCGCGAGCAAGGCGACGAGTTTCAGTGGTATGAAATTGTGCCCGGCATTCCAAAACCGGCCCCCGTCGCCGAGTTCGAGGGCAGACAATACGCGCTGTTGTGCACACTGCCGCCCTTTGCAATGCCCGCAGAGTACCCCCTGCTGGGCGGCCGTGTCTGGGGACTCACAAAAGTCGAGGCAACCAAAGGCGCTTCGGGTAATCCGGTGGTATCTCTGGAGCTGGACAGAAACGGGACAAGGATTCTCAACGACTTGACTGAAGTGAACCGCTTTGCTCAGAATCACCTGGCTGTTCTCGTGGATGACAGGGTTGTTTGCATATTGAAAGTCGAAATCAGAATTTGGCAGGACGTAGAAATTGGGGGTACATTCACACAAGAGCAGGCTGATGGAATCGCTACTTCACTGGAGACGGCAATGCCGCCGGTGGAAAAATATGTGTTTCCTCTGCGCCATTTCGCCAAGGGAGACCTTCCTCCCGGGCCTCTGGTCGATTATTGGAAGAAGATGCTCGAAAGTCCCATCCCGCAGACCCGTCTGGCTGCCATCAAGGATATGTGGCGTGCAAGAGACGCAACTACTGCCGCGATGCTCCTTGGAGCGGTCGCAGACCCCCACCCCGCGGTGAGCAAAGAAGCAATGTACATGACCGAGATGAACCAGAAACTTGGCATTAACACGCCGGCCGAGCCCGTGCTTGAGCTTCTAAGAAGCGATAAGCCTTTGCACAGGGCCTACGGTGCGCGCCTGACGACCTCTCACCACGACCCAAATAAGTTCTGCGAAGCGGCTGTCGCAGCGACATACGACTCAGACGGGGTGGCTCGCGAATGGGCCTTCGAGTACTTCAAGAAGCACAGTGCTCCGGATGAGGTCAAACAAAACCTGATGAAAGCGATCCTTGAAGACCCCGTCTGGCGCACAAGAGTCGTAGCCGCCGAGACCCTGTATTACCTTGCCCTGCCGGAAGCCGCCGGTCCGCTCATGAAGGCCATAAGATCAGGGACATTGAGCGGTCCGGCCTTCCATGCACTCATAACTTGCGGCGGACGGGACGCTATCGAATTTCTCGCCGAAAAGGCCAAATCCGGCGACCCCGAAACCAGACGCTGCGCCATCAATACCATCGCCTGCTCGCGGTGGTTTCCTGCTGACCGCCGGGATGCAACACTGCTCGAAGCCGTCGACGACCCTGTGGCGGCAGTCAGAGCCTGGACTTACGAGATGATCGGTCGACAAAAAGTGGTGACAGCCAACGCGGTGCTGCGGGAAAAGATACTCGCGGGGCAGGATCTGCGGGAGGAGATGCTCTTCTTTGCCCTGAGCCGCATCGCGGACCATGAATCAGGCGAGGTGCTCTTCGGCTTTGTCGAGAAAAGGGGCCGAATCGGAGAACTTGCACTTGATGGCGTTGCCAATAGTGGTAATGCCTCCTTGACCGAGAATCTGTTGCGGCTAATCGAGAACGAAAGCGACGTGAAGTGGAAAGAGAGACTTGGCCGCGCAGCTTGTCAAATTCTCGAAAAAAATCCCAACCTGGCTATTGACGACCCTCTGCAGTCCGAGCAGATGAAGATTGTAATCAAAGAAGAATCTCGCAACCGGGCAAGCGGCAAAATTACTTTGTATCAGGGCAACCTGGCCGTGGCTGATGTCAACTTCCTCGAACACGGAGAACGCTGGCTGTTGAGATGCATTGACGGCCGGTGGACGGTACTTGTCAGATTCGGCACGTGGATTAGTTAGACGATCAGCCCTTGCAAGAACAGTAAGCCACTCGGGACGCCCCGGTATTTTCTTGTCGCCCACAAAATCGACGGCCGACCCTATCGCTTCGACGTCGTCACAATCATCCTCGGCCAAACCGGCCCGCCGCAAATAAGGCATTACCAAAACGCCTTCGTACCCTGAAAAATCAACTGTTTTTTGAAAAGCCTTGTAACTTTTTCCTCCGGTATGTATCTATATCAACGAGAGTTTCAGTACCGGAGAACTATTGCCTCGAGCGACAAGTATGCGAAACATCAAATTCAGGGGTCTGTTGGTTCTGTTTTCTGGCTGCGTGCTTGTTGGTGCTGTCCGCTCAGATGAACCCAACTCTGCTCCCGGCCCCAATGTTTTGGCGCAATTCAAAATTGATAAAAGCGCAAAGGAGATACTACTACCCGTTAAGCTTGGGGGCAAAGAATATCTATTTCAGCTCGACACGGGCTGTTCTACCATACTGTTTGATATCTCGCTCAGAGACAAGCTCCGAGAGCCAAAAGGCACTTGCAAGGTGAAAACCCCGGCAGGCACAGTCGGGTCTTCTGAGCTCTTTGACGCTCCAAGAGCCTTTCTGGGGCCGCTGAGTTTGAAGGGTACCGTCGGCGTCGTTGACCTTCAACCGATAAGTTCGTTCCACAAAACAAGACGCCACGGTGTCATTGGGATGAATTTTCTGAAAGACTACTGCGTCCAAATGGACTTTGATAAAGGTTTGGTCTCATTTCTCAAATCCAAACCTGATAGAGGGATATTCTCATTCCTTCGCCCCTCCACTAACAAGCACCCTGAATGGGGAGAAAGAATATCCATCAGGTATGAGTCCGGCTCTGGGATTCCCCACATCGCAGCCAAAGCCGACGGTGTCAACCTTGATTTCACGATAGATACCGGTTACGTTCATCTTATCGGCCAGCCCGATCTGCCCGTTTCTCATAGCAGCGGGGCGTTGGAAAGCAGGGTGCTGAATAAACTTCGCTCCAAAATTCACTTTGAACCGGGGCAATCCGTGCGAACCACAGGTAAAGGCAAGGAATCTTTCGATTCCGACAAAGCTGCCGTTGTAAGCAGGTTTTCCATTGGTGCACTCGAATATAAAGACGCAGTTTTTCGTGAGGGCGGTGAATCAGTTCTGGGGATGCCGTTTTTGTCTCGCCATCTGGTTACGTTCGATTTTCCCAACCGCAAAATCTATCTGAAAAAAGGAAAGTATTTCGACAAGCCAACCGCTCTATTTCTTTCTCGAAGCGACCTCGGTTTTACCCTGCGGCGCAGACAAAACGACATCTTTGTCAGCGACGTTGACCCCAACGGTCCTGCGTATGCCAAAGGAATGCGGCAACAGGATGTGGTCATACGAGTTGACAACGTGGATGTGGCTTCCCACAGCCTGAGCGAACTGTGGCCCCTCCTTTCCCAAAAAGATAAAGAAGAGCTCACCATCACAATCAAGCGCGGCGATGATATAGAACAGTTCTCTTTCTGCCCTGATGGGCAAAATGCGCTGCCTAACGGAGCCAGATGACCCGGATTCTCATTTCGGCCGCACACAATTCCGCGAAGAATTCTGTCAACCGTTTTGCGACTTCTTGCGTCATATAGGATAGTGGTGCCATAATACGTTACTTCGCTTGCAGGCTGGCACTGCAAAAAGAGAGGCCGGCCAGGCTGGCAGTGTGTTTGCGGTGCCGGGCCGTTTGACCTTAATTTAAGGAGAAACAAAATGTTAGGCACTAATCTCCGCCCACGAATCTTGGTTGTTCTTGTCGTTTTGCTGCCTGTAATCTCATCGGCCGCCGATTCTGATTTACGATCCCTGCGAGATATACTATTAAAGGAGGATTCCAGCCTTGACGGTACATTCAGGATCCGTGGCGAGCACCCGCGGCTCAAGGCGATACAGCAGCTTGAGGCCGATGGCTCCGCCAAGGCCGCCGCAATCCTGAAAGATTTCCTCACCACCCACGGCGCCGAGCGCAAGCTGAAGCAGCACGCCCTGACCGCGCTGGGCAGAATCGGCACCCCGGAGGCAATCGATGCCATCCAGAAATTCGAGTACTGGAGCCAAAAGAGATTTGCCCACCCGGCCCACTTTAAGCTCGGTAAGACCGAGCACCCGATGGACCACTTCGCCGACTACTACCTGGACCCTATCGCCCAGGCAGCCGACGAAACAGGCAAGACCTGGGCCATATTCCCCTGGAGCCGCTACGGCAGACAGGACATCTGGCTGACCTCTTCCACAGGGAAAGACTCCTGGTCCAAACCGATCCTGCTTGACTTATCCGGCATGCCGCACCTTGTGCGAACCTCCGAGCGGGCCTTCGACAAGAAATGCCAGCTTCAGGTCGAAGGCGACTCAGTCACCGTCACCTGCGACGGCACGACTGCAAAAACCTCTACCAGCCGGAGCCTCACCGATTCCGACAATGACGGCCTGCCCGACATCGTGGAAGAGCGTTTCCTTACCGACATGAAGAATCCCGACTCCGACGGAGACGGCGTGGCTGACGGAAATGACTCAAATCCGCTCACACCCGTTATAAAGGAGCCAAATGACACCCATGAAATCCGCCAGGCTGTATTCTCCGTCCTCTTTGCCACCTGCGAGAGCCGCGACGCTGTCGTTGTTGTCGATAAGGGCGATTTCGCAAGGCAGGAATACCACGGCTTCGCCGGCACCGTCCTCCGCTCCATGCAAAAAAGGGATGGATTCGTCAATATTATGGACCTGACCGTAAACCTCGAATCCCCGACCTCTGCATCCGCGACAATCAGCGACTGGGAAGGCTCCGAGGCCGCGAGCACGCATAAGGCCAAACTGAAGAAGGTCAACGGCAAATGGGTCGTCGTGGAATTTACGCTGACCAGGATCTCGTAAAACGCACTTTCAAAAAGCACGGCGACTTGGTAGCCTAAGGGCGATGAATCTGATTGATACCGATTGCCGTTTGATTAGCCTCCAACATCCCGTACAATAATATGGCTGTGACCACGAACTGCCCCAAATACTTGAACGGGCATTGTCCAGTGGTGCTGAGATATCTTAGTAAGCAACTTTAGAATGCAGAAAATTAGTCTCTATTCGTTGGCCTCGCTCCTCGCGGTCTTGTGCATCGCCGGTGGTTGTGATAACAGGCCCGCGAACAGCTCCCGCCAGGAAATCCTGGCCGAGTTCCCTATCCCCAAGAAACACGATCCGATCCTTCTCCCGGTTACATTCAAAGACGGAGAATATATGTTCCTCTTTGACACCGGCTCCAGCATGACAATCTTAGATACTTCATTCAGACAGCATTTGGGAGAAAAAAAGAAAACCGTTCAGTTTACCAATGCCCTTGGCCGCCCGACCGACGCCGAAATCTTTGACGCCCCTGATGCCTTCCTCGGCCCCCTCAATCTCCGCGATTGCGGCCAAGTACTTTGCGCCGATTTGCAGGACTTCCGCTCCGTCTTCAAGAGAGGATTCAACATAACTCGCTTTGACGGAATCATAGGAATGGACTTGCTCAAAAACTATGTAATCCAAATGGATTTTGATAACGGCCGACTCCTGTTCTTAAAATCCACCGACTCGCCCGACCTCGATTGGGGCCAGCCCTTCGATTTGGACCACATGCGCCAAACCCCCCACGTCGTCGCAACCGTACTCGACAATATCCAAGTCAGCTTCATGCTCGACACCGCCTACTGCGTCTATAACTCCCTCAGAACCGAAGCCGTCGAAGAAATTCTGCGCCGGGACCCTAATGTCTCTGACAACGCAACCGCAGAAGAATTCGGAGTTGTTCTCGTAAAAAAGAGTTCCGTAAGGGTAAATGATCTCGCACTCGGCCCCTTCCAGTATCGCAACCTGGCCTTCTTGGACGACCACTTCTCTATCCTGGGGCCTTACTTTTTGTCTCGCCATCTCGTTACCTTCGATTTCCCGCACAACAAGCTTTACCTCAAGAAGGGTGCAGAGTTTGACCGTATTGACTACAATGCAACCACCCTCCGACTCCGCGGCCCCGGTCTTGCCCTTCAGCGAAATAAAGACGCCGTCTTTGTCAGTGCAGTCGACCCCAATCGCACCGCCTACCAGGCGGGAATAAGAGCAGATGACATCGTTCTGAAAGTTAACGATAAAGATGTCAGTTCCTGTGACCTCCTTAAAGTCGGCGACCTTTTCCCAGAAAAAGCTCAAAGCAGCGTCACTCTCACCATCAAACATAAAGACCAAACAAAAAGGATCTCTTTCCCTCTCCAAATGAAAGAATCAGAAAATGGAACTGATTGATACCCATTGCCATTTGACGTTCGACGATTTGGCGCAGGATATTGACGGCGTTATCGAGCGCAGCCGAAAGGCCGGCGTAACCGGCTGGATAACCGTCGGCACCGACATGCGGGAAAACCAAAAGGCCGTCGAACTCACCGCCCGCTTCGAAAATCTCTACGCCGCCGTTGGCATCCACCCCCATGATGCCAGGACCGTCATCGGCGAAACCATCAGCGAATTAAAAACCCTCGCCTGGGACCCGAAGGTTGTTGCAATCGGCGAGACCGGCCTCGACTATCATTACAACCATTCGCTGCGCCACGAGCAGAGGCGAGCCTTCGCCCGGCACCTTGAAATCGCCGCCGAATTAAATTTGCCCGTCATCATTCACTGCCGAAAGGCATTTGATGAGACCGTCGAAATCCTCCACCAATACGGCCGGGATGTCAAAAAAATAGTCTGGCACTGCTTCTCCGCCTCGGCCGAGCAGGCCCAAATCCTCATCCCAAAAGGTTACTATTTCTCCTTCACCGGCGTGGTCACCTTCAAGAACGCCGAAAAAACCCGAAAGGCCGCTGCGGTCATACCTCTCGACAGGCTCATGCTCGAAACCGACTGTCCCTACATGTCGCCGGAGCCCATGCGAAAGCAGAAGATAAATGAGCCGGCCCTGATGGTCCACACCGCCGAGTTCCTTGCACACCTCAAAGGTCTGAGCCTTGAAGACTTCGCCGCTGCTACTACCGCCGCCGCCAAAGCCTTCTTCAACCTCCCTGATAATCAATAATCCCTCATCAAGCCCGCGTCGGCAACAGTGCTGCTGTCCGCAACGGATCATCCTTGATCACTTCCACCACATCCGCCTTTGGCCGATAAAAAACCGAAGGCGCGGGCGGAGGAGAGGAGGAGGGATTGTCCCGCGCCTTCAAGATTTATATGAACCATCCCTGGCATATAAACTCCCTTCATAATGAAGGCGTTTGTCCGGCCCCGGATGTTGATAACAAACCGACCATTTTTTCAAAAATTTGCAAAAAAATAAAAAAAATGCCTCCGGACCCGTACCCCCTCCTGACTTCTTTTAGGCACCTACGCTTTTTTCTGCCACGCAGGTATGACCAGCCGTGAAATTTACGCCGATTGACTTGCCATTTATACCCTTATCAATCCCATTTGACCAAATGTCCAAAATTGTAGAAACCCCTCCAGCAGTACTAAAACCAGCTTTTTGGGGCTGCACTTGACTTTTGTATGTTTTTCAGCAATATATTTATGAACTCGGCCCTCCTTAGCCGGCTACCTGCCGGCTGGATACTGAGTAGACATCCAGGGGGGAATTGGCGTTGGCGGTCAAATGTAACCTAATGTTCTTTTGAGGAATTCGAACTAAGCTCTATGGCAGGCTCTTTCGACAAGGCGTTGGTTAACCAGGTGCTCCAGGCAAATGACATCGTGGACGTCATTGCCGAGCACCTGAGCCTGACCAAGAAGGGCCGGGAGATGGTCGGCCTGTGCCCATTCCACGACGACCACCGGCCCAGCTTGTTCGTCAACCCCACCAAACAAATCTTCAAATGTTTCGCCTGCGGCGCCGGCGGCAGCGTCTTCAACTTCGTCCAAATGAGGGAAAATCTCACCTTCCCCCAGGCGCTCGAAAGGCTCGCTCAACGCGCAGGCATAAAAATATCACCCACCAAAGACAAACAGACCCAAACCCCTGAAGGCGATCCAAACGAACTGGCAAGGGTCAACGCCTGGGCTGCAACACACTTCCAGCAGAACCTGCTGAAGAATCCGCAGGGAAAATACGCCCTTGATTATATCGCCCAAAGGCAAATAACCCCCGAAAGCGTCAAGAAATGGCAGCTTGGCCTGGCCCTAAACGCCACAGACGACTTGATTCGGGCGGCAAACACCCTTCGTATCCCCCAACGGCTCCTCGTTCAGGCGGGTCTGGTCACCGGCAATAAGACCGGCGGTCTCTCCGACAAGTTCGTAAACCGGCTCATGTTCCCGATTACTGACGTTACCGCAAGGGTCATCGGCTTCGGCGGCAGAACGCTCGACGACGCCGAGGCAAAATACGTCAACTCACCAACCACGGCCCTGTTCGACAAGAGCAACTCGCTCTACGGCCTCCAGCACGCCCGACATAACATTGTCGCCACTGGCGATGCCGTAGTCGTCGAAGGATATACTGACTGCATAATGGCCCATCAGTCCGGCTGCACCAACGTCGTTGCGGCGCTGGGAACCAGCTTCACCGGGGGCCAGGCGAGAATCCTCCGCCGATACGCAAAGAGAGTCGTCCTGATCTTCGACAGCGACGCCGCCGGCGTCGAAGCCGCCAACCGCGCCCTCGAAATCTGCCTCGCACAGCACATCGACATAAAGCTCGCCTCCGTACCACAGGCCAAGGACCCCTGCGATTTCCTGCTTGCCGCCGGCAAAGAGCAGTTCGAGAAGCTTATAGAGCAGGCACTCGATGTCTTCGAGTTCAAGTGGAACCGGCTCACGCAGAACTTCGCCGCCGATGATACGCTTGTCGATAACAAAGCCGCCGTCGAGGAGTTCCTCCAGACCATCGCCACCGGCATCCTGGCAGGACGTCTCTCCGCTATCGAAAAGGGCCTTATCGTCAACCGACTCACGAGAATTATAGGGCTGACCTCCAAAGAGATTAACGCCGAGTTGACCGGAAGGATCGCCAGAACAGCCAGAACCGCCGCCTACAACACGCAGGCCCGGAGTATTGCTGACGTGGACTGGGGTCAGGGCTTCTTTGCCGTTGCCCAGCGAGAGATTCTCGAAGTATTGCTTAACGAGCCGCGCCTCCTCGAAACCCTCGATAATAGCGTTACGCCTGAACTCTTTGACGTACCCATATTAAGACAAGTGTCAGACATTGTATTTGAGACTTTGACTGCCGAGCCTAGCGCAACCCTGTCGACCATCCTGGCCAGAGCCGAATCCCCTCAGCAGGGAGCGGTCATTGTGGAGCTTGCTCAGACCGGTGAGAAAAAAGGCAACTTCCAACGTCGCCTGGCCGGGGCGTTGGACGGCGTTCGCCGATTTCAGGCACAGAAAACCAAGAGCGAATTGAAGACCCTGCAGGACAGCAAACAGTTACTGCAGAGATTCGTCGAAAGTGCCGCAAAGAATAACCCGCGTAGTCTGGGAATGACCTGATGAACAGTCTTTGCAGACAAACCGTACTGATAGTAGAAAGTTTCGCTAAAGTTCGGTGCTACAAGCCTTTAGCTGCTGGAGGTTTTTGGAATCCAGTCTGCAAGAGTTAGTACCGGACTGTTTTATTAACCGTATTTGAGGGCGCCTGTTGTGGCAAGAAAAAGTGCGAGAAGAACCGAATCAGATACAGAAATTGAAAAGCAGGGTGATGATAATACGCCCGCCCCAAACTACAAAGTCAAATTCGCCGAGGGGCAGATCAGGGCATTGATCGAAAAGGGCAAGAAAAAGGGCTTCCTTACCTATGAGGAGATGAACGAGGAGCTGCCCGAGGAGGCCGTTACGCCCGCTCGCCTGGACAGCCTGCTGATGACTCTCGATGAAATGGGAATCAGCCTGCTTGACGAAGCCGATGTGGAAAAACACACCGATGAAGAGGAGGAATTTGCGTCTGCTGAAGAGCCGTTCGAGGAGGAAAAACCTGCCGATGCAGAGCATCTCAGAGATGATGAGCTCCTGGAGAAGGAGCTTGTCGGAGAGCAGCCGCCCACCAGGATCGACGACCCCATCCGGATGTATCTGACCCAAATGGGCCAGATCCCTCTGCTTACCAGGGACAATGAGATATCGCTTGCGCGAAAAATCGAACTGGCACGTATGGCGTTCAGAAGAAAAATGCTGGAAAGCGAGTATTGTGCCAGAAACGCCGTGGACATCCTTCAACAGGTGCAGGACGGCACGCTTTCATTTGACCGAACCATGAAGATCAGCACGGCAGAGAACCTCGTAAGGTCGGTGATTAAGAAGCGGCTGCCGCTCAACATCGACACGGTAAACAAGCTGCTGGACCACAACTGTATATTATTCAAAAAATACGTCCACACAAATGATCCTGCCGAGAGCAAGCGATTGATGAAGCAGATACACAGAAACAGACGAAAAGTTGCGACATTGCTGGAGGAGTTAAGCCTGCGCACGAGCCGGATTCAGCCGATGAAGAACAAGCTTCAAGCTATCTGTCAAAAGATGCACCAGCTGGAGCAGGTGACTTGCGAAGGTCCCGGCAGCGAGTACGCAGCGGATGATATCGAGGCGATGAAGCAAGAGATGAGCGGCTTGCAGGACCTGGTGATGGAGACGCCCAAGCAACTGGATAAGCGGCTGCGGATTATCGAACGGGTATTCCACCAATACGAGGAGGCCAAACGGACCCTTTCGAGTGCCAACCTTCGGCTGGTCGTGTCGATTGCGAAGAAATATCGCAACCGCGGGCTAAGCTTTCTGGATGTGATTCAGGAAGGCAACAGCGGCCTGATGCGGGCGGTCGACAAATACGAGTACCGCCGCGGCTATAAGTTCAGCACGTACGCCACCTGGTGGATTCGTCAGGCGATTACCAGGGCGATTGCCGACCACGCCAGAACGATACGTATTCCGGTTCACATGATTGAGACGATGAGCCGGCTGCGGACGGCGGGTAAGGTGCTCGTACAAAAGCTGGGCCGTGAACCCACCCTCGAAGAGATAGCGGAGGAGGCCCAGATGCCGCTGGAAGAGACCCGCCGTGTGATGAAGATATCGAAGCATCCGATCAGTCTGGACAGACCCATCGGCGACAGCGAGGACAGCTACTTCGGCGACTTCATTGAGGACGACGAGGTGGATTCACCGGTGGCCTCCGCGACGCAGGAGATGCTCAAGGAGCGAATCGATTCCGTGCTCAAGACGCTTTCCTATCGCGAACGCGAGATTATCAAGCTGCGATACGGCATCGGCGACGGCTACACATACACGCTCGAAGAAGTCGGAAGAATCTTTAAGGTCACCCGCGAGCGCGTCCGACAGGTCGAAGCAAAGGCCATACGAAAGCTCCAGCACCCCGTCCGCGCACGCAAGCTCGAAGGCTTCCTCGACCACAAGACGGCGTGAATAGCGAACGGTCGTTAGGGAAAAGTATTCAGCATCCGGCAAGTACTCTCGCTTGAAGGCTTAATAGTTGTCCTGAAAGATTCGGTCTTTCCCTGCCATTTCTTTTCTCCGTCATCTCAGCTTATGCTCGGCGCGCGCCGACAAGGAAACAATAAGGTTGGCAGCCGACCCGGCGTCTCGCGCAGCAAGCCGATGGACTGCCTGCGGTTCAAGGCCTGACTCCCCAAAAAAGTGCAGATAAAGGACCGATAAAAGCCGGCCTTGGCGCCCGTCAGGACCCTAAATGACCGCCCGCACCCTCACTTTGTGACCATCCGTATTGCATTTCGAAGGCATTTGCGATATAATGCTTTCAACACTCCAGGGATGGGGGCTGGCCCACTGAGGCAGGGTAATGGAAGTGCCGCAAATCGATAAGACAGTACGATGGCAACAAAGGGGGGCGTGTGTTGAAAAGAGCAAGGACAAAGGCTGCGTGGAGGCTTTTTCTCTACCCCAAAGCTGTGGTCAGTGTGGTTCTGCCTGCGGCGATTATTTGCCTTTTGAGTAGCATGGTTGCGGCCGGTCATACAAAACCAGAGGGGCGGGTCACATTGCTGAGCGCTGCGCGCCAGGCCGGCGATGGGCCGGTCCTGAGCGGCGGGCGAGCGGAACAGCCAAGGCAATCACGCACGGTCAGGATGAGGGTAACCGCCTACTGTCCGTGCAGCAAGTGCTGTGGCGAGTATTCGGATGGTCAAACGGCGACCGGGCATAAGATAACTCCGGGTGATGCGTTCGTGGCGGCGGACAGCGAATATGCCTTCGGTACGCAAATGATAGTGGCCGGCTACAATAACGGACTGCCGGTGAAGGTTCTGGACAGGGGCGGAGCTATTCGGGGCAATCGCCTGGACGTCTTCTTTAACTCCCATCAGGAGGCCTTGAACTGGGGGGTTCGATACATTGACGTTAAGGTGTATACGGGGGCTGGCGGCACATAATTGCCTCAGCCGACCAGCGAATCCGCAAATTTCCATCACTTGAGGGCCGAGAAACCAGGCCAAACCGCCCGTTCTTAACAGAAAAATTGTAAGATTCTCCCTGCCAATACCCCCGCCCACCGGCAAAAGTATCCGGAAATCTGCAAGAATTTGAGCCGCGAGGACAAAAATCTGGAATCCTCAGACAGAAACCGCAATGGCCTAACGTGCAGTCCGCACTTTGCCGCAGGGGTTGCTGCGTCGATTCGCAGGCGGCTTTCGCCCGGTCAGCTTGGCACCCAACTGAGCCGGCTGGAGCGGCTGTTTGGGCCTTAAACGGGAAAATCTTGATTTCTACTATGTCAAAATAAGCCCGCAGAACGCCGAAAACGGGCCCAAACCAGGATTTTTCGTATATTTTGAGAAAATTCTCAATATTGTAATCAACAATCGAGGGGGCGGATTCGCTATTAAAGTGAAGGCGTGGAACAGCCTTGGCCGCCTGAATCAGTCAGCGGGACGGTGCCGCCCGTCGGACAACGACGCTTGGAGTGGGGCACTGGCACAGGCGGGGCGAAGTCTGGTTATATGCGTGGGCGGGCCGCGCATTCTTGAGACGACGGTTTAATAGTACTTCGGAATCAAGGAGGTGTTGCACAAGGTCTCGGCACCGGCAGTTGTAAAATGTGTTAATCGCACCCGCCCCACTGGCAGGCGCAGGGAGCAGTAAGATGGAGGTTCATCTAAGGTCGGCAAATTTTACTCGAGGGGGACAGGAGTATGTGCTTTCCTGTCTCTTCATGATTTCACCAGGCACGAAGCCGGGAGAAGGCGGCAAGACCCTCGCGGCTAAGGTCAAGGACGTTGTCTGCACAGTGAGAATCAGGCGTAAGCGCAAGCCTCCGAGGCTTCATTTGTACTTCAATTGAATTGGCTTTTGTGATGAGGGCAAACGTGACCCTTGAGTATCAGACCAACCGCCGCAGAGAGAAGGTCTCTGGGCATGTGTTTACTCTTTAACCGCACCAGACCATTTTCAAACAAAAGAGAACCGCACAATTAAGAAAACATCCGCCCTGATACCCATATCCTGCTGTCCTGATAGCCCGGTCCGCCCCGACCCCCCGCGCGACGCTGCCCGCTCTACGCTCTTTTCCTCCAACGACTAAATACCAACGATCAATCACTAACGACCTAATTTTTTCCTTGCAAAAGCCCCGACCCCGGCTATAATGATTCTTATGATGGTCAACCATCCAACTTGCTCTTCGTTCAAAGGCCCATTAGGCCTTAGCCTCCTGCTGCGCCGCCTGCCCCTGCGTCTTCCGACGTGAGGCGGGGTGGCGGGCAAAGCGCAGTAAACCCTTATTTATAAAAACCTTTCTAAACCTTCATTTTTTTCGTAGAATCCCGGAAATCCGATCCTGCGTGCGCCCCAATCGGGGCCGGCAGGGGGGTAAAATTTGGAGAACAGACAGATGTCAGCAGAAAAAGTTGTAATATTCGATACGACCCTGCGGGACGGCGAGCAGTCGCCTGGCGCTTCGCTTTCGATTACGGAAAAGCTCGAGATCGCGCAGCAGTTGGCCATTTTGGGCGTTGATATTATCGAGGCGGGTTTTCCGGTGTCGTCGCCTGCGCAGTTCGAGGCGACTCAGGAGGTTGCCGAACTTGTCAGCGGGCCGGTCATTGCGGCTCTGGCTCGGTCGCACCCGGATGATATCGAAGCCGCGGGCAAGGCGATTGAACCGGCGAAGAGAAAGCGTATCCACACGTTCATCGCGACCTCGCCGATTCACATGAGGTATAAGCTCAAAAAGAGCAGCGACGAGGTCTTGAAGATGGCCGTGGAAGCGGTCAGGCAGGCAAAGAGCTTCGTCGATGACGTTGAGTTTTCGCCGGAAGACGCCTGTCGAAGCGACATATCCTTCGTAATCGAAGTCCTGACGGCGGTAATCGAAGCGGGTGCGACGACGCTGAATATTCCGGACACGGTTGGCTACGTGCTGCCGTACGAATACGGCCGAATCATAGCTCAGCTCAAGTCCGGCGTCCCCGGCATCGACAAATGCGTAATCAGCACGCATTGCCACAATGACCTTGGTATGGCGGTGGCGAACTCGCTAACGGGCGTGCGGAACGGGGCCCGGCAGGTGGAGTGCACGGTCAACGGGCTTGGCGAGCGGGCGGGCAACGCGGCGCTCGAAGAGGTTGTAATGGCCATCCACACAAGGGCCGACTTCTTTTCACAAGCCGGCGTACAGGGCCTGACCACAAACATTAACACAAAGGAAATTCACCGCACCAGTCAGTTGGTGTCACGCCTAACGGGGTTTGTCATTCAGCCGAACAAGGCTATCGTCGGTGCGAATGCCTTTGCCCACGAGGCGGGCGTTCACGTTGACGGGGTGCTGAAAGAGCGCACCACCTACGAGATTATGACGCCGGAGAGCATCGGACTGGGCGGCTCGCGAATGGTCCTGGGCCGACACACCGGCCGGCACGGCTTCTCCGACAGATGTCACCAGCTCGGCTTCAAACTCACCGACGCCGAACTCGAACAGGCTTACGAAAGATTCCTCGACATCGCAGACAAGAAAAAGGAGATTTTCGACGAGGATATATCGGTTATAATCAATGACGAAATCCGCGTCGTGGAGAAGGTGTACGAGCTTAAGTACCTGCACGTCGCCTGTGGGACGGGCACCTTGCCGACAGCGAGCGTGAAGATGAAGGTGAGGGACGAAGAAAGACAGGCGGCGGCCTGCGGCGACGGGCCGGTCGATGCTGCGTATGAAGCCATTAGAGAAGCCACGGGCCTGTCGCCGAAGCTGGAAAGCTACTCCATCCGAGCCGTCACCGGCGGCAAGGAGGCGCTTGGCGAGGCGACGGTGAGCATAAGTGAAAACGGCCGGACCTATATTGGCCGGGGCATCTCGACAGATATAATCGAAGCGAGTGCCCGGGCCTATGTCGATGCTATCAACCGGATGGTCTCGACAAAGGACAAGGGTCTGCCGCCGGAAGTCAAGGCGGAACTGTGAGCTGATTAAGTAGATTCAATATACTATGCCCTCCGACAGCCTGCGGGCTGTGCACGGCGGGCAATATAGTGTGAGGATGAACTTTATGGGTTTGACGATAACTGAGAAGATATTGGCGAGGGCGGCCAGCAGGAAGAAGGTGAGGCCGGGTGAGCTTGTCGATGCAAAGATTGACGTGGTTATGTGCGTCGATGTCACGACGCCGCCGGCGATATCGATGCTGGTTGAGAAGGGGATCGACCGGGTGTTCGACCGGGAGAAGATTGTGGTGACGCCGGACCATTTTCAGCCTGCGAAGGACATCAAGAGCGCGGAGCTTCACAAGCGGCTCGATGAGTGGGCGCGGCGGCATAACATAAAGTACTACTACCAGGTGGGCAGGGCGGGGGTATGTCACGCGCTGCTGCCGGAGCAGGGGCATATACGTCCGGGTGAAGTTATCATCGGACCGGATTCGCATACGTGTACGTATGGGGCGTTTGCTGCGTTCGGTACGGGTGTGGGGTCAACGGATTTGGCGGCGGCAATTGCGACCGGCGAGTTGTGGTTCAAGGTGCCGGCGTCGATGAAGTTTGTGCTTAATGGCTCGCTCGGTCCGGGCGTGTACAGCAAGGACGTGATACTTGCGGTGATAGCGCGCACGGGCGTCGATGGTGCACTTTACAGGGCGATGGAATTCGTCGGGCCGGCGTTGGCTGAGATGTCGATGGAGGCGAGAATGACGATGACGAACATGGCCATCGAAGCTGGGGCAAAAAACGGCATCATCGGCTTCGATGATGTGACAAAACAGTATCTGGATGAGCACCTCAAGGACAAGAAGTATTACACTGTGTTTGAGTCGGATGAGGACGCCGAGTATTTGAGCGTGGAAGAGTTCGACTGCTCGAAGATTGAGCCGATGGTTGCTCTGCCGCATTTGCCGAGCGGGGGCGTCCCCATCGGCGAGTGTGCCGGCAAGGCCATGGACCAGGCGTATATCGGAAGCTGCACCAACGGGCGAATCGAAGACCTGCGAATCGTGGCGAGAATCCTCAAGGGAAAACAGGTGGCCATCCGCACGATAGTTGTGCCGGCGACGCCGGTCATCTGGAAGCAGGCCAATGACGAAGGGCTGTTTGACATATTCTATGATGCCGGCTGCGTAATCGCTGCGCCGACCTGCGGGGCGTGCCTTGGCGGATTCATGGGCGTGCTGGCTGCGGGCGAAAAGTGTGTAAGCACGACGAACAGGAATTTCGTCGGCAGGATGGGACATCCCAAGAGCGAAGTATATCTGGCCAGCCCGGCTACCGCTGCCGCCAGCGCCGTAGAAGGAAAACTGACGGACGCGAGAAAGTGCCTTTGAAAATCGAAAACAAGAGGAGAGAGGTAAGTTATGGATGAACTCAGGAAGTCGATGTGGGGCGCTGTGGGCTTAAGTCTTGCACTGATATGCATGCTGATGGCATTCATAGAGTCAACGACGACGGTGAAAAGCGAGGTCGTCAGAATTGTCCAAATGCTGGGAGTAGTGTTTCTGGCAGCCGTTGCAATTTCCCAGTGGGTGAAGTATCTTAAGCGGTACGTGGACTATGCTGTCGAAGAGAAATTGAAAGCGCATGGCGAGAAAGCCAAAGGCTAATCCGGCAGAATTACTTTAACCGGGTTGAAGATTTGTATGCAGAGGCTCATTGCCATGGATGAACTGAAAAGACCTTCGATGGTTGTTGCCGTTCTGTTTACGATTTCCGCAATTTGCGGTATGATGACCTTACTGCTTATGGCAACAGGCGGCAAAACCGGTGGGGCATTGATTATCTTTCAGCTTTTCACGGTTGGATTGCTGTTGTTGTGTGCAATTGCGAACTGGGTCGTATATTTCAAGAGGTATGTCACGTTTGAAGTTGAGAATCAGGTAAGAAAAGATATTAAGGAATGAAAAGAGGTCGTCATGTCCAGAGCGCACGTATATAAATACGAGGTTACCTGGTAGATCTCAGATTATACTAATGCGGAGAGTAACTTAGGTCGTAGGGGAACGTCGACGTGGAGAATTTGTGTCATGAAGAAGTGGTTAGTCTTATTATGTTGCTATCTTGTTCCAAGGGGTGCCCTGCTTGCTGCGACGTATTTCGTCAGCGTTGACGGCAGGGACGTGAATGCTGGAACAGAAGCGAAGCCTTTTCGCACAGTTCAAAGGGCGGCAGAAGTCATGGGCCCTGGGGATACATGCATCGTGCGCGGAGGTACCTACCGCGAGACCGTCCGAACCAAGCGCTCCGGTCAGCCTAGTACTACAACGCTACAAAGATCGGCTATATGGCCATAACTTGTGTATTTAGAAAGACTTAGATGTTAGAGAGGTGGACACTCAAACATGTGATAAGCTGCTGCCAGCGGCCAAGCCCGTTGAGACAGGCTCCTGCGTTGCCCGAAACGCGGTGCTGCCCGCCTGCGGGCTGTGCGAACAGCTGACGTCGTAAAGAAGTTATATATGCTCAAAACAGCCGAACAATCGGCCCTCATAGCGTTGTAGTACTAGCAACCCCATCCGCTTTGTGGCTGCCGAAGGAGAAGAGGTAATAATGGACGGCACGGAGCCGATTACCGGGACATGGGCGCAACACAATGGGAACATCTATAAGACCAAGGTGGCGGACGCTTTTGAACAGCTTTTCGTCGATGACCAGATGATGATCGAGGCACGATGGCCAAACGTGCGGTTTGAGCAGATTTTCGACCGCTCCGCGTGGGCAAAGGCGGGCCAAGGCAGCAGGTACGGACGAATGGTTGACCCGGCGCTGGCGGAGACGGGTGTCGACTGGACAGGGGCGAGGGTCACTCTGAACGTCGCCCACCAGTTTTTCACCTGGAACCGTGTCGTAGACGAGCATGCCAAGAGCAGTGACACGTTCACCTACGCCAAGAACCTTGATTGGATCACGTTCTACGCAGACATGACAACGCCATGGGAAGACGACTACTACTATTTGTCGGGCAAGCTGGAGGCGCTGGACTCGCCGACTGAATGGTTCCTCGACGAGGGGAATGGCCAACTGTATTTGTGGGCGGGGGATGGGAGGAACCCATCGGGGAGGAAGGTGGTTTACAAGAAGCGCGACTATGCGTTCGACATAAGCGGATGCGATTACATCGAGGTGCAGGGTTTCAATTTCTTTGCGACAGCATTTCGTTTTAACCGCTGCAACCACTGTGTGGTCGAAAAGTGCCGACTGATGTTCCCCAGCTATCGGCGGGAATGCTACGAAGGGGTACAAACTAAAAGCGGTTTCGAAGGGGAGCAACGTTGTGCTGCTGTCGTGGGCGGACACAATACCGTCCGGAACACGAGCATAGCTTACGCCAGCGGTACCGGCCTTTACGTGAAGGGCGAATCAAACGTGGTGGAAGACTGTGTCATCCACGACGTTAGCTGGAACGGATCTCTGAGAGAGTGTGCTCTGCTGGTTTTCGGCCAGGGAGCCGGATCGGGCGGCAGCGTGGTTCGTCAGAGCACCTTCTACAACGCCGGCAACTCGATGCTGGTTTGCATCACGGGCTCGCACACGATTGAATACAACCACATTTATAGCGGCGGGCTACTATCCAAGGATGTGGCGCTGCTGCAAACATGGGATCCGTCAATCGCCGGAAGTGTTGTGCGATACAACTGGGTGCACGGTTGTCACACTGAGGGTGTCGCGCGGCTAATGAGCTGTGGTGGGATGGGCATCCGCGGCGACGGCCAGACGCGAGGACTGACTGTTCACCACAACGTCGTGTGGGACTGCGGCAGGTGTGGTATCAGCATAAAAGGCGACCACAACGGGGTGTTCAACAACACGATCTTTGATATCGGCCCAAGGGATGCGGCGGCACAAAAGAGACAACAGGGGCAGGACCTATTAATTTTCACCGGGGCGGAGAAGAAGTTGCCGTGGCAAGAACAATTTGCACTGCTGAAAGTGCAGAACGCCAACAGTCTTTTCTACAACAATGCGGTTGGGAATGTCGTATGGAGAGGCAAGCCGCTCGCTGTCGGTGACAAGTTCGCCAATAATCTCGAGCTTGGCGCGGAACCGCCGGAAGCCTGGCTTGCCGATGCGGAAAAGATGGACTTTCGCCCGCGGAAGAATTCGCCGCTAATCGACGCCGGTCGGGTAATACCGGGCTTCACGGACAACTACAATGGCAAGGCCCCGGACGTCGGCGCCTACGAGTATGGCGCTAATCAATGGAAAGCCGGCGGACCCGAGGAAGTACCTTTGAAAATCAAATAGCAAGAATTAAAATGCAAAATGACAAAGAAAAGATACAAAAGGAGTTTAAGAAACGGCTTTATGCTTTTGCGATGGGACTAACGCTGAAGGGGAAGATGTAGATATGGATTTTGATATGTGGTTTTGATTTCTTCATTTTGATGTTTGCTCTTCGCAGAGCAGCACAGTTAAGGAGGCACAGGAGTATGAGTAAAGCACACGTATATAAGAGAGACCATATAAATACGGATGAAATCATACCGGCGAGGTATTTGAATACCGATGATAGAGCCGAATTGGCAAGGCACTGTCTGGAGGATCTGGACAAGGAGTTTGTCCGGAAGGTGCGGGCGGGGGACGTTATCGTAGCCGGTGAGGATTTCGGCTGCGGCTCATCCCGCGAACACGCGGTCTGGGCGATTCGCGGGGCAAAGGTGCAGACGGTTATAGCAAAGTCCTTTGCACGAATCTTCTATCGCAACGCCATCAACGGCGGCTTCTATCTGATTGAGTCGGCGGATGCGCCGGACAAGATCAGCGACGGCGACGAGGTGGAGATCGATTACGAGAACGGAGTGATTAAGAATAAGACGGCGGGCGTCGAGATTGAATTTGCCCCGCTGCCGGATTTTGCGCTCGAGATTATCAACGACGGCGGGCTTTTGGAACACATAAAGAGGAAAATGTAGTACGGACCAACCTGTTGGATGGATAGTCAAAAAAGAAAACACGTGAAACTATTTACGTGGATCACGGCTATATTGTCTCTTGTTATTTTAGTGGGCTCTGCCGGGAGTGGAATATACGTTTGGATGCAAGGCGATAATGGTGAGGCACCAGAAGTGCTTGCGTGGTCAGGTGGATTTATTATCTTTGCCGGTATCCTTTGTTTCATAGGTACGTGGATACTCTACGGCTCTATTCGCTGGATACAGATTCCTGCCTGGCGGTGGATGGCCGGTGGGTTTAAAGGTACTCCAGACACTCCTTTAGCGCGTTCTGTTATGACGAGAGAGCAGATCACTGAAGCGAAGAAGGAAATGAGCAGATTGCAGCGTATCTGGATGTGGGTCGGTAATGTTTGTGCGGCATTGGGTGTGTTTTTTTTGTTGGTTGCAGTCACGTGGCGCCTCGTATTGGATGTAACAGGTGAGCGGACTACCGGCAGTACTGCCAATATGATATTTGTGGTTGGTGTTCTGACATTTTTTTTGGGTGTGTTAATCGTCAGGATGAGTATGAAAAGAGGTGCTAAGAATCGATACAGTGAGGACTTGAACAAGGATTTTGGGAAAGGTTGAATTGCTCGGCGCGATTGAGGTTATCAACTACGGCGGGCTGCTGGAATACATAAAGAGGGGTCAGGGGCCAGTTGCTTGGGTGGATAGATGAGTATTAAGGGCTATCAAGATCTCGAAGTATGGCAGAAAGCTATGGACCTGGTAGTGGTGTGCTATCAAGCAACAAAAGGATTCCCGAAATCTGAAGTTTATGGTCTTGCAAGCCAACTGCAACGTGCGGCCGTATCAGTTCCGGCAAATATAGCCGAGGGACGTGAAAGAAAGTCCAGCAGGGAATTTGTTCAACATCTGTCGATAGCTTACAGCTCTCTGGCGGAACTGGAAACTCACATTCAAATAGCACAACGATTGGACTACATTAGTGCCGACAAAACCAGCAGTTTGTTGGAGACGACAGCAGAGGTTGGTCGGATGCTCAACGGCCTGCGCAAATCCATAAGAAAACGCAATGCGCCCGAAGTTAGACTTCTGAACCATAAGCAGTGAAAGTCGAGGCCTGGCGAGGAGTTGTCAGCATATCAAGATACTTTCAAGGTCTTTTGTTGACATTTTAGTTTCGGCCGAGTAGATTGTTTGGTGAAAGGTGCGCCAGATGGGCCCGTGAAATGGGAGGCGGGCAAGCGAGTTTATTCTGTGGAAAGGGAGAACTGATGCCGAGCGACATGATATGCACATACTGCAGGCTTGCGTTCCAGGTTGGTTGGTTCCACTACCATAAGTACACGGACCATCCGACCGCCTCGTATCTTGTATGCACGAACTGTGGGACAATGCATCTGATTGAGTTCGGGCGTACCGAGCCAATTTCGGTAGGAACTCAGGCGGGGTACCTGCTCCGCTTTTTGATGGTCCTCGGGGCCCGCTTGGTTGGCAGACGGGATGCTGATTTTCCCCGGGAGCCAAAAGCAACGGGCATGCCGGACAGGCTGTCTGCGCAGCCTTGTCCGATTCATGTTGGAGAGGATATAACGCAGGAGCACATCCACGTGTGCATCCCTGAAAATCTTTCCGAGTGGATAGAGTGTGGCGAGTTGGCGGACCTGAGGCCATGGCGCAAGGGACCCTCGTGTGAGATTACTGAGGGATGCAAGGACCCGGTCCTGCTGAATGAGCTGTTGTGCAACTATTGCAAAACGAAAGGTTGTCTGACGGACGAATGGCCGCTGACTTTCAAGGTGTGTCCACACTGCGGGAAGAAGACCATCGAGCATTGCGGGTCGTGGATGACATGAAAAGGATACGACACAACAACGAAGTCTTGAATAGTGCGATACATCGCACCAAACAAGCTTGACTGAAGGAGAAAGATGATAAGACCGATAGAGCCGGGTGATCCATTCACTGCGGAAGCGCGACGGCGCTGGGAGAAGGTGCCGCGGTGGGCGCAGGAGAAGATTCTGGACAATGTCTGGTGCGGCGGGTGTCTCGGGTCCGTGCCAATCATCCTGGAAACGGCAGAAATGAGGGGGAAAGACCTGATTCTCCGAGGCAGATGTCAGCATTGTGGAAAAGAGGTCTGTCGCGTGGTTGAACCAGAGGATGAATGAATACGTTGACGGCGGTGCGAAACGTCACAGAAGATATGCGTGGACATGAAGGTCCACCGTACCGAGAGGGCGGGGGTCTTTAGAATGTCTCACTTGGCGGACGGTACTGAGCATCCTGCGGCAAATTGCGAGCCGCTCGAATGCTGACGCCGGGCGTGTCGGGCGTTGGCGGCGTCAGCAAGAGAGCATTCAGCCAATGCGTTCGTATTCATGCCAGATTTCCCGCGGCAGATGTTCACCGAATTTCGTGAGGAAATCGCGCGTGTCTTTCAGCTCGGCGTCCCAATCCGCAAGGTTGACCTCGAAGAGTTTTTCCAGGCTGTCTGAGGGGATATTGAGTCCTTCGAGATTCAAATCCTTTAGATGCGGAATCAAGCCGATGGGCGTTTCCCTGGCCTGCACTTTGCTATTCACTCTGTCTATAATCCATTTGAGGACCCTGATGTTTTCTCCGAAGCCGGGCCAGATAAAGTCGCCGTTGTCGTCCACCCTGAACCAGTTGACGGAGAATATCTTTGGGGGGTTCGACAGTTTTTTCCCGATATCGAGCCAGTGTGCGAAATAGTCGCCCATGTTGTAACCGCAGAAAGGAATCATGGACATAGGGTCTCTTCTGAGCATACCGACCTTGTGTATTGCCGCGGCGGTAGTTTCCGAGCCGGCCCTTGCGCCGAAGAAGACGCCGTTCTGCCAGTCACGGGCCTCGGTCACGAGCGGGATAAGCTGGGTCCTTCTGCCGCCGAATATTATCGCAGAGATGGGTACGCCCCTGGGATTGTCGAACTCACTTGACAGGGTTGGACAGTTGTATATGGATACGGTGAATCTCGAATTGGGATGGGCGGCTTTTGCGCCTGAGGATTTGTCCCAGGGCCTGCCCTGCCAATCGAGCAGACTGGCAGGGAGGGGGGCATCCGCCCCTTCCCAGCAAGGCTCGTTGGTATCGAGATTCAGCGCGGCGTTTGTGAACAATGTGGGATAGAATCCTTTTTTCTTCAGTGAGGTCATCATATTCGGATTGGTCTTCATCGAAGTTCCCGGCGCGACGCCGAAGAACCCCACTTCCGGATTGATTGCCCACAGTCTGCCGTCCGGGCCCACGTTCAACCAGGCGATGTCGTCTCCGAGGGTCCATATCTTATAGCCCGGCAGCGTGGACTGGAGCATGGCGAGGTTGGTCTTGCCGCAGGCGCTGGGAAAGGCGGCGGTAATATAAGTGACATTGCCCTGCGGATCTTCAATGCCTAATATGACCATGTGCTCTGCGAGCCAGTCTTCCCTGCGGCCGATGCAGGAGGCGATGCGCAAAGAGAAGCATTTCTTTCCGAGCAGAGCGTTTCCCCCATAACCTGAGCCGACACTCCAGACGAGGTTCTCGTCGGGAAAATGCATGATGAATCGCCTGTTCGGGTCGAAGTCGCCCACCGAGTGCAGACCCTTTACGAAGTCTTCCCGGCGGCCGATTTTTTCGAGCACCGCCTTGCCCATCCTCGTCATGATTCTCATGCTCACCGCCACGTATGAGATATCGGTAAGCTGCACGCAGGCCTTGGCGTAGGGTGAATCCGGATGGCCCATCATATAGGGCATGACATACATTGTTCTGCCCCTCATGGACCCTTCGAACAGCTTGGAAACCTTCTGTTTGGCTTCGGCAGGCGCCATCCAGTTGTTGTTCGGCCCTGCGGTTTCCTTGTCGGCATGGCAGACGAAGGTCAGCTGCTCCGTCCGGGCGACATCCGTCGGATGGCTTCTGTGCAGGTAAGCGTTGGGCCATGTCTTGTGATTCAACTCGTAGAATACGGGGCTGTCATTGATTTTCTCCTCATTCATGCCGATTTCCAACAGGCGACGCGCCTCCTCTTCGGACCCGTCGCACCAGTGAATCTTGTCCGGCCTGGTGAGTCTCGCCTGTTCTTCAACCCATGCTTCAAGCGGCGTAGCCATAATCATCTTTCTCCTTCAAGGAAATACAGGGAACCGGTACAGCCTGCAAAGGGGCGCGAGGCCGCTGCAATGCTCCGGGGTGAGCTCCTCTTTCAAAAATCCACTTGCATCAGCCATTTGCCTTCATTTCCTGATTGATGTACAATAATGTTTCCAAAAAAACCGCAGGATTCTAAACTATTGGGCGGGCCGGCGTCAAGGCCTGTTCTACCTTTGAGGAGAGAATTGTGTCTGACCATATATTCTGGTGGTCATGCGGATGGTTTCTTCTGGGCATTCCAGTATTGTCTCCAAAGGCCGCTGGAGCGGACGGATGCAAGGGCCATCAGGCCCTCGGCATTCGGCTTATCCC
>Ga0307379_10000524_pt1 | contig 63923 bp, 71 predicted proteins | sample UN2MG_FD_202237 | JGI IMG/M metagenome (GOLD analysis project Ga0307379, IMG submission 202237) | Soil microbial communities from Risofladan, Vaasa, Finland - UN-2 | ecosystem: Environmental > Terrestrial > Soil > Coastal area > Acid sulfate soil | place: Finland: Risofladan, Vaasa | collected... | reverse complement strand
TTGCCGACCGGACCGTGAACGTGGACGCCCACATGATGGTGTGGCCGGCGTCCGACCAGGTGGTCCTGAGCGGAGGTCTGCCGGCCGAGAAAGTCGAGCGCCACCTGGAGGAGATTGCCGGCGTCGAACACGCTGTGCCGGTCCTTCGGTGGCCGCTCAAGATGGCCGGTCGCGTTCAGAACGTCTATGCCATCCGGCCGGAGGATTGGTCGTTTTTCGCCGGGCCGGATCGCATCGTGGAGGGCCGGGCGCTCGGCGGCGGCCCGGAGATGGTGATCGATACGCGCCTGGCGCGCGCGGGCGACTACCGGCTCGGTCAGACGGTCGAGAGATGGGGTCGGCGGTTCACCATCGTCGGCATCGCAACCGAGGGCGTCGCGGGACGCGTCTTCATGCCCATTGAAACCGTCAGCCGCATCATGAACCAGGACCGGCTCCGCGCCTCCTTCTTTTACGTGCGCCTTGCGAACGCGGCCGACGTCGGGCCCGTCCGCGAGGAAATCGAAAGCCGCGGCCTCCGCGTCATTACGTTCGACGAATACTACGACGTCCTGGCCGCCAGTTTCGTGGACATGGACCTGGTAATCGGGGCGGTGGTGTTCGTCGCGGGCTTCGTTTGTTTTCTCGTCATCCTGCTCACCGTTTACACGATGGTGGTCGAGCGGACGCGCGAGATCGGGATTCTGAAGGCCATCGGGGCGTCGCGCTTGCAGGTTTTCGGCCTCATCCTAGCCGAGGCGGGCCTGATTTGCGCCGGCGGCATCCTGACGGGGTTCCTGTTGACGTGGGGCAGCCGCGCGCTTGTCCTGAACCTTCAGCCGCTCTGGACCGTGAACATTCCGGCGGTGCGGTTTGCGTATGCAGCAGCGCTGGCGGCCGTGGGCACAGGACTGGGGGCGGTCCATCCTGCGATGCGCGCCGCCAATCAGGACCCTGTCGACAGCCTACGGTACGAATAGAATCCGGTGGGCGAAACGTCCAACATGGAAACGATTCTGGAAGCCAGAGGCCTGACGAAGATTTACCGCTCGGACGGCGTGGAGACACCCGCCGTTCGCAGCGTGGACCTGGTCCTTCGCGGGGGCGAGTTCGTATCGATCATGGGCCCTAGCGGATGTGGCAAGAGCACGCTGCTTTATCTCTTGGGCCTGCTGGCCAAGCCGACCGGCGGCACGGTAGTGCTTGCGGGGGCCGACACGGGCCGAATTGGTGACAGGGAGCGCACGCGGCTCCGTCGGCGACATATCGGCTTTGTGTTCCAGCAGTTCAATCTGTTGCCGACGCTCTCGGCCGAGGAGAACGTGACCCTGGCCCTTCGGCTTCGGCGCCGGCCGGCGGGAAACCTCCCGCGCGAGATGCTCCGGGCCGTCGGCCTGGAGGAGAAACGGCGCAGGAAGCCAAGCGAACTCAGCGTCGGCGAACAGCAGCGCGTCGCCATCGCACGGGCCCTGGTGACGCGGCCGCCCGTGCTCCTGGCGGACGAACCGACCGGCAACCTCGATTCCGAGGCGTCGGAGCGCGTGCTGGATATCGTCGGGCGGTTTCACGCGGAATCCGGCCAGACGGTGGTCCTCGTCACCCACAACGAGAAGGTGGCCGAACGGGCCGAACGCATTGTGAGGATGCGAGATGGGCGACTCGCGGGCAATTGAACCTGCCGTGCAGGACGAGGTGGAACTGAGGCTCCTCAGGCACGAGCCCATCCGTTTTCGCGCCTGGTTCTATCCCGTCACGGCGCTGCTTGCGCTTCTGGCGGGCGTGAGGGTGCTCTACCCGGACACCAGCCTGTCGCTGCTCGCGGCCTACTTCGCGTACCTGAGTATCTGCTGCACGTTCTGCCCGCTTCCGACCACGCCGGTGGTGCTCTGGGCGGCGGCGCCGGCGGTCGGCGGGGGGCTCGGCGTTCCTCCGCTCCTCGTCGCCACCCTCGGAGCCATCGGGACGGCCATCGCCAATCTCCATGACTACTATCTCCTCACATTTCTGTACCGCTACAAGCCGGTGCGCCGGGTCCGCATGACGGGCCTCTACAAGCGCTTCGCGGTATGGTACAATCGGGCACCATTCGGGACGCTGGCGGCCGCATCGTTTCTGCCGATTCCGGTGGATTTTGTGCGGCTGCTGGCGGTCAGCGAAGGTTACAGTCGCGTCAAGTTCGTTCTCGGGTCGCTCATCGGACGGTGGCCGCGGTATCTGCTGCTGGCGTATCTTGCGGATCGGTTCGACATGACGTGGCAGTGGGTGCTGGGCATCGGTGGGGCAACGGTGGTGCTGGGTCTGTGGCGCGGGCTGCCGCCACTTGCCCAGCGCATCGGACGCCTGCGGCACGCCAAACACAGCGGCGGGGAGGAAACAAGACCATGAAAGAACGGTTCTCGGGTGCCGTGCTTGCCGTCGGCGTCTTCCTGATACTTGCCTTGTCGTGCGGCCGGTCGGCGCCTTGCGGCGCGGAGCCTGAAGTCGGGCCGGCGCTTGCGCCCGAGACGGCCGAGGCGCTCGACCGCATGGATGCCGCCGGCAAGACAATCAAGACGCTCCGCGCGAAGTTCGACTACGAACTCAACCAGACGCTTTACGAAGACGTGCAGAATCGCAAGGGGAAACTTCTGTTCGGCGCGCCGAACCGTCTGCGGTTCGAGTTCATCGACGAGCCGCGCGAAACATTCATCTTTGACGGGCGAAACCTTTACCACAAGAAGGACGCGACCCGGCAACTGGTGATCTGGGAAGTCCGGCTCCCCGACGAACCGCCGGTTGATTCCTTCGAACTCGGCAAGACACCGTTGCCCATGCCGTTCGGTCAGAAGAAAGAGGATGTGCTCAGGCACTTCAATGTCACGCGCGACAAGAAGGAGGAAGCGGCGGACGAGGACAAGCGCATCGTGCTTGCCTTGGTTCCGAAGAAAGGCAGCCAACTGGCCGCGTCCTACGGGCGGATTTGTCTGTGGGTCGAGGCGAAAACCTACCTGCCGACGCGGGCGCGGCTGTGGGACACGAGCGAGAACATTACCACCATCGATTTCCATCACATCGAGATGAATCCACAGGTTGCTGAACAGGATTTCGAGCGCCCGGGCGTCCCCGGTGACTGGGAGATCGTCATCCACGAGAAGGAGCCGCAGGCGAGCGGGACCGGTTCCGAGGGCGGCCTGTAAGTCCTCGTGGCGCAAGGGCTTAGGTGAGGTTCCTGCGAACCGCCTCGGCCTGTTCTTCGAGCGTCGCGGGGTCGGCCTCTTTGGCGGGCCAGCGGAAGCCGAGCCCGTCCTCCGGCCAGCGCGGGATGAAATGGATGTGGACGTGGAGGACGGCCTGCCCGCTGCACCTGCCGTTGTTTTGCAGAACGTTGATTCCCTCGGCCTGGGCGGTGTCCTTGACCGCCGCCGCCAGCGCCGGGATCCGCGCGGCCAGATGGGCAACTTCGTCCGGCGGCATTTCCATAATCGTCTCGTAGTGCCGCTTTGGAATCAGCAACGTATGGCCGGGCGAAATGGGGCCGATGTCCATAAAGGCCAGGCAGAGGTCGTCCTCGTAGACCTTCGTGCAGGGGATTTCGCCGGCGGCGATCTTGCAGAAGATGCAATCGGCCATTGGACGTTCCTCCGCGCAGATCCGGCGCAGGAAAAAACGCGCCGGGTCTGTCGAGGGGCGTGCGGCTGGGTTACTTTTTCTTTTTGGCCTTTTTCTTTTTGGCCTTTTTCTTTTTGGCCTTTTTCTTTTTGGCCTTTTTCTTTTTGGCCTTTTCCTTCTTTTCCTCTTTTTTCTCGACGAGTTCCAGCCGGCAGAGTTGCGTCCCGTCACCCTGGCGGAACTTGGCCAACTTGACGATACGGGTGTAGCCACCCGGGCGGTCGGCGAAGCGCGGCGCAACCTCCTCGAAGAGTTTCTTCGTAAGGCGCTCATCCTGGAGCCGCGACGCTGCTCGGCGCCGGTGGGCCAATGTGCCGCGCTTCCCCAGCGTAATCAGGCGCTCGACGAACCGGCGGGCTTCCTTGGCTTTGGGCACGGTGGTTGTGAGGGCCTCGTGTTCGATGAGGCTGGCCGCCATGTTCCTCAGCATGGCGGTCCGATGGCTGGAGGTTCGCCCGAGTTTTCTTCCCTGTTTCAGATGGCGCATTAGGCACCCCCGCCGCCACCGGCCGTCACCCCCTCCAGGTCCATTCCGAGCGACAGGCCGAGGTCGGCTAGTTTCCTCTTGATTTCGCGGAGGCTGGTTTTCCCAAACGAGCGGATTTTCAACACGTCGTCCTCGCTGAGGCGGACCAATTGGCCGACGGTCATGACGTTCTCGGCCTCCAGGCAGTTCAGAGCCCGGACCGAGAGTTCCAACTGGCTCATGGGCATGGCCAGTTTGCGTTCCAGTTCGGAGACGTATTCTTCGGCGGCCGGGGCCTCTTCGGCTTCGGGAGCGGCTTCGACACCCAGTTCCTCTCCGGGCTGGAAGTATTCGATGAACGGGTTGAGGTGCTTGCGCAGGATCTTGGCGGCCTCAACCAACGCCATCTCGGGCGAGACGGTTCCGTTCGTCCAGATTTCCATGATGAGCCGGTCGTAATTGGTTCGCCGGCCGACGCGGGTATCCTCGGTCCGGTAGCGGACCCGCACGACGGGCGAAAAATGGCTGTCCACAGGGATGTAGCCGATCTCCTGTTCTTCGGGCGTATCGGTTTCGGCGGCGATGTATCCCCGCCCCTTCGCGATACGCATCTCGACGCGGAAGTCAATGTCTCTGGAGAGGGTGGCGATGAGGTGATCTTTGTTAATCACTTCCACGTTGGGGTCGGTCTGGATTTGGGCGGCGGTCAGTTCGCCGGCCTCCGCGGCCTCGAGAGTGATGATGCGCGGCTCGTCGCCCTCGATGCGGACGACGAGTCCCTTGATGTTCAGCAGGATGTCGGTGACATCCTCGACGACACCATCGATGCTGGAAAATTCGTGGAGGACGCCTTCGATCTTGACCCCCGTGACGGCGGCGCCTTCAAGGCTGGAAAGCAGGATGCGCCTGAGGCTGTTGCCGATGGTCACGCCAAAGCCTCGCTCGAACGGCTCGGCGACGAACTGCCCGTACGTGTCGGTCGCGGTCCCAGTGTCCGGGACGACACGTGTCGGAAGTTCAAGACCCTTCCATCTGATCCGCATCACTGGTTTGCCTCCTCACCTATGGTTAGCGGCTGCAAAACTCGACGATCAGTTGCTCGTTGATCTGGAAGGAGATTTCGTCCCGTGTCGGCATGGCTTTGACCTCGCCTCGGAACTGCGCCGGGTCGGCCTCCAGCCACTGCGGGATCATGCGTCCCTCCCCCTCGCCGGCCCAGGATTGCACGAGATCGCGACTGGACTTGCGGTCGCGGATCTCGACCCGGTCGCCCGCGCGGACTTTTTGTCCGGGCATGTTGGTTCTCCTCCCGTTCAGAAGCACGTGACCGTGGGACACCAACTGGCGCGCCGCCCGTCGGCTGGGCGCGAATCCGAGGCGATACAGAACGTTGTCCAGGCGGCATTCCATCAGCACGAGGAGCCGCTCGCCGGTTGATCCTTTGCCGCGCGCCGCCTCCGCAAAGATTCGGCGGAATTGGCGCTCCAGAATGCCGTAGTATCGGCGCAATTTCTGTTTTTCGCGGAGCCGCAGACCGTATTCGCTAGGTCGGCGGCGGCGCCAAAAGTGCATGCCCGGCGGCTTGTTGCGCCACTGCTTCTCGATGGGGCACTTGGCGGTCTCACACCGCTCGCCTTTCAGGTACAACTTCATGCCGGCCCTTCGACATTGCCGGCAAACGGGTCCGGTGTATCGCGCCATCCGATTCTTCCTCTCCATGTCCGCAGGGGTTAGACGCGCCTGCGTTTCCGCGGGCGGCATCCGTTATGCGGGATCGGGGTCACGTCCTCGATGCTGCTGACCTTCAGGCCGGCGGCTTGAAGGGCCGTAACGGCCGACTCGCGGCCGCTGCCCGGACCCTTGACCTTGACCTCGACCTCGCGCATTCCCATTTTGATTGCCTTTTCCGCACACGCCTCGGCCGCGCGCTGGGCCGCAAACGGCGTGGACTTGCGGCTACCCTTGAATCCGATCGTGCCGGCCGAGCCCTGGCACAGGACGTTGCCGGACGGGTCGGTAATCGTCACCATGGTGTTGTTAAAGGTGGCCTTGACGTGCGCCACGCCCTTGGCCACGCTTCGTTTCGTTTTTCTTTTCTTCGCCATTTTGTCTCCGCATTCACGCCACCCGGACCGGCGGCGGCTGTTCCCTCAAAGGGCTAATGGAGGTCCTTGACACCCTTCCTACCGGCGACGGTTTTGCGGGGTCCTTTGCGTGTCCGCGCATTAGTCCGGGTACGCTGGCCGCGTACCGGAAGCCCCCGCCGGTGCCTCAGGCCGCGATAGGAGCCGATGTCCCGGAGTCTGGCGACGTTCTGGAGCACCTGTCGCCGCAGCGCCCCTTCCACCACGTAACCCCGGTCGATGGCGGCAGCAATCCGGCCGACTTCATCTTCCGTCAGGTCCCGGGCCCGCCCGTTCGGATCGATTTGGGCTTCCTTGCAGATCTGAAGGGCCGACCTCCGTCCAATGCCGTGAATCCTTGTCAGTGCGCACCAGGTCGTCTTGTCACCGGGCACATCCACACCTGCGATACGGGGCATACCTTACCTCCTTGCCTTCGCCTTCGTGCGTTGGCGCTGTTTGTGGCGCGGGTTGGTGCAAATAACGCGCACGACGCCGCGGCGTCTGATGACCTTACAGTTTTCGCAAATGCGCTTAACACTGCTCCGAACTTTCATCGCCAGAGCGCCTCTCTTTGCTCCACCCCAGGCCGGGCCGAACGCCGGTCAGCCCGTGCGATACGTAATCCGCCCTCTGGAAAGGTCATAGGGCGACAACTCGACCGTCACCCGGTCGCCCGGCAGGATGCGAATATAATGCATCCGCATCCGCCCCGAAACGTGTGCCAGCACCTCGTGCCCGTTCTCCAGTCTCACACGGAACACCGCGCTGGGCAGCGCTTCGGTCACCTCCCCTTCCATTCGGATGACGTCCTTGGCCATGTCTCGGACTTATCCTCCCTTTGGAACCGTCTCAACCCGCGTCAAGGGCTCCGCCCCGTCTCGACGGACGACAAAAGTATCCTCAAAATGGGCACATGGCCGACCGTCGGCAGTCGCCACCGTCCACCCGTCGTCTTTCTCGCGGACGGCGTGTCCGCCGAGGTTCACCATCGGTTCGACGGCCATCGTCATCCCCTCAATCAAGATCCAGTCGTTCCGCAACAGGTCGCGGCTGACGAAGTTCGGCACCTTGGGTTCTTCCCACATATGGCGGCCGATTCCGTGGCCGACGTAATCGGTCACGATCGAAAACCCGGCCCGCCGGACGAGGTCCTCGATCCGGCTCGCCACAGCCGACCACAAGACGCCCGCCCGCGCTTCGGTGCGAACGATCTCGAGCGTCTCGGCCGTCACCTCCAGCAACTTCCGAACACGGTCCGGAACGCGCCCGACGGCAAAGGTCCGGGCGGCGTCGGCACACCAGCCTTCCTGCTTGACACCGACGTCCACCGAGATGATGTCGCCCTCGGCGATCTTCCGCGGCCCGGGGATGCCGTGAACCAGTTCCTCGTTCAGCGAGACACAGATGTTCCCGGGATATAACCGTCCGTCGCGCGGATGCGGCTGGCCCAGGAACAGGCTCGTGGCGCCCGGCTCGCGTATGATCCGCACGGCCTCGCGGTCCAGTTCGGCGGTCGTGACGCCCGGCCGGGCCATCTCCTCCAGCCGCTCCAGCACCTTCGCCACGGTCCGGCCGGCCCGCCTCATGTGCTCAATCGCCTCGGCACTCTTCGGACGGATGGCCATGGCTCAACCGGGTCGGGTGCCCTTGACAGTTTTCAGTTGTTCAAAGAGCCTCGCCCCGACTTCGTCCGGGGTTCCCTCGCCGCCGACGCGCACGAGCAATCCGCGGCGTTCGTAATAATCCACCAGCGGTGCGGTCTGGCGCTCGTACGTCACCAGGCGCTGCCGCACCGTTTCCGGCTCATCGTCGTCACGCTGGACCAGCGCGGCGCCACAGGATTCACACCGTCCGCCTGCGGGCGGCGGAATATGTTCCACATGGTATGACCGCCCGCATTTTGGACAGACCCGCCGGCCGCCCATCCGCTCGACAATCACCTCCGCATCCAGATCGAGATAAATCACGGCGTCGAGTTTCGTCTCCGACGCTTCGAGCACCTCGTCCATCGCCTCGGCCTGGCCCTCGGTCCGAGGAAATCCGTCGAGGACCCAGCCTTCGCGGCAATCGTCCTCGGCCAAACGCGAGGCCACCGCCCTGGTTGTCACGTCGTCCGGCACCAGGTTGCCGGATTCCAGATACGAGCGTATCTGCCGCCCGAGCGGGGTGTCGCGGTCGATTTCGCCGCGGAAGATGTCACCGCTCGACACGTGCGGCACGCCGTATGCAACGGCCACCGCCTTGGCCTGCGTCCCCTTCCCCGCCCCCGGGGGTCCCAGAAAAACGAGTCGCACGCTTCCGTCCCCCGCGGCTAACCTCGTCGTCCTCGCACCCGACCTTCCGCCAGGAACCCTTCATAATGGCGCATAATCAGGTGCGACTCGATGCGCTGGACCAAATCCAACGCGACACTGACGATAATCAGAAGCCCCGTGCCGCCCAAAAAGCCGGTGACGAGCATGCTCACACCCGTCTGCATGCTGACGACGATCGGCAGGATGGCGACGAAGGCCAGGAACCCGGCGCCGACATACGTGATTCGGTTCATGACCCGTTCCATGTACTCGGCCGTTCGCCTGCCGGGACGCATGCCGGGGATGAAACTTCCCCAATCGCGCAGATTGTCAGCCATCTCGCGGGGCTGAAACTGAATCGCGGTCCAGAAATAGCAGAACAGATAAATTAGGGCGACATAGACCAGAATGCGCACGGGGCTATCCATCCGGAAGGCGGCCGTCAGTTCCACTGTGAAGGCGTTGTTCCACCAGCCCCGGAGCGCGTCGAACAGATACATCGGGAGCATCAGAAGGCTGGAGGCGAAGATGACTGGGATCACGCCGGCCTGATTGACACGAAGCGGCAGATACTGGCGCTGGCCGCCATAGATCCGCCGGCCGCGCGTGTGCTTCGCCTGCTGGATCGGAATCCGGCGTTGGGCCTGCGTGATTAGGACCACCCCGAGGATAATCGCCACGAACATCGCCCCCAGGAGCATCACGGTTTCGATGCCGATCCTGTCGGATGCGTCGAAGGCACGGAACTCGAGCGTCGCGTTCTGCCTCAGATAACCCGCCACGGCCGGCAGTCGGTCCACGATGCCGGCCATGATGATGAGGCTGATGCCGTTGCCGATGCCGAACTCGTCCACCAGTTCCCCCAGCCACATCAGGAAAATCGTGCCGCCCGTCATCGCCGTGATGCAGACGAAATAGTAGAGGACGGAACTATCGATGCCTCGCCACCCCGTCGGGCCGTAACTATTGTTCGCAGAGGTGATAAACGACGCCTGAATCACGCACAGCAGGACCGTCAGGTAGCGGGTGTATTCGTTGATTTTTCGGCGTCCGGTTTCTCCCTCCTTGGCCAGGCGTTCCAGCGATGGAACCGCCTGGGTCATCAACTGCAGAATAATCGAGGCGCTGATGTAGGGCATGATGCCGAGGGCAAAGAGGAACGGCTGAAAACTTCCGCCCGTAATCCGCGCGATGAAGTTCAGATAGTCGGCCAGGCCGCCGCCACCTTCGCCGACCTGCCCTTCCCTCGCCAGTAGGTTGTCCAGATACTCGGCGTGCGTGCCCGGAATCGGGATATACGAGCCGAGCCGGAAGACGGCGATGATCGCCAGTGTGAAGAGGATCTTCCGGCGCAACTCGGGAATCTTGAAGACGTTGAGCAGGGACCGGATCACGCTTCGATCACCTCCGCCTGGCCGCCCGCTTTCGCAATCTTCTCCATCGCGCCCGTGCTGAACGCATGGGCCCGGACCGTCAGCGCCTTGGTCAATTCGCCCTTGCCCAGGACCTTGAGCCGGAAAAGGCGGCCCTTCACCAGGCCCGCCTCCCGCAGTTCCTTCGGCCCCACGTTGGTTCCTTTGCGAAAACGGTTCAGGTCCTTGACATTCACGACGTGAACGGGTGTGGCAAAGGGGGCATTGGAAAACCCGCGCTTCGGCAGCCGGCGGAACAGGGGCATCTGGCCGCCTTCGTAGGTCGGTCGGTGGGACCAGCCCGCGCGGGCTCCTGCGCCTTTGTGGCCGCGTCCGCTCGTCTTGCCGTGGCCGGAGCCAATGCCCCGGCCGACGCGCTTGCGCCCAGAGTGCCGCTTGCCGCTCTTTTTCACGTCCGTCAGGTTCACGTCGCCTGCCCTTTATCCGCCTCCGCCTCGGCCGGTTCACTCTCGGCCGCCAGCGCCGGCACGAGTTCCTCGAGCGGGACCCCGCGCAGCCGCGACACCTCCTTCGCGTCCTTCAGCCGCTCAAGTCCATTCATCACGGCCTTGACGAGGTTAACGGCATTGTTGCTGCCGAGGGATTTCGTCAGGATGTTACGAATGCCGACCATCTGGCAGACGGCCCGCACGCCGCTGCCCGCAATCACGCCCGTGCCGTGCCCCGCTGGACGCATGTACACCTGCGCGGCACCGAAATGCCCGATCACCTCGTGGGGGATGGTATCGCCCTTAAGGGAAATCTGTTTCAGGTTCTTCCCGGCTTCGGCGACGGCTTTTTCGATAGCCAGGGGTGTATCGGTCGCCTTGCCATAGCCGATGCCGACCCGCCCGCGGCGGTCGCCGACGACGACCAGCGCGCTGATGCTGAACCGCCGCCCCCCCTTGACGACCTTGACTGTCCGATTCGTCGCGACGACGGTTTCCTGCAGTTCTCCGGTGCCGCCGAAAAATTTATCCCGCTTGGTTGCCACGCGCTTTGTTCCTCCAAACCAGCATCGCGCTAAAACTGGAGTCCGCCCTTGCGTGCGGCTTCGGCAAACGCCTTGATGCGGCCGTGATACTTTCGCCCGCCGCGGTCGAAAGAGACCCTCTTGACACTGGCCTTCTTGGCCCGTTCGGCCAGCAGGGCGCCCACCTTGGCGGCGGCCTCGCAATTGCCCGTCTGCTTGAGCGTCTTGCGGAGGGGTTCGCTGAGCGTGCTGGCGGAAACCAGCGTCCGCCCTGCCATGTCGTCAATCACCTGCGCGCCGAGATGCTTCAGGCTGCGATAGACGCACAGGCGCGGCTGGTCCGGGGTCCCCTCGACCTTCTTGCGCACCCGCCGGTGTCGCCGTTTCAAGCGTGCCCGTTTTTGCGCCGCATCTATCATTGCGGTCGAAGTTCCTCTGTCCAGCGTCCTGCGGGTCCGATTATGTGGCACCACCCCCGACGAACGTTTTGCCTGCTTTGCGGCGAATCTGCTCGCCCGCGTAGCGGAAGCCCTTGCCCTGATACGGCTCCGGCGGCCGCAGATGCCGGACCTCGGCGGCGAATTCGCCCACCAGTTGCTTGTCGCACCCGCGGACAACCATCACGGCCGGCGTATCGTTGCCCCGCGTGCTCGGCGTCTCGACCACCACCTCCAGGGCCTCGGGGATGGTTTTCTCAATCGGTTGGGCAAGGCCGCAATGGATCACCAGTTTCTTGCCCTGCACACCGAGCGAGAAGCCTGTCCCGTACAGTTCTATCCGCCGCTCGTATCCTTCCGTCACCCCCTTGACCATGTTGGCAATCAGGGCGCGCGTCAGGCCGTGCAAGGACCGATGGCGGCGCTGGTCACTGGGGCGCTGGACCGTAATCCGCCGCTCGCCTTCGTCAAAAGCCACCGTCATGTCACGGTCGAAGGTCCAGTCGAGTCCGCCCTTGGGGCCTTCGACGCTGATGGTGTTCCCCTTGACGGTCACGTTGACCTTTTCGGGCACAGGAACCGGTTGTTTGCCGATTCGGGACATCCGATTTTCACCTTTTCGTTCGGCCGCTGTTTTCTACCACACGGTGCACAGCAACTCGCCGCCGACGTTCAGCCGCCGGGCCTGCCGGTCGCTGATGATGCCTTCCGGGGTCGAATAGATTGCCACGCCGAGGCCACCCAGGACCGGCGTGATTTCGTCGGCCTTTTTGTAAACGCGTCGGCTCGTTTTGCTTTCACGCCGCAGGTGCGTGACGATCATCTCCCCGTCGGGCCCGTACTTCAGGTGGACCCGCATCACGCCCTGCTTTCCATCGTCAATCACATCCACGTCCCGGATATAGCCCTCCGCGCGCAGGACAGCGAGGATACCCCGGCAGACCTTCGACGCGGGGACATCCACGGTGCCCTTGCGCCGCTGGAGTCCGTTGCGAATGCGGGTCAGCATGTCGGCGATGGGGTCGTTGGTCATCGCCCTTATTTCTCCTTCGCCATTTACCAGGAGGCCTTGCGAACGCCGGGAATCCGTCCCTGGAGCGCCAGTCTGCGGAAACAGATGCGGCAGACACTGAACTTGCGGTACACGCCGCGGCGCCGGCCGCACAGTTCGCAACGCCGGACTCGCCGCGTCGCAAACTTCGGCTCGCGATTCGCACGATTCCTTTGTGCCTTCGTTGTCATGCACTCTCCGCCATCATCCGCCGTCATGCCGGAATGGAAATCCGAAGCCTTCCAGCAGAAACCGGGACTCCTCGTCCGACCGGCTGTTCTTGACCACGATCGTAATGTTCATCCCCTGCTGGTACTTGACGTCGTCCACCCGGATTTCCGGGAAAACCAGTTGCTCGCTGAGGCCCAGCGAATAGTTGCCTCGCCCGTCGAACGACGCGGGGTCCAGCCCCCGGAAGTCGCGAACCCGCGGGATGGCCAGGTTAATCAGCCGGTCGAGAAACTCGTACATCTGCCGGCCGCGCAGCGTCACCATCGCGCCGACCATCACGCCCTGGCGAACGTGAAAGGCCGCAACGCTCTTCTTCGCTTTCGTCAAGACAGGGCGCTGGCCCGTCAGGGTTGCCAGGTCCTTGACGGCGGCCTCGATGCGCTTCGGCTCGTCGCTTGACTTGCCCAGGCCCATCGAGACGACAATTTTTTCGAGCCGGGGCAGGCTGAGGACGTTCCGCCGCCCCAGTTTCTCCTGGAGCGAGGGGACGATCGTCTCGCGGTAGCGTTCGAGCAATCGCGGCATTCTCTTTTATAACTCCCCTAAGGATGCGCCGCACTGCCTGCAGAACCGGTGCTTCTTGCCATTCTCGCTTTTTCGGAAGCCGACGCGTGAGGCCTTGTCGCACTTGGGACAAACGGGAAGCAAGTTCGACAGCCGTAGCGGCGCCTCAATCTCAAGCCGCCCGCCCTGCGGGTTCTTCCGCGACCGGCGCAGATGCCGGTACACCCGGTTGACGCCCTCGACGATGGCGCAGCCTTTCTTCGGGTCCACGCGGAGGACGCGGCCGCGCGCGCCCTTGTCGTCGCCGGTGGTCACCTCCACCGTATCGTCGCGTCGAACATTCATCGTGCGTCCTGCTTCCTTTCAGACAACCTCACCGGCAAGTGAGACGATCCGCATGTACCGCTTGTTACGCAGTTCCCGCGCCACGGCGCCGAAAATGCGGGTCCCGCGCGGGTTGCCGTCCTTGTCAATCAGCACGACCGCATTGCGGTCGAAACGGACGAACGATCCGTCCAGCCGCCGCGTCGGATAACGCGTTCGGACAACCACGCACCGGCATACCTCGCCTTTCTTGGCCTCGCCTCCGGCCGTCGCCTTCTGGACCGAGGCGATGACGACGTCGCCGACACCGGCCGTCTTCCGGGCGTGGCCGCGGCGGCGGGTCGATCCGCCGAGCACCTGGATGACCCGGACGGTCCTGGCGCCGGTGTTGTCCGCCACGTCGAGGATGCTCTGCATCTGGATCATCGCGCCGGTCCCTTCAGCCTACTCGGCCGGGTTCTCCTCGGCTTGGGACTGGGCCGACGTCGCGACAGCCTGATCCGGATTCCGCTCGATCACGCCGACGAGCCGCCATCGCTTGGTCCGCGACATCGGACGGCATTCGACGATCTCGACGACGTCCCCGGCACGGGCCTCGTCGTTCTCGTCATGGGCGTGGATTTTCCGGTCCTGGCGAACCCGCTTCCCATACTTCGGATGCTGGCGATACCGCGTCACCCGCACGGTAATTGTCTTGGCGGCACGGTCGCTGACCACCACGCCACGAATGCGGCGCCGTTTTCCCCGGAGTCCGCTCATGGCGTCTTGTGCTCCTCACCGCCTTCGACCGTTTGGGCCCGGCCGGCCAATTCCCGCTCCCTCAGGATGGTCCGCATCCGCGCAATGTCCTGCCGGGCCTTGGGCAGTTCGCTGGAAATCTGAAGTTCCTCGGTCTCGGCCTGCGTCCGGAGGTCGAAGACACGGCGCTCCAGGGCCGCCAGTTCCTGTCGGATCTGCTCTTCGGACATCTCGCGTATTTCTCGCGGCTTCATGTCGGTCCCTCAGCCGGTCGCTACGTGTGCCGACGGCGATAGACCATGCGGCACCGAATGGGCATCTTGTGCGCCACGCGCCGCAGGGCCTGCTTCGCGAGGTCCTCCGGCACGCCGCCCAACTCGTAAAGAATCCGTCCGGACCGCACGACGGCGGCCCAGTAATCCGGCTCGCCTTTGCCCTTGCCCATGCGGGTTTCAAGGGGCTTGCTGCTGATGGGCTTGTCCGGGAAGATTCGGACCCACAGTTTCCCTTCACGGTGGAGAAAGTGGGTGGCGGCGACGCGGCCGGCCTCGATCTGCTGGGCGCTGATCCAGGCCCCTTCCAGCGCCTGGAGGCCGTATTCGCCGAACGCCACATAGTTGCCGCGCTGCGCTTGCCCCTTGATTCGCCCGCGTTGGCTCTTGCGGTGGCGGACTCGCTTAGGCATCAGTGCCATCGCCGGCCTCCTGTTCCTCGTCGGAATATTCGCCCAGATAGATCCACGCCTTCACGCCGATGACCCCGTAGGTGCACCGGGCCTCGGCAAAGCCGTAATCAATATGTGCGCGAAGCGTCGAAAGCGGAATGCTGCCGCGGAGCGTGGTTTCCGTGCGGCTCATTTCGGTGCCGCCGAGTCGGCCGGCGACGCGGATCTTGACGCCTTTGGCGCCGGCCGCCATCGTGGCGTCGGCGGCCTGCTTCAGCGCCCGCCTGAAATGGGAGCGCCGTTCCAACTGCTGGGCGACGCCCTCGGCCACCAACTGGGCGCTCAGTTCCGGTCTGCGCACCTCGACGATGTTCACCGTAATCCGCCGGCCCGTCAGATCCTCCAGTTCCCCGCGCAGGCGGTCCACTTCGGCGCCTTTGCGGCCGATAATGAGGCCGGGCCGGGCCGAATGGAGCACCACTTTCACCTCCTCGCGGGTCCGCTCGATCTCGACCTTCGAAATCGCCGCAAACCCGTAACCCGACTTCACGAACTTTCGAATCTTCTCGTCCTCGACGAGCAGATGCCCGAACGTCCGCTTCGGGGCGTACCATCGGCTGCGCCAAGGTTCCGTGATGCCGATGCGAAAGCCGGTTGGATGAACCTTCTGTCCCATAAGTCTGGCCCTGCCTCCGAGCGGTTACTTCCGACTCTCTTCCAGTTCGACGACGAGGTGGCACGTCGGCCGCCTCAAAGTGTCCGCCGCCCCCCGCGCGCGAGTCATCACGCGTTTGTACACTGTCCCCTGCTCGGCCCGCGCGTCCGCGACATAAAGTGCCTCGAGGTCCGCCTCCTGCTCGTCGGCGTTGGCCATCGCGCTACGAAGGACGCGGGCCACCAGTTTCGCCGCCCGTTGGGGGCTGAGGTCCAGCACCTGGAGCGCTTCCTCCAGGGGGAGCCCCCGGATCATCTTCATCACGAGGCCTACCTTTCGCGGACTGATCCGCGCGAATCGGTGACTCGCACGATATCCCATGCGTCACACCTCTCACCTCAAGTAGGGCGGCCGGTCCGGCCGCAGCGCCGCCCGCTCGCCTATCTGGCCCTCGGGGCTGCGCTTTCCGCCGCCCTTCTTCCGCCGTGACCACGGAACGTCCGCGTCGGGGCGAACTCACCCAACTTGTGCCCCACCATCTCCTCGGTCGCAAACACACGAATGTGCGTGCGGCCGTTGTGAACCAGGAACGTGTGGCCGACGAACTCCGGCACGATGGTGCACGCCCTGGCCCACGTCTTAATCGGCTCGCGGGCGCCCGACTCCTCCATGCGCTGAACTTTTCGCAGGAGTTTCAAGTCAACGTGGGGGCCTTTTTTCGTCGAACGTCCCATCTGGCATGTTCCTCGCTTATCCTATTTTGGCTTCCCCATAGCGCCTGCTGCGTCGCCGCCGAATAATGTGCGCGTTGGTCGGGTTGCGGCGTTTGCGGGTCTTTCCGCCTTTGGAAAGGACGCCGGTCGGCGAGACGGGGTCACGGCCACCCGAGCGGCGTCCTTCGCCGCCGCCCATCGGATGATCCACGGGGTTCATGGCCGACCCGCGGACGTGAGGCCTGCGGCCCTTGTGCCGCGTCCGGCCTGCCTTGCCGACGCGTACGCGGCTGTGGTCGGCGTTGCCCACCTGGCCGATGGTGGCGCGGCATCGGAGCCTGACCCGCCGCGTCTCCCCGCTTGGTAGAATAATATGCGCCCACGGATCCTCTTTGGCGCTGAGCGTGGCCGCCCGCCCGGCCGCGCGGACCAGTTTTCCTCCGCTGCCGGGCACCAACTCGATGTTGTGGACCGGAAGGCCCGGTGGGATGTTGGCAAGCGGCATAGCGTTGCCGGTTCGCGGCTCGACGCGTTCGCCGCTTTCTATCCTTTGGCCTATCCGCAGGCCGTCGGGCGCCAGGATGTACCGCTTCTCGCCGTCGGCGTAGTGAATCAGGGCGATGCGGGCGCTGCGGTTCGGATCGTACTCGATGGCGTCCACCTTGCCGGGCACGCCGTCCTTGTCGCGTTTGAAATCGACGATGCGGTAGAGCCGGCGATGGCCGCCGCCCCGGTGCCGCGCGGTGATCCTGCCCTGATTATTGCGGCCCCCGCTGCGCGAAATCCGCTCCGTCAGACTCTTTTCGGGCCGCTTCTTCGTCAGGTCGGAGAAGTCCTGGACGGAGGAGTTGCGCCGCCCTGCGCTGGTCGGTTTGTGTTTTTTGATGGCCATCCTGCTCACCCGTCGCCGCAGTTAGAACAGTTCAATGTGGTCTTCCGAATGCAGCGTCACGACGGCCTTCTTCATGCCGGCCGTCCGGCCGCGCGTGTAACGGTAGCGGCGCTGCTTGCCGCGGCGCTTCATCGTCCGAACTTTCAGGACCCGGACCTCGTAAATCTTCTCGATCGCCTCGTGAATCTGCTTCTTGTTCGCACGCGCGTGGACCTGAAACGCATACTGGTTGAGTTCCTCGTTCTGGGCCGTTCCCTTCTCGGTGATAAGCGGCTTGATGACAACCTGGTACTGATCCATCAGTTCTTCCTCGACTCGACAAGCGCCTCGAACGCCGCGCGCGTGAAGACAACGCGATTCGGCCAGAGGACGTCATAAGCGTTCAGGTCCGCAATCGGCCGCACACGCACGCGCGCTAGATTCCGGGCCGATTTCCAAAGGATGCTGTCGTGCTCCGGCAGCGCCAGAAGACAACTGCGTTCGGCGCCAATGGCCTCCAGAGCCCGAGCCACCTCGCGGGTCTTCGGCTCCTGGAGGTTCAGGCCGTCCAGGACCAGCACCTCCGCATCCAGCATCCGTGCCAAGAGGGCTGAGTCGAGGGCCTGCCGGCGCATCTTCTTCGGCACCCGGATAGAAAAGTCGCGCGGGCGCTTGGCGAACGTGTGGCCGCCGCCCCGGCGGATGGGGTTGCGCCGCGGGCCCATCCGGGCCCGGCCGGTCCCCTTCTGCCGGTAAATCTTGCGGGTCGAACCCGCCACGTCCCCGCGACTCTTGGTTTGGGCCGATCCGACGCGCTGAGCCGCTTCGTGCCGCCGCACCGCCAGGCGCAGCAGGTCCATATGGACCGTTCCACCGAACCAGGCTTCGTCCACCTGGACCCGGTCCACCTCGCTGCCGTCCGTGTTGTAAACCGTTATGTCGATCATGCCGACTCGCTTCACACGGCGCCCTACTTACCAGCGGCACCGACCTTCCTGGCGTTTCGGACAAGCACGTATCCTCCGTTGGGGCCGGGCACACTGCCTTTGACGACGAGCAGGTTCGCGTCCGCGTCCACCTTGAGGACCTTTAGGCGCTCGACGGTGCGGCGGGCGTGGCCCATGTGTCCGGCCATGCGTTTGCCCTTGCGCACGCCGCGGCCCGGAATGCCGGACCCTTCGCCGATGCTGCCGGCGGAGCGGTGTTTTGCCTGGGTCCCGTGACTGGCGGACTGGCCGGCGAAGCCGTGGCGCTTCATGACGCCGGCGAAGCCCCGGCCCTTTGTCACGCCGACCACGTCCACGAGGTCCACGCCCTCGAAGTCGGCGACGGTCACGGTCCCGCCCGGCTCATAGCCTCCCAGGTCGTCGGTCCGGAACTCGCGGACGAACCGTTTGGGCGTCGCGCCCACCTTCTTGGCGTGTCCGACTTCAGGCCGACTTGCCCGCCGCGCGGACCGGTCCTCGAAGCCCATCTGGACCGCGCCGTAGCCGTCCGTTTCGGTCGTTTTGACCTGAAGGACCTGGCACGGACCGGCTTCGATGACCGTGACCGGCACCTGCCGGCCCTGGTCGTCGAACACGCTGGTCATTCCGGCCTTTTTTCCCAGAATCGCCGGCATCCCATTATGCCTTAATCTTAATGTAAATGCCCGCGGGCATATTTAACTTGTTCAGCGCGTCCACCGTTTTAACGGTCGGCTCCTCGATATCAATCAGGCGCTTGTGCGTTCGGATTTCGAACTGTTCGCGGCTCTTTTTGTCGATGTGCGGGGACCGCAGGACCGTGTAGCGTTCGATGCGCGTCGGGAGGGGAATCGGCCCCTTGACCCGCGCGCCGGTGCGCTTGCTGGTCTCGACAATCTCGGCCGCGCTCTGATCCAGTACGCGGTGGTCGTATGCCTCCATGCGGATGCGAATCAAGTCACCTGCCATGCGCCGCCTCTAGCCGTGGGCTTTGCCCTGCAATGAAACAATACATCCCCCTTGTCCGGCCTCGCGCCTCCAAAAAGCACTCGGCCGCGGAAGGACGCATCGCTAGCCAGCTTCCCAAAGCCAGCCTATGTACAAAGTGTCGAGATTTGGGAGTATACCAACCCCCGTTCAACTGTCAACCTCTTTTTTTCTCGAGAACACCCATTTTTGACGAGGCGTAAGGGGGGATATTGGGATAGGCTCTAAACACCGTAAACACAAGTGCTTACGTGCACGCGCGGGCGAATCAGCCTCCCAAGCAAGAACAAACCTCCAACCCAAACCCGTCTGCAAATCCACGAGACGTCGGGTGGCCAAACCGCAGCCATTCAAGGGGGTCCATCGTCCCGGAAGGCCCGCGCCAAGGACGTTTGCTCCCCCTGGCGGGCTTGCCCGCCGTGGCGAACGGGCAGCCGTCCTCTCATCTGCTCCGGCCTGGACCCGGCTCTGTATCCTCGTCCTGCAGCCCCTCAAGGTGGTTTTGCCGCCTCGCCCCCGCCTGTTAGTCGGAGACCCCGTCTCCCTGTCAGATGGAGTCTCCGACTGACAAGGGGAAGCGGTCTCCGACTCACACCGTGCGGCCGGGACCACAGCGCTGGCTCCCCCAACGAGGGGCTCTCAAAATGGGTGATCTCGAGCGTTGACGGCAGTTTTGCGATCCGTGCACGGAGTTGGTTGCCGGGGCGCTGTTTTCCGGCGGCTTCGCCCTGCCCTTCTCGCCGGTGATTCGCCGTGCTTGTTTTCGGCGGATTCGCTTCGCTCGTCCGCCGTCTTGTGTTCATTTCATGCCAGCCTGCGGCCGAAATCGCACTACTTCATGAACAGTTCGATCACCGGCACTGTCACGTCGGGCTTGCGGACGGGCAGTTCGAGCGTGAGCGTATCGTCGCCGCCCTCCTCGACCCGGGCCTGCTGCCAGGGCTCCGGGCCCCTCATGCGAACTTCGGAGGCATCGTTGAGCAGTTGGGCGTAGGTGACCTTGCCCGCAAAGCCGGGCAGGTGCAGGTGCTTGAACGGCCAGGCTAAGATGTGCACATACATGCGGTTGGTATCCGGGTTGTATGTTAGGCGGCAGTCCTGCGGCGCGGCGAAGGCCTCCGGCGCCTGCGTGCAGCCGTATATCGACCGGCTGTGGCGCTTCATCCACTCGCCCATTCCCGCCAGGCGGTCCAGCGCGCGTTCGTCGAACTCGCCGCGTCCGGTCGGCCCGACGTTCAGCAACAGGTTGCCGCCCTTGGAAACCGTATCTATCAGCATTTGCACGAGCTGATCGAGGTTCTTCCAACTTGCCTCATCGCGGTGGTATCCCCACGAGCCGCTGAAGGTCTGGCAGGCTTCCCAGACGACTGGCTTGCCGTCTACGGTCACCCATGTGGTCGGCTGAAACTGCTCCGGCGTTTTGATGTCCCATCCTTCGTCGATATCCAGGCGGTCGTTGAGGACGATCTTCGGCTGCAACTGGCGGATGATCTGATAGAGCTTTTCGCTTTGCCAGTCGTCGCGGCCTTTGCCCTCAGGCCCGTACTGGCGAAAAGTGAAGTCCAGCCACAGGATGTCGATCTCGCCAAACTGAGTGAGCAGCTCGCGGACCTGGCCGCGCAGGTACTCGGCGTATTTGGCCTGGTCTCGTGACTCGTTCATTTTCTGGCGTTCGGGCGACTCGCGGTACGGACCTATGTATGGGTCGATGCGGTACTGCCGGTGGTGCCAGTCGATCAGCGAATGATAGAAGCCTACTCGCATATTCTCGGCCCGGAACGCCTCGACCATGGGCCGGAGCAGGTCGCGCCCCGCCGGGGTATTCGGGGCCTTGTAATCGGCAAGTTTGCTGTCCCACAGGCAGAAGCCTTCGTGATGTTTGGTGGTGACAACGAAGTACTTCATGCCTGCGCCGGCGGCGGCCGCCGCCCAGAGCTTCGGGTCGTACAGGTCCGGGTCGAAGTGCCGGAAGTAGACCTCATAGGCCTCAGCAGGGATATTCTCCCGGTGCTGCACCCACTCGTGGCGGGCAGGCAGGGCGTACAGGCCCCAGTGGATAAACAATCCGAAACGGTCGTGCACGAACCAACTGGTATCGCCCGGCGTGGGAATGGTCTTCAACATTCGCTCATCTCCTTTTGCTGTCAAGGTTCGCTTGTGAGGCATAATACATAGTCAAGTCCTAAAAGTTCTGTAAAATCGCATCCCCCTCGCGAAGCCAAGCGTGTGGCGAGCGGAGGGCCGGGGGTGGCCCGGAGCAAGTCACACGCTCAGGCGGCCGGCCGGACCCTCCTGCGACTCAGCCGCCTCGCCACCCACTCCTCGCTCGTCTCCATCGCCAGCGCCGTCACCATCGCGACCAACGTTCCGGTGAACATGGCAGCCTCCTGTCGGGCTTCTCCGCGTAAGATCCCATTTTACCGGCCGCCGCCGCGGTGTCTAGTTTTTACGAGGAACGCGGGGAGGGGGGGTGTGACCACAGATTATGGCCCGCCATCGGCAGGCAGGCACGAGGTGGCGGCTCTGGGCTGACCAGTGCGCCAGGTTTGTCCTGGGCGGTAGCGCGGGCGTACCCCCGCGCTACAGGGCGCCTACGCTCCGCCATTAAAAAAAAGAGTCACACCCGGGAGAGGGTATGAGGCCGGGTTTCGCAGGGGTTTGGAAAATACGGAGCCGGATTCGGCCCCGCGCCGGTCCGGCTCCCTGCCCGACTGCCAACGTCCTGCGATTCAGACCTCCATCTGAGGGCGCTAACCCTTCGGTACACACCTGTCCTGGGGTTAGAGCCCGAGTTCCTCCATCAGGCGCTTGATGGTCCCGTCGATCCGCTCAGGCGTTTCGAGTTGGCCCTGAGCGATCAGGTCGCGCATCTCCTGGACCCTGTCGAAGCGGATGTCCGGCATGCGGCTGATCTTCTCCAGGAGCCGCAGCGTCTCCGCCATGTCCGGCGGTTCGGCCATGGGCGGAGGCGCCGGCTGGCCGTAGGACACCTGGGCCTGGAGGTCCTGCTTTACGAGTTTTCGGCTTCCCTTGCTCATTTCTGATCCCTGCCTCGCTCCGCTGTTCGTATCGACTTACGTGGGCGGCGGCTTGAGTGTCGCCGCCGTGGGCCGGAAAAGGCGCAAGTCCTTGTTATGTAAGGTGTTATGGCCGATTTGTCAGAGAGGCTCGGAAGATTCTCCGAAAAATTTCCGGGCCGGAGAGAGGAAAATTCGTTAGCCTTTTTTGCTAGGTTTCCTAAGTTAACATTGGTCCACTTTCACGACGTTCTCGGCCTTCCTCAAAAGGGGGTTGCGGCTCCAGGAAAAGTCTTGCTCGTGGACCTCCGGCGGGACTCCTATATTGTGAGGCGTCGGCCCGTTGCCCGAGTCCCGCCGACCCTCCCTCCCAGCAAGAAGGGGCCATTGCGGCCTCTTGAACGGTTCCCCCATTTATGGAGTGCCCCGTGCGTCTCTCTCTCGCCCGGCGCCAAGGTCACAGTGCGTGCAGCCCGGGCATCGGAGGATTACAACCCCTCACCGTACTGCCAGCGGGTGTTATCCTCCCGCAGAAACCGACCTTCCCGGTAGCCTTCGGCGGTTGAAGGGTCGTACGGCAAGGATTCGACGTGGCCGTCCAGGAACAGGACATTGGCCATCCCGCCATGACGAAGCGCCGTCAAGTGCCGCCAATCCTCGTTCTCACGCCCTTCGGGCGGCGTCCAGTCCTCCGGGTCCATCACGAAATACGTGTTCGCGTCGTCGTTGACCCCGATGTTACTGTAGTCGGCCAGGGCCACGGTATAGTCGAGGATGAAGAAGAGTTTCCCGTCCACGCTCGGCGCCGTGTCGCGGACCGTCTTGTACGAGCCGCGGCTGAGGCCATAGTCGCTCACCACCAGCCCTCGGCCCTGGAAGGGGGCTCTCGCGGGAGGCTACATGCCATCCCACTTATAACGCCACAGCCTGCTCTTGGGCCGAAGGTACTTGTGGGTGGCCAGGTCCTCGCCGGACTGCGGATCGAGCGGCAACGTCTCGATGTGGCCGTCCAGGAACAGGACATTGGCCATCCCGAAGTGGCGCAGCGACTGTGCCCCTTCCCACGATAGGCCGTAGGGGTTATCGCTGAAATCCGCTTCCCAGTCGGGGATCCTGGCCTCGTCGATGAAGAACATCTCGGAATCGTCGTCGGTCTTGTCCCCATTGTAGTCGGCGAGAGGCTTCGGATAGTCGAGGATGAAGAACAGTTTGCCCTCGATCCGGGAGGCCTGGCCGCCGGCGACTTCGTACCATCCCTCGCTCATGCCATAGTCGCCGACCTGAACGCCCGGTTGGGGTCGAAGATGACTTCCCCGAACACGCGGAACGCATGGTGGTAGCTGTGGCCGCTGCCCTGGGAGGAGAAGAAGATACGAGTGATGTACTTGCCGTAGACCTCGGCCTCGACGATGATGTCCTGGTTATCGGGGTCGGGTCCACCTTCGGGGGAGAGGTCCTCAATTTCGTAGCGGAACCAATGGTCCCCCGTGTTCTGCTGGCCGGGCAGAACACGGATGCCCGGGGCGTCCAGGGGAATGTCGTACAGAAGTGTCGCGCCCTGCCAGATTCTGAACGAGATGGCCGAGAGCGGCACGTCGCCGTACATATCGTCGGGACCATCGCCGGGGCCATCGCCGGGGCCATCGCCGCGCTGGGTCCTTACCCGTGCCGGACAGGTGAGGACCTCATCGCCCTTCTCCAGATACGGGAGGATTTCGAAGATCCATCCCCGCCCCTTGGTATAAAGAACCTCGCCATGGTCTGCCCGCCATACGCCGTGCGCCTGGCAGATGCTTTGCAGATTCATCTTGCACCGCGTCAACTGCCACATCGCATACACGTCGCTCAGCACCGGCATGAGCAGCGCCAGGAGCAGCCCGAGGATGACAATCACGACGAGCAACTCCACCAGCGTGAACCCGTTTTGCCTCCGGCCTCTCATCGTCCGGCCTCCCGCTGCTCAAACCGCTTCTGAAACTCGGCGATTCGGCGAGCATCCTCCTTCAGTCGCTCCAGGGCCTCCCGGCGCTGCTCCTCGGACGCCCGGGAGTCGTAGGGGAACCGGTACCCCGTGAGCGTTTCGATGGCGCCGACGGCCCGGCTCTGCACGGCAACGGAGGGGTCCGCTGCCGCCAGGTCGGTCAGGAACGGCACGTCGTCCAGCGTCCCGACCTTCCCCACCGCGGCGGCGGCCTCCGCCCGCACCGCCCCCTCCGGGTCCGTCCGGGCGACCTCCAGCAGCACCTCGCGGGCGCGGGGTTCCTTTCGGCGGCCCAGCGCCATCACCGCCGTCTGCCTCACGCGCGGCCGCGACTCCGACTTGACGCTCACAACCCTCTCCAGCGCGCGAACTGCCGATTGACGCGGCGCGCGGCCCAATGCCCACACCGCCTCGCAGGCCGTGCGCGTATCCTCGTGCCGCGCGGCCCCCGCCAACCGCTCCACCGCTTCGTCGTCGGCTTCGTCCGCCAGACGGCGGATCGCCTCCAGGCGCTCACCCAAATCTGGCGAATCGGTATCACCAGGACTTGAGCAACCGGATAACCACAAGAGCCCAAGACAAAAGGCACACACCAGCCGCCACTGCTGCGCAGAGCTCATAGGCCGTATGCCCTTCTTAATCGCCGATCGCACATGCTTCTTCGGTTTCCGCCCACTACTTGCCTTTACGGACATTTTCTAAATAAGCCTCGGCCACGACTGCTGTGAGCCTTCAGGTGTCATTACCGCTCGACTGAGGGGTTTCGGCAAGGATGAACCCCGCCGATTCTCTCGCCCGTTGAACCTCAAGCGGTGTCCATTAACCGAGCCCTTAGTATCACAACAGGCGCCTCAAGTGTCAATCCGGAATCCGCCGACGAGATCGTCCCTACTCCAAAATGGGTGTTCTTGTCAATCGGGTCGTTGACTGGCCGCCCGCGCCTGGTATCATGCCCCCCACTTTTCCAAAATGCGAGGAGCCGAACAGTGGCGAAAATCACCCACTCTGTAACGTTTTCACCGGGAGGCCAGACGCTCCAGGTGCCGGACGGCCGGACGCTTCTCGAGGCCGCCCAGAGCGCCGGCATCCACCTGAACGCGCCGTGCGGCGGCCAGGGTGTGTGCGGCGGCTGCCGCGTCGTCATTCCCGACGACCCGCCCGAGCCTTCCGAAACGTGCCTGACGGTGCTGACCGGCGAAGAGATCCGGCGCCATTTGCGTCTCGCGTGCCAAGTCCGCGTCAAGAAGGACCTGCGCGTTGTCATCCCGGAAGAGACGCGCCTCGGCGATCAGCGGATTTTGACCACCGGCGTCGAGCGTGCGGTTCCGCTTGCGCCGAACGCGCACAAGGTGACGGTGCGGTTGCCGCCGCCTTCGGTCGGCGACCAGCGGTCCGACGCCGACCGTCTGCTCGATGCGCTGGGTGAGCGCGGCTTTGCGAATCTTCGGATTGAGAGGGGTGCCCTGCGCGATTTGCCGCACCGCCTTCGCCGCCTGAACTTCCATCCCGCCGTCGTCGTTCTCGGTGACCGCGTCATCCATCTGGAACGTCCGACGACGAGCGACGCCTGCTACGGCCTCGCTGTGGACATCGGCACGACGACGCTGGTCGGATACCTGCTGGACTTGAAAGCGGGCGAGGTGGCGGCCATCGCCAGCCGCACGAATCCGCAGACGGCTTACGGCGACGACGTGGTCGCGCGGATCGAATACTGTGGCCGCAAGAAGAACGGTCTGAAAACGCTGCACGATCAGGTGGTCGGGGCAATCAACGAGATCGTAGCCGAGGCCTGCCGCCGCGCCCAAATCAAACCGTCCATCATTTACGAAATGTCCGTGGTCGGCAACACGACGATGAATCACTTGTTTCTGGGTCTGCCGGTGGACGCCATCGCGCGGGCGCCGTTCGTGCCCGCTTCGGTTTCCGCCCAGTGGGTTCCGGCGCGGCAGTTGGGGGTCAGGATTCACCCCCGCGGGCGCGTTTTCACGGCCCCGTTAATCGGGAGTTTCGTCGGCGCCGACACGGTGGCGGTTCTCCTGGCAACCGGCATACACAAAAGCGAGGGCCTGCGCCTCGCCATCGACATCGGAACGAATGGTGAGATTATGATCGGGACGCGCGAGCGCCTGCTGGTTTGCTCGACCGCCGCCGGCCCGGCGTTCGAGGGCGCGCGGATTCGCTACGGCATGCGCGCCGCCGCCGGCGCCATCGACCGCGTAGACTTCGAAGACGGCCGGGTCTGCCCGCACACCATTGACGACGCTCCGGCCGCAGGCCTCTGCGGCACCGGGTTAATCGATGCCGTCGTCGTGCTGCTCGAAGCGGGCGTCATTCAGGCCAACGGGACGATGCGGCGGCCCGAGGAACTCGCCGCCGAAGGCCATCCTCTGGCCGACCGCGTCATCGGCGCCAACGCCGACACTGCCTTCGTCCTGGTTGCGGACGGCGAAACCGAAACCGGCCATCCCATCCTCCTGACGCAAAAGGACGTCCGCGAGGTTCAACTTGCCAAGGGCGCCATCGCCGCCGGAACGCAGACGCTGCTTGAGATGTTCGGCGCCGACGTTTCCGAGGTGGAGGAAGTGCTCCTGGCGGGGGCCTTCGGGAACACGATTCGACCCAAACGGGCCCGGGCCATCGGCCTGATTCCCCAGGTCCCGCTCGGGAAGGTCCGCTTTGTCGGCAACGCCGCCGGCACGGGCGCGCGGATGCTTCTTTTGAATCGGGACCTTCGCGGCGTGGCCGAGGACGTGGCGCGCGGCGTCGAGCACGTCGAACTGTCCGGACGGGCTGATTTCCGGATGCGCTTTACTGAGGCCATGCTCTTCCCGACCGGCGCCGCGTCGTAAACCTTGCGGCTGATGCGGCAGTTCGCCTAAAGCACTTCGCGCCCGAGGCCGATACAAAAGAACGGAGCCGCCTCCGGTCGCCTCGGCGGCTTGATTGGAAGCGCAGACCCGCACCCACCGGCAAGAATCAACACCACCCCTCCAGGCAAGGAAAGGTGCGGGATGCTCCCACCTGAGACAAGCACGGACCTCTGCCGACACGACCGGGCGCCCCTGAAACGGCTCGGCAAAGTAAAGCGCGGCGACAAAGTGCGCTACATGCTCCTGTGCACCGAGTGCGGCTTCGCCGTCTCGACCGACGAACTGCGGCGCCTCCGCGCGGCCGGCGCGCAGACCCACCGAAAGCCACCCGAGTACGGCGGATTCGGCTGGGCCGCACGCCGCGCGGGCGAAGCGGAGGGGTCCGAAACACCTGAAGCGAAGTAGGAAGCAGGCGGCGTCTGTTCGAGGCGTCCATCCAACAGGGACTTGTCGGCCCCCACGAGCGGGAAAGAGCCGCTCGGCCGCCTCCCGCCTCCTGGAATCAGAAGCATTCCCGCAGGTCAGTCCTTCCGGCGAAGGGCGGCCCGCCGTCGCATCGCCTCAAGCAACTCGTCCGGCCCGGTCTGCGGCCGCAAGTTGCCGCGCTGGTAAGCGGGACGTTCATCCAGCATCCCGAAGCCGAGGGTGATCTCGCCGGTGGCGCGGCCGGGCGCGAGGGCGTGAAAGTCCGACGAGAAACTGGCTACCAGAAGCGGCCCCGGCGCGGGCAAGGTCCCTTTCTCAATCTTCGCGTCGACCTCGTCGATGATTTCCCGCCAGACCTGAACGTCGGCCTCGCTGTCGCGGGCGCAGCCGACTTCAACGCCATCGAGCCCCAACTTGGCCGTCAGATACTCGATCGTTTTGGCGACCTGGCCGATGGACATCTTGCCCTTCGTGACGAGTTCCTTGGGGTGGCCGAGGATGGCGACCGGCCCGGCGGGTGACTTCCGCAGGGAAACCAACTGTTTCTTCACGTCGGCGGTCGCGTCCGCCACAGACACGCGGCTCGACCCGGCCAATCCCAGGCGCCTCAGCGCCGGAGTCACGACCTTCGTGTTGAAGGTCCGTGGGTCCCGGATTCCGAGTTTCCGCCTTCGCTCTTCATCCAGCCGCTTCAGGCCCAGGACGGCCACCGTGCCGGGATAATAGGGCTTCCGGCCGCCGAACCAGGCGTCCAGTTCCTCGAGGGTGATGGAATCCTCGGGACCGATGCCCTGACGCTTCAGCCACCGGTTGACGCTTTCCAGGACCTTCAGCGTGCCTTCGTGGACTTCGGCCTGCTTTGTTTCCAGATATTTGGCGAACCGGCTGCCGCGATTGCTTGTCAGAAAGGCGAAGAAGCGTCCGGCGTCCGGGAAATAGACGAGAATTTCGAGGCCCGGTCGGCCGGTTGAAAGTTCCACGGCCGGGATGACGTTGATGCCCAGCAGCGCGGCTTCACCGTACAGGGCCCGCGTGCCGGCCACGCTGTCATGGTCGGCCAGTGCGACGGTCTTCAGGCCGATCGCCCGCGCGACCCAGGCGAGTTTCGCCGGCGGAACCTGGCCGTCCGAGCACGTCGAATGCAGGTGCAGGTCCATCGGGACGGGGACGTCCACAATTTGCCGGACCCGCGCCTCGGACAGGCCGCGACTTTCAAGGTCCTCGCGGAACGCGTCCCACGTGTCGCACCTTTCCAGTGCCTCGCGGAGGTGATAGAGGACGGACTCGCGCGCCCGGTAGGCCTCGAGAGCCTGTCCTCTCGACAAGCCCAGGGCAGGGCCTGAACCTGTCGAACCGGTATCGCCCGCGCCTGTTTCGGAAGTTCGGGTCATGGATGCTCGACCGTTCCCGGTTTCACGCGCACTCGGCTTTTAGGAAACGAGAAATGTGAGGACTTTTCAAGGGAAATCGCGTGGGTCTGCGGCATCGCGAGTGTGGCAGGATTTTCCGGCACGAAAGGCAGCCGCCCGGCGCGGGCACAAAAGTCTTGGCATCCCCTAGGGCGCGCCGATAACATGCCGCGACGCGTTTCGAGAACGGTTGGAACCAGAGCAATAAGGAGGGAGAGAGTGACTGCGCCGGACCCGCACGCGAAACTGAAGGCCTTTAAACCCAGTGCAGATTTTTTCGTGGGCATCGATTCCGACGGCTGCGCGTTCGACACGATGGAGCCAAAACACAAGGAATGCTTCTGCCCCGTGACGGTCTGGAAGTGGGACCTGGCGGCCGTGTCGAAGTTCGCCCGCGAGGCGTGGAACTTCGTCAACCTGTATTCGAAACTCCGGGGCTGCAACCGGTTCCTGGCGCTTCAGCACGTGATGAACCTCCTCAGGGAGCGCGAAGAGGTTCAGCGTCGCGGCGTGCCCATCCCGGAACTCAAGGACCTGAAGGCGTGGACGGAGCGCGAAACGGCCCTCGGGAACCCCGCCCTGGAGGCCGAGGTCAAAAAGACCGGGAACGAGGAACTGGCACGGTGCCTCGATTGGTCGAAGACGATTAACGAAATGGTGGCGAAGACCGTCAAGGGCGTCCCGCCGTTTCCGGGCGTGCGGGAGAGCCTCGAACTGCTGGCAGGCAAGGCCGACATGATTGTCGTCAGCGCCACGCCGACCGAAGCCCTCGAGCGCGAATGGCGCGAGCACGGCATCGCGGACCACATGGCGGTCATTGCCGGGCAGGAGATGGGCAAAAAGAGCGAACACCTCGGCCTGACGGCCAAGGGAAAGTATCCGCCGGAGAAGATCCTCATGATCGGCGATGCGCCGGGCGACCTGAAGGCCGCCCGCGCCAACGGCGCTTTGTTCTATCCGGTCTGCCCCGGCCACGAGGAGGAGTCCTGGGAACGGTTCCATAAAGAGGCGGGCCCGAAGTTCCTGGCGGGCGAATACACCAGAGAATACGAGGCGGAACTCCTCTCGGAGTTCGACAAAATCCTACCCGAAGAGCCGCCGTGGAAAATGTAGGCCCCGGCGCGCCGCGGCCTACGGGGTGACTGGCTAACTAGGGTGCGGCGAGCCCGCCGCGGGAGCGGCGGAGCACCTTCGAGCGGCAGTAAACGCATCGACACTGGGAGAATGGACATGTCCACCGGCCCCAAGGTCCTGCTGATTGCCGGCGCTGCGATGGCGGCGCTGGGGTTGGCTTACGGTTATGGCAGCATGTACGTGGCCGAGCGCGGGATGGAGGCCTACGTGGCGGAGACCGGGCCGAACGCTGAGCCTGCCGAAATAGCCGAGCGGATGTTGATCGGGCTGTGCCACAAGGCAGTGGGGCTTGGCGCGGCCGCCGTCGGCATAGTGGGGCTGGTGGTCGGCTTAATCCTGGCCTTCCGCGGCGGCCGCCAGCGGCGGGTGAAACCGAAGACTTCCGCACCATCGCCACGGCGAGATTCCCGTTCGACGCAGTCTTTCACCTCTCGCTCAGAATGAGGGCACGCAGGCCGGGGCGTCTAGCCGGCGCGTGTTCCTGGCGAGGGCGGTGTAAACGGCGCGACGAACGACCATCGCTGGCGGGGCTTGCCTTCCTTTTCGGGGTTTGCTTCGACGTAAGCGATGGCGCGCCGCACGTCTTCAGGCGAATCGAGAAACACCTTCCATGCCTTCCTTCCCCATACAGGATGTTCAGCATCAGGCCACAAGCCGGCACTTACCAGATGCTGGGTGGCGCGGCCTTTGAAGTGCCCCACGATGCGGCCGACCGAGCGGGGGCTGCGGCCGATGACCATATGCACGTGCTCCGGCAGGATGGCGCAGGCGTGCACCGCATAGCCGCCCTCTCTGGCGGCCTGCGCGAAGCCACGGCCAACAGCCAGGGCCTGCTCACCCGTGAAGGCAACGGGCGAATGCTTCAGTGCCGTCTTGGTCTCACGGCGCAAACGGAGATCGTGTGTGGCGGCGGCAACCGAGCGTGTGGTATTTACCTTCGTCGCTTTTCCGAACCGAACAAGTTCCCAGGCGCCAACGAAGTCCGACCATGAACCCCGCGGATCATTCGGCAACCAAAATCCATACGTGCTGAAAACGACGTGATACGCAATGACCATGAAGCCCCCGGCATGGCAACACACGCGCCCTGCAAGCAGGGCGGCTAAGTGGATGTAAGGTCGTTCACACTTAGCCGCCGAGTTTACTCGGCGCGCCCTGCGAGCAGGGCGGCTAAGTGGATGTAAGGTCGTTCATACTTAGCCACCGAGTTTACTCGGCGGGTGCCTGCAAGCAGGGCGGCTAAGCGGGTGTAAGGTCGTCCATACTTAGCCGCCGAGTTTACTCGGCGCGTGCCTGCGAGCAGGGCGGCTAAGTGGATGTAAGGTCGTTCATACTTAGCCGCCGAGTTTACTCGGCGGGTGCACCGTTAGTGATGAAACAGCCTGAGGCCCGAGAACGCCATCGCCATGCCGTGCTCGTCGCAGGCCTCGATGATCAAATCGTCGCGCGCCGATCCGCCGGGCTGAAGGATGTACCGGACGCCGGACTGGGCCGCGCGGTCGATGGAGTCGCGGAACGGGAAGAAGGCGTCGGACGCGAGGCTGACGCCCTGCATCTTGTCGAGCCAGTCGCGCCGCTCGTGCATCGAAAGCGGCTCGGGGGCCGGGTCGAACGCCTCCCGCCACGCCCGCTCCTCAACCGGCGTCGGGCGCTCCAGCAGGAACTGGTCGATGGCGTTGTTCATCTCGGCCCGCGACAGGCCGTCCTTAAACTTCGCTTCGAGGACGCGCGGGTGCCGGCGGAGCCACCACGTGTCGGCCTTCGAGCCCGCCAGGCGCGTGCAGTGGACGCGCGACTGCTGGCCGGCGCCGATGCCGATGGCTTGGCCGTTTTTAGCGAACGCGACGGAGTTGGACTGCGTGTATTTCAGGGCAATCGAGCCGACGACCAAATCGCGGACGGCCTCTTTCGGCAAATCCTTGTTTTTGGTCACGATGTTTTTGCACAGGTCCGGCCCCGGCACGGCGGCGTTGCGAGTCTGTTCGAGCCAGACGCCATAAACTTGGCGCGTCTCGTTTTCGGGCGGCTCGAAGTCGGGGTCCATTTTCAGAACCAGATACTTCCCGCCGCGCTTGGCCTTGAGGACCTTGAGCGCATCGTCGTCGTAGTCCGGCGCGATGCAGCCGTCGGAGACCTCGCGGGCGAGGATCTCGGCGGCGCTTCGGTCAAGAGGGTCGGAGAAGGCGGCAAAGTCGCCGAAACTCGACATGCGGTCCGCCCCGCGGGCACGAGCGTAGGCGACGGCCAGCGGCGAAAGATCGTCCATGTCGTCAACGAAGCACGCCTTCTTTTCGGCGTCGGAAAGCGGAACCGCAACGGCAGCGCCGGCCGGGCTGACGTGCTTGAACGATGCTGCCGCCGGCAGGTCCAGCGCCCGGCGAAGTTCCTTGACCAGGGCCCATGCGTTCAGGGCGTCGCACATGTTGATGAAGCCCGGCGCGCCGGAGAGGACTTCAATCGGGAGGTTCCCCTCCGTCACGAAGGCGCGCGCGTGCTTCTGGTGAGGGTTCATGCCGTAGCGGAGGGGGATTTCCTTCGACATGTGATGTTCCTTTCAGGGGTGCACGTACCCCGCCGCTTCCGCGGCGGGCTCGATCCACCAAGTGGTTACTTACGGTGCGCCTGCGGCACATAGGCTGTGCGTTTCTTCTTGGCGAAGATGGGCCTAAAGCGGGCGAAGCGCTGACGGCCGTCCTCGAGCGGGACATTGACCCACTCGTCGCCAATCAGCGGCCGCGCGTAGGCCACAAAGTCGTCCGTCACGTCGATCCGCGATTCGGCGATCCAGTCGGCCGGGAACTTTCGCTCGGAGTTCGCCACCTCTTCGAGCGTCACTTTGTCGTAGCGGACGCGGTAATCGGGACCCGGCTGGCGAAGGATGGTGGCCATCCAGCCGCTTCCTTCCTCGGCGGCGATTCGCGCGGCCTTGACGCCGACCTGGTAGGCTTCGTCCAGGTCCACCCGGGAGGCATAGACCATATTGTGGCGCTGATCGGTGCCGGGAACGTTCCCGCGCGCCGACCCGCGGGCCGCCAGGCCCTTTTCGTTCAGGTAATTGACGACCACCTGGGCGGCGGTGGTGGCGCTCGAGGAAAACTGGACGTGGCCGAAGGCGTCGCGGCGTTCGCCCAAGGAGCCGACGTCGAAACCTTCGCTGATGACGATCAGGCACCGGCCGGCTTTTTTCAGTTGATCGTTGACGTTGTCGGCGAGTTCCTCGAGGCTCACGCCCGCTTCGGCCAGGTAGATCTGAAGCGGCATTTCGCGCTCGGGGTCGGCCAGGCGCGCCGCCGCCGGGATGAAGCCGATCCGCCGGCCCATCGCCTGGATGACCAGGACCGGGTCGGAGGGGCAGGAGCCTGCGTTCTCCTCGTTGGCGTTCTGGACGTAATAGGCCCAGTAACGGGCGACGCTGCCGTAGCCCGGCGTGTGGTCGATGAGTTTGAACTCCGAGTCGCCGACGTCGTTGTCGATGGTCTTCGGCACGCCGGTGGCGACCAAATCCAGGCCCTGCTCACGGGCCAGCCGGGCGATCTTGTCGGCGGTGTCCATCGAATCGTTGCCGCCCGTGTAAAAAAAGTAGCCGACGTCGTGGGCCTTCAGAACAGAGATGACGCGCTCAAAATCTTCCTGCTGCTCATCTTTCAGTTTGTAGCGGCAGGTTCCGATGGCGCCGGCCGCCGGCGTGGTCTCAAGCAGCGCGATTTCCTCGCGCTCCTGGGCCGAGAGGTCCAGGAGTTCCTCCTCCAGGATGCCCTCGATACCATGCCAGGCGGCATACACCGTGCCGAACGTTTCGGGCATCTCGAAACAGGTCTCGACGACGCCGCGAAGGCTGTTGTTGATGACGGACGACGGTCCGCCGGACTGGGCGACGACGACGTTCTTCGCTTCGGCCATGGGGCAACTCCTTGCTGCGCAGTGGGTGAGCCCGCCGCCTAAATCCGCGTTCTCAACCGGTGCAGCACTTCGCCTGCACGATGAACCACTAGAATACCTTCGTCCTCGCGGCCGGTCCAGTCCTCCAGGCGGATGCCGGCCGGGTCGCGGTAGCCGAGGTTGATGCGGCGGCAGCGAGCCTCGGGGATGCCGGTGGCCAGCGTCACCGTGATGCGCGGCGTCTCGACGCCGTCCGAATACGCGCCGAGGCCCTTGACGTGGGTCGAGTGGGCGCAGACGGCCCCGGGCACGTCGGCAAACCTGTCCCGCTGTTTGCGAAAATAGTCGAGGCAGTGGTAGCCGATTCGGTCCAGGAGTCGCCCGTGCGTGTGAGAGACCTCGGTGATGTGGGGCCCATAGATGATGAGTTCCCCGCCGTCGGCGACGACGGGTTCGAGTTTGTACATGACCTTGGCGCCGGTCCAGAGGTCGTCATACATCTCCGGGGCGATGCCGAGAACGGTCTTGTAAGGATGGTCCAGGTACCTGATGTGGACTTGGGCCGACAGGTCCGCCGCCGCCGAGAACGCTTCCTTCGGCTCGCCGATGAACAGCCCCTTCAGGCCGTCGGGCGTCGCAACCATGTCGAAGTTCGTGACGGGCATCTTGACGAACTGTGCGGCCCGGTCGATGACGCGCCGGACGGGGGTGTCCTTGACGCCGATGATCTTCCAGTTGGTCACCAGCGCGCCGAGCCAGTGAAAGAAGTGGATGAGTTCCGGCCCGCCGATGCCGGGGAACAGATACTTATAGCCGCCGGAAAAGCCGACGACTTCGTGCGGGAACGTCGGCCCGACGAGAAACAGGTGGTCGTAGTCGAAGATCTGCCGGTTGATTTCGATGCGCACGTCACGCGTCAATCGGCCCTCGCTCAGGGCCTCGGTCTCCGCAGCCGACAGGGTGCCGATGACCGCGAGGGCCGCCGGATCGTCCCACGCGTGATTATAAACGCGGACACCGCCGTACCGGTCCCGCCGCTCCTCGGGCGTCATTTCGAGACGCCTGAGGATTTCGGCCTCCGTCAACGGGCGGTGCGTGCCGAGGGCGATGAGAAAATCCAGTTCGGCGGCGCGGCCGGCGAGCAGGTCCGAGAGCGTTCGGAACATCAGGCCCACCGGCGCGGTACGGGTCAGGTCGGGAATCAGGGCACAGATGCGCTTGCCGTCAAGGTCGAGCCCCGCGAGCGCTTCGCCTGTGAGTCGGCGGACCTCGGTGTCGGAAATGAGGCCCTCGGCATGTCCGCGACCGATAACCATCAACGGCCCTTTCTCGAAGCCACCGTGACGGGGAAACCCAGCGTCCGCAGCGCCGCCCGAACACCCGCGTCGTCCGACTCGAGTTCGACCGTCGTCCACGGAAACTCGCGCCGGACCGGGTAGTTTCTGCGCAGCGACTTAAAGTATGCGCCTCGGTCGCTCTTGGGAACCTTCAGCATTTCGCGCAGGCGGCCGTCGTCGGCCTCGATGTTGTAGGCGGCGGTAATGGCCAGGCGCAGCGCCTCGTCCACAGAGACCCCCGCCGGCACCCGCACGCGCGGCTGGTTTGGCGGCGGCATTAGCGGCAACGGGTCCCAGCGGCGCCGGAGGCCGAAGTGCCGGCAAAGCGCCTCCAGAAGCATCCGCGTCCCGTTCACCTTTCCATCGTAAGAATATCCCGCGATGTGCGGCGTCGCCAGGTCCACCCCCGCCAAAAGGTCCGGATCGACGTTCGGCTCGTCCTCCCAGACGTCCAGAATCACCGCCCCAAGGTGGCCGGCCGCAATGGCCGCCTTCAAGGCGGCCGTCTCGTGGACGGCGCCGCGCGAGGTGTTGATGAGAACCGCCCTGCCCTTCAGTTGCCGCAGGAGACCCTTGTTAATCATGTGATACGTCGCATCAGGCCCTTCGCGCGTCAGCGGCACGTGGAAGGTCACGATGTCGGCCTCGTCGCAAACCGTCTCAATCGGCACGTATTTCGGATCGCCGGTCCGGCGGGCCAGGGGCGGATCGTTGCGCAGGACCCGCATCCCGATCCCCTCGGCTATGCGGGCGACGCGGCTGCCGATGTTGCCGACGCCCACGACGCCGAGAACCATGTCCGCCAGCGCCAGGCCTTTGCGCTCGGCCAGGACCGAAAGCGCGGCGAAGACATACTCGGCGACGCTCCGGGCGTTCGAGCCCTGGGCGCTCCCAAAACCGATCCCGCGCCGGCTCAGATAGTCACGGTCGATGTGGTCGGTCCCGATCGTCGCGGTCCCGACGAATCGCACGTCCGTCGAATCCAAGAGGCCGGCGCCGGCGCGCGTCACGCTGCGCACCAGCAGCGCCTGCGCGTCGCGCAGCACCTGAGGTGTAATCTCATCCGCCGCCAGGGCCACCACCTCGCCCAGCGGCCCGAAGGCGTCCTTGAGAAGCGGAATGTTTTCGTCCGCAACGATCTTCACGCGAGCACCCCGGAGCGGCTCCTGTCACTGGGTCCACTGCGTATGGAAGGAGCCTTGCTTGTCCACGCGCTCGTAGGTGTGCGCGCCGAAACAATCTCGCTGGGCCTGCGTGAGGTTCTGGGGCAGCCGCGCGCGGCGATAGGAATCGACGTATCCGAGCGCCGAAGCCAGACCGAGGACCGCCACGCCGGCGCGCGCGGCTTCGCCAACCACCGAGCGCAGGGCGCCGACCTTCTCGTTCACCATTCTTGCAAGGGAATCGTCCACCAGAAGGTTCGCCAAGTCCGGTTTCCTGCGGTAGGCCGCTGTAATCGGGTCGAGCAGTTTCGCGCGGATGATGCACCCGCCTTTCCAGATGCGGGCGATTTCGTCCAGGTGCAGCGAATAGTCGTACTCTCTGGACGCTTCGCGCAGCAGGGCCATGCCCTGGGCGTAGCAGCAAATCGTGGCGACATAGAGTGCGTCGTGCATGGCCGCGATCCATTTTTTCCTGTCGGCGGCGGGTTGGGCGGCCGGGCCTTTGAGGATCTTCGAGGCGGCCACACGCTCCTCCTTGAAGGCAGAGAGGATGCGGGCCTCAACGGCCATGTCAATCGTGGGGCAGGCGACGCCGAGGTCGAGGGCGTTCTGGCTGGTCCATTTGCCGGTCCCCTTTTGACCGGCCTTGTCGAGGATGACGTCCACGAGGGGCCTGCCGGTTTTGGGATCGGTCTTGGCGAGGCAGGCGGCGGTGATTTCCACGAGATAGCCGCCCAGTTCGCCCTCGTTCCATTCGGCAAAGACACTGCTCATCCGGGGCGGCTCGAGGCCGACCACCGACTTCATCAGGTCATAAACCTCGGCGATGCACTGCATGATGCCATACTCGATACCGTTGTGCACCATCTTGACGAAGTGGCCCGCGCCGCGCGGACCGATGTAGGCGCAGCAGGGGCCGTCCACCTGGGCCGCGCATCTCTCCAGGACATCCCGGACGAGGGCATACGCCTCCTCCGACCCGCCCGGCATGATGCAGGGGCCGTGCAGGGCGCCCTCCTCGCCGCCGCTGATTCCCGTGCCGATGTAAAGAATCCCGTCCTTGGCGAGGTCGTCCAGCCGCCGCTCGGTGTCCTTGAAGAACGAGTTGCCGCCGTCGATCACAAGGTCGCCCTTTTCGAGGTGCGGGCGGAACTGCTCGATCATCGCGTCCACCGGCGCGCCGGCCTTGACCATGAGGATGATTCTTCGCGGCCGCTCCAGCGACGCGCAGAGTTCCTTCGGCTCATGCGTGCCGACGATATTTTTCCCGGCGGCCGGTCCCTTGACAAAGGCCTCGGTCTTCGACCCGGTCCGGTTGAAGACGGCGACGGAGAAGCCCTTGCTTTCGATATTCAGGGCGAGGTTCTGGCCCATGACGGCCAGTCCGACCAGTCCAACCTGCTGCGCCATTTTCTCTGTCTCCTGCCAGGGCCGACACGTTCAGCCCGGTGCGCGGGATTGAACGCCGAACGAGCCGGCCATTCTATCAGGGGCTTTCCGCCCGTCAAGGAAGGGGGCCCCGACCGGCGGGCCATAATCCGTGGCCCCCGCCGACAGGCTTCCCGATTTTTCCGCAACATCAGGCCCGATTGGACAGTATAATAATAGGGCAAACGAGGGACCAGCGAGCGGGATGGATTTTCTTCTTCCGTCCGCTCTCCAGCGCCGATTAGAACAATGGCAAGGCGGCAGACCGGGAGGCCGAGTCCGTCGCCGGACCGTCCGGAAGGGGACGAAGGAGGTTTTTGGCCATGACTCGGACAAGGAACCCGATGCGAATCACTCAGGTCCTGATGCTGACGATTCTGGCGGGCTTGGTCGCATCGCTGGCGGTCGAAGCGGCCGCACAGCCGCGCACCTGCGGCCCGCCGCCGCAGGCCACGCCCCAGCGCCGGACAGCGGCCGAATCGTTCCCCCCGCTGCCGCTCCCCGCGACGCCGCTACGCCGGACCGAAAAGAAACGCCAACCCAGCCCGCCGGCTCTCGTCGGCAAGGTCATTCTCGGCGAGGTCAAGTGGATGACCCGCAACGGACAGCGCTATTCCTACCGCGACTGGATGACCGACCCGAACGACATCGCCAACCTCTTGGACTGGACGAATCGGCAACTGGGCATCCAGTATCGGCCTGTGGATACCGACCTGCCACAGTTCTCCTTCAATCCGACGGAATTGCCGATCCTTTACTTCACCGGGCACGACGCCTTTACGGTTCCCGAAGCGCTGCTGCCGCGATTGCGGCAGTTCTGCATCGACGGCGGGACGATCTGGGGCGATGCCTGCTGCGGCTCGCCGGAGATGGACAAGGCATTCCGCGCGTTCGTAGCGAAATTGTTCCCGCGCCGGCCGCTCCAGCCGATGGCGATGGACCATCCGCTTTACTCGTCGTTCTACCACATTTCGACCGTCCACTATAAACGTGGAGAGGAGGAATGGACCGACAAGCCGTGCCTGGAGGCCGTGCACATCGGCTGCCGCGCCGCCGTCATCTACGGCGGCGGCTATGACCTGTCGTGCGGCTGGGACGGGCACATCCACGACCACGGCCAGCGCATCCTGCCGCGCGACGCGCGCCAGTTGGGCGCCAACATGATTACCTACGCCCTGGCGACGTACGAACTCGGACGATTCCTTTCGACCGAGCGCGTTTACCATCAGAAGGGCGAGCCGACGCGCGACCAACTGGTCATCGCCCAGGTCGTCCACGACGGCGACTGGGACACGCAGCCGGCGGCGCTGGCGTCGCTGCTGAAGCACCTGGCGCGGAGCACCACCGTGGCGGTCCAGTTCAAGCGGGAGGTCGTGGACCTCAGAAGCATCGACGCCTTTGCGCACCCCATCCTCTACATGACGGGGCACAAGGAGTTCACCTTGACCGACGACGAGGTGAACAATCTGCGGCGATACCTCGCAGCCGGAGGCGTGCTGGTGGCCAACGCCTGCTGCGGCCGCAGGGCCTTCGACGACGCCTTCCGCCGCGAAATCAAACGCGTCCTGCCGGACCACAGCCTCACGCGCATCGGCCTCGACCACCCGGTCTATCGGAGCATTTACCCGATCCAGCAGGTGGACTACACCCCCCTGGTGCGCCACGAGCAGCCGGGCCTGGAGGCGCCGACGCTCGAAGGCATCAGCCTCGAGAATCAGTTGCGGGTCATCTACAGCCCGATGGGGCTGGTGAACGGCTGGTCGGGCGCCCCGAACCCGTACGCGCGGGGTTACGAGAGCCACGATGCACTGCGGATGGGCATCAACATCCTCGTTTACGCCATGACGCATTAGCAGTCTGCCGGGCTCTAATCCGCAGACAGAGTCGAAGTTTTGCGCGGTGGGTCCGCCTAAGGCGGATAAATGTCCGCGCCCACCGCGCGCCGGACGCTTTGTAGGCGTCGGGTGGGAACTTAAAGAAATGTCTGTCGGACCGCATTAGCGGTCTGCCGGGCCTTAACCCGTGGGCAGAGCCGTTTTAAATTTGATCCGTGCATCGCCGAGGCTGAATTGCGAATCGCCGCCAAATGGCCATAGTCTTGAGCACGTCGATAGGAGGCTGAGCACATGAGCGACGACAAAGGACATGTGCGCATGAGCGTATGGGCATCCAGCATGATCGCCACTGCGATATGCGCCGTGGTGAACACTATCTTCCAGATTGCATTCGTTGAGCAGACCTCCGTGGTGGGGCTCATCTTCTTCATAATTTTCTCCAGTGCTCTCTTCTTTGTAATCTTTGCTGGTTTCCTGCGATGGTGGACGTCGCGCAAAGCCGGAGGGTGAGTGTCTGTCGAGGAACTCCATGCCTAAACGTAGGATTTACGCGGCAACATGACCGGCGTGCCGAAACCCACAGCCTTGACGGCCACCTTACACCTGCACGTATGATGCGTGTCCCGAAGGGATCCCGTTGGGAGAACCGGCTGGTGGAGGTCAAAAGCGGGGCGAACGTGGTCCTGAAGTGCGAATACGACGGCCTGGGCCGCGGGACGCCCTTGACCCGTCCGGTTATGGGTGTCCCCGGAACTGCCGCCCGGAACTGCCCTGCGACTTTGGCTACGGCTCGATCACGGCCTGCGTCTGCCCGGCGCGGGCGGCGATGCGGTACGTCTGGCCGTGGAAACGCACTCCCTGCATCTCGACGGACCCGCACTCGTCCGGCACGCACGGATGCGCAGCCAGATGCTCACCCATGTTCTCCACGCCCAGAACCCCGTAGAACAGCAGCCCCAGGAATGCGCCGGCGCCGGTGACGACGGGGCCGGTGGCATAGTTCGACTCTCGCGGCACCTCAAACGGGCCGGTCGCGTTTCGCTCCGACAGCGCCAGGAACTCCCGCACGCCGGCGACGTCGCCTGCGCGCGACATGGCCGCGCCGTACACGAGCGGGCTATGCGTCAGGAACAGTCCCGTCTCGCGCTCGCGGTCGGCGTAGTAGCGGATGTTTCGTCGAATCTCCTCCGGGTCGGCATCGACGCACAGCGGGAAGAACAGGTGCCCGACGTCCGCCTGCTTGATTGGGTGGCCGTTGTAGCCCTCGTATTCCAGGTAGATCCCCTGTTGGGCGTCGTAGGGCAGATACATCCCCGCGGCGATGTCACGCCAACGCCGTCGCTCCTCCTGCGAGGCATCGTTGCCATCGTCGGCCGCCGCCGTCTGGAGGACCCAGCGGGCATAGGCGTTGGTCATGACCGAGTTGTTGATGGGCGCGCCGACGTGATGGTCCCACACATGCTCGTCGGGCGGAATCACGCCATGAATCTCCCACCGTCCGTGTGCGCCGTTGTGCACGGCGCGACTGGCCCAGTTGCGTGCCACCTCGCAGAGGATCTGCCGTCCCGGACCCTCGGCGAAGGTCCGGTCGCCCGTGCTGCGGACGTACCACCAGCATGCGAACGCGACGTCGCTCGAAACATGCCGCTCGTTCTCGAACGGGCCGGCGAAGGGCCGTCCGGTCTTCCTGCTCTGCCAGGCGAAACGCGCCCCGGCCTCCCCGTTCTGGCGTGCGTTCTGCCGGGCCGCCTCCAAGGTTCCAAAGCGGTACAGGAGCATGTTGCGGGCCAGTTCGGGATGGAAGGGAAGCATCGCGGGGAACAGGTAGAACTCGGTGTCCCAGAGCACCGATTCGCCCCAGGCTCCCTTGCTGTTCAGTCCGGTGGCCAATCCGCCCCAGACCACGTCCTGGCGGTAGCCGCACAGCAGATAGAACATCGACGACTTGGCACGCCGCGCCAGGAACGGGTCGTCGGCCTGGACGTCGAAGTCCTTCCACAGACGCCGCATCGCCTCCACGTGCGAGGCACGAAGCGTGGTGTATCCCTGCCGCCGGAAGTCGGCCATGTCCTGCATGGCCTGCGGCAGAGGGTCGGAGCCGGCGGCCATCACCACCAGGCCCCATAGCACACACGTCTGGCCGGCGGCCAGGCGCAGGGTCAGACGGAGTTCCAGCGAGTTCTCCGTCGTCTGCGGGCGCAGCGGCGCAGAAGCCGCCACCACCTCTGCGTGCAGCACCTGGGCCACTTTGGCTTGCGGATCGGCCCAGTCCAACTCCCAAGCCGGGTCGGAACCGTCGGCGGCGTGCCGGGGTGTCGGCCGCTGCTTGCAGCTGGCCAGGCTCAACTGCGGGGTCAGCTCCAATTGCACCTCACGAAGGGCCTGGATGGTCAGTTCGTAGGCGGCCAGGGAACGGTGTTCCCGGTGACAGAATGTCTGCGTGCAGACGCGCAGGCGACCGTCGAGGTCGGTGTAACGCGTGGTGAACAGCCCCTGCCGCATGTCCAGCGATTGAGCGAAGTGAACCCATCCCGGTTGCACCGGCTTGCCGTCAACGCGCAAAGGCACGTCGAGCCAGTGGGGCACATGGGTGAACGTTTCCTGGGGCCCGACGTAGTGGGCCGCCAGCGCGGCGGGGTAGGGGTTGCCCGCTGCGCCGTGGCCGTCGATGGGGAGGTGGCCGCCCACGAAGCCGTTGCCGATGAACGTAGTGCCTTGTTCCGGATACCAGGTCGAAATGTCGTATTGCCAAGTGTTCATGTTTGGTCGAGATACTCCGTTCGCTATGCAAAAGCGCGATAGGCTGGAACGTCCATCTCCACGCGTCAGGACGGCCGAGCCGACGAACTCGTTGCGCCACAGGTCCGCCACGCGAGCCGGGGCGGGCCGGATACCACCCTACGCCGCCTTCCTTGTACCTGTCAAGCACCGAAACGTCGATGGCGCCAAGTAGCTTGTGTAATTTCTGGGACTAGGTGCCGGCGGAGGAGTTGAGCAAAGAGAGCGCGGCTGGCGGGCGGGGGGCAAGAGGAATAAGGCCGTTCAAAGTGACAAGTTCAAAATTCAAAGGGGGCGGCGGGGCGCTTCCGTCACGGCGGGAAGGGGGTATAATGGTTGGACCGCACGGCCGGGGGGCGGTCCCGGCCGCGCCGGACGGCGTGTTCTTCTGGAGTGAGCCGCTTGCCTCTGCCGATTGAGGAGGAGGATGGAGGAGGAGGTCTTTCGCGCCTCCCGGTGAGAGAGGTTTTGAAGGAGGCGGCGGGCGTGGCGTGAATTGCGGCCGGCCCGGCCACCCCTCTGACACACATGGCAGACGAGAACGACAAACCGAAAGTGCCCAGCCGATACAGGCCCCTTCTGCGCCACCTCTACGTCGGGGCGGTGCACCTCGCGCTGTTCGGACTTTCCTTCGTGGTGGCCTACGGGTTGCGGTACGACTTTAGGCTTCCCCTCTTGTATCCCGAGGAGCAGGTGCTCGTTCCCGCTCCCGTGTGGGAGTCCTTCGGCGAACTGCTGTTCTTCATCCTCATGGTTAAACTGATTGTATTCGGCTACTTCCGTCTCTACGCCGGGTGGTGGCAGTATGTCAGTGTTCAGGACCTGATCGAGACGTTCAAGGCCAGCCACATTTCAACCATTATCATCATTGGGGGCGTTTACCTGTGCCGGGTGCTGAGCGGTCGAGGGTTGCTCGCCGTTGAACTGGAGGTTCCCGACAGTATTTTGATCATTGACTGGGCGGCGACGATTGCGTTGGTGGGCGGCCTGCGGTTTCTCGTGCGGATTATTCATGAAGGGTCGCGGCCGGTCAGCCCGGCCGGGCTGACGCGGGTCCTGATCGTCGGGGCGGGCGACGTCGGCGAGAGTGTCCTGCGGGAACTCTATCGCCTGCCGGTCGAACGATACCACGCCGTCGGTTTCGTGGACGACGATCCGAACAAGCGGGGGATCCGCATCCACGGCGTCCCGGTTCTAGGGAACGTGGGCGACCTGGCCGGCATCGCCGAGCGGCAAAAGGTCGAGGAACTGATTATCGCCCTGCCGCAGCCCAAACGAGAGGAACTGCGGCGCATCATCGAGGTCTCGAAGGGCCGGAAACTGACCTTCCGCATCGTGCCGGGCGTCGCGGACCTCATCGAGGGCCGCGCCGACCTCCGACGCCTGCGCGAGGTGGACATCAACGACCTCCTCGGCCGCGAGCCCGTCAGCCTCGATATCGAAAGCATCGGCCAGTTCCTCACAGGCAAGGTTGTCCTGGTGACGGGGGCGGGGGGGTCCATCGGGTCGGAACTCTGCCGCCAAGTGGTTCTCTTCCGGCCGAAGAAACTCGTCCTCCTGGAGCAGGCGGAGAACAACCTGTTCGACATCGATCGGGAACTTCGGGCAAGTCACCCGCGCCTGGCGATGGTTCCTGTGATCGCGGACATTTGCGATCGCCCTCGCATCGAACAGGTTTTCCGCGAGCACCGGCCGGCCGTCGTCTTTCACGCCGCCGCCCACAAGCACGTGCCCATGATGGAAATCAACCCGGGCGAGGCAATTAAGAACAACGTCTTCGGTTCCCGCAACATGGTGGACATGGCCTGCCGGTATGAGTCCGAGGCGTTCGTCCTCATCTCGACCGACAAGGCGGTCAATCCCACCAGCATCATGGGCTCGACGAAGCGTGTCACGGAGATGTATTGCCAGGCCGTCAGCAGGACCGACCGGGCTCGCCGCACCAAGTTCGTCGTCGTACGGTTCGGCAACGTGCTGGGCTCGGCGGGCAGCGTCGTGCCAATTTTCCGCGAGCAGATTGCGCGCGGCGGACCGGTCACGATCACGCATCCCGAGATGCGGCGCTACTTCATGACGATTCCGGAGGCGACCCAACTGGTCATCCAGGCCGGCGCCATCGGCAAGAGTGGCGAGGTCATGCTTCTGGACATGGGCGAGCCGGTCAAGATCGTCGACCTGGCCCGCGACATGATTACGCTCTCGGGCTATCGCCCCGACGTGGACATCCAGGTCGAGTATCTCGGCCTGCGGCCGGGAGAGAAACTGTTCGAGGAACTGCGCACGAGCGGCGAGAACGTCCTGCCGACGCACCACGGGAAGATTTTCGTCTGGCAGAGCCGGACCTGCACCGAGCAGGAGATCAGCGAGGGGCTGGCGCGGCTGGAGACGGTGGCCGACGGCGCCGACCTTGCCCAGGTCCGGAAAATCCTGAAAGAGATCGTTCCGGAGTTCGAGCCCTCCGAACCGCCTTCGTCGGCTGCAGCCTCGCCGCCGGCCTCGGGACATGGCTCGACTGGCTGACGGCGGAGCGGGAGGCGGCTCGAACCGCCGCACACGCGCCCGAATAATCCTATGGGCACCGGCCGCCATCGGGTATGATGCCGGCGTCGAATTCAGGAGGACCGCCGATGGAAACCTTATCTTTTCTCATGCCGGGTCCCTGGGAAATCATCATCATTCTGGTGGTGGCGCTGCTGCTGTTCGGCCGCCGGTTGCCGGAGGTGGGGCGCAGTCTCGGCAAGGGAATCGTCGAGTTCAAGAAGGGCCTGAAAGGCGTCGAGGACGAGATCGAAAAGGCCGGCGATGAGGACAAGTCGTCCGGCGACCAGCCCCCCACCCAAGGTTAGTGGCGGCGAGCGTCGAGCCCTCGTCACGTTGGAACGGCCCCAGGACCGGTTTCTTTCCGTGGTCGCCACAGAGTCAGAAGCGGGATCTCCGTGGCGGAACCACACCGCTGGATCGGCACCGGTGTGGACGACGCCGTCCGCCGCATCCAGAAGGTCACGAGTTACGACGCGGCCACCGGCGAGCCCCTCTCCCCCGCGCGTCCGCTACGCCTACGCCGACGGTGCCTCGGGCACCTGGCCGAGTCGGCCGATTCACTGGCGTTTGGCGCGCACATATTGCGTATGGCCGATATGTTAGCGGGCAATTTTGGGTGGAATTGGGGGCCGATTGGCCCGTTTTGGAGGCCGAATCGGGCCTGGCGCTGGTGCCAGGCCGGTTTGAGGGCCGAAATGTTAAGATGGGCAAGGCCGAATCGGGCGCTTTTTTCGACTTTTTTTCACTTTTTGGTCGGAATTGGGCCCGAATTGGGCCTTTTTAACCCCCTTTTTACCCCCTACGCATGCCGATGTGATGATGCATCCGCGGGCGATTTTTGCCGCCGGTTATGAGCGTATGCTCACAACTTGGCCTTGCCGCGTGCCAGCGGCCTTTCTCGTGTCTTGAATCACGGCGAGTATTTCTCGTATTCGGGCTCCTTGGCCACGGGCACAGAGGATAACCACTGGTAGACGTCCGGAGGGATCGCATCCTTGCCACGTACCTCAAGAACCGTCCTCAGGTACTTCACGATTGTTCGCTTGGGGCTCGGGCGGCTGAACCACAGGAGTTCGTCGAGTCTGCTTTCGGCCTGTCCAAGCTTTTCCGAGCTTTCCGGAAACAGCCGGGCTAGGGCCGACAGGCTGGCCCGGGCGCTCGCTATATGTTTCAGTTGGTCGTCCGTCAGGGGAAAAACGTCGTTGCCTCGATCACCAACGTACCATTCGTTCTTGGTAAACCGGGCCAACGCCCGGCGCGCTTCAAACAAGCGCCAATAGTACAACTCCCGGCACATGGTGCGTCCCATGTAAGTGTCAGGATTGTCTTTGAGAAACACCCGCGCAGCCCGTGCCCGCAAGGTTTCAGCCGGATGCTCATCCAGACATCCTATTCGACGGACATCACCCTGCAAGAACTCGACGCTACCCCACGTGAATTTTGGTGGAACGTACGCCTTAGACGCAGCGACACGCGCCTTTTCCCAGTAGGCCCAGTCTCGCCAGGGGGACTTCCGAGCGGGGTCAATCAGTTTGTCCAAGAATGGCTCGCTCGTGAGTATGCTCCCCGCGTGGCACACATGCGCATATTTCAGGGTGGCTAAAATGACAAGGTCCGCGTCGCTTGGCTCCTTTGGGGCCTCAAGGCGGCCCAGATCCTTAGCGACCGATGTCTTCCATTCCGAAACAGTCAGATGTTGACCACGTGTCTGGACATATGCGTGGCGCATCAGCGCCAGGCATCTATGGACTTCGGGCCCCGGCTTCTCTGACCGCACGGCGCTCTGGATCATCTCGAAGGCGCTCTGATACTCGCCTTGGTAGTAGAGTTGAAGACCCTTATAGAGGCACCGCTCCCAGGTCGTATCTGCGTTCTCATGCCAGCGCGAAGACGGCAGTGCCGCTGCCGCGGTGGCCGCCACAAGCATGAATCCAATGACGACCCACATCGCTCGTCTCTCGAGTGCCGCCATTTTTTCGCTCTCCTTTCTCCTGTTGTTCAACTTTTGCTTAATAGTCCTTCTGCTTTTCCAGGGAACGCCGGATGGATTCTGCAGCGCCTCGCCCCTCGCTTGCCCCCCGGGACACAACTTCCGCCGCTGCAAGGAGTTCCATGCTACCGACCCCGCGCGCGGCGGGCGGCTGGAAGAAATCCCTTTCGACCCGCTTCCGACTTGACGGAGACTTGCTCATAGATGGGTGTCCCCAAAATTACCCCAAGGTCAAGATCGCCCTTGTTTTGAAACCGGTTGTCGTACGCCCTTATCGAACGTCTGCTTGTCCACAGGAATCTCGTCCGGGAGCACCACGCCCCTTTTCCGAAGGTCCTCGAAAAACTCCCATACGATTTTTTTCGGACTACCGCAGAGCGTATCCAAGAATTCGAGTAACCGCCGCTCCAACCGTACCCAGTCAGGCCGTACCCCGTCAGGCGATAAGACCTCCGGGCTCTTGACACCGGACAACGCGCCGGCCGCCTCGAGGTCTCGGGAATACTCGATACACTCCGCCGCATGACGGGTATAGGCCCACGCTGTTTGGCAAAGAACGAAAATCTTCCACTTCTGCATAATCGCGCTCTCGTCCGGCCGGAAAGTCACAATCTCGCAGGAAACCAGGCTCCGGGTAAGGCGAAGAAGGCCAAGTGAATGCCCCGCCTTGAGTACTTCGCTTTGAGCGTCGGAAGCCTCCGTTTCCACCTTTTTCCACCGCGCCCATCCTGTCCAAGGTGACTCTGGGTGTCGCGTGACGATGGCCTGCAAGTAGGGCCTTATGTCGACGGGGCGCTCGCGTACGGGTAGCAAGACGGCGAGCTTGACCAGATCTGCCGGCGACTTTTCATCTTTGTTTTGTAGTTCGCGGATCCTTGCTTCGGCCTTCTTGCTGTGACCAAGCGGGATCGGGCTTTTCATGGCCAGGTCGAAGCACGTCCTATAAAGCGGCAAATATAAGTAGCAGTTGTCCGTTGGCTCGGTCTTATCAAGAGCCCGATCTAGTCGTTCATACGCCTGCGCCGCCTTACCCTGAATCAATTCATAGAGCGCAATGTAAAATGCGTCGTCCATGCTGCCAACGCCGGGGGTGGTGCCCCGTGCGACCCCTTGGCCGACACAGGAGATCGCCAACAGAGCTACCAGCAAACCACAGCGTCCAAGATGTAAGCAGTCCGTAAGCATGGCCTTGTCTCCTCAGTTCTTAAGTTCCGGGGACACATTACTTAATTGCTTTGGCAGTTGGCCTTCGGCTTCGGGCCGGGTTTCTGTTCCTGGAGCCGGGGGCCCACATCGTCCCGCCCCGATCGGGGCGTCGATGCTCTGCAGGATGGGATATCGGATGCTGTTTGGCTGCATGGTTGTAGTATATGGCCTCGTGGGGGGTGAGTTCAAAATAATTGCATTGGACGCCAAGGGGCCGGTTGGCGTGCGTGCGGGGTGGGCCAAGAGTTTTGGATTTCTGATTTTCGATTGCCGATCCCTCGACTTCGCTCGGGACAAGTTTTGGATCCTTCGGCTGCGCTCCGCGGAGGGTGCACCTAAGAGGCTCAGGACAGGTTTTCGATTGGGACGGCAACGGCGAACGCCGAACATCCAACGTTCAACGTTGACGGAAACGGCTTACGGTTTCCTCCTCGGCGTGCGTCGGCGCGCCGCCACGTGGAACGTCGCTACAGTTTTTTGCTGGGTTGTGTTGGTCGGTCCGGCTTCGGTGCCGCCTCGTCACCGGCCTTTTTCGGGGGAACCTCAAGCAAGGGGGTCGGGGCGAACTCGCTCGTCAGGTAGAGGGTCTTCCCGTCCGGGCCGTAGCAGATCGATTCGCCCTGGCGGCGTTTGGGCATGGCGATCTTACGAGGCTTGCGGCCGAAGGCGGCCGACCACTTCTCTTTCGGGCCGCGGACGTACTCGTAGGCGTCGCCGTAGGTCAGGACGACGGCCCGGCTCCCGTCCGGCGAGATGTCCATCGCCGTCGGCGCAGAGATGGTCAGCGCCGCGATCGCCTTGGCGACGAGGGGCTCTCGTGTCGGCCTCTTCGGCCACGGCAGCGCGTAAACCTTGGCCCGGTCGGCCTTGCTCGCAAGCAGGATGGTGCCGCTCGTCGGATCGATGGCGACCGACTCGCAGTCGCGCGGGCCGTCGTCGTAGGTGAAGAGGATCGTCTGGGCGACCCTGACGGTCGCGTCGGCGGGTCGGCTCTTGGTGCCGACCGGCGGCTCGGGGACGATGTAGAGGGCGCAGGTCTTGCGGCGGCGGTTGTTGTCGCCGACATCGCCAAGGAGAAGGAAACCCAGGCCGCGCGACTGGAAGGAGGCCATGTCTTCCCAGTCGTGTGCCTTGGCGCCCGAGACGGTGACGGTGCCGAGATGCTCGCCCTGGGGGCCGAAGGCGAAGAGGCGCGGCCCGTCGCCCGAGTCGTTGTGGGTCCAGAAGACGTTCGCCGTGCGGCGTCCGCAGGCGAGGCCGCTGCTCTCGGTGATCTGACGGTTGGCGAGGGTGGCGATCTGGCGGCCTTCGGCGTATTCGACGGGCGCGGGGTCGGCGGTCTCGTCCGCTCCGGGCGCCGCGAAAGCAAGCGCCGCCACGAGAGGCGCAAAGACGATCCACGTCATGATCCGGTAAGGTGACATTCTGAGCCCTGAGCGTTTTCGCTATTGTAAACACTTTCGCCGGATGGAGGGCGCGGAAATTCGGGCGAGACGGGAGGCCCGCGAGGCGGTGGGCGCCGGCTTTTTCGCTTGATGGAGGGCGCGGCCCGGCGTATCTTCGCCGTGCACTGGCGGGTCCCTGCGCAGCAGGGACCAGTGGCACCCTTCTTGAGAGAATCTTACCCTTGGCGCCGGAGGGCGTTATGGAAACCGTGGGTGTAGCGGTCATCGGTTTCGGCACTGTCGGAACGGGAGTCGTGCGGCTCCTGCTGGAGGACGGGGAGCGCCTCGAGCAGGCGGCGGGGGTGCGTCTGGCCCTTCGACACGTGTGCGACGTTGACCTCGACCGCCCGCGCGACGTCAAGGCGCCGAAGAATCTGTTGACGGACGACCTTGAGCGCATCCTCTCGGACGGCGGGACGCAGATTGCCGTCGAGACCGTCGGGGGAACCACCACGGCGGTGGACATCATGAAGCGGCTGCTGGCGGCGGGAAAGGACGTGGTGACGGCGAACAAGGCGGCGCTGGCGGAGCGCGGCCGTGAACTGTTCGAGGCGGCCCGCCAGGCGGGGCGGTCGATCAGTTTCGAGGCGTCCTGTGCTGCGGGCATCCCCGTCATCCGGGCGATTCGCGACGGCCTCATCGCCAACCGAATCACCAGCCTGATGGGTATCCTGAACGGGACCTCGAACTTCGTCCTGACCGAGATGTCCGCGACGGGCGAAGGGTACGCCGAGGCCCTAGCCCAGGCCCAAGCAAAAGGGTATGCCGAGCCGGACCCGACGCTGGATGTCTCGGGGGAGGACGCGCGGCACAAACTGGCGATTCTGGCCGGTCTGGCCTTCGGGGCCGAGGTGCGCATCGAGGACGTTTACGTCGAAGGCATCGAAGGGATTGACTCATCGGATATTCTCTACGGGAAGCAACTGGGCTACGTCCTGAAACTGCTTGCCATCGGGCGATGCGCGGACGGGGCGCTCAGCCTGCGGGTGCATCCGACGTTCGTGCCGGCGGGAAGCGCGCTGGCGACCGTCGGGGGCGCCAACAACGCGGTCCTGGTGACCGGCGACGCGGTTGGCGATACGCTCTACGTAGGTCCCGGTGCGGGCCGGATGCCGACGGCGAGCAGTATCGTGGCCGACATCGTGGATGCCGCGCTGGGCCGCGCGCGGACCACCTTTGAGCACGTGGCCTGGCTGGCGGGTCGGTGCGAGGCGGCGACGATGCGCCCGATTCAGGACGTTCAGACGCGCTACTATCTGCGCTTCGACGTGGTGGACCGGCCGGGGGTGCTGGCAGACATCGCGGGCGTCCTCGGGGAACACGCGATTAGCATCGCGTCGGTGCTTCAGCACGAGTCGCCGAACCCCGAATCGGTGCCGCTTGTGATTGCGACGCATCTGGCGCGCGAGGGGAACGTGGCGGCGGCCATGGAAGAGATTCAGCACCTGCCGACCGTCACGGGTCGGAGCGTGCGGATCCGGATGCTGGAAGGGCCGGAGGCGGGCGAAGGGGAGGCGGTCGCGTGAAATACGCCATCGTGATCCCGGACGGAGCGGCAGATCGGCCGGTCGAGGCGCTCGGCGGCCGCACGCCGCTCGAGGTGGCCCGCCTGCCGCATATGGACCGGATTGCGGCCGAAGGACGCCTGGGGACCGTGCGGACCGTCCCGCCCGGGATGTCGCCGGGAAGCGACGTGGCAATCCTCAGTCTCCTGGGCTACGACCCGAGGAAATCCTATACCGGACGGGCGCCGCTCGAGGCGGTGGCGCGCGACATTCCGATCGGCGAAAACGATTGGGTCTTTCGATGCAACTTCGTGACGGTGGTGGACGAGGAGATGGTGGATTATTCGGCCGGCCACATTACGACGAAGGAAGCCGGGGTCCTCATCGGCGCGCTTCAGGAGGCGCTGGGCTCGGACGAAGTGCAGTTTCACGCAGGCGTCGGATACCGGCACCTGGTGGTCGTGCACGGGGCGACGTTCAAGGTGCGTTCGGTCGCGCCGCACGACATCATGGGCCGGCCGATTAAGAAGTTCCTGCCGCGAGGAAAGAACGCCAAGCGGCTGAAGGAACTGATGGAAGCGTCACGCGCGGTGCTGGCCGAGCATCCGGTGAACCGGGTGCGGCGGGACCTGGGGGAACGGTGCGCGACACAGGTGTGGCTCTGGGGCGAGGGACAGCGGCCCGCCCTGCCCTCGTTCAAGGAGCGCTGGGGACTGGCGGGCGCGGCCATCACGGCGGTGGACCTGGTGCGGGGCATCGCGATGCTCATCGGATGGGACGTGATTGAGGTCGAGGGGGCGACGGGCTATTACGACACGAACTACGCCGGAAAGGGGCGGGCGGCGGTCGAAGCGCTGGCGGACCACGACCTGGTCCTGGTGCACGTCGAAGCGCCGGACGAGGCCAGCCACAACGGGGAGCCGCACGAAAAGGTCCGGGCGCTGGAGGCGATCGACGCGGAAATCGTCGGGCCGCTCGTCGAGGCGTTGGCGGAGGGCGGCGAGGATTGGCGAATCCTCGTATCGCCGGACCACGAGACGCCGATTGACCTCAGGACACACGACGTCGGGCCGGTTCCGTTCGCGATGATGGGCAAGGGGCTTGAGCCCCTTCGAGGCGGCGCGATGACCGAAGCGCAGGGTCGCGCGGCCGGGTTCCACGTGGACGTCGGGCACGAGTTGATGGAATACTTCTTGACGCGGTAGGCTCCCCTATGGGCATCATCGTTCAGAAATTCGGCGGGACGAGCGTGGCGACCGCCGACCTCATCCGGCGTGCGGCGGGGCGCGCCGTCCGCGCCAAGGAAGCGGGCAATCACGTGGTCGTCGTGGTCTCGGCGCAGGGCAAGACGACGGACGAACTCATTGCGCTGGCGCACGAGATTAGCGAGCGTCCGGACCCGCGGGAACTCGACCAGTTGGTTTCCACGGGCGAACAGATTTCGATTGCGCTGATGGCGATGGCGATTCACGCCGCAGGGCACGGGGCGATCAGTTTCACAGCCGGGCAGGTGGGCCTCATTACCGATTCGGTTCACACGAAGGCGCGGATTCAGGGCGTCGATGCGCAGCGAATCCAGGAGGAGTTCGCCCGGGGGAACATCGTCATCGTCGCCGGGTTCCAGGGTGTGGATGCCCAACAGAACGTCACGACGCTTGGCCGGGGCGGCAGCGACACGACGGCGGTGGCGTTGGCGGCCGTGCTCCGGGCCGACGTCTGCGAGATTTACACCGACGTGGACGGTGTGTTCACGGCCGACCCGCGCCTCGTACCGGCCGCCCGGAAGATGGACGAAATTGCGTGCGACGAGATGCTGGAACTGGCGAGCCTCGGCGCGGACGTCATGCACAGCCGCGCCGTCGAATTCGGAAAGAAATACGACATTCCGATCCACGTGCGCTCGAGCCTGACCGACGCGCCGGGGACAATGATTCTCGAGGAGGTCAGCGCCATGGAAGCCATCACGGTTCGCGGAGCCGCCCTGACGAAGGACCTGGCGAAGGTGACGATTCGAAGCGTGCCGGACCAGCCGGGTGTGGCGGCGAGGATATTTCACGAGATTGCGGCCGCCGGTGTGGCCGTGGATGACATCATCCAGAACGTCAGCCGCGAAGGAGCCACCGACGTGAGTTTCACGGTTGCGGCAGACGACCTTCCCGCGCTGGTCGAAACCGCCGAGGGGCTGCTCGCAAAACTCGGCGCCCAGGACGTGGTCACCGACGACGGGGTGTCCAAGGTAAGTGTGGTGGGAGTCGGGATGCGGACGCACACGGGCGTCGCGGAGAAGATGTTCAAGGCCCTGGCCGACGCCGGAGTTAACATTCAGATGATTTCGACGAGCGAGATCAAGATTTCCTGTATCATCGACCGCGCCTCGGCCGAGAAGGCCCTGCGCGTGGTGCACGAGGCGTTCGACCTGGGCGGCGAAGCCTCGGCGTGAGCCGAACGAGGCCCGTCCACCCACCCAACCGGCTTCGATGCTTTTTGCTTTGACCGCCCGCAAGCCCCGAACCTATAATCTACGCGACGCACAGTCCCGGAAAGGTCGGCGGCGAGATGGCGGACGAGGCAAGTGAAAACGAGGCGTTTCGCAAAGAGATTGCCGAACGCATTCGGAAGCACGTCGCCGAAACCGAGTGCCGCCTGAATCCAAACGAGAAGATCGCTAACGCGCTGATTGACGCCCTCGTCAAGCGAAAGGTCAAGTTCGGCGACTATTACTGCCCGTGCCGCGTCGTGACGGGTGACCCGGATCGCGACCTGCCGAACGTATGTCCATGTGAGGCACACGAAGGGGAGATCGCCAGGACGGGCAAGTGTCAATGCGGCTTGTTTGTCGGCAAGACGGTAGGTGGCAACCACTAGGGCAACCGTATTCCGAGCGAAGAGCCAGAACGGAGACAATCATGGCTGAAAACATCGTGGAACTCACGGATGCAAACTTTGCGACGGAGGTCGAGCAGGCGAAGGGCGTGTGCCTGGTGGATTTCTGGGCCGAGTGGTGTCCTCCCTGCCGGATGGTGGCGCCCATCGTCGAAGAAATCGCGGGCGAATACGCCGGCAAGGCAAAGGTCGGCAAAGTGGACACCGACGCGAACCGCGACACGGCAGCCAAGTTCGGCATCACGGCCATCCCGACGCTTGTCGTCTTCAAGGACGGCGAGGTCGCCAAGCGCTTCACGGGCGTGACGAGCAGGGACGACCTCAAGGCCGCCTTGGACGCGGCGCTGGGATAAGCGGCGTCGGGCCGGCCGTTCGAACCGCTGCCGTTAGCACTACTGCGCTACTTCATGTGAACCGCCGACCCAGAACAGGCGGGTAAATGACAACCATTCATCTGATTTTCCACTCCCACATTGACCCCGTCTGGTTGTGGCCGTGGCAGTCCGGGCTGGACATGATCCTGGGCACCTTCCGAAGCGCCTGCGAACGGCTCGACCGCCATCCGGACATTGTGTTCACGTTCGGCGGCGCATGGGCCCTGCACAGGGTCGAGCAGACAGATCCGCGACTGTTTGAGCGGATTCGGCGCCACGTGCTGGCGGGTCGCTGGGAAATTACCGGGGGCTGGTGGGTGGAGCCGGACTGCAATCTTCCCAGCCAATGGGCGATGCAGAAGCAGATCGAACTCGGCAGGCGATTCCTGGAGGATCGTTTCGGCCAATTCCCGCGAGTGGGGTATAACATTGACTCCTTCGGGCACGCGGCGTCGCTGCCGGCAATCCTGCGATCAGGCGGGCAGGATCAGTATGTGATGATGCGGCCCGGGCCGCGGGAGATGAGCCTCCCTGCGAGGCTGTTCCGCTGGCGCGGGGAACCGGACGGCCCGGAGGTCGTGACGTTCCGCATTGCGAACGAGTACAACGCCCGCCCGCCGATGGACCAACGCCTGGAGCACATCCGTGCCTCGCTGACCGACCTGCCCGACGGCATCCGGGACACGATGTGCTTCATCGGCGTGGGCGACCATGGCGGCGGGGTCACCGACCGGATGATCGCTTGGTGCCGAGAGCACCAGGACGCCTTCGACGGCGCCCGCCTGGCGTTCAGTTCCCCCGGCAGGTTCTTTGACGCCGTCGCCGGGCAGATCGCGCATCTGCCGCTGGTTGTGGGCGAACTCCAGTCGCACGCGGTCGGCTGCTACAGTGTGTATCGGCCGGTCAAGACGGCGATGCGTCGAGCGGAGCATCTGCTGCGCCAAGCCGAAATCGCTCATCGCCGGGACCCGGCGCCGGAACCGGACTGGCCGGTTCGCAGGCAAAGGGCCTGGGAGCGAGTCTGTTTCGGCGCCTTCCATGACACGCTGTGCGGGACATGCATTCCATCGGCCTATGCCCAGATCGAGGCACAACTGGGCGAGGCAATCGCGTTCGCCGACGAGAGCCTTCACCTGTCGCTACGCCGGCAGATGGCCGCTCTGCCGGACGATCCCATGCATCGGATCGTTGCGTTCAACGCGTCGGATCAGCCCTTCGACGGGTATATCGAGTTCGAGCCGTGGCGGGAATATTCCATCTCCGTGCCGGCTTTGGAACTGCTGGATGAGTCCGGCCGGGCTATTCCGTATCAACGCCTGACGCCGGAGGCCGTGGATGGCTGTGGCATGCGCCTGCTTTTTCGGTGTCGGATGGAGCCGCAAGAACTTCGCGTGCTGCGCGTGAGGACGGATTGCCCCTCTCCCGCCCCTCCGACCTTGAGGACCGCCCTCACCGCCCAGAACGGGCGCCTTGCCGGGGATTGCGGACTTGCCGTGAGCCTTGCGCCCGGAGGGGAGAGGATTTTGCTTTTGTCGCCGACGATGCCGCTGGACCTCCCGCGACTCTCGCTGGTGGAGGACGCATCCGACACGTGGTCGCACGGTATTACGCACTACGCGGACTCGCCGTCTCAGGAACCCCTTTGGGAGGCGCCGGAGGTGATCGAGAACGGCCCGCTCCGCGCAGCGATGCAGCAACGAGGAAGGATCGGCAACAGCCTGCTGCGCGCCGAGTGGCGCCTGTATGCGGGAGAGGGATTCGTCGAACTGGTGCTGGACGTGGACTGGCGGGAGCGGCACAAAGTGCTCAAGTGGGTCCTGACGCCGCCCCGGCCGGTGACGCGCCGCACCGATGGAGTGCTCGGCGGCCAACTGGTCCGCCCCTGTGACCTGGCGGAGCGGCCGGTGCGCGACTGGTCGCTGCTGGAATTGGAGGGCGGCGGCCGGGTAGGCGTCGTTTGTCCCGATGTGTATGGTCTGGATTGCACGCCGTCCCGATTGCGGCTGACGCTGCTACGGAGCGCCATCATGGCTCATCACGTTCCGCATTCCGGCGTTCACCCTCGCCCGGTGATCTCCGATCGGGGCGTCCATACATTTCGGTTCCGCCTGTTCGGAGGCAATCTGGCCGAAGCGCAAACCCTGGACTGGCACGCGCTCATGATGCAGCGACCTTTAGTCCTGGCGGATTTGACTCGCGGGATGCCCTCCCAGGTGGACGACGGGGTTTACAATAAAGCGCAAAGATAAACGCCTTTTTCGGGGCCTGGCCGGCCAAGCCGGGCCTTTGGCGAGGGATCGCACCGGCGTTGCCGCGTGAATGCCGCCGGATACTCCGGTAAGGCAAAGGTCGGCAAAGTGGACACCGACGCGAATCGCGACACGGCGGCCAAGTTCGGCATCACGGCCATCCCGACGCTTGTCGTCTTCAAGGACGGCGAAGTCGCCAAGCGCTTCACGGGCGTGACGAGCAGGGACGACCTCAAGGCCGCCTTGGACGAAGCGCTGGGGTAACGCGCGGCGGCATCGCAAAGGCGCCCGGACCGTGACTTGGCTCTATCCGGAACACTTCACGGGACCGGAAACGGGCTGACGGCGGCCAGGGGGGGGGCGGTGGGGGGGGCGGCCAGATCGGTCGGAGGGGAGGCGGAGCGCGTGGCGGCTGGACCTCCGATCACCCTCCGGTCCAGCCGCCCTCAGCGGGGCGATGAATCCACCTAAAACTGCCCGGATTTTGGTCTAGACAATGGGGAGGGGTTCATGTATCGCGAGTTCTGCCGGCGCACGCAGAAAGACCGAATCGGAGGGACAAGGTCATCATGAGAACGCCGCAGGTTGTCATCATCACGGGTGGCGGACGGGGGATCGGCCTGGGCATCGCCCGCTGCTTTGCTGCGAAGAAGGCGAAGCTGGTCATCGCCGATAAGGACGGCAAGCTGGCGGAAGAAGCCGCCGAAGCGCTTCGCGGACAAGGGGCAAGCGCTGCCATCGCCGTCCGGTGTGACGTCTCCGCGAGGGAATCCGTCGAGCGCATGGTCGTCCGTGCGGTCCAGGAACTCGGGCGGATCGATGTGCTGGTCAACAATGCCGGCATCTGCCCGTTTGTCGACGTAATGGAGCTGACACCGGAGGTCTGGCAGAAGACGCTCGACGTAAATCTCACCGGAGCATTCCACTGTACGCAGGTCGTCGCCCGGCAGATGATCGCCCAGGGCGACGGCGGGCGCATCATCTTCATCACGTCGCTGGCGGAACAGGTGACGGGTCCCGCCCAGGTGGACTACGCCGCATCCAAGGCCGGCATGCGCATGACTATGCGCGGATTCGCCACGGCGCTCGGCAAGCACCGCATCACCTGCAACGCCGTCGCGCCCGGGATGATCCTGACCGACATGACCCGGCATCACTGGGAGAAGCCGGGCCCGGCGAAATCCATCAAGCAGCGCGTGCCCATGGGCCGGATCGGCATGCCGGAGGACATCGGGCACGCCGTCGTCTTCCTTGCGTCGTCCGAGGCCGAGTATATCTCGGGCACCACGTTGACCGTAGACGGCGGACACCAGGCGGTGTGTGCCTGACGGGCAGGATTCCCTAGACGTGGTTCCGGTTTGCAGGGTCGCCTTTAGGCGAGATCGCCGTCGCCCGGCGTTGAACAAGTCTCGATTTCCCACGGGCGCGGCTCGGGGGATCGGAGATAGGCGTCGATGTCGCGAGCGGCGGCCTGGGCGGCGCCCATCGCGCTGATGACGGTCGCGGCGCCGGTAACGATGTCGCCGCCGGCCCAGACTCCTTCCTTCGTGGTCCGCCCCGTTTTCTCATCGGCCACGATGGTGCCCCGGCGGCTGGTCTCCATGCCGGGCGTGGTCGAAGGCACAATCGGGTTCGGCCGATTGCCGATAGCGACGACGACGCTGTCAACCTCGAGCGTGAACTCGCTGTCGGGAATCGGCAGGGGCCTCCGCCGGCCCGACTCGTCGGGTTCGCCGAGTTCCATTCGGATACATTCGATGCCGATCACCCAGCCGCGCTCGTCGCCGAGGATGCGCACCGGGGCGGCGAGCAGGTGAAAGCGGATGCCCTCTTGTTCAGCGTGGTGGACTTCGGCGGCGCGGGCGGGCATTTCGGCCCGGCTGCGTCGGTAAACGACGGTCACTTCTTCGGCACCGAGGCGAAGGCCCGTCCGCGCCGAATCCATGGCGACGTTTCCGCCGCCGATGACCGCCACGCGCTTTGACCGCAGGATGGGCGTGTCGGCCCGCTCGCGGTCGTAGGCGCGCATCAGGTTCACGCGCGTCAGGTATTCGTTCGCGCTATACACGCCGAGCAGTTCCTCGCCTGGGATGTCGAGGAACATCGGCGCGCCCGCGCCGACGCCGACAAAGACCGCATCATATTCCTCCAGGAGTTCGTCCACGGTGTCGAGTTTGCCCACCACGGTGTTCGTCCGGATCTGGACGCCGCGCGCTTCCAGACGCTTGACCTCGTCGGCCACGATGGACTTGGGCAGACGGAACTCCGGGATGCCATACACCAGCACGCCGGCGGGCTTGTGGAACGCCTCGAAGATGGTGACGGCGTGGCCGCGCCCGACCAGTTCTCCCGCGCACGTCAGGCCAGCGGGCCCTGAGCCGACGACGGCGACCTTAAAGCCGGAGGGGTCCGGCGGCGTGGGGACCGGACAGGTCCCCTGCTCCCGTTTCCAGTCGGCGGCGAAGCGCTCCAGGTTGCCGATGGCCAGCGGCTCCCCCTTTTTGCCCAGGACGCAGAGGATTTCACATTGGGTTTCCTGTGGGCAGACGCGCCCGCAAACGGCCGGCAGAGCGTTCACGAGCAGGATGCGGTCGGCGGCCTCCTCGAACTTGCCGTCGGCAATCAGTTTTACAAAGCCGGGGATGTCGATGCCGACGGGGCAGCCTTCAATGCACGGCGACTTCTTACAGAGGAGACACCGGCTCGCCTCCTGGCGGGCCTGGTCCGGCGTGTAGCCGCGCGGCACTTCGTCCCAGTCGTTGCGTCGCTCTTCGGGCGGACGTTCGGGCATGGGCACGCGCTTGGGCCGGTCCGCTCGGTTGCCGCTCTTATCCGCCATTCGCTCAGGCGTCCTTCCGGCTGGGCTGGTCGAGGCCGATGCGGCAGGCGTCGTAGTCGCGCTTTTCCTGATGCACGTAGGTGCCGAGCCGCTTGGCCAACGTGTCGAAATCCACGAGGTGCCCGTCGAACTCGGGGCCGTCCACGCAGGCGAATTTCACTTTGCCGCCGACGATGACGCGACATCCGCCGCACATGCCCGTCCCATCGACCATAATCGGGTTCAGGCTGACGACGGTCGGGATGGCGGCCTGGCGTGTGACCTCGCACGTCGCGCGCATCATCGGAACGGGGCCGATGGCCCAGGCTTTATCGAACGTCTCGCCGCCCGCAAGAACATCCGTCAGAACATCGGTGACGAAACCTTTCCGCCCATAGGAGCCGTCGTCGGTCGCCACGCAGACGGTGTCGCTCAGCGCCCGAAACTCTTGCTCCAGGATCACCAAGTCCTTCGAGCGGGCGCCGAGGATGCTGGTCAGGTGATTGCCGGCCCGTTTGAGGGCCTTGGCAATAGGGTAAAGGGGCGCGACGCCGATGCCGCCGCCGACGCAGAGGACTCGCCCGAATCGCTCAATCTCGGTCGGCACGCCGAGCGGTCCCGTGACGCCCAGGATCGCCTGGCCCGTCTTCATCGCCGCCAGCAGGGCCGTCGATTTGCCGGCCACCTGAAAAATCAATGTGATGGTTCCCCGCTCGGGATCGCAATCGGCAATGGTGAGCGGGAAGCGTTCGCCGTCCTCGGAGACGCGAAGAATGACGAACTGGCCCGGCCGGGCCTTGCGGGCCAGTTTCGGGTAGGCCACCTCCAGGCGAAAGATGCCCGGGCCCAGGCTGTGTTTGGCGATAATCTCGTTCATGGCCCCCTCAAGGTAAAAGGTCCCAGAGTGTAAAAAAACGCGGCCGTCCGGTCAACCTTTGTCCCGGCGCGCCGGGATGAAGGACGAGCCGGGATGCGGCCGTGGGCAGCGAGCGACTATGCGGCAACTGTGTGCCACTGATGGGGAACAATCAGGTGGAAAGATGCGGAAACTTCGCTTGCCTCCTTGCCTCGAACCCCTATGATGGGACGATGGCCCGGCGAGGGGCCGCTAGGCGTTTTTCGGCACCGCAAGCAACCGAGGCACACGGCCGAAGGCCGCCGACTAAAAGGAGAGAGGAGATGAGCGAGCAGTTCGTTGAAAGCGTCATGGAGACCGTCACGGCCCGCAACCCGGGTGAGGAAGAGTTTCACCAGGCGGTTCGGGAGGTGGCCGAGTCCGTCGCTGTCGTCATCGACAAGCATCCGGAACTTGCCCGGATGAAGATCTTCGAGCGGATCGTGGAGCCGGAGCGGCAGATCATCTTCCGCGTCCCCTGGATGGACGACAAGGGCGAGGTCCACGTCAACCGCGGCTTCCGCGTCGAGTTCTCGAGCGCCATCGGCCCCTACAAGGGCGGCCTGCGGTTCCACCCGTCGGTCTATCTGGGCATCATCAAGTTTCTGGGGTTCGAACAGGTCTTCAAGAACGCCCTTACGACGACGCCGATCGGCGGCGCGAAAGGCGGCAGCGACTTCGACCCCAAGGGCAAGAGCGACAACGAGGTCATGCGCTTCTGCCAGAGTTTTATGAACGAACTCTTTCGCCACGTCGGCCCGGACACGGACATCCCGGCCGGCGACATCGGCGTAGGGGCGCGCGAGATCGGATTCCTCTTCGGGCAATACAAGAAACTGACGAACACCTTCACCGGCGTCCTTACGGGAAAGGGCCTGGAGTGGGGCGGCTCGCTCGTGCGGACCGAAGCCACGGGTTACGGCCTCGTGTACTTCGTTTCGCGCTTGCTCGAAGCGAAAGGCAAGGATTGGAAAGGCCTGAAGGTTGTCATCTCCGGGTCGGGGAACGTTGCCCTCTACGCCTGCGAAAAGGCCCGGGAAATGGGGGCCAAAGTCATCGCGATGTCCGACTCGAACGGCTACATCGTGGACGAGAAGGGCATCAAACCCGATACCGTCAAGCGCATCAAGGAAGTCGAGCGAGGACGAATCAAGGAATACGCCCAGGAACACGCCTCCGCGACGTATGCCGAAGGTTGGCGGGACATCTGGTCCGTGCCGTGCGACGTCGCCCTGCCCTCGGCCACGCAGAACGAAATCGACGCCGACACCGCCCGGCAACTGGTCAAGAACGGCTGCATCGCGGTCGGCGAAGGCGCCAACATGCCCTCGACGCCCGAGGCCATCCAGACGTTTCTGGACGCCGACGTGGCGTTCGGCCCGGCGAAGGCCGCAAACGCCGGCGGCGTGGCAACCAGCGCCCTCGAGATGAGCCAGAACTCCATGCGCCTCGCCTGGCCGTTCGAGGAAGTGGACCGGCGGCTGCACCGAATCATGGACGATATCTACGACCAGTGTGTCCAGGTAGCCGCGGCCTACGGCCGGAAAGGGAACCTCATGGCGGGGGCCAATATCGCCGGGTTCCTGAAGGTCACCAACGCGATGCAGGCCCAGGGCCTGGTCTAGGGGCGCTCCGCGCGCAAAACAAGAAGCCGCCCGCTTCTCGACGTTCCGGTGGCTCAAAGTCGTGACAGGCGGCTTGAATCCGCTCGCGGCCGTTCACGAGTCGAGCATCCCGACCCGCAACCGCGCCATGGCGCGCCTATGCGACTTCGCCGCCCTGGTCCCGCTTGTCGACGCTTCCGGCGGCGAGGCGTAGCGCGGGTGCGCTACCCGCCCTTCAACTCGGCGATCTTGCCCTGAACATCTCCGCTCCGAAGCAGGGCTTCGCCGACGAGGATGGCGTCCACACCGGCGGCGACGAGGCGGCGAACGTCGGCGGCGGTCTGGATGCCGCTTTCCGAAACGAGGACGCGGCGCTCGGAGGCGTCCTTGCCACAAGGACCCGCTTCGCGCACGCGTGGCGCCAGGCGCTCGGTGGTCTCCAAACGGACCTGGAACGTCGCCAGGTCTCGATTGTTGACGCCGACGAGACGAGCGCCGCAGCCAAGCGCCTTTTCGAGTGCCGCCTCGCTGTGGGCTTCGGCCAGGACGTCCATACCCAACTCCGCCGCGAGGGCCGCAAGGTCGGTCATGGCTGGCAGCTTGAGGACTTCGGCAATCAACAGGATCGCGTCGGCGCCGGCGGCTCGCGCCTCGTAAACCTGGACCGGCGCGATGAGGAAATCTTTCCTCAGGACCGGCAGACGGACCGCCCGCCGGATTTCGCGCAAATGTTCGATGGAACCGCCGAAAAACTCGGCGTCCGTCAGGCAGGAAATGGCGTCCGCCCCCGCCTCCTCATAGGCCCGCGCGATGGCGACCGGGTCGAACAGGTCGGCAATCACTCCCGCCGAGGGCGATTTGTGTTTGACCTCGGCGATGATGCGGACGGGCTCATCCGAGGCTCGCCGAAGGGCCTCGGCGAGGCTTCGTGGCGGTGGCGCGTCGCGGCAGGCGGCCCTAAAGTCGGCCAGGCGCGGCGCGAGACCGGCCACCTCGCGGCGTTTGACCTGAAGAATTTTTTCGAGGATATCGGGCATGGGGCGACCTTTGGTCGTTGCTGACCGCTCGCCTACGCTCGCGGCTGGTCACGCCGAATCTTGTCGCACCCCGGGCCGAGAGTCAACCTTTTTGCTTGAAGGATGGCGGCGCCCGCCTAGAATGCGCCGGAAGCGATGATGCAGGCGAGCGAGGTGCGGCATGCAAACGTTGACCGTGAAGACCGGGTCGCGCGTGGAGATGGTTGACATTACGTCCCATGTGGCCGACGCGATCGCGAAGGAAGGCGTCTCGGAGGGGACGGCGGTGGTGTTTGTGCCGCACACGACGGCCGGCGTCACAATTAACGAGAACGCCGACCCGAGCGTCACGCGCGACATCGTGGCCGAGACGAACAAGATTGTCCCGTTCGACGATGCGTACCACCACACCGAAGGGAACTCGGCGGCCCACATCAAGTCGTGTCTGTTCGGCCCTTCGCTCGTGCTGCTGGTGTCGGGGGGGCGGCCGGTTCTTGGGACGTGGCAGGCGGTGTATTTTTGCGAGTTCGACGGTCCGCGGCGGCGGAAGGTCCACGTGAAGGCGCAGTAGACTGGTGGCGGCCGTGGAGCCGCCCTGCCCTGTCTCCGCACACGCATCAAGGGGCCCGATGGACACGACGGACGTGGTGACGTGGCGCGATCCGGTTCCGCACCTGTGGCTGTGGATCGCGTGTCTCGTCTGCCTGCCGGCCGCGCTGATAGCGCTTCGGCGAGTCTGGCGCTGGTGGGTCTTGGGACGGTCGCTTCCGCTGCCGCTGGACAGGGCGATGCCGGCGGTCCGCTGGTCCGTTCAGTTCGGCTTCCTCCTATTCCTCGGAACGTTCCTTCTGGCGATGTTTCTGGGTGACGTTTACGTTCGGATGGCGGCAAAGGGTCTGTTGCCGTGGGAACCATTGGACGTGCCGTATTCATTGAGCCCCGGCGTATTTTTGGCCCAAATCGTGCCGCCTCTGGTCGGCCTGGCCGTGGTGCTCCGGTTCGGCCGCGGGGCGGCTGCGACGGTGGGGGTGCGCGCCGGCCGCGTTTGGCCCGAGATCGTCCGGGGCCTGGGTATAGTCGTTATCGTGTTGCCGCTCTGCGT
>Ga0307379_10000522_pt1 | contig 63995 bp, 46 predicted proteins | sample UN2MG_FD_202237 | JGI IMG/M metagenome (GOLD analysis project Ga0307379, IMG submission 202237) | Soil microbial communities from Risofladan, Vaasa, Finland - UN-2 | ecosystem: Environmental > Terrestrial > Soil > Coastal area > Acid sulfate soil | place: Finland: Risofladan, Vaasa | collected... | reverse complement strand
AGCCGGGGATTGCGACGATCATCAGGATTCTCCATGCAACCGATGCTACTTTGGCGATGATCGAGAGGAAGCTCGATAACCAGCCAGACTGGAGCTGGTACACGAGTTTCGAGAATTCGGTGTCCAACAACTTTGATGGTGTGCTCGGGCATGTTGCGAGGCTCGAGACGAAGCTCGACCAGGGCGTGCAGCCGGGGATTGCGACGATCATCAGGATTCTCCATGCAACCGATGCTACTTTGGCGATGATCGAGGCAAAGCTGGACGACATGAGTCCGCTAATCGACGAGATTTGGAGCTACCAGCCGGACATTGCGGGCACGGTAACTGGAAACAATCAGCTCCTCCTCGCGATCGAAGCGAAGCTGGACCAGGATGGTATCGCGGGCGCGATTGATCACCTGGAGTCGAAGGTGGACGTGATTGGGCCAGAGATTGGTGACATCCTGGCATACGCGACCTACATTCCGGACATCTCCGGGGCGGTTGCGGGTAATGCTCAGCTGCTCGATGCGATCGAGGCGAAGCTCGATGCCCAGGACGGCCTGCCCAACGCGATTGGCTACCTGGAATCAAAAATGGACACGATTTCGCCAGAGATTGCTGACATCCTGGCATACGCGACCTACATTCCGGACATCGCCGGGACTGTTGCGGGCAACAGCCAGGCCCTCGGCGCGATCGAGACCAAGATCGATGGCGAGGTTTCGGGTGGTATTGATGACATTAAGTCGTCGGTCTCGACGCTCGACTTCAAGATCGATCAGGTAGAGATGAAGATACTACACGGTCTGCTCGTCGCTGGGGATTATGGTTGCTTGCCCCCAATCATCTTCACGCCCGTCTGTGTCAATCCATACGGCAAGCTTGAGGAGGTTATGTCGTTTGTGAAGATGACATTGGATGACCTGATGGCTATGGGCTATATCCAATATGACAGCAGGTCTTGGGCGGCGTGGTATGCTGGTGAGGCGGCTTATCAAGAGGGGCAATGGTTAACCGCTGGTCAGTGCTTCTACACGTCATATCACTATGCTATGATCGACTGCGGGGCTTGCCAGCAGCAGTAAAGGTAGCTGTTTAAGCTGTTAGTTGAGAATGCCCGGCGCGCATAGTCGCGCCGGGCATTCGCTAGTTCACGTAGATAGGAGAGAGATTCTCTGGACATGATCAGGCGTTGGGCGGTTGTTTTGGGTATAGGGGCTTTTGCGTGCCTCGTCGTAGCGTTTGCGGTGCTTTCGTTACAGCCCAAGAGAGATTCTTCAGGTTTAGATGTGCCCATCAAATATGTAACGCCAGAGAAGCACAGGAAGGCCTTGCCTCATCTTGGGGCGAAGTCTGGTCCTCAGAGCTTGGCTCTGGAATCGCTGTCGGTGGAGGAGCTGATCGAGCTGCTCGGCTCGAAGGACAACGAGGTCACAAAGAGAGCTGCAAGGAAGCTGGAGGGCATGGGCTCTTCGGCGGTCCCAGCGCTCATCAAACGGCTGTCGGAGACTCTCAGCGTGGGCAATGGTTTCAACAAGTTGCGCTGGTGGTGTGTCAATGCGCTGGGCAGCATCAAGGACAAGCGCGCGACTGACGTTCTGGTGAAGTGTGCGGTCATGGACGGGGACCCTCACGCGAGGTGGCGTTCGATCTGGGCGCTCAACGTTATCGGTGAGGAGCGTCGGGCTGTACTTCTAAAGGCGTATCTTAAGAGCAGTAATAAGCTAGAACGTTTCAACGCGGCGACCGCGCTGAGCTCGATGGATATCGACGACGGGGTCAAGGAGATCGAGGAGGCGACCAAGAGCAGCGACATGTGGCTGCGTTGGCAGGCGGTATCAGCGCTTGGTCGGATCAAGAGCCCGGAGACGCTCGCGGTGCTCAAGGATTGTCTGAAGGACCCAGATGGCAGCATTAGGCAGGAAGCGGCGATGTCGCTTGGTCGGCTGAAGAACATCAAGGCGGCACCGGCGCTTGTCGAGGCGCTTGTCGATACAAAGGCCGGAGTGAGGTGGCGTGCGGCGCGGTCGCTGGGCCAGCTCGGGGCCAAGGAAGCCATAGCAGCTCTGGTCAAGCTCTTGGACGACCCAGATGGTTCAGTTCGGGGACAGACGGCGATCGCGCTTGGCGAGCTTGGGTGCAAGGACAGGAGCGTAGCCAGGAAGGTGATCAATATGTTGTCTGACGCTGACAAGGACGTGCGCAGCAAGGCAGCCGTCGCAATAGGCACAATATGCAGTTCCGACGATGTCGAGCCCGTGAACAAGGCCCTTCAGAGCGAGCAGGACGAGCGAGTTAAGCGTAAGCTCGAACGTTCGCTGCGAGCATTGAGGTCCTCCGCCAGAAGATCGTCGCTCATGTCAACGATCGATGATAGGCCTTGCTCGGTGATTTCGAGGGCTGCATAAATGCTGTTCAGAGATTGTGTTAGGAAGGCCTTCATTATCGCAGTTTCAATGTTGTTGTGCCTCGCCGCAGCGAATCTGTTCGCCGAAGAGGTGGGCAACAAAAACGGCCCCACGGCTGAGAGTTCGGATAGCGAGAGAGGCGAGAAGGTGCTGGCCGAGGCTGGTGGCGAGGTCCTTTCTCTTAGCGAGTTCAACAAAAGCCTCGAGCTGCTGGAGTTGCAGGCAAAAGAGGAGCTGACGCTTGAGAAAAAGAAGGCCCTCGTTGAGAACTGGATACTTACTCGGGTCCTCGCCGCGGAAGCGTTGAAGCGTGGCTTCGCGGAGCGAGATGATGTGAAATCGCGCCTCGCGAAGAGCCGTGCGAAGATACTTGCCGAGGAGCTTCTCAGGGAAGAACTGACGAAGATAACGACGACCGAGCAGGACATCAGTGATTACTATGAGTCGCATCGGGATGTGTTCACGATCCCCCAGACTGTCCACCTCGGTGTCATCACGTTGAGAACGCAGGCGGCGGCGGCGGCAGTGCTCAAACGGCTTACAGGGGGCGAGGACTTCGCGAAAGTCGCCAAGTCCGTTTCCATCGACAAGTATAAGGAGGCGGGCGGCGACGCCGGCATTATCGGGAAGTCAGAGAAGCTTCCAGAGTATGTAGGGGCTGCGTTTTACCTTCAAGAGGGCAGTTTGAGCGACGTTATCCCGTGCGAGGAGGGCTACTGCATCCTGAAGGCGATGAGCAAATCCGCGCCGAAGACTCTGACCTTCTCGGAGCTGAGCCCGAAGCTGAAGGCCATGATTGAGAAGCACGCCTTGAAAGAGAAGCGGGCCAGGGCGATTTCGCAGCTTCAGACGGAGCTGGAGAAAAAAGTAGGCGTGAGTCGCAACCTGGCTCTGCTGGGGCAGTAGCAAGAAGGCCGGGGCCTGGGCTGGCCCGTCCCGTGCAGCGATGTCGGAGTCGCCGGTGGGATGGCTCCTTTCACGAGCGAATGTGCCCGACCAAAAATGCCTCCGCTGGTTCTGGCGACTCGTCCACAAGTCTCTCAAAAGCCTCAAGCGCCTCCTCAGTCGCTAGTAGCCTCACCGAGCCACGGCGCTGGTCGGGCCTGGGGGCCAAGCTTCACGCTCTGTGGCGCTTCGCCTTAGATGCTGCTTGTATTCTGACATCCAATGATCGGTCGCGTGTCCAAGGCAAACCTGGGCATCTGTGGTTAAACTCGCCGCGGCAGTGCTCCGATAGTAGTGACAAGCGTTCACGGCGGCCGCTTCAGATTCAGAATCAGTGTGAGTGATCGGGAGTCCAGAACGTTGGAGGCGCCGGGGGCTATAGGGGTGATTTGTAGTAGCCGTTGTGAACCCAATAGGATGCGCCTGTTGAGATGCATTTTTTGCAGACGGGTTGCATCCTCGAAGCGTTGATCTCCTCCAGGGTCAAGTCGAAGATGCTGCCCAAAACGAACTTCTCGACGTATTTCTCTACAAAACAGCAGGTCAGGACGTTGCAGTGCTCATCAAGCGTCAATATGTCATATTGCGGGCATCGATAGGCCTCGGGCATCTTCGCGATGAGGTCCTGCACGTAGAACAACACCAGCTCTTCCGACACTTTTTTCAGCTGTTTGTAGGGCATTGAGCCACACAGGTAGTCCATTGTCATGTCGAAGCCGTTGAAGAGCGCGTAGTAGGGATATAGCCCAATCTCGTGCTTGAGGCCGAATTCGTGGGCGGGCCTCATCTCGTCGAGGTTGAATTGGTAGAGGTGAAATGGAATACTGGCTTCCTGATGAAACCCACACTGCCGGAAATTGTCCACCATCGTTACGATGTTGCGCTTGACCGTCTCGAAATTGAATCCGTGGATTCTGTCATAGGAAGCCTGACTGAAGCCGCACATCGAGAATAGAACCCGTTTCAGATTGACCAAGAGGTCCGGCCGGTCAAATGTTATGAGGATCGAGCAGTTGGTGCTGAGGCCGAATTGTACGTTTGTCGTACTCATAAAATGGATTATTTCTTTGAATTGCGGATTTAGGAACGGTTCGCCCCAGTTATAGAGATCGACCAGAGTGCTTTGGCCGATTATCCCCATTTTGAGCATGTATTCTATGGCTCTTGCGAAGGTCTTAACGTCTATGTGCCCACCCTTTAGCGGCTTCTTGTTCAGGTTTAGGACGCCTGTCTGACACCACGGGCACCTTGCATTGCATTTGCCTGATATGTCGAAGTAAACAAGATCAAACATCTCAGGACCTCGTGAAACGGGGAATCGATAGCTGCTGGGTTCTCATGCTCAAGCGCTCCTCATCCATTCGGACAATACATTGGCGAATACCGTTACACACAACGCGACCAAATCACGTGCTACTACAATTCAGCCCAACAAGCCTAGAATAATATCGGAAATCGCGCCCAAAACATATATGGTTTCCAGCCGGATGGCTTTTGAGGTTAAGCTTGCGGTGATAACATTCCGATCCTCAGATCGAGTTTCTTGGTAGGCTCTCACACTACATAAGGAGGGCGAGACGTTGGGGAATGGACATGCCGCGTGTGAACAATAGGACAGTCGCAAGCGGAGTGATCGATACATTGAATACACTCTCTGGCAAGTCCATTGTTGCGTCGATTCTGAGTGAATGCTGGGACGATCTGGCCAACGATCTGTTCCCGAAGGACAGGAGGATGAGCGTGCTTGCCGAGCGGGACGTTGACGGGATGAGCACGCAAGCGATTGAAGTGCATGCTTTGGCGCAAGAAGTCAGATTCACAGATGACGACATGGTCGTGTCCCTTGTTGATGGGCGATCGGTTTGGGTTCCACTGGAGTGGTTTCCGCGTCTGGCCAAAGCGACTAGAGAGCAATTGGAGAATTACGAGATTCTCGGTGACGGAGAGGGGATACACTGGCCAGACATTGATGAGGATTTAAGCGTCGAAGGGCTGCTGCGCGGCAGTCACTGAGTTCACGGCATTAGGCAGAAACAGCGTGGGTCCGAGATATGAGATCATCTTCTTCTGGAGCGAGGGGGACGACGCGTTTGTGGCTGAGGTTCCGGAGCTTGCAGGCTGCATGGCCGACGGCAAAACGCGACAGGAAGCCCTCCTGAATGCCGAGCAGGCCATAAGGGAGTGGATTGAGACCGCGAAAGAACTCGGCAGACCGATTCCCCAGCCGAAGGGGCGCCTCGCCTACGCATGAGCGGAACGGCGATAGGGCACAATAGCTAAGGCGAGCAATTGAGGCGCATGCTTTAGCGCCCGATGGTAGCGGGACAACACACCCGCTCTACTGGGATTACTGCGTCTTGATCGTCACGAAATGCGACAGGGCCCGGACCGCGCGGTCGATCTTGCGGAAGCAGGGCAGGCCCGCCCTCTCCATCATCGCCACAAACGGGTCGTAGAGCGAACCAGAATCGACCGCAAACACGACCGGCTTGTCTGTGTCCCGGAAGACGCGGACCATCCGGTTAGGGAGGCTCGTCGCGCGGGATATATCCTCTTTGTGCGCATCGCTCTTCTCGAGGTTCTCCAGAAACGGCGTGGGACATACGATCGAGATCACGGCGCATTGGACGTTCTCGTCGTCGATGAGCGCCCGAGAGATGTGCTCAAACGCCTCCGTATTAGCGATTGGCGTCGTGTCTATTGGGTTTTTTGCGACGACAATGCCGGGCGGCAGGAGCCCTTTCAAATCTGCTATCGTTCGAGGCGCGAGCTTGGCAAGCGTCAGGTCTGTGAGGTTGTCGGCCGCCGCAGTCGCCTCGAACCCGGCATTTGAGATTATGCCAACGCCCGGGCCCTGCACTTTCTTGTCCGCAAGCAGCGTGAAGACCTTGAAGTAGTCGAAGAAATCATCGAGCGTCTCGACCACGATGGCGCCAGCCTGGCGCAAGACGTCGCTGTTGAGGGCATAATCGCCCACCATCGCGGCCGTGTGCGAGGCGGCGGCCATTGCTCCCTCCGCCCTCCTGCCAGCCTTATAGACCAGAACCTCCCGCCCGCTTTTCTTGATGTCCTGACACGCCTCGAAGAAGCCGATGCCATCCAGCGGCTTGAAGCCCTCCAGATAGACCGAATAGAGGCTGATCTTCTCGTCCTGCATCAGGTACTCGAGGTAATCGCCTGCTGTCAGGTCAATCTGGTTGCCAAACGAGATCGAATACATCGGATTTATTATGCCATCAAGATTGCTCGCCTGTGTCACGAGATAGGCGCCGCTCTGACTGATTGAGGCGGTGTTCTGGGCGCCCGCAGGCGTAAAGGGCAGCTTATACTTGGGCAGAAAGAAGGTGTTATACTTGCCCGGCAGGGACACGATGCCCAGGCAGTTGCCTCCGTTGACGATGGCGCCTCCGTCCTCATGTTCGTGTCCCTTCTGGACGGCCTCAACCAGCCTCGCCTCAAGCCCCTTGCCCTCGTTGGTCTCCGCGAAGCCGCTGGAGATAAGCGTGATCGAGTGCGTTTTTTCTCGCTCTATCAGTTCGATCATCATGTTCACGCAAGTATCGCCCGCCGGAATCGTCATGACGGTCATGTCGATCTGCTCGGGGAGCTCAGCGATATTCGGGAAGCACTTGCAGCCGTCAATCTCGCTCTCTCTCGGATGGACGATGTATATCTTGTCCTTGGGGACGCCGCCTCCCTCGATAAGGTTTCGCAGTATTATCCGCCCAACGTTCATCGAGCTTGCCGACACGCCTATCACCAGAGCGCTTTTCGGCTCCAGAATCTTCTTGATCTTGTGGACCGGGCGTCGTGTCCTCTTGACCTTCCTGGTGCTGAACCTCAGAAGCGCGTCAACGGCCACGAGCTCGTCCTTACCTGCAACGATGACGGGGTTGAGCTCGCACTCCTCGATCGTGAAGCGATGCTCATCTGAAAGCGCCGAGTACTCGCACGCCAGCTCAGAGAGCGACCTTATCGCAGATGTCAGCCTGTCTTTTGACAGCAGCGGCTCCGTCATGCCCCTGCCACGCTTGAGGAGCTTCTCGCCGGCCACAGTCCCCTCGACCATCCGCACGGTCTCGTCCGGGTCGAGAAACAAGGCTGCGCGGCTGGTGACGCTCCTGCCAGTCTGCATCCATTTCGCGAAGTGCTCGGTGTCGATGCCGCCCAGGCCGAACGAGACGACAGGGCCAAAGGCGTCGTCCTGCCTGAAGCTGAGGATGAGTTCGCGGCCGAGCTGTTGGGGATAGTCGATCAGCTCGGTTATCATCACACCCTTGATATTCGCGGATGGCATCGCCTCCCTGACGTTCTGCACGATCCTCTGAACTGCTGCCCTCAACTTGTCTGCATCGTTGGTGACAAATGCCAGGCCGCCCACATCGGTCTTGTGCAGGACGTCCGGGGACATGACCTTCGCGACGATTGTCTTCGTTTCGAGCCGGGAGACGTCCAGACCGAGCGCGCCCGTCTTGACCCTGTCAATCGGGACAAAAATGGATTGTGGCCGGGCAAAACCAATAGCATCAAGAAGCTCGTAAACCTCATATTCAGTAAGCGTATCCCTGCCATCCGCGTGGACCGCACCCAAAACCTCGTCGATCTTCGTAAAGTCATAATCAGCCATGAATCTGTGCTCCGTGCTGTTCTGGAAAGCCCTCAGTAATCGATTAAGAGCGGAAAGCCCAATGCTGATCGTAGGTTACTGGGCTCGCCAAGTCAATCGGAGGTCGGTGGTTGGCAATCGCAAGACCGGTAGGCTCAGCGCGGGCTGTTTGTCAGAATGAGGTTGCCGAGGCGATCGACCTTGCAGGAGAAGTCGGAAGGCAGGTAGGTCGTCGCCGAATACTCGACTATCACGGCCGGGCCCGGGAGCACGGCGCCCACTTCGAGGCGGTCGCGCTGGTAGAGCGTAGCGTCCATACGCTCGCCGCCCTCGATGATGCGCTGCGTTCCCAGGACGGCATTCCCGCTTGCTCTGGTTTCGTTGTGGATGGGCGTGACGTCGGTCTTGGTGGGCACGACCGCAATGACACGGATGTTGACGGTCTCCCTGGCGTTTTGCTTCTGCACATAGCCATATTCCTGCATGTAGGCCTTGTCGAAAGCCTCCAGATAGCTTGCAGAGAACGGGATGTCGATCTCGTAAGACTGGCCGACATAGCGCATCTCTACACGGCGCTGGATGCGAATGAGTTTCGGGTCAATTCCGTCGGCCGCGAGGTCCTCCTGGGCCTTTAGTTCAAGCTCATGCAGCTCGCGCCTGAGTATCGGGAGATTCTCGTCAGTGGCGGGCATTAGGACAGTTTTCTTGTAGTCGCGAACCACGTCCGCCTCGAGCATCCCCACGGCAGAGAGGATGCCGGGGTCTCGAGGCACGATGACGCACTTTGCCGAGACTGCCCGGCAGAGGTCGCACGCGTGAGCTGGCCCTGCGCCCCCGAAGGCGACGACTGCAAACTCGCGCGGGTCGAAGCCACGTTGGACCGAGACGACCGAGAGCGCTCTCTGCATTGTGGCGTTTGCGACGCGGACGATGCCTTCGGCGGCGGCCTCGACCGAGATGTTCATCCTCTCGGCAAGTTCAGCTATCGCCCTGCGTGCCCGGGCGGGCTGTATCTCAAACTCTCCGCCCAAGAACCAGTGGGGAGAGAGCCGCCCAAGCACGATATTGGCATCTGTTACGGTGGGCAGAACGCCCTTCCCGTAACATGCGGGCCCCGGGTCTGCGCCAGCGCTCTTTGGGCCGACTCTGAGCGCGCCTCCCAGGTCGAGATATGCGATAGAGCCGCCGCCCGCACCTACGGTATGGATGTCTATGACGGGAATAGCTATTGGGCAGCCGGAGACGCTGGTCTTGGTGCTCCAGGTAAGGCCGCCAGCGGCGAGCGAGACGTCGGTTGATGTCCCACCCATGTCCAGCGAGATGATGTTGGGTTCCCCGATCCTCGAGGCGGTCTTCTGGGCCGCGATCGCGCCCCCGGCAGGGCCTGAGAGTATCGTGGCAACAGGCCGCTTGCACGCCGCCGAGAGCGAGATGGACCCACCGTTGGACTGCATCATCTTTATGTGCCAGCCAGGAAGTGCGCAGCTGAGGCGCTCGAGGTACTCGGTTATGGCGGGCGCGACATAGGCATTGACAGCGGTCGTGCTGAAGCGCTCGTATTCGCGGTAGGCAGGCAGCACGTCCGAGGAGGTCGAGACGTGCAGGCCAAGCTGGGCAAGCGCCTGCCGGACACTCCGCTCGTGGTTCGGATTGACATAGGAGAATAGGAGGCACACTGCGACCGACTCTACGGCTGCGCTACGCAGCTTCTCAACGAGCTGCGCAAGAGCGGTATCGGCCAGGGGTTTCAGAACCTCCCCCGTGTAGAGGACTCGTTCGTCGAGCCCGAATATAAGCTCCCTGGGGACAAGAGGAGGGGGTTTCTTGACCGCGAGATCGTATAGAACGGGCCTGGTCTGACGGCCTATCTCGAGGACGTCCTCGAAGCCCGACGTCGTCACCAGAGCAGTCCTCGGGCCCGTCCTTGAAAGTAGGGCGTTGGTCGCAATGGTCGTTCCGTGCACGATGTCGCCACGTTCGCCACGGAGGGCGATGCTCCTCAGACCTTCAACGCTGGCAAGCTCCGGCGACTTTGGCTGCGAGGGGACTTTTTTGATCGAGACCTCTCCTTGCCGGCAGATGATGATGTCCGTGAACGTCCCGCCGGTATCGACGCCTACCCTTACTGTCTCGGCCATTTTACCGTCAACTCCGCCTGCTCAATGGCGCCCTCTCCTCCCAGCTACTCGTAGCGGAGCGCTTCGACCGGATTCAGCCTCGCAGCGCGTATGGCAGGGATGACGCCAGCCGCCAGGCCGATGCCGACCGAGTAGGCAACAGCCATCACAATCGCTTTCATCGACACGACGCTTATGAACTGCATGTCGGCCGTTTTGGAGATGATAGCCGCGATTCCGTGTCCAAGCGCAAAGCCCAGCCCGATGCCGACGGCGCATCCGATAATGCAGAGGATTATCGCCTCAATAAGGAATTGCGAGAATATGAGGAGATTCCGGGCGCCGACCGCCTTTCGGAGGCCGATCTCGCGGGTGCGCTCTGCGACCGAGACGAGCATGATGTTCATGATCCCAACGCCGCCAACGATGAGCGATATGGCGGCTATCCCACCTGTTACGAGCTTGGCTATGAACAGCGCCTCCTCTGCCTTCTGGATCTCCGACTGCGCGGTCCTGACGCGGTATTCGTCTCCGTGGGCCTTGGTGCGCTTAAGAATTGATTTGATGCTGCGCTCTGCCTTTGAGACGTTCAGGCTGTTGTCAACGTTTACGAGCATGTAGTCGATTCTCTCGGAGCCTTTCATTCTATGCTGCGCGGTTGCCGAGGGGATAAGCACGTTGTAGCCCCAGTCGTTGCCGAACACGCTCTTGGTCTTCATTACACCGATGACGACACAGCGAACGTCCGCGACCTTTATGTCCTTGCCGATCGGGTCTGTTCCACTGGGGAACAGGTCATCATAAACCTTGTCGCCGATCACGCAGACCTTTCGCCAAGCTGCCTCGTCCCTCCAGGAGAAGAACCGACCTCGCTCGGTCTCCCAGTCCATCGCCTCGGCATAGGCCGGCAGCGTCCCAAGTATCGAGCAACTGGAGGTGTTCATCTCCCGTGTCGCGTTGCCGCTGACGCCAACGATCGGCAGAACGCTCACAATATGCTCGCTGCAATTCGAGATTCTCTTGACGTCGTTGTTTTCCAGGTAGGCGTCATAAGCTCGCCGCTGCCATTTGCCGTCTCGCCTGACCCAGTGGTGGGGCGGTGAGACCCATATCAGGTTGCTGCCGCCCAGCTTGTCCATCTCGCTGAGGAGCATCTTCCTCGCACCGTCCGAGATCGAGACGATGCCGACAACAGAGCCCACGCCAATTAGTATCCCCAGCATCGTCAGGAACGATCGCAGCTTGTTGGCCGAAAGCTGCGTAAGCCCGACCAATATCGGTTCCGTGAGTATCAATTGTGCCCCCGCCAAGAGCGCCGTACCCGTTGCCACCTAACAAGCCAGGCCCGCATCGGAAGGCTACTCAATCCTCGTATGAACTATCGATTCTCCATCGCTGTGCTGCCGATACCTTACTTCAAAAGCGACCGAGCGATGATCGTGCGCATGATCTCCGAAGTCCCCTCGTAGATCTCGGTGATCTTAGCCTCACGGTAGTACCTTTCGACCGCGTATTCCTTCATGTAGCCGTAGCCGCCATGAACCTGAACCGCGAGGCGCGTGGCGTTGACGCACGTTTCCGACGCGAAGAGTTTTGCCATCGCCGCCTCCTTGCTGAAGCGTTTGCCCTGTCCTTTGACATGGGCGGCGCGGAGTGTAAGAAGCCTCGCCGCGTCTGTCTGAGTCGCCATATCCGCGATCATGCACTGGACGGCCTGGAAGCTCGAGATCGGCCTGCCGAACTGCTCTCTGACCTTGGCGTATTCGATGCTCTCTTCAAGGGCAGCCCTTGCTATCCCGACCGACTGAGCCGCGATCCCGATTCTGCCGCCGTCGAAGCCGATAAGGCCGATCTTGAAGCCCTGGCCCTCTTGGCCGAGCAGGAGGTCCTTGCTCACTCGACAATCTGTAAGCACTAGCTCGGATGTGCAAGATGCATTCAATCCCATCTTGCGCTCGATGGTGCCCACCTCAAGCCCAGGCGTGCCCCTGGGAATGATAAAAACCGACATCCCCTTGTGGCCCTTAGCGCGGTCTGTCGAGGCAAACAGGATAATCAGGTCAGCGTAGGCGCCGCCCGTCGTGAATATCTTGTTCCCGTTCAGGACATACTCGTCCCCATCGCGCACGGCAGTGGTGCAAACAGCGCCAGCGTCCGAACCTGCCCCCGACTCTGTAAGTGAGAAACAGCCAATGGTCTCACCCCTTGCCAGCGACGGGAGAAAGCGACTCTTCTGCTCCTCGGTGCCGAACATCAAGATCAGCTCGCAGACGAGCGAAACGTGGATCGACATGATCACCCCGCAGGACGCATCGCCGCGCGATATCTCCTCAACGGCGAGAGCATAGCTGACGGGGTCCATCGCTGCGCCCTCGTACTCCTCCGGAAGCGTCATCCCCAAGAACCCGAGCTCACCCATCTTCTTGAGAATGTCCGCCGGCCAGAGCGACTCCTCGTCGAGCTTCTGCGCAACAGGTTTAAGCTCCTTCTCCGCAAAATCGCGCGCCATGTCCCGCATCATCTGCTGGTCTTCCGAGAGCTCAAAATCAATCACTGCTCATGTCTCCTTATCAACAAGTTTAGGATCTGCCTATTATCAATAATCGTAGAAGCCCTTGCCGCTCTTGCGGCCCAAATAGCCCGCATCTACCATCTTCCTCAAAAGCGGACATGGACGATACTTCGGGTCCCCGAACCCCTCGTAGAGCACGTTCAGTATCGAAAGGCAAATGTCCAGCCCGATCAGATCAGCAAGCGCAAGGGGTCCCATCGGGTGGTTCATCCCGAGCTTCATGACGGTGTCGATCGCATCCGCCGTGCCCACACCCTCATAAAGCGCAAAGACCGCCTCATTGATCATCGGCATCAGGACGCGGTTCGAGACGAACCCAGGGGCATCGTTGACCTCAACCGGGGTCTTGCCGAGCTTCTCCGCGAGCTCCTTTGTTACGCGGAAAGTCTCGTCCGAGGTCGCAATGCCGCGGATTAGCTCAATCAGCTTCATCAGCGGCACAGGATTCATGAAGTGCATTCCGATGACCCTGTCCGGCCGATTGGTCTGCGCTCCAAGCTTCGTTATCGAGATCGACGATGTGTTTGACGCAAAGACCGTGCTTTGTGGGCACAGAGCGCCGAGCGTCTTGAATACCCCGATCTTGACGCCGAGGTCCTCGAAGACCGCCTCGATCACAAAATCAACGTCCCGAAGCGACTCGAGCTGCCCGGAAGGGCTGATGTTCGCCAACGCAGCGTCGTGCTGCTCCTTAGTGATCCTTTCCTTGGCCAGAAACTTGCCGAGGCTCTTTTCTATCGACTTGATGCCTCGGTCTATGAGCTCTTTCTTGGTGTCGTGTAGCAGGACCTTGTGTCCCGTAAATGCAAGCACCTGGGCAATGCCACTTCCCATTGTTCCTGCCCCGACAACACCTACCGTCCCTATATCCATGAAGCTGCTCCTTTTACTTCAGTGAAGATGTTTGCTGATGCGACGTTTTCTTCATCTCATAAGGCTATTAGCAGCCCACACGCTTAAACCAGCCAGATGACAGCCCAATGCTCTTACCTCTCAACCACCATCGCGACTGCGTTGCCACCGCCGAGACAAAGCGCCGCCAAGCCTCGCTTCAGGTTGTCAGCCTCCATTTGGTAGAGCAATGTCGTCAGTATCCTCGCACCACTCGCACCGATAGGGTGTCCGAGCGCAACCGCGCCGCCGTTGACGTTGACCTTGGCGTAGTCGAGCCCGAGCTCTTCGCAGCAGGCGATCGCCTGCACGCTGAACGCCTCATTCAGCTCAACCAGGTCGATGTCATCAAGTTTGAGATTCGCCTTCTGAAGGGCCATCCGAACCGCCGGGACAGGTGCCATCAGGACATCCTCGGGCGCCATGCCTGACGTGGCATAGCTCACGATCCTCGCCATCGGCGTCAGGCCTCGACTGGCGGCCTCATCGGCGCTCATCACGATCACTGCCGAGGCGCCGTCGTTGACGCTGGGGGCATTGCCAGCCGTTACCGTCCCGTCCTTCTTGAAGACTGGACGCAGCTTAGCAAGCTTCTCCAGCGAGGTGTCTGCCCGGGGCCCCTCGTCGGTGTCAACGACGATGGCTTCGCCCCTGCGCTGTGGGATTGTAACAGGGGCGATCTGGCTCTTGAACCTGCCGGCCTTGATCGCGGCGACCGCCTTTTGATGGCTCTTGACGGCGTATTGGTCCTGTCGCTCTCGCGATATGCCGTACTTCTCAGCGGTTATCTCGCCAACGTAGCCCATGTGATAATCGTTGAAGGCGCACCACAGGCCGTCGTGAATCATCAGATCGACCAGCTTGCCGTTGCCGAGTCTGTAACCGAATCTGGCCTTGAAAAGAGCGTAAGGGGTGTTGCTCATCGACTCGAGCCCGCCAGCAATGACGACCCCAGAATCACCCAGCTTGACTGCCTGTGCGGCCAGCACGACCGCTTTAAGTCCACCGCCGCAGACCTTGTTGATCGTCAGCGCCGCGACCTCATTCTTCAGGCCGCCAAAAAGCGCCGCCTGACGCGCGGGCGCCTGTCCCAGGCCCGCGCTGACGACGTTCGACATTATTATCTCGTCGAAATCCTCCGGAGGAATGCCCGAGCGTTTCAAGAGCGACTCGACAACGATCGCCCCGAGTTTAGGTGCAGTTACTTTAGTAAGTGTGCCACCAAGTGACCCGACCGGCGTTCGGACTGCGTGTGTGATTACAGCTTCTACGCTCATCTTTGCCTCCTCTAGTGAAAACGTGACTTAACTAGCAGCGCCGGCCTGGCCGGCGGGTTGTTGCATATTGAGGAACGCAGGGTCGATATATATGTCCGCCTTGTCCTTTAGACCCTCGAGCCAGGCCGCAAGGGCCTTGTCCTCTTTGTTCGACCGCATCTCTTGCACCAGTTGAGGCTTCTTTCCGGCGAACTCATCTGGATTGAACTGGGAGTGCTCAACCACACTGAAAACCACGTAGCGGCTGCGGAGATTGATCGGGCCGCCCACGCCGCCAACCTTCGCCTCAAATGCCTTCTTGACGAACTCATCGCTCTGGCCGATGCCTCGCACATAGCCGTCCTTAGTGAACGGGTTGGTCTCCTTGACCGTAAGGCCCCACGCTTTTGCCGTCTTGTCGAACGACGCCTGGTCCTTCACCTTCTGCGCAAACTCGGTCGCCTTCTTCTGGGCAATATCGTCGCTCTCTCGTCTAGTCCAGTCTCGCTCGACCTTCTCCTTAGCCTGGTCAAACGGCAGGACCATCGAGGGCTTCTCGCCGAGCAGCTTCATCACAAAATACCGGTCCCTGCCCCCAACCACCGGACTGACCGCGTCCTTCGACAACCCCAACGCAGCGCTTGCAAACTGAAACGAGCGCCCAATCCCCTTGATCTCGCCCGAGCGATCGAAGAAGTCCGTCGTCACAACCTCAAGGCCATTTGCCTTTGCGAACCCCTCAAGATCATTCGATTCTCCTATCTGCTTATGCAGATTCTCCGCCGCTTCTTTGGCCAACTCGAGCGACTTTTCGCCCGTCAACTTCGCCCGGACATCCTCCTTCACCTCGTCGAAATTCTTGAGCTGGGCCTCTTTGCTGCCCTCGAGCTTGATGATGTGATAGCCGAACTTAGTCCTGACAACGTCGCTTATCTCGCCCACCTTCAGCGCGAAGGCAGCGTCCTCAAAGGGCTTGGCCATCTGACCCCGACCAAAGAAGCCCAGGTCGCCGCCCTTCGGGGCAGAAGGCCCCTCAGAGCTCTTCTCGGCCAGCTTGGCGAAATCCTCACCCGCACTCGCTCTGACCAACAATGCCTCGGCTTTCGTCTCGGCTGCATGCTCAACTTCCTTGCTCGCCCCCTCGGGAACCTTGATCAGGATATGCCGGGCGCGCACCTGCTCCTCTTGCGTGTATTCCTTTTCGTGATCGTCATAGTAATCGCGGAGATCGTCCTCCGTCAGCTGCACCTGCGACTTGTAGCCCTTGGGCTCGAAGAGCACATACTCAACATTCACCTCCCGCGGGCTCTTGTATTCTTCCTTCTGCGATTCGTAAAGCTCTTTGAGCGCAGCGTCGCTCGGTTTAAGACCCTTGCCAAGCTCCCTACCGTTGAACTCGACAAACTTGCAGCTGACCTTCTCGTTCTCCTTGATGTATTTGGCTTTGACCTCATCGTCGGTTATCCTGACCGTCGCGCGGATGAGGTCCTCAAGCTTCGTGAGCTTCTGACTCTGTCGAACACTGTTCTCATAAGCCTCTGGAGGCACCCGCTGCATCGAGAGAAGCCGCATGTAAAAATCAGGCCTGAACTTGCCATTCTCGTCCAAAAAAACGGGCGTCTTCTCAATGACTGACCTGACCTCGGCATCGCTCACCACAATCCCCAAACTGTCGGCCTGGTGGAGCAAGAGGTGCCGGCGAATCAGCCCCTGCATGACGCGATTGGGAAGGTTTAGGTTCTCCAGCATTTCAGGCGTCAACTGATCCTTGTAAATGCTGCGGTAGTAGTCCGCATAACGCCGCATTGCAGATTGATACTCGCCGGGGGTTATCTGCTCCCCGTTGACCGACGCCATCACAGAGCTCTCATCGTGGCTAATCCCACGATCACCGGCGCCCCAGACGAGGAATATCGTTCCGACGAAAGCCGCTATCACAATCCAAAGGAGCACAGAAAGTTTCTTCATATGCTTGCGCATCGCCAGCAGCACCATCTCTAGTTCCCTCCTGAGATAGATGTGAAACTGCGCAGGCATTCTGAGCCATAAACCGCACCCTCGGCAGAACCCGGCACATCCCTCAAAGCAAAGCGAGCATCCATTCTAGCCCCCAAACAACTCCATGTCGCCCGCCTTTCAACGGGAGACCCGCCGAACCCTAATTCACTGCAAACGCTTGATCCTGATCCCATCCTTTGTGTCCTCTATAATGATTCCCCTGTCTCTCAACTGCTCACGAAGTCTGTCTGCATAGGCCCAGTCCCGGGACCTCCGCGCCTCACGTCGCATCTTGATGAGTTCATCCTCCTCTTGCGAGAGCTCAACCTCCTCACCAAGCTCAATCACGCCGACCACAGAGTTAATACGCTCAAGAAGGCTCTCAATGGAGCTCCTGTCATTCTCGCTTATCTCCCCCCCATGCATCAGCTCGTTCACTGATCTGATAAATGTGAAAAAAACGCCCATAGCTTCTGAAATGTTGAGGTCGTCGTCCATCGCCGCCTCGAACTCGCGCTCGCATTCACTGATGGACTGCGCGACCGCGGGACCGTCGCTATTTGAACAGCTGGCCGAGCGCAGGCTTCTCACGAAGCCGTCTATCCTTGCAAGCGGACCCGCTGCCTGCTGTAGCGCATCAAGGCTGAAGTTCAGCTGCTTGCGGTAGTGCGCGGACAGTAGGAAGTAGCGAACTTGACGTGGTTCGTAACCCATCGCGGTGATCTCACGCAACGTGTAGATGTTGCCGGCCGATTTGGCCATCTTGCTCCTGTCCATCAAGAGGTGCTCTGAATGCAGCCAATAGCGGGCAAGCGGTTTCCCTGTCGCCGCCCTGGACTGTGCGATCTCGTTCTCGTGATGGGGGAACATGTTATCGACTCCGCCGGTGTGGATGTCAAACGTCTCCCCCAGGTATCTCATGCTCATTGCAGAGCACTCGATATGCCAACCCGGCCTACCAGTGCCAAGCTCTGTGTCCCAAGACGGCTCACCCGGTTTCGCCGCCTTCCAAAGCGCAAAATCCCTAATGTCCTGCTTCTCATACTCGTCCCGGTCAACCCTAGAACGAACCTGACAAAGAGTCGGTTTCACCCCCGTAAGAGCACCGTAAGGCTTAAACTTGCTCACGTCAAAGTAGATCGACCCATCGCTCTCATAAGCATACCCATTGCGCAGTATCCGCCCTATCAGCGACACCATATCCCCAATGTGCTCCGTCGCCCGTGGATAATGCTCAGCCAGCTCGATCCCTACCGCCGAGATGTCCTCGAAAAAAGCCCTCGTGAAACGCGACGTGAACTCGCCAAGCGAAATCCCCTCCTCGTTGGCGCCCTTTATAGTCTTGTCGTCAATGTCAGTCACGTTCATCACTTGTGTTACCTTGAAACCTTTGAACTTGAGATACCGCCTCAGCAGGTCCTCAAACAAGAAAGTGCGTAGGTTCCCAATGTGAATGTAGCTATACACCGTCGGGCCGCAGGTGTAGAGCCCAACGTTGGGCGGATTCAGAGGAACGAACTCCTCATCCCTGCGACTAATGGTGTTGAACAAATGTAACATCCCGAAACTCTCGCTTACTAATTGGCCGCTGGGCCCAGAGCAGAATAAGTCGCCACCTCTGGGCAGCGACTTTAGGCGGACCTCCTCCGACCCCGCACTCTCTACATTCAAAATAGCACAACCTCGCTCATCCTTGCAAGCCACAGGAGCTTCCCCGACAATCAGATTGGAGCGCGGAACGTTGCGGCTGCCTCGCGGATGGAGGGCAGAAGCTCTTGCCCGAAGGGCAGACCATGGGTAGCCGCAGGCGTAGCCTGACGGTGCGAATACCGCCACAATCCCCCTCCCCGTTGCGTTGCACGCACGGCTACCCACGGTATCCCCTGTCGGGGATTACAGCCTGCACCCCTCGTTCGCACCCATTAGGTGAAAGAAGCAACAACTCGGCTTTCGATATGAACTCCCGTGCCTATGTGGCGGCCAGCTTCAGAGCTCAACTTCAGAAACGATCAATCTGATTATTGGGAGCTTGGCTCAGCAGTTCCGCAGGAGTGGGTTGTTTAGTGGTTTCGTGCTTCAACCGGTGGTGGTTTTTCTGAGAGTGACAGGATGTTGGGGTATAGCAGAGTCGCGATGGCGACTTCTGGTGGTTTGGGCAGGCCCTGAGGCGTGATTTGCGGGCTGAGCGCACCGGTTGCATAACCGTCTTGCGTAGGGTTCCGAGGGCAGCTGACGTCGTAGTAATCGTAGCCATCCACCGCAACTGCCCGGTCTGGCGCGGTGGGGCCCGCGAGCATGCGCAGAAGGCACAGAACAATTCCCAGCCTTCAAGCCAGGAGAGCCGACGAGCCTCTACTCTGGCGGTGAGAAGTTCGGAAAGAAGGAACCGCAGGGCGAGGATGTAGATGAAGAGAAGGACACTTGAGCAGTATGAGGATGGAAACGTTGATGTCCATGATACGACAATCCGGCCTCCCGCGAGATCTGTTTGAGTAAACGAAGATCACCGGCCCCCTGCGTCCGCGGATTGCTCCGGTGGGTCCGATCGTTGGGATTCGGCCCTTTCGAGTTTGAGCTTCTTCGCACGGCCGAGATTGAGGCAGAGGCTTCGAAGGTCGGAGACTATCCTGAGCCTCCGGGAAATCGCATCTTTCGACATATCCCGGCTAATCCCGCGACTCGTGGTCAGAGCCGTATTTACCCCGTTCTGGACAGCCTCGTTCAGTCGCCAGGCGGCCTGCTAAACAGAAGCGCGCCTGAGAGGATTCGAACCTCCAACCCCTGGCTCCGGAAGCCAGTGCTCTATCCATTGGGCTACAGGCGCAGAGAGTTTGAAATAACTCAACAGTTCAAATGCTAGACCCGCCCGTGCATGATGTCAAGTTGGCCGAAATTCTTGCATTGGTCTTAATCGGCCCGATCCGCCGGGGAACTGTGCAGACCTGGCTCGACGCATGAGTGAGGCGCTCAGCGATTGAGCAGTCTTCCCACAATTGCGGATTCCGTCACAGAGAGAATCCTTGCGGGGAGAATCTGCCCCGTCGAGGCATCGTCCGCATCGACTGACACGTTGAGGTAGTTGTCCGAGAGCGCCACGCGCTTGCCAGACCTGTCGTCGGTTTTTTTGAGCACAAGCACGTTCAGTGTGTTTCCAACCAACGTTTGGGCGAAGTTGAGCCTTTTTGTGCGACTTAGACGCCGAAGCAACCTGCTGCGCCTCTTGACCTCTTCCGAGAGGATCAGCTGGCTTTGGGAGTAGCGTTTGGCGGCAGGTGTGCCCGGCCGAACCGAGTAGGAGAAGACGTGCAAATACGATAGGTCGATGTCTTGTATGAACTGCATTGTCTCACGGAAGCTGGCCTCGTCCTCGGCCGGGAAGCCGACAACTAAGTCCGCACCGATACACATTTGGGGGCACCTGGTCTTGAACCAGTTGACCAGTTCTCTGTAATCGGCCGTCAAATAGCGCCGGTTCATGGCTCTTAGAACGACGTCCGAGCCGCTCTGAAGCGGAATGTGGAGATGCCGACAGATTCTGTTGGACGAGACTATCGCCTCCTTCAGCTGCTCATCGAACTCCATCGGCTCGATCGAGCTCAGGCGGATGCGGCGGACGTTTGTGCTCTCAAGTATGCGGCTGAGCAAGGTTACCAGGGTAGGCCCAGCCACAAGATCGACGCCATAAGTGCCCAGGTGCGTTCCACAGAGAACGACTTCCTGATAACCTCTGTCCACCAATGTTTGTATCTGATCTATTACCCAGTCAGGCGACATGCTGCGGTTCGGGCCTCTCGCCGTTGGGATAATGCAGTACGCGCATTGCGAATCGCAGCCCTCCTGAATCTTCACAAAGGCGCGAGAATAATTGAAGAACCGCTCGATCATCGGGTATTGGTCAGTCGGTGCCGACTCGACCGGCTGCCAGACAGGCGCCTCCACAGCGCGGTCGCGTAGGAGGCGCCGAAGCAGGGAGACGATGCGCGTCTTCTCTTTGTTGCCTATCGCAACGTCAACCCCTGGAATCGAGGCGATCTCCTGGGGCGCCACTTGGCTGTAGCAGCCTGCGACCACAATCAGGGCGTCCGGGTTGAGTCGTTGGGCGCGCCTGATGGCTGCTCGGCTCCTGCGGTCGGTCTTGGCTGTAACCGTGCAAGTATTGATGATATAGACGTCCGATGGCCGGCTAAAATCGATTATCTCAAGGCCCGCCTTCTCCAGCTGCGCCGCCATTGCAGCGCTCTCAAATTGGTTCAACTTGCAGCCAAGTGTGAAGAACGCAACAGTTGTCATGATTTAAGTCCTGAGTGCGAAATCACGGCGCTCCAGCAGCGTATGGAGCAGTCCTACAGATACCTACCCATTCACGGTTTTTCCTATGCATAGATCAACACTAATACAGAAGTGCGAGTTTTTCGCTCGGTGTTCTTTTTGTTTTTTTGCGGTTGTGCTGATTGTTTCTTACACTGTTAGGAAACTGAAATCGAGCTCTATGAAAATAACGCTCGAAAGATTAGAGATATGGGCGTTCACCACTATAGCCGGGCCGTTATTGTTTATTTGAATGCTAAAAAAGTACTTGACTTTTTACGATAGAGACCAAAGGATTAAGATGAGTAGGTAGCTTGATCAATCGGATCGGGGATCGAGATGATGCAGAGCAGAGCGCTTCACTATTTTGCTCAGCTGCATGAGTTTGTTGATTCGGCAATCGATCAGCGCGTCTTTGGGGGGGTCGTTTTCTTCGTCAAACGCGAGGGTGATTGGATACTTCATAGCGCCAAAGGTTTTCTGGATACTGGTTCAGAAGACACTCCGATGGACGAGGACATCATCTTCGACGTTGCTTCTCTCACTAAGGTACTAGTTACCACACCTTCAATAATGCTCCTTCAAGAGGCTGGCGAGCTCTCGATCGATGACCCAGTGGCCGATTACATCGAAAGCTTCCGCGGCACAGAGAAGCTCTCCGTTACAATCAAAGACCTCCTTACGCATTCGTCCGGCCTGCCGGCGTGGGCGCCTCTTTATGTTTTTGCTGACGACAAGAAGACCGCGATCGAGTTCATCAGCCACCTTCCTCTCCAGTATAGCCCCGGGGAGGAGATCAAGTACAGCTGCCTCGGTTTTATACTTCTGGGCGGAATAGTTGAACTAGTCTCTAGCCAGAACCTCGCGGAGTTTGCACGCGAGCACATATTTGAGCCGCTTGGCCTGCGCCAGACTTTCTTTCATCCTCCGCGTGACTTTTTCAGCCGGATCGCTCCGACTGAGCACGGAAACGTGTTCGAACAGGCTAAGGCCGCTCGGTTTGTTGAGGAGTTCTCGACCGTGGCGTCTCAGGACAGCTGGCTGATGCCTCGGCTGAGTCAAGCCGAGAAGCGGCTCAACTCGATGAGGCGCGATGGACTCATAAGAGGTGAGGTGCACGATTCTAACGCGCACTTCCTCGGTGGCGTAAGCGGCAATGCTGGCCTTTTCAGCTGCGCCTCGGACATCGTGAAGATGGCCGAGCAGTTTCTCCCGGGTGTTAGCAGTCGCGAGAAAAAAGCGATTCTCTCGCCCGAGAGCATCAGGCTGACCATAACCCCGCAAAAAGAGGTGGGTGGTGAGCGCCGAGGGCTGGGCTGGCAGCTGATCAAGGGCAACGGTACAAGCGGCGGCCGCGTGATGTCCAAGAGCGCATTTGGCCACACCGCGTTTACCGGTTGCAGCCTTTGGATTGACCCTCTGCGCGAGCTTGCCGTGGTCCTACTGTCAAATGCCGTGTGCCCCAGATATCAGCCGGGGCCGATGACTGCTTTCAGGCCAGCTTTCCACGATCTCGTCGTGAAGTTCTCCGACTGCATCTTCACGCCAGCCCACGCCTAGATCTCGCATTTTACCTTGTTGTTTCTACTGCAACGAAGTATATTTTCAATCTTGGTGTTTTGCATCAGTAACTGCGTCCTGCTCATTGTGGGCGGGCGCTTGTAACATCAACTTCCCTGAAAGGAGGCAGAAAGATGAGAGCAGCGGTTGTCCTTCTAGGCTCTGCACTGGTTCTGGCGCTGTGGACGATAGCGCTGGCTGAGCCAACGGTAACTATCTACACCGACGCCGACACATATCAGTCCGGCGACACGATCGAGGTCACGTTAGGTGTAGAGAACCCAGACGGCTCTACGACGCTTGACTTATGCATCGGCTTGCTGATGCCTGACGGGAGCATATACACCATGGGGCCGTCCGGCTGGGTCCAGACAATAGTGCCCTGGAACGCGGAGGTAAGGATGCCTGGCCAGTTCGACATGACAGCACACTTCCGCTTCGAGGTTCCTTCAGTGCTGCCTGCGCCGCCGATTAGCCAAGGTGGGGAATACTACTTCGCCTCGCTCTGCTTAGACCCTGGGACTTGGGGCTGGGCCAGCAATTTTAGCCTTGCGCCTTTCAGCTACAGTTCAGGCGGCCCTTCGACGGACGTTACGATGGTGCCTATTGCCGCCGGGTCGTTTCTGATGGGCTCTCCGGACGACGAGTTGAGACGAGATCCGGACGAGGGGCCGCAGCGGACGGTGAATATCTCGGCGTTTCAGATGTCGGAGACGGAGGTAACGCAGAAGCAGTTTGAGGACGTGATGGGCTGGAACGACTCTTACTTCAGCGGCGATGACCATCCGGTTGAGCGAGTTACCTGGTTTGACTGCGTATCGTTCTGCAACGAGTTGTCCGAGGCTGACGGCTATACGAAGTGCTATACGATTTCAAACATAGGTTACGACGGGGATCACATCACTTCAGCTGAAGTGACGTGCAACTTCGGCGCAAACGGCTACCGGTTGCCGACGGAGGCCGAATGGGAGTACGCTTGCCGCGCTGGGACGACGACGCGGTTCTACACAGGGGATTCTGATCCCGATCTCCGCCGTGCAGGTTGGTATTTTAACAATTCGGGTCAAACGACACATCCTGTAGGCGAGAAGGAGCGGAACGCTTGGGGTCTGTATGACATGCACGGGAACGTATGGGAGTGGTGTTGGGACTGGTATTCATCACGTTATTATGGGACGCGGCCGGATCCGGATAGTGATCCGACGGGCGCCAGTAGTGGCGCCGTCCGGGTCCTACGCGGCGGCGGCTGGTACGGCCTCACCTGGAGCTGCCGTTCGGCTGGCCGCGACTGGCCCGAACCGGGGTACGGGTACTATGGCTACGGTTTCCGCGTGGCCAGGTCGTCTAATTGATCACTTGCCCACTTTGCTACTTGCGTCACCTGGCGAAGGGTCAAGAAGGGCGCAAGCCCAAGAAGACCCTTCGCCTGTCCTTATGAGGATTATGAGGAGGGGGAGTGATTCGCGCTCCCCCGAATCCCACAGCTGAACGGGATATAGGGGAGGTGTCGGCCACAATTCCCCCATCTGAAGATGGGGGCTAGGACAATGATAGCCTTCTATATCGCCTCGGCTGAAGCCGGGCGATAGTGCTGCCCGGCATGGTCCCGTGCGCCGGGCGGTGAGACTTTGCTGGATCGCCAAGCTCCTTCTTCGTGTGTTTTCGTGAACTTCGTGGATGCCCCCTCTTTTCGGCAGGCTGGAAAGCCCACCCTACACCCAGAGATCCCTCCTTCGTGGATTCCTCTACCGCTCCTTGAAAGCAATAGCCAGTGCCTGTTACGCTTGGAGGCATGGCTAGACAGAAAAAAACAATCGCAATTGGCTTTCCGATCGTTCACTCAGTGCAGGGCGGCGCAGAGGTATTGGTGTCGTCGCTTCAGTCGGCGCTTGCTGGGAAAGGACACAATGTTTCCAGGATCGAGATTCCATTCAATTTCTCGCCCGCCAAGCAGCTGATAAGGGACTGCCTGGCCTGGCGTCTGCTCGACCTCACCAAGAGCTACCTTTCGCCCTACGACATCTTCATCGCCACCAAGTTCCCGTCCTACGTCGCACGGCATCCCCAAAAGGTGGTTTATCTTATGCATCAGCACAGGGAGGTTTACGAGCTCTGGGGCTCTCGATATAGCCAGCTTAAAAGCAGCGAGGAAGACCTCGGGATAAGAGACGCCATTATCTCGATTGATAATCGGGCTCTGGCCGAGGCCAAGTCCATCTTCACCATCTCTAAGCGAGTGAGTGAGCGGCTGAGGCGATACAACGGCCTCGAGAGCAAGGTTCTATATCCGCCTCCGAGGCTGGGCAACGTATTCCGATGTGAGGCTTTTGAGCCGTTCATCTTTTGTCCGGGGAGGTTGGAGCTTAACAAGCGACTGGACCTCGTGCTGGCTGCGCTCGCCAAGTGCAAGGTCAAAACCAGGTGCGTGATCGTGGGCAGCGGGCCGCAGGAGCGCGCGCTTAAGAAGCAGGCTAAGAAGCTCGGGCTCGGCGAGCGGGTCGATTTTGCGGGCTGGGTGGATGACAAGACGCTGCTCGATCTCTATGCGAGATGCGTGGGCGTGGTGTTCGCCCCGAAGGATGAGGATTTGGGGTTCATCACACTCGAGGCTTTCCTCTCGAAGAAGCCGGTAATCACGACCGAGAGTTCCGGGGCAGTGCTGGAGTTCGTTGAGGACGGGGTTACTGGATACGTGGCTTCTACAGGGCCCGATGCGCTCGCCGAGAAGATCGATCTTCTGGTGGCTCACCCGAAGCGTGCAAGAAAGATGGGCGAGGCGGGATACGAGACCGCGAGCAAGATCACCTGGGACTACGTCGTTGAGCACCTTGCGGAAGGATGAAGGCGGAAGGATGAAGGATGAAGGCGGAAGGCTGAAGTACTTCCTTCTCTGCTTAGCGATCTGCGTTCTCAGCGGTATCTTCGGCGGAGTTGTAGCTCTGAGGAAGGCGCAGTACGCGCCTGTGGACCGCTCAGTTGCCGTGGCACTTGCGTTTGCCCTTCCGGCCTGGTTTCTGCTGACAACGGCCGTGATGTTGGTGTGGAAGAGACGAGGCAACGGCACGTGGGAGCGAGCGGCGTTTTTCGATCTCTTGTTCTACGCCTTCTTGCCGGTGGCCGCTGGGAGCCTTTGCGGTCTGGACCTGGTTGACGAGCTGTCGATGATTCGGATATTCACCACCATCGCGGTCTTGAAAACGTTGGCGACGGTCTATTTCATGGCACGGACGAGCGATTCTGGTTCTGGGCGGTGGCCGGCCGCGCTGTTTGGGACGGTTCTGTCGCTTGGGGTGGTCCTGACAATCGTCGCCATTTCGGGCCAGAGAGAGCACATCAGGGCCGCGATCAAATTTGGGCCGGACGTCTATCTCACGAGAGAGCACTACACTTTAAGCGAGCCTGTCAAGGCCGGAACGTTCGCGAGAAGGGTTCGGGTCAAGACCGCTCTGGTGCATTCTGGCGGGATATTGCAGGACACAAAGATTGCTCACCTGAGGGTGACGGATACAACGGGTCGGCGCTACGATTTCCCCCTGCGAGCCGGCGTGGACGCCTGCGAGAAATGCTACGAGATCCCTAACACTCGCACGCACATAAGGCACACAAGATCGCACGAGGGGGAATGCTCCGTGGAGTTTCTGGCTCACGGGCAGGCGTACATGGGGCGCAACTGCTCCGCCACATTCAGTTTTGGCAAACGCATTAAACCGAATCTGGTTGAGGTCTTCTTCTCGCTCGACGATCCCAAGCAGGGCCTACTCCGCATTTATCTAAGAAAAATACTGTTTCTCGATCAATGAGCACCCTCATCTACCTCGCCTGCACACTCTGCCTCGCTATCGCATCTCGCCTGTGGTTGACGGGCTATTGGCTCGCGCTGGACATCCCGAGGACGGAGATAGTGTCCGAATACACGCCGATCGTGCTCGTTCAAGCCGTGGTACTGCTGCTTTTACTGCCAAAGCTCGGCGTTCGCAAGAGAGTTAACTCGGCCGCAAAGCTCGTCTGCGCGTTCGGGGCTGTTGCCTTTCTCATCTTCGCATCACCGCTTGTAACGGCCGAATCGCGATATTTCGAGGCGATCGAAGGGACCGTTCTTCTTGGGCTGATAATCGCGGTCTCGGTGACGCTGCTAGTAACGCTCTTCCGCAACGTAGAAGAGCTGTCCAAGCGCAGGCTCGTCATAGCCCTGGTGGTTGTGTCTGCATCGTGCTACTTCTGGTTCGGGCTTTGGACCTACGATCAGCACCCGCCGGACGGTGACGAACCATATTACCTTCTGACAGCGCACAGCCTCGCATACGATCTTGACTTCGACCGCACCAACAACTTCAAGAACAAGGAGTACCTTGCTTACTATCCATACACGCTTCAGCCGCAGTTCCGCAGCATCAAGATCAAGGGTAAGGAGTATGAAGTCCAGAACTACAATGTCGGCTTTCCGCTCCTGATAGCGCTTCCCTATCGCCTGTTCGGGTTCCGAGGCGCGGTGGCCCTCATCAATCTTCTCGCCGCCTTGTTAATCGCAAACGTCTTTTTGCTTTCGCAGGAGCTCGGCGCAGGCAGAAGACATGCCCTGCTCGGTGCGCTCATCTTCGGCTTCTCGGTGCCCATGCTCAATTATGCGAACCAGGTATTCCCCGCCACCGCCAGTGCTCTGGTGGCCATCTATGCCTTCAGACGGCTTTCCCGGATCGGCCCGGGCAAGCGGCGTGAGATGCTCATCCTGCTTGCGCTCTGTGTGGCTCTGTTCATGCTCAAGTTAAGGCTGTCGCTTCTCATCGCTCCCATTCTTCTGGTAGCGATGTGGAGAATGACGAGGAGAAAGGCGACTTGGCTCTATGCTTCGGGAGGGCTCGCAGTGCTCATCGCGTTGGGCTACATGCTGCGCGACCGAATCGTTACGCTACGCCTTCTCACATCGCGCCTTGACGAGTTTCTGCGGATGGGTGTTGGGGACCTTGCGCCAGCAAGCGGGCTTTTGGGCCAGATGCTGGACCAGCAGTTCGGACTGCTCGTGCTCGCACCTCTCTATGTTCTGTCGATTGCGGGTGCGGTCTCGCTGAACAGGAATAACCGAGGCATGTTGGCGAGAATGCTCTTGGTCATCGGGCCGTACTATCTGGTCGTTGGTTCGATGCCCTGGTGGAACGCGTCATGGTGCCCGCCTTGTCGTTTCCTGATAGTGGTCTTGCCGTTTTTTGGCGCACTGCTTGGCTTGGGGCTTGCTCGTATTGCGACGTTCAGGCAGGCGGCGGCCCTCAGCTTCGCGGGAACGGTCTCGGCCATGGTTGCATTCTGGCACCTTCTCTCCCCCGTGTTCCGATACGATCAGGCCAACGGAGCAAACCGAGCCTTCTGTCTTTTGCACATGAACACCTACATCGATCTGTCGCGGTTTCTGCCGTCATTCTTCCGAAGCGACATCATGACGCCAGTCAAGGTGCTGTTTGAGATGCTCGCATTTGCACTTCTGCTTGTGGCAATTGCGAGGGTCGGCAAGCGCGGGTCGAAGGGCGAGGGCATCTTCAAGACCGGCAGATACCTTCACGCTGGCGCAGTGGGAATAGCGGCCGTTGCGTTCGTGCTCGTGGCTGGGACGCTCTGTGATATTAGCATCCCCAAATGTACGTATGAGATGGAGGACGAGCCGCTTTCGATCTATGACCCACCTTCGAGAGCGTTCATTAAGGGCGGCCGGCGAATGACGCCCGGCTATCCGCTCGAGCGCGACGTGCAGCTTGCGCCCGGCGAGAAGCTTATTATTGTTGAGGCGATGATGCGCAACCCTATCTGGACGACAGTGCCACACCTTTGGCTTCAACTTGAGGGCGATTCTGAGACGGTCCGTGTCATCGATGAGCCTGTCGATGTTGAGCTGATGCAGAAGTACTACAACCGAATCAGCGTCGCCGGCGGGCACTATCGGATGCGGCTTGGGATAACGATACCCGGCGTGGATATGAAGAAGATCAACCCTGACAAGGTGGCCGACATCTACGTTGACCGCGTGCAGATATTCGATGCGGATGGGCTCGAGGCCGTTCTCTACGCCAACTTCGGGCGGCTGTATGGCCTGTTTTCGCTGCAAGAAGGAGTTGATTTCATGGGGCAGGCATACTTCATCCAGCCGCGCTACAAGAGCTTGGGCGAGACAGTTTTTCGCTCGTTTATGAAGGCGAAGAGTTGGCCGGAGGCGGCGGACTTCTATTCTTTTCGGGCAGATTCAGACCCATTCGATCTTGGAGCATACCCTCCGGAAGCGCTGCTGATGCTTGCTGAGGCGGAGTTGGACAGGCGGAAGTATCGTCATGCGCTTCAGATTCTCAGGCCAGTTTTAGGAGAGTCAGCGGTCTCGCCCAGGGCAGAGCTCGTCGCCGCCAAGGCACACATAGGCCTCAATCAGATTAAGGACGCGCTGTCTATTCTACCGAACGACGCGGCCGACCCTGCGGTCTTGAGCGAGGCGGACTACCTGCGCGCCGTGTGCCTGATGCGGGAGGGCGGAACTCGCGAGGCGTTCAATCTCCTCGTCAAAGTTGCAGAGCAGTCGTTCGAGCAGCGATTCGATGCGCTGTGTCAGCTCCTTTCGTTGGCCAGAGGTCTCCACGACGATGTCCAGGCAAACCGTGCCACACGGCTGATGCAGGCGACCAGAACAACGGAGCTTGCGCCAGACGAGATGGCCAAGTCCGGCGGCAGGCAGGCCGACGGCGGCTGGTTGCTCGAGCGTAACGGCTTCTTTGAGGCGCCGGTCCAGGTTCTCTCCGACACGCTGGCGATCAAGATGAGCGTCAAGGCGGAGGGAACGTTCGAGACGCACGTTGAAACGGGGCTTGTGATCGATCCAGCGACGGGGCTTGCCAGGTATGTCTTTCCGAATCTCGAGGTTACGCTTGGGGACCTGCCGCCCAAGTACATTCGCGTCCCGTTTCTCAATTGGACCGACACGTTTGTGTTCTTTGATGGGCTCGAGCCGGGCATCTATAACCTGCGAATCGCATACATCAACGACCACACATTCCAGAAGGACAGGCAGGACCGCAAGTTCTTTCTGCGGCATATCTGGTTTCAGAGCGCCATCGTGTTTTTTGGAGATGAGCTAAAATGGCAGATCGATAGCAAAAGGGGCGTCGCAGTTTTTGAAGCTAGGATCGCCCCTCGCTTTCCGATCGAGTCTTTCGCAGTCAACCTGAGCAAGTTCCCTGCCGGGCAGCAGGCAGAGTTTAGGCTCGAGATTGATGGCCAAAAGCGCGCCTCTGTACGCCTCGACCAGACCGCGGGGAGTTTCGTCGAGCGCAAGCTTGCTCTTTCGCCGGGGAGTTATCACGTCTTATTGACACTTCTGCCGGTGGGCGCCGCGAGCGAGGTTCAGGAAATTGCAGGAGGGATTGAGTTGATAGGATTCTCGTATTGAGTATGGAAGAGTCGCACCCGACTCCGCCTGAGTGGTGGGAGGCGCAGGCCAGGGAGGATCTGATAACGGCCAAATTCAACCTAAAGGGGCAGAGATACTATGCAGCGGCCTTCTTCTCCCATCAGGTCGCAGAGAAAGCCCTGAAGTCCGTCATTCTCCGTCGAGGTCAAGATATGCCCTACACGCACAGCCTCAAGCTGCTGCTTGCCGTCTGCGAGCCATCGCCCGCCGTGCGCGAGGCGGCGCTGGACCTTGCGCCTGAATATGGCAAAGCCAAATGTCCTTACCACGCCCGAGGCGTCCCGGCGAACCTTTACGATGAAAAACGCGCGGCCGAGTGCATCGTGCTCGCAGGCATCGTGCTCGCCTGGGCGCTCGGGGACATGGCCGGCGGCAGAGACGTGATCAGCTCCTGAACCCGGATTATCCACAAAATCTGTATCAGGGATGGGCAATATGGCGTAGGACTGCTTGTTCATGCAGGCTATGGCTTTTTGGGGAGTGCGGGTTCACGCGGCGTGCCCCTTTCTCTGAATCACCGCATTAAAATACGGTGATATGGACGGTTCTTATTATATTAGCACCCATCTTCAGATGGGTGGGCTTAGGATGCGAAGGCGCCCCTCCTCCTCCCTCCGAGATTCCTCATCTGGAGAGAAGAGAGAGGAGGGCGTCGAGCCGCTTCTCCTCTCGAGAATCCTTATGTAAAGGGCATATAGAGGCGGCGGGCTCCCCGGATCCCCCATTTGAAAATGGGGGTTAGGGCAATGGTAGCCCAGAAGCATCGCCTCGGCTGAAGCCGGGCGATGAGGCGAGATCGATGAGATGGTGCCGTCAGGCCGTCGCAGTCCAAAAACTGCTCGGCCGAACGGCCAATGCTATTATCCCGGTGAAGGCCATTTTCGGCGAGGTCGCATACAGGGCGTCAGGATGAGCGTTCGGCGCCGGTCCCAGATGCCTCCCCTGCTAACCTGTCGAGATCGAGGCTGTCTATGAAACCGAGCTCGAGCGCAACGGCGGTCTTGTAAAAACTGACCGCCCGCTTGGTCTCATCCTTGTTGGCCATCGAGAAGAGGTGTTTTAGGAGGGCCGCCGCAAGCCTCAGCAACTCCAGACCCATGATCAGGACGCGGTGCGTAAAAAGGGCGAGGCGCCCGTAGTGCTTCCTGATGAAAATGTGTTTGGAGGCGAGGTATTTCAGGACGGTGAAATCGCCCCATCTCTGCTCACAGGACTTGCCCCCGAAGTGGGTAATACATGCGTTGTGGACGAAGAAGACCTTGTAGCCGGCTTTCTTGGTTCGGTAGCACAGGTCAGTGTCCTCATGAAACATGAAGTAGCCCTCGTCGAACGGGCCGATCCGCTCCAGGGCGGTTCTTTTGAGCATTAGGCAAGCGCCTACGAGCCAATCGACCTCGCGAGTTTCGTCGTGGGCCCAGTCTTCATAGACGAGCTTGGCGCGCACACGTTGCGAGAAGATCGGCTTGAAGAGAAGGTGGGACATCATGAGATTCAGGTTTGTGAGGAAGTTCCTTGCTGAGGGCTGGAGAGAGCCGTCTTCGTTGAACAGCTTCGGCCCTACGAGACCTATCCTGTCGTCGGCGTCAAGGACATCGATCATGGCCTGGAACGCGCCCGGCTCCACGATGGAGTCCGGATTGAGAAAGCAAACATGCCGGCCTATGGCGCGCCTCGCCGCGAGGTTATTTGCGGCGGCGAAGCCCTCGTTGCGGAGGTTTTTGATGATCTTGACGTTGGGATACCTCTTTCCTAGGGCCTCGACGCTTCCGTCGTGCGAGGCGTTATCGACGACGATTATCTCGTGCGGCAGGCTTCCAATGGTCCTCTTGATCGAGTCGATGCAGTCAAGCAGGAGCTGTTTGACATTCCAGTTGACGATAATTATCGAGACCTCCGGTCGCGGCTGGGCAATCGCATCTAGGTAGGTGTCGTCAAAAAAGACTTGCAGCGCCGGCCTCTTGGCCGAGTGAAGCTCCTCGTAAATGCCCAAGGTCTGGGACGCCGTCTTCTCCCAAGAGAAGAGCGACGCGCGGGACAGCCCATCCTTTCTCATCTTGCTCCGCAGCGACTCGTCTGTCAGAACCTTGTACATCGCCTCAGCGAGCTCCTCGATCGAGTATGGGTTGATCAGGATCGCCGCGTCGCCCACTATCTCCGGCAGCGACGACGAGCTTGATGTGATGACTGGCGCTCCACAGGCCATCGCCTCAAGCGCAGGTAGGCCGAAGCCTTCGTAAAGCGAGGGGAAGACAAAGAGCTCTGCCCCGCTGTACAGCCTGGGTAAGTCCTCATCCTTGACGTAGCTTGTGAAAATTATCGAGTCCTCAAGGCCAAGCTCCCTGATGGTGGTGAACACATCGCCATAAAGCCAGCCGAACATCCCGCAAACGACGAGCTTGTGCTCGAGGTTCATCTCGGTTTTCAACAGATGATAGGCGCTGAGAAGCCTCGGCAGGTTTTTTCTGGGCTCGATGGTGTTGACGCACAGGATATACGGGCCCTCGATGCCGAACTTCTCCCTAGTCGCGACGATCTCCGCTGGGTCGGTCACGGGCTTGAGGTGCTCATTTGTAGCGGAATAGACCACCCTGACCTTGCTCTCGGGGACTTTCAGTATGCGGATCAAGTCCTCCTTCGTGTGAAAGGATAAGGCGATGATTAGGTCGGCCTTTTCGACGCCGATCTTGGTCATCTGCCTCATGTACCAGAAGTATTTCTTGCTGTTAGTCTGCGGGAACGTATAGACCACAAGGTCGTGCACCGTAACGACCGACTTGTACCTGCCGGAGACCACCGGCAGGAAATAGCCAGGATCGTGAAAAACATCGGTCTCGGCCAATTTAAGCCGGTATGGCAGATAAAAGTTGCGCCAGAAGTCGCCGACTAAGTGATTCTCAATCGTTATCGGGGTCACATAGGTGTTGAAGTTGGGATTCTTGAAATCAACCCTATTGGTCTTCAGCGGATTGCAGAAGATAGTGTATTGATTTCTGGTATCGATCCGCTCCATCGCGCGAAGGAGGTTGAAAGTATAGACACCCATCCCGGCGTGGCGGTCGCTTATCCTCCTGGCGTCTATGGCGATGTTCATTCGGGGCTCAGAGGGATGCGGTGGCTGTCGCTCAGAGCAGCATGTCTAGCGAGCGCATCCGCGAGGCGGCGCCGGGCACAGCCGCTGGCGACGGCGTTGGCTCGCCCCCATGCTTAAGCGAAGGGAGATAGGACTGCTCGAGCATCTTTCGTGCATCAGGCATCAGCTCGATCGCCTTTTGGACTTGATCGTCAATGGCCGTGAACGTCTTGGCGGCCTCCTTGTTGCCCCACAGCGAGCGCACGATGCGCCATCTGATGTAGGTCTTGACGTACTGCTCCTTCTCGCCCACGAGCTCTTCCTTAGTGATCTCTACGCCGTTTTTAGCCGCAAAAGCGAGGAACTCCGAGATCATCTCATCCGTAACGCTGAAATCCATGCCCAAATCTCTGTGCGTGGCCGCGTAGTGCAAACCAAACAGCGTGAATACGTTCTTGCGATGTAGCTTCTCAAAGCCCTTGCCAAGTTCGGTGTATTTGACAACAACGTCCGGATAAATGCCGCCGCCCCCACCCAACTTCCTACCTGCTCTAGACCTATAGATGGCGTGGTTCTCCTTCTCCTCCTCTGTCGTCTCCGCCAGATACCCACTGCCGTATTGCGAATAAGGCTTCTGGATGCACCTGCCAGAAGGAGTGTAGTACCTCGCCGTCGTCAACACCAGCGTCCAGTTGTGCGGCAGCTGGATAACGCTTTGAACCAGCCCCTTACCAAAACTCCTTATCCCAACGATGAGGCCCCTGTCGTTATCTTGAACTGCCCCCGCGACGATCTCCGCTCCCGAAGCAGTGCCGTCATCGATCAACATGATAACAGGCATGTGAGGCAGCTTAACTTCCTTGCTCGCGAAAACCAGCTGGTCAGACTTAGGGGTCCTCCCTTTGGTCGAGACAATGGGCAATCCCGCATCAAGAAACATGTCGCTGACTGCGATCGCCTGATTAAGAAGGCCGCCACCGTTGTAGCGCAGGTCGAGGACCATTTCCTGCATCCCTTGTTTCTCAAGCTCGTGAATCCCCTTTCTCATCTCGCTCGCTGTCGTCTCGGCGAATCTCGTGAGCCTGAGATAGCCTATTGTCTCGTCTAGCATGAAGTAATAGGGAACGCTGGATGTTGGGATTCTGCCTCGCGTGATTGTGAACACCAGCGGTTCCGGGACGCCCTCTCGCTGCACGGTAATCGTGACCTTCGTCCCCTCCGGGCCTTTAAGTTTTTTTATCACATCTATCGTTGTAATGCCCCGCGCATCCTCGCCATTTATCTTGACGATGCGGTCGCCCGCCAGCAGCCCTACCCTGGACGCCGGCGTGCCCTCGATCGGCGCAATCACCGTCAATATCCCACCAATTATGTCGAACTGGATGCCAACCCCATAAAAGCTCCCCCTCTGGTCCTGCCGCAGCTGTTCGCTCATCAGCTTGTTCAATATGTGAGAGTGCGGATCAAGGCTTCTCAACATTCCCTGGATGGAGGCCAAGATCAGCTTCGAGGGCTCCTGCTTCTCCACGTAGCGGTGCTGAACGATGCTCAGCACCTCGTTATATAGGAAAAGATTCCTGAAATGTGTTGAAAGATTGGAGCCAACGCCGACGCCAACCGCCGCAAAAAGAGCGACCAATATGACCGTCGTTACCCCGCGTAGCACTCTTCTCACTGTTCGATATCCTCGCTCTTATCCTTTATGGAACCTGGCTCTGAGCGGAAGTGCTCGTCAATCCTCGTCGCCAAAAACCTGCGCCGTGAACACGTAAATCGTCGCGCCTTTCTTGTAGGCATCGCTGGGAAGCCCGGCCTTATGGCAGGTCTGCTCCAGAAACGTCGTCCTGTCCCAGCCATACTCCGTGGCCACCTGCGGCAGCAGAACGCCCCTGAACGAGCCCCGCTCGATCTCAAGCCCGTGAACGCCAACCTCGACCTCGTCAATGCTACTAATCTTGGATAAGTCCGAAAGAACTGAGATCTCTATCTGCATGTCTCCGGTCTCAGAAACGCTCATCGGCGGAAACCTCGGGTCCTGAGTCGATGCCGCAACCGCCATCTCTTGAACTATCCTGTAAACCGGCTCCGAGACCGGCGAAAACCTACCTATGCAGCCCCTGAGTGAACCCTGGCGCTTGATCGTCACGAACGCTCCGCGCCTCATTTTGAGCCTCTCGGATTGAACCTCGACCGTCAGCGCCCGATGGTGCTTCACGTATTCCTTTATGGTTTCCCTGGCGATAGCAAGCAGCTGTTTCTTCTCGCTATCGTTCAGCTGTTCATTCATGCTAATGCTCCTACCCTCTTGCCTGATCTTGCCCGTTGGGATTGAAACTGCAACGCTACAGTAGCCCACAACAGCGCCTTTATGTCCAGATGTATCTCCCGAATTGAGATACTTAAGGCCCATCATTGATCCTGCACCAAGCCTCTTCGCAACTTGCGCGAGAGTCAGAACCGCCGATCCGCCACACAAGCAGGTCGCCTCGCTGTTGAGCCTCTTCTCCAACGCCACCACATCCAATCTCTTCAGCATCTCGAACGTCATAAGGTCCATCTGACATGCCTCGTCGAACGGACGGTAGTGCGACATATCGCTGCTGGCAACGATGATGACGTCCTTCTGCTGAGAGATGACCTTCGTCAGGACCGAGGCCAACCTCGCAGAATACGCCGTACGGTTGACCAGTATTGGAACGATCTTGAAGCCTCCCTTCAGCGAACGCTGCAAGAAAGGCAGCTGCGACTCGAGCGAATGCTCCCTAGCGTGCGCCTGAGGGACGTATCGGAACTCGCCGCCTGACGCCTTGATTATCTCATCTGCGAGCTTCCTATCATTCTTTATGATACCCAGCGGCGTCTCGTAGTCCTGCACATTGTTGACGGATACCCCGTCGAGTGGGGACCGGTGCGAAGGCCCGATGACTATCACCGTGTTCACCCTCTGGCCTGACTCGGCAAGGAGCTTGTAGCCATACCCGGCCACAGGACCCGAAAACACGAAGCCGGCGTGGGGCGAGACGAGCCCAATCAGCCGACCCTTGACCTTTGGGAGACCTTTCGCAGCCTCCATGAACCCGTCAACCATTTCGGCGAGGTCATCCTTTCCTGCTGGATACCACTGCCCAGCAAACACCGGCAGCCTGACTTCTATTCTTGGCGGGACCTTGGCGCCGCTCTCCTTAGCCTCTGTCTTGTCCGCGCCGAATATGGCACACGGAATGACCGCCACAACGAAAATAGCAACCATTACTTGCAGCCCGCTCAACCATCTACGACCGCTTCTCGCCTTAGGCATCGTTGTTACTCCCTCAATCAGGAACACGCATCCATGCGCATCAGATTCTCACACCGCATCGGAGCTCACACAGCGAGCTCCGCCCCAAAACGGCATCAATTATCATAGCTCAAGCAGCCAAGAACGTAAAGCCTCGGGGAAAGCCCGGGGGAAATCGCTCTCCCCAGCCTCTCTGATTCTGCGGGCCCCAATAATCGAAAGGCAGGGCAAGCACCGCCCCTACGACTCAACACCAACCTCTTGGACAGCCCCTATGTTCCACCGCATTTCGAGCAATAATCCGGCTACGATATGACAGAATAGGCGCTTGCCTATCGTCACCGCAGCGGAAGCTCCGGCAGGCTCTCCGCCGCACGACGAACCGGCGCGAAGGACCTGCGATGCACGGGGCAAGGTCCGAACCTGTTCAGGGCGGCCACATGCGCCCTGCTGCCGTAGCCTTTGTTGCTCGCAAAACCGTAGCCAGGATATTCCATTTCGAGCTCGCACATCAGCCGGTCCCGATATACCTTCGCGATGATCGAGGCGCTGGCGATCGAGAGGCTCTTGTTGTCGCCGCCCTTGACGGTTACTTGCTGGACCGCCCCCGGCATCCTTTGATTTCCATCCACGAGGACGATGTCAGGCGGTTCATTCAGATTTTGGACGGCTTGGGCCATCGCCATCAGCGCCGCCCGCAGGATGTTGATCGAGTCTATCGTCTCCGGTCCCACAACGCCGACGCCATAGCTCACGGCGTTTTTGGTAATGACGTCAAATAAAAACTCACGGGCCGAGGCGCTCAGCTGCTTTGAGTCCCGTATTCGACTGTCGTTGAACTCGTGCGGCAGGACAACCGCTGCGGCAACAACAGACCCGGCAAGACAGCCCCGACCAACCTCATCCACGCCCGCGATTCGCCGGTAGCCCTCCTGACGGATTCCCTCGTCAAATCCCCACATGTCATCACGCCGACCCGAATAGCTCGGAGATGTCCCCTCAGTCATAGACCAATCTCATGTCAACAGCCGCTCAACGGCTGCCGCCACCTTCACCGGCGATATGTTCTTGATGCAGGCCATACTCTTGCACCTGCGCTTGTAACAAGGTCCACAGGCCATCGCGTGTTGAAACACTGCCGAAGGATTCCCGAACGGGCCGTTTCTCGCGGGGTCTGAAGGCCCAAAGAGCGCCACAGTTGGCCGACCGAGGTTGGCGGCGATATGAAGCACAGCCGTATCTCCTGACACGACGACATCGCACGCCTCAAGAAGTGCGCAAAGTCTGGAAATGCCGACAGGCGGCGCAAAGAACACATCGTCGTCCGCGTCTTGCCCTAACGCTTGCAGTATCTCCTCGGCATACTGCTTCTCCCCAGGCCCATAAAGCAGAACGAATCGCATTCGGCGGCCGAGGTCCGTGTCCATAAGAGCTCGTATGACCCTCGCGAAATTCAGCCCGCCCCAACGCTTGGTCTCCCACCCAGCGCACGGATTAAGACCAATGAGCAGGTCATCTGTTCGCACGCCTTTCTCGCCAAGAAAATCGCGGATCGCACGCCGAGCGCCGTCACTTACCACGATGCCCCCTCGTGCCCCACGGCAAAAGTCGGCCTTCGGCACCGGCTCGACGTCGCCGAGCTCCTCCGCAACGCACCAGATGATTGAGCAGAGCTTCTCAACAACATGCTGCACATCAACGGCGTGCCAGCACTTGCGATTGATGAATCGTGCGCTCAATCGCTCCCGGCACTCACGACTCGGAAAGCCGAATCTCAGTCGGGATTTGGACAGCCACGCCAACACACTGCTCTTGAGAAGGCCTTGAAGATCAATAGCGGCGTCATATCTAGCGCTCCTGAGATGGTCCACCAGCCGCCGAATCTCGAACAACACTTTCAAAGGCCGCAAGAAGAGATCGCGACGCCAGCGCTTCGTGTCGATAACAATCCTTGAAGAGATGTCCACGTTACCGTCGAGAACTAGGGCTGATTTCCGCTCTATGAGCCAATCTATCACTGCATCAGGATAGTGTGTTCGGAGCTGATGAACCGCTGGCAACGCGTGGACAACGTCCCCGATCGAGCCAAGTTTTATGACTAGAAACCTTCTCTGTTTCATGCCGAGAATACTATTGCACATATCCCAAAACCTCAAAGCACGACCAGGCAGGTGGCTTGACCCAAGATTGTAGGTAATGTTGCGCTTGTGTCATGGGGTCGGCATAAATGCCGCCCAGGTCGCGGTCTGCGAACGCGTGAGTTGAACATTGACTCATCGCCCGACTTCAGTCGAGGCGATCCAGAAGGGCTACTATAATGCTAGCCCCCGAATTCATTCGGGGGGCCTGCGGCACGCCGGCGCTCTCCTCATCTCTTCCCTTCACACAGGCATTCCGGGAGGGAGGAGGAGGCGCCTCGCCTTCTCAAGCCACCCGAATGAATTCGGGTGCTAGGATAATCAGAGCCTCCTATATCACCAGGTTAAAACGCTGCCTAGTTGAGTGCAAAAGTTCACCTACAATCTAGAAGCACGACCAGGCAGGCCCGGTCTTGCCTGAAGGAATATCTTTTGACTCCACGCGACCTCTAGTATGCTCCCAGTGAGAATATCAACCAAAGGAGAGGCACGTTGTCCAAATCGGTTGTCATTTTAGGTGCAGGACCCGCGGGCCTTGCTACTGCCTACTATCTCTGCAAGGGCGGTTTCAACGACATAACGCTCCTGGAGAAGGAGAAATTCGTGGGCGGCATCGCCGCCACGCTGCGCCGTGATGACACGCTGTTCGACTTTGGCAGCCACAGAATACATCCTGCGTGCGATGCCGAGACTCTCTCGCTGCTAAGGTCGCTTCTCGGTAGCGATCTCCTAACCAGGCCCAGACGAGGCGCGATATGCCTCTCGGGACACATGGTAGAATATCCCCTGCGCCTCGCTCAGATCGCCTCGGCCGTGGGCTGGCTCAAGGGCGCCAGGCTCCTGGCAAGCTTCGGCAAGCAGAAGCTCTTCCCCGCCTCGGCCCCACAGAACCAGGAAACGTCAGAAACGCTCCTTGTGAGCCGATTCGGAAGGGCGATGTTCGAGCTCTTCTACAAGCCATACACAACGAAGGTCTTTGGCATCTCGCCCGCTCTGATGTCGCCAGAACAGGCGAGGCGCCGTGTGGGGGCTAAGAGTCTGCTCGAGATCGCCAAAAACGCCCTCAACCTGAAGACGGCGAACACTGCCAATCCGGACACATTCCTCTACCCCCGACTTGGATTCGGGCAGACATGCGAGGCGCTCGCAGATGAGGTCCGAAAGGCCGGCGCCTCAATAATCCTCGACGCCTCGCCAAAGAAGATTGCGCTTTCTGGCGCTCGCATAGGGCAGCTGGAGTATATAGCAAAAAAGCAGAAGCACACGCTGAAGCCCGACTTCGTATTCTCGACCATCCCGCTTCAGTCGCTCACGTCGCTCTGCCTGCCGCGCTCCAATCCTGCCCATCAGGCCGCCGCGTCGCTCAAAACAAGGTCGCTGGTGCTGCTTTATGTCGTCCTGAATAAAGAGAGAGTCGGCGAGAAGGATGCTTATTACTTCCCCTCCGGCGACATTCTCTTCAATCGCATCTCAGAGCAGAAGAACTTCAGCCCAGAGATGGCGCCAGCGGGCAAGACTCTCCTCTGCGCCGACATCAGCTGCGATGTGGCCGACAGATTCTGGCGACTCACCGACGAGGAGGTCTTTCAGACGGTCAAGGAATCGCTGCGGCGTCTGGGGCTAATCGCTCTTAAGGACGTGGATTACTGGTTTACGCGACGGGTGAGGTTCGCATATCCCGTCTATTCGCTCGGCTACGAAGAGCACCTTCAGACCGTCTTGGACTGGGCTGACCCAATCGAAAACCTGATAACGCTTGGCCGGCAGGGGCTTTTTGCGCACAACAACTTCCACCACTCCGTGATGATGGGCAAGGCCGCCGCCGAACACTTGCTCTCTGACAAGCCAAAATCCGAGGGCTGGAACAGGGCCCGCCGTGCGTTCGACGACTTCAAGGTAATCGACTGATACTGAAGGCGTCAGGGGCATCATAGATGGCTCTAATGCCAGCCAGAGCCGCACCCCACGTCGAGGCCCCGGACCTTGGCGAAGTCCGGGAAACACTTGCGAAGCAATCCGATAAGCAGTTCCCGGCGCCGCTGGCTAATCATGGCGTTGCCCGGCCCGCCGCCCCATCGATGTCTATAGCGACTGTCTTCCCCATAGCGGGAGTAAACCGCCTCAATCCGCTCCTTTTCACTCTTCATGCTTCCAGGCTCCTGCGAAGCGCACCAGGCCACACAAAAAACCGGACCCGTATGAGAAGTGCAGCGTGGCAAAGATAATCGGCAGAATTAGCAGGAACTTCCAGCCTTTGCTGCTGGCTATCCTTATCGAGAAACTGATGCTGAGCGCGGCATAGAGCACCGAGAGCACCCCCAGGACGATTGCCGGCGTTCGCCAGGCGAAACTGAAGGCGCCCAGCACTATCAGCATGAATACCGCCACCGGTGGGACAAACTGCCTCGGCTGCATCATTCTTGGGTGTTTCTGCAGCACTCTCACCTTCCAGTAGCCATACTGGAAATACTGTTTGAACAAGGACTTGAAAGTTGACCTACAGAGGTACTCGGTCTTGATAGCTGGATCGAAATATATTTTGTATCCTTTATTTCTCAACCGATAATTGTATTCATCATCCTGGCAGCGCACCAATTCCCGGTCGAACTTGCCGACCGCTTGTAACACATCCTTTCTGTAAGCCCCAAACGCCACGGTATCGACGTAACCGGGCTTGTCAGAGCACCTGAAGGGAGAATTGCCCACACCGAAAACTGAGCTCATGGCGAGCGAGGCTGCATTCGACCAAGTGTCCACCCCGATCGAGATTATTCTACCCCCTGCACATTCGCAATCGTGCGCCAAAAGCGCTTCCACAGACCTCATAATGAAATCCGGACTAGCGAATGCGTGGCCATCAAGTCGCACAACTATCTCGCCTCGACTCGCCTCAATCCCGATATTCATGGCGTGAGGCACGATTCTCGCGGGATTATCCAGCATCTTCACCCTCCCGTCCGCGTTGCAGAACTGCTGGACTATCTGCCGCGTCCCGTCATCCGACATCCCATCAACCACAATCACCTCATAGCGCTCCGCCGGATAATCCTGAGCAAGAATTGCCTCGAGGCACCGGCGAATAGTCCGCGCCTCATTCCTTATGGGCACGATTACCGACACAAGTGGTTCGTTAGCGTCCTTATTACTCATCGGTATAATGTCTGCTTTCCGCGTGAGAGCTCAGGCCTTTTTTACGCTTAATATCTTCTTCAAGTGATTCAAAAAACCTTCGGCATACGCCTCATCCGAGAAGTGCCTCAGGGCATACTCTCTCCCGAGCTTGCCCAGTCGCTCCCGTAGTTCAGTATCTTCCCAAAGGCTCCAGACAGCGCTTCTCATCGCCCCGACGTCGTCCGGTTTAACAAGGATACCAGTCTCGCCATTGATGATATAGTCCTCAGTTCCTGCAGTATTGGTCGCGATCACGGCTTTGCCGCAACTCATCGCTGCCTCGATTACCCGCTGACCTGCTGAGCAGTTTGCTTTGACCAATGGAATGACCAGAAAAGTACATGACTCGACTAGAGACTCATATTCTGTTCTAGAAATATCATATCGAACTTGAACGGTATCTGGAATCTCGAGGCCCTCAAGATTCTTCGGGCTACATACTAACGTGACCTTGAGTTCTAGGCCCTTCACAGCCTGAAGTAACGTCCCATAATCCCTGCCAGTGCGGCCAGCAGACAGAATGAACGGAGCTTCAGAAGTCGATTTGGGGCGAAGGTGCGGACGGAGCGACGGAAGGTGCAGAAACACTGCGCGGGAAGATGGCCAACCAAGCAGCTCGCAGTAATGCTCGGCCTCAGTGTGTGAGGAACATACGATGAGGGCAACCTCCTTGAAGATGAACTTTATAAGCGCTAGGCGGAACCAGCTCGGCGTTCCCGCTTTGTATGCTCCGAGCATGAACTCCCGCACAATCAGGACTGGACGATGTAGAAACAGCAACCGTTGAAAGAGACCCAGGCAAATAGATACCATGGTTACCTGCCCACAGATTAGCACATCATACTTGCGGCAGGCCCAGAAGGCGAGTCGGCCGATGCGGGCTATCATGGCCAAGGATTCGAGCTTTTTCTTCAGCCCGCGTCGTGTTGATAGGTTGAATGGTGTCAGTATCACAAGGTCAAGCTGCCAGCCCTTCGGAAAGTACTTACACTTCCTAATCGCCTGATGCGTGCTAACACTGCGATCGTATTCTGGTGCCTCGCCAGGTGGGAATCTCAGCAATCGCGGCTTTCCGTCGGGCGTCCCGATCGCCGCGAACATCAACAACTTGGTTGGTTCGCCTCCTTCGATGGCTAACTTGACCATTCCGAGTCGATCAGCTCGATTTGCCTATTCGGGACCTTTGATATCACCGCCCGAAACTTGCCCGAGCGTGTCCTCTCAATCTGTCTCGTTTCCTCAAAGTCTATGTGAACGGCCTCCCCTAGCCTCTGCTGGAGCTGATTCCTAAGAAATGCTATTATCGCTCTCTGCCGTCCAGTTTCCTGTTGCGCCCAGACAACCCTGACAGTTATGTGATCAGGGCTTTCCTGCACTATTTGGGCCTCCTTGATCCCGTTTGTTCCTTTGAAAACAGGGTCTAGCCGACCGACCTTTCTACCATCGGGTGTAGTAACAATGTCATCTTCTCGACCGCAAATCTGCTTTATCACCGGCATTTCTCGCCCGCAATCGCACCGATCACTTGATAGACTTATGGCGTCAGCCATCCTATATCTAATCAGAGGCACAGTGAAGTTCACAAACGAGGTACAGGTCAAGGTGCCTTCAGTCTGGTCAGGGCTGTAGTCGCTTGAGCCCCGAACTTCCACCCAGCTATATTCAGGACAGATATGGTATGAGCGGTGCTCGCACTGAGTGGCGAAAACTGCCATCTCGTTGCAGCCGTATTCGTCGTGGATGTTGCACGCGAACTGCTCCTCAATGACCTGTCGCTGATGTTCAAGCAGTGTCTCGGCGCTTGTGACTATGGCTCTTGGCCGAATATCAGAGATGCTGTGGTCCCGCATGAAGAATGCTACGGTGTAGATGGCGGAAGGATAGGACCGTATGTGGATTGGATCTATCTTCGCTAGTTGCCGGCAGTAATGCGGCAAGTTTCTCTCGCTCAGATGATAAGATGAGAAGTGCCAGTTGTCTGAGAAGACATCGTAGCGCCAGAAGGGAGGCCTTGCCTGCTGCGCAGGAACGACGATACGCCCCCCGAATGTAGCCATCCTGTGCCTTCCAACCGGAAGTCCTGCCCAAGCTCTGGCCCTGGCGAGGAACGCCGCATTGCGCCGTAGGTCATCCGCCGTTACATACGTGCACGTTGGCGTTCCCGTCGTGCCGCTGGAATACGTTCTGTAAAGCCTGCCCTTCACTCCTCTAGCGACCAGTTCCTTGTCCAGTCGCCTCAGGTCCTGGCTGGTCATTATCGGCAGCTCTGCCAGGTCCTCTATCGACTCAACCTTGTACGGGTCAATCCCCGCCTCATCAAATCGTCTCTTCTGATACGGCACCTGCTCGTATGCCCATCTGACGATCTCGCGCAGCTTCCTCGTCTGAAGCGCCTCAATCTCATCCTTGCTGAACCACTGGCTGTCCATCAACTCGTGGAAATAACGCTGAAACTCGCCGCCGTATCGCCTATGCCTGATCACCAGCCCGTATGCCGAGACCGCCACATTCTGCCCCCAAACAGGCAGCCGATTATAGACTCGCTGCTGCATGTCAGTCATTTGCCGGTTTACTCTTTCTCTTCACGCCTTTTTGCTGAAGCAAGCGCTTGTACACCTTGACTGTCTCGGCGAAGTAATCCAGGTGCTCTATCTCCTTCAATTGCGCCTCGATCTCTTCCTTACGAGCTAACGCATATTCGACCTTCTCCGCAAGGTCCTCGGCGTCTCCTTTCTTGAACAGTATCACGCCTTCTGGGCGAAAGTCAGTGTCGCTCGCCACCATGGGCTTTTGAAGCGCAATCCCCTCCCGAACAAACGACGAATCGCCATCAACCAACGTCGGCCTGATCATTACATCGGCGAATTCCTTACAAATGGTTAGCGCAACTGGATGAGGCAGGTCCCCAGTCATGAGCACGCGCTCGGATAGCCCTTTTGCAGCTATCATCTCGGCGCACTTATCGGCATCTACGCCCTCGCCCATGATCACCAGCCCAACCTTAGGGAGTCTCGCCCTAAGCATGTCAACCGCCTCGACCAGCGTCTGCCAGCCATAAACGCTCTCCAGAGTTATCCCCGAAACGAGGACCGGCTTGTGAGTCTCACAGAACGAAACAACGGCCTTCGGAAGCAGCGCCCTATCCACGGTATCGGACAGATAGTGCAGGCAGAACGCGGGAATCAGGCTCGCCTTCTCTTGAGGCACGCCAAGCGATCTCACGGCGGCCTCAATCCGCTCATTAACGCAGATCAAAGCGTCTGGGAAGTGAAGGCCGACCCGTGCGTTCGTTCTCTTGATGAGGCCAAAGCCGCGCACTCGCCCGGGGAAACTGCCGCCATGCACTGTGAGCACGACTTTTCGACCGACTATCTTGCCGAAAGCTCCCAAGAGCAGGCTGGCCCAGAAATTGCCGTAGCTTGAGCAGTTGATGTGGACTACGTCGGCGCGATGCCGTAACAGCAGCCACATCGCAGAAAAGTATTTCAGCACTCGCCCCCCCAACGGCCTGAGAACGTGCTCGGCCTTGCCCCTCGTCTTGTCGCGGCCAACGTCGATCACCTTGCACTCGAAGCCCCCTGCAATGAGATACGCCGACAACCGCTCTGCATAAATGGCCATCCCCGCATACGGCGGCGGGTAACTACAGATGATTGTTACACTGGAGCAACCCACCCCTGGCGCATCGGCCATTACAGCTCGTAGCCCTTCCTTTTTAACATCTCGATATACACGTTTTGAAGCGTATCAACCATCTTCTCGACCGTGAACTCGCGCATCATCTTCTCACGCCCCGCCATCCCGATCTTGCGCCTCAGCTCGGCGGAATCAAGCAACAGCTTGACCTTCTCAATCATAGCGTCCACGTCTCCCGAGGGCACAATGAAACCATTCTCACCGTCATCGATCAGCTCGCGGATGCCCCCAACTTCGGTAGCGACCACGGGGACCCCAGCCGCCATCGACTCCTGAATCGCGTTTGCCAGGCCCTCGCTGTTAGAGGACGAGCAGAACACGTCAAACGCTGGGAGAATCCGCTCCACATCATCTCGCGTGCCTGTGAACACCACCCTCTCAGACAAGCCCGCAGCACGCACTAACGCCTCAGTTTCTTTTCTCAACTCTCCATCCCCAACGAACATCGCATAGAGATTCGGATACTCTCTCGATAGCCTCTCGATGACCTTGACAAGCATCCTGTGGTTCTTTTTGGGAACGAGGCGCCCAACTGTGCCTATCAATTGCGCGCTCTCTGGTATCGCCGACTGACTATTCACATGTCTTTTCGCCTCGTCCCGATTCAGCGACTCTGGCGCCTCGACCGCATTGTGGACAACTAGCATCGGGACATTATTGAGTCCCAGCTTGGTCGCGCTCTTCGCCGCAATCTCGGAATTGATGACAACGGCATCAACGCAACGAAAGATCAGCTTTGCTTTCCAGCCCATTGCGTCCAGCACGAATTCAGGCTGATCCTGCAAGAAACCCATCCTGATGGGAACTCCGGCCAGCCGACCGCAAACGCCCGCGTAGGCCGTGGTGTAGAAGTTCCAAGAGTGACAGATGTCGCACTCGAGCCGGCGCAAGAGCCGCGTGAGGTGAAGTGTCCTGCGCAGCACTCCCTTCACAGACTCAGGCAGCTCGACGACCTCTATCCCCAGTGAACGGATGGGCTTGACCCAGTAGCCGCCAGGATTCAGCAGGACTACCCTTATCGAGAACCGCGAGCGGTCGAAGCCCTTCAGGAAATTGTATAGCTCTCGTTCCGCGCCTCCCTTGCTCAACTGCCCGGTAAGGATCGCTACTCTTATTGGTCTCTTGATTGCTTTGGCCATAACCGCCGAACTCTATTCCTTCTTAGCCAAGCAAACTGTGTTACGCCCTTTCTTCAGAAGATCGCCGAGGCGCCTAACCGCGTTGTTGGGAAAGAAGCGAATGCTGTTTATGAGGCCCCGTGGCGCGAGCTCGGTATGGGTCTCCCACTGAAGCAGCCTTAGGTTTGCCCGCGCGAAAATCTGTTTGAGCGACCGGATATCGAAGAAGCTGACATGAGGCGAGGGGACGGCTCGTGGCTTGCGTGTCCCCATAATTCTGTTGAGGATATAAGGCAAGTTGTCGAACTCGTTCGGGACCTCGATGCAAGCAATCCCGTTGGGCTTGAGAACTCTCGCTACATCTTTCATGAAGACCACGGGCTCGGGAATATGCTCAAGGACGTGGTTTGAGTGAACCACATCATACTCACCGTCAGGAAGATCGCTCACGAAACCGTGATGGACGTTCAATCCTCGGCTCCTTGCGACACCAGCGGCGTATTCAGTCGGTTCCACGCCGAATGCATCGAACCCCACCTCGCTTGCTACTTCGAGAAACTGGCCCGTAGCGCAGCCAATATCGAGTATCTTTCGCCCCGGCGCAAGCCTTAAAAGCTCCTCCAGGCGCTGTCGGAAGAATAGCCTCTTGTCGCCGTGGTGCTTGTGATACTCCTCACCTTCGTAGTGCTTCAGATTCACAAACTCCGTGGCGGGGTTCACGACAAACCGGAATCCGCAGCTGCTACAGACCGCAATCTGCCCAGGAGACGGAATACTCCACAGCTCGGTCTCCTTCTCACGGAGCTGCAGGTCCGCGCCTTGGCAGATTGGACAGACTTCTCTAGACATTACGACCTCCTGCAATCCGGCTCCGAAGGGCGGTTTTTCGGTGTGAGGGCTTTTCGGAGGATTGCTCGTCCTTCAGCCACAGCGGATGCACGACGAGGGCGGTCAGAAACAGGAACTGGATCGCAACGAACAGGCACAAGAACTCATTCGCAAGGATTCTTCCTTCAGCGGAAGGAGAGTGCTTTGCAACATCGCTCCCGGTCTTCCAGATCTTTAACAGAAGCCAGAGATAGATAAGCAGCCCGGGAAGACCTTGATCGATGACGAGATGCATGTAGCAGTTGTGTGCGCCTCCGAAGCCGTGCTCAAAACCTTTGCCTACCACGATCATGGCTGGGTCTTCTCGCAGCCAGCGGGGATAATTCTCAGTGTATATGTGCATTCGGCTTCGGCTGAGCCTCGTAACATCGGTTCCTGTCTTCGTCCTAACCTTATCTACTTGTTTCTGAACCTGCTGCTGGCCTATTTCAAACGGCTCGCTACCAAAAACTAAGAAAAGCAGCAATGCCCCAATCCCAATTCCTGCAAATGCAAAAGCCCTTCTCCGGGAAAACAATAGCGTGGCCGCCGAATAGACGCCGAACATCAAGATGGCGGTTCTGGAATGCGCGTTGAAAAGAGGGTAAATCAGAAGTCCGGAACACGCAGCCAGCCCTAGCCTCATCCAGTTCGACCTCGAGGATTTAATCTTGGCCACCAAGACGACCAGAGCTGAGATCAGATACAACCTGAGGTGCAAGTGGTGAGGCGACATGGTTCCCACGTAGGAGGAGGGACTGTAGCCGTAAACATCATAGTCCCAGAAAGGGCCCACCACCCCCAAGGATTGGAGTGTGGAGAGCAGGCCTTGCACAAGCGCTCCCAGCAAGAAAATGTTAAGCAGGACATTAACTTGCCTTCGCGTCTTAACTGTCGATAATACAAAGACGAATCCGAGTGCATACGTGAGTAACCTATACCAGCGAATCCCAGACATCGGAAATGCGAGCCAGCTAGTTCTCAGGGCAGTGATCACGGTGCTGAATAGGCAAAACGCCACAAAAAAGAAAAGGGGACGGCTTATGGGAGTTTCGGGTATTCTTAGCCGCTTGCCAACGGCGAAATCCGCTAGATAGGCCACGATGAGCGCCGATCCCATTATGTCATAGGCGCGAATGGGATGCTCTCCGAGAAAATAATAGTAGGTAATCGGCAAGCAATATGCGTAGGACAAAGCGAGCAACGCTAGGCCCGCAGTTCGCCTAGCTAGCACAAGAATGAAAAGACCCAGGCCCAATATGGAAACGACAAACAGCCCAGGAATAGTCCCAGTGGCTACATATTTGATGCCAAGCGCCGCGAGTCCCAGGAAGGCCAGAATTGTCACACCAGCAACTGTAATGGCTTGACTTCTTGGACCACCAACCATTGACTTCGTCATGAAACACTCTCTCTCGGTGGCTGCCTCTTACCAGGTGTGTGCAGCGCTATGTGAGCCTTCTTAGCGGGATACCTGCCATTCTTGCTCAACAACCTTTGATAAAGCTCTTCGTATCTCGCCACGCAGCTCTCAATGCTGAAGTCCTTTGCCCGCTCCTTAACCGCCGCGCGGAGTCGCTCGGCCAGCTCATCATCTGAAAGCACTTGAACTAAAGCATCAGCCAACGCCCTAGAGGCTTTCGGTGGCACAAGAATTCCAGCACTCCCCTCATCAAGCACCTCGGTTATTCCGCTAACCTTCGTTCCAATGCAGGGCAATCCTGCCGCCATCGCCTCGACCAGAGCTATAGGCAGCCCTTCCCATAATGAAGAAAGGACGAAGACGTCCATCGCTCGAAGCACGCGAGGTATGTCTCGACGAGCCCCAAGAAATACAAAATTGTCAGTCAGCCCTAGCCCTTTAACCTGCTCTTCGAGAGGCTCCCTCAGTGAACCATTGCCAACAACAACGAAACGGCAATCAATGCCTGCATCAATAACCAGGCGAGCCGCCTCGACAAGATACTTATGGCCCTTTTGTCTAGAGAGGCTCCCCACGGTTCCCACGATCCGCGTTTTTCCAAAACCAATCAGTCTCTTCGCCTCGGCACTTTGAATCTTGCCGTCATTGAAGACTGAGAGGTCAACCCCGTTGGGAATCACGAGGATATCTTTCCTCCTGCGCCAGAGATTGGATGCCATGTTCGCGGCCACAGAGTCCGAGACGGCCGTTCTAATATCGATGTATGGTCTGCATACAATCTCATAGGCCCTCTGGCGAGCTCTTTGAAGGGCATTGGGCGCAAAAGTATTCTGCTGTGTCATCATAATCGACGGGACATGTGCGCGCTTGGCCGCCATTATTTGCCAAAGCACCGACCAGTTCACCTGACTGTGCAGAATATCGGGTCGAACCGTGTTCAATAGATGCTTGAAATCTCTTGTGAAACCAACAAGGCCTCGTTTTCTGATTGAGCATTCATGCACAGGAACTCCCAGCTTGAGAATGTCTTCCAGAAAAGGCCCGGCTCTTTCAAGAGCACAACATACCGACAGATCGTATCTGCCCTTATTCGCCAGCACACGGCACATATCTGTCACGAGCCGTTCGATGCCCCCGAGCGCCAGCGTTCCGACGAGGTGCATCACCTTGATCTTCGCTGTGTTATCGCTCATGGCAGTCTCACGCATCCTCATTCTACATCCAGTCCAATTTCTTGAGTTCCAGCCCCCACGACTCCTCGAGAATCTTCTTGATCCAAATCATCAGGTCCTCGCGAGTCTTATTCTCTACCCATTTTCTGCCCGCGCGGGACAGCCTGGCGTAAAGCTCCTCGTCCGAGGCGAGGCGCGTCATTGCGTCAGTCAGAGCATCAACGTCCCGCGGCTTGACCAATAATCCTCTTTCATTGTCCCCAAGGATTTTTGGGATAGAACTTATTGATGTTGAGATACATGGGAGTCCGTAAAGCATTGCCTCGTTAATTACTTTTGGCCAACCCTCACCGTATAGTGAAGGTAGGACAAGGACGTGGGACTGTTCATAATGCTTGCGCAGTTCAGCCGGCGGCAGCCACCCGTGAAAAACGACCTGTGAATCCAAACGTAACTCTGAAACCAGCCGCTCAGTCTCCTGCCTCAAAGGCCCGTCGCCGACGATGAAAAGCGCGGGCCTAGGGCTAAGGTCTATCCTGGCAAGGGCCTGCATGAGGACGTTGAGCGCCTTCATATCGCTCAGCCGTCCCACGAATAGATAGCGCATGGGGCTTGACAGTCTCTTTGATGCCGCAATCTCGGCCGTTCGATCGAGATCAGAGCGATTGATGCTGCTGTTGAACACCGAATAGATGTGGCCCCGATTCCCCTCCCAGGCGGCGTTGACAGTCACCGGCCCGCCGAAGCCTCTTCTCGACAATAGCCATCGCTGAATCCTGTTCGCGACCGGCTCGCCCTCATAGCCCTCCCACTGGCCCGCGTACTTTGCGCATCGCGGCTTCTTGGTGAACCACAATGCAATCGCGCCGAAGATACCCATATTCTCTGGCCCGCGGATGTGTATTGCGTCACAACCTCGCATCGCGCGCAGGATTCGCAAAACATTTCCTGGCATTCCCCAAACTCGCCGCAGCCTCGACCAGAGGTCTGACCCGCGGACGACTGGGCAATCCGTTAGACTATACCCGACACTGTAAGCGGTGATGTCATCCGGCGGCGGCTCTTTCGACACCGGCGCGCAGATGTGAACTTCGTCAAAGAAATCGCCAAATATCCTAAGATCGCGCACGAAATAGCCGGAGCTCATAACCCGGTTTCCAGCCTGCCAATGCGGAACGTGCGTCGTCGCCAATAGCCTCATCGAAAGCATCTCCTGAAGAACATCCGCTGCCGGTCGGTCTCGCTTCTCTTGAAGCGCTCAATGCACTCTTCGTAGAACGCGATGTTTTTCTGGACGATGATGTCCGCGGAGAAATTCTCTAAAACCCTCTTTCTCGCATTCTGGCCGAGTCGCTCCGCAAGGTCTGGATTGTCCAGAACCTCGAGAATCTTGTTGGCGATGTCGGCCGGATCATAGGGGTCGCACAATAGGCCGCTTACGCCGTCCTCGATGATCTCTGGACCGGGTCCCGTCCTGCTCGCCACGACCGCTTTGCCGCAGGCCATCGCCTCAATCACAACGTTGCCGAAGGTCTCCATAATGGAAGGGAACACGCAAACTGCTGCCCTTACGAATAAGTCCCTCAGGCGATCGTGTGGGAAGAAGCCAGTAAACTCTACTCTCGGTCGAACCCACTTGTCCATTCTGGCCTCGAGCTCAGACTGGCTAAACATCCCTCGCCCCGGCAGCGGCTCTCGGCCCGCAACAATCAGTCTAGCGTTCGGTCTCTTCCTGAGAACAAATGGCATTGCGTCGACGAGTTTATCGATTCCTTTCAGTTGATACAGAGTTCCTGCGAAGACGATAAGGTCTGGCTCAGCGCAGCAAGCACCCCCAGGGCAGAACAGAATGGTATCGACGGCGTTGGGGATCACGCGTGTTAGCTTGGGCCGCAATCTCGCCAGACGGATCGTCTCTTCAAGCACAAACCTGCTTATTGCTGCCAGCGCGTCTGGCTTTCTCAGAGCCCAGTCCTGAAGCGCAGCCCGCGACCAGCGCGGCCTCACACCTCCGTAGAACGTGTGAAAACGGTGGCTCCCACGAAGCTTGATCACCTTGGGTCTAGGCACGTCAAACGGGAGAAACGCGGCGTTGCTCTCGGTTGCCTCAATTAGATCAATTGAATTGCCTGAAATGACCTTCTTCAGAAATCTTCTTGCTCTTAGGATATTCGTTACTGCTGATAGCTTTGGCAACCGTGAAGCCCTCAAATACGTTATCTTGACCCCCATGTCAGTCCACTCACCGTCTTGCGCCCCCATACCCATTACGAAGGCTTTGTGGCCGCGCGCACACAGACCCCTTGCCAGAATCTGCACGGATGTTCCAACTCCGCCGTGTCCCGCAGATGACACCGTTGGGTATTCAGAACATAAGTAGCAAATATTCATCTCTCCTGCCCCAACCATCCTGGCAAAAACCCATAGGGCTTGACATCGTCAGTCAGTGATCCACGGCAGATCTGCCTGTGTCGCTTTCGAATCAGGTCGATGCATGCGTCAAGATTATCTTTCTTGAAGAACATCATGAATCTCCGAGAGTATGCGATCCCCGCTTTTCCCAAAACAACTCGCGAATTCATCAGCGATGAAGCTGTTTCTATTCTCCCTCCCCCTCGAGGGGTCCCTGAGAAAACATTCAACAAGATCGGTCAGTTCTTTAGGTGAAGAGGCGATTTCGACGACCTTGCCTTGAACAATCGGTCTGTAAATATCCTGCTTCCAAAGATCGGAGACAGACACAAGTGGCCTGTCGATTCCAGGCGGGTCGTAGGCGACGTTGACGACAGGTCTGTCCATCCCTGCAAAATCAAGGGTCACTGTGGAAGGGACACTGATATTCAAAGCCGAATGGAAGATAAGGTTCATCCACACCTTAACATCTTCGAGGCTGCTACATATCCACGAAACATCTCTTCGGACCTCCCATCCCGGCTCACAAAGGTAACATTCAGGGAACTCTCTCGCCAATTCGAGAAACTCCGGGTCCGAACCGATGGGGTTCAGGCGAACTACGACCTGAGGCTGCTCAAACAGCGGGTTGTGGCTTATCGCCTCCAGGAACTGCCGGAGAATCTGAGCCTCGTGCAGAACCGTTTTGGGAGCGGCAGCCGAATAACAGATTATAGGTCGAGCTGCGTTGAAGCCAACGGTATGTGCGAACTCTTCTCGAGGCACGATTAGCATGTTGTTGGCGTGAAAGTCAAACTGTGGGGAGCCGACGGGAATCACCCTCTCAGCTTCCAAGTGGGGATTGACCTCGATGACGAAATCTCTCATCCGCTCGTTCCATACCAGCTGTCGATCACAATCCAAGAACACCCGGGCACATTTGTAGATGTTGTTCCAGTTCTGAGGTAGGGCAACTGTCTTTACGCCTAGGTGCTGGGCAACGAGGACGAAGGCGATCGTCGTCACGTTCATATAGTCAGGAGAGAGGACAACCTTCGGCTGCAACTCCTCAAGTAAGTCTATTATTGGTCGCGCGTTCTTTGCGAGCCTTGTCCCAAGTTGGCGCAGCACGGAATCAATAGTGCGGATACACACGGGGTGACAGAAGAGATGAGAGAGATGCCTCCTCGCCCTCCCAGCAAAGGTAGCTGGTTTGGGCTTGAATGCGTAATACTCGCTCGACACGAACTGGCCTCGGGACTCACGCCATTTGCCGTGAGCGCTGTTGCCCAACGCATGGAGCCGGGCAAACAGAGGAGGAATCCTGACCTCCGGGAGCTGAAGGACCTGAACCCCTTCAGGCAGGTGCTGCGCGAACTCGCCGTCCGTAACCCTTGACACTACCGTTACCGGCATGTGCCTGGCGAGTTTCTCCACGAACCCACTGTAAATATATGTCCTAACCTCACTGCCCCAATGGACAAGGAGGATGGCCCCGCCTTTGGTCGAATCAGACATGGTGCGAGCGATTTCCCATCAGGTTTCTCGGCACTGTTAGATTGTAGTTAGAACCTAATATAAGAGGTACCCTAACCTATCGACATAATGCTAAGAACCTTTAATAGCAACCACTTAGGGCGCTACCCAGAACCCAACAGATAATCCCAGAAGTGCTGCTAGAACCCACGCGTCCTTCCAACTCGGCCTATGGTCACGAAGGGCATAGGCCGATGCAGCCACCAAGATGGCTATCGTACCATATCTGAAATAAGGCAATACCTTCTCCGTGGATAGCGGCAGATGAAGCATTACCTCCAGGGAGACAAAGAGAAAGGCGAGGGCGATGGCAACGTAGAACACGCTGAGGTATAGACTCGTCTTGAACCTCAAGCCTTTCAGGGTCTTTAGGGTGAGATAAAGATGTTCCGGATAGAGAGCGGAGAAGAATCCCGGACTTAGCCGCCGGCGCGCTCCGGAAAAGTGCTGTTTATTTGAGAGAAAGCGCTCGGCTCCCAAATGCGGGAAAGCATTCAGCGCTTGTGAGGTGGAGAGGATCGATATATCGCGCTGGGACTTGAGCCAAGCTAGTATTTGCTCGAGCTGGGCGAAGGTGAGCTTCATTTGTTCCCCGGGTGCTTCGATCTCGTACTCGTGGAACAGCGCAACAATAATACATTCAGGATCTGAGAGCTTTCTGGCGGCCCTGACGGCAGAACGCAGCTGATGTGGGCCGCAGGTTTTGGGCAGGAATCTCAGTCTTGAGCTGCACGCGCCCACGCCATACTTGTTACTCGCGCAGATGCATCGTAATCCAAGTTCCTCGAGCGCTTTGAGGGTATCGAGATCATAGGTGTTCCAAGGCGGGATGAAGAGAGCCACCTGCATACCAACCATGTTCTGTAACAAGCGCCTACCATCCTTTATTCTCTCCAGTTGCTCCTCGTATTTTAGACCGCGAAACTCTGAGTTCCCCGGACCGAGGCCTATGGACTGATGTGAGTATCCATGTAGTGCGACCTCGACAGCACCGGACTCAATTGCATTCTTCAGAATCTCTGCCTTGGAGGGAGACAGAGGCACGAGTCCCTGGGGTCCGGCATCCGTGCGATCTCGGGCCACCATATAAGGCACTACGCCAAATGTGCATGAAATGGAATACTTTTTGAAGACTTCTATTATTCTTACTTCGGTATCCGTCTTGCTGACCGTCGAATAGTCATCATACCGAAAAACAACCGTGATCATGCTCGAGTCCTCACACCGCTCCCCCACCTAGAGATACATTCCTCATAAAACGCGAGTGTCTGCCTCGCTATCTTATCGACGGTGTATTCCCTTAGCACGTGTTCCCGCCCCCTCATCGCGACCTCGCGCGCCTCCTGCGCGTTCTTAAGCACATGTATGATGGCCTCGGCGAGCTGCTTGGGGTTTCCTGGCTCCACCAGCCAACCGGTCCTGCCGTGCTCAATGATCTCAGGCGTACCTCCTGCTCGAGTAGCAACCACCGGCACCCCGCAAGCCATGGCCTCCAGTATTACGTTGCTGCACGTCTCCCATAGGGAGGGCACAACGCAGACGCTTGCGGCCCGATAGACCCCGAGCAGCTCCTCCCTTCTGAGGCTCATTCGTAGGTCAAGCCTATCCGGCACACCGAGGTCATTGAAGAGCGAGCGAATCCTACAGCAGCACGCCTGAGAACAAGCGTGACTAGGATTTGCGCCGACGAAAGTGAACCACAGGCCATGCCTCACTTCGTGCAGAACAAGCGGGATCGCGTCCAAAAGCGTATCTAGGCCTTTCTCGGGCGAAAACCTGCCTACAAACAGAATGCGCGCTGTGTTGTCTCTGGGAGAGCCGGCACTCCCTGGCGTCCAGAGCTCCACGTCCACAGGGTTTGGGATAACACTTATGCTTTCGGAGGGAAGCCCGAATTCCGCCTCCGCCGCTTGCGCCAAGGCTTTGCTCGGGCAGTAGATGAACGGCGAGCGCCTCGCCATCTCCCGGTTCCTGGCCTGGGCCCAAGCTCGCTCCCAGCTCGTAGTGCGCTCCGGCGAGAACCGAACCCGCGTGTAGCTTCCGCCACGGAGGCTTAGCAGAAACGGCGTTGTTGCGTGCTTCGAATAGAGCCAGCCCTCCGGAACTGTTGTGTCACAGAAAACTGCAATATCGTAAGGCTCGTCCTCGCTCTTGTTCTTCAGCCACCGTTCGAGAGGCGCCTCCGACGCTAGAAGTCCCAACCACAGCGAGAGATTCCTCAGTCCCAGTCTCGATAGGCCATAACGCGCGGTCTTCAGGCCCCATATAGGTCTCGTCTCAACCCGTATCTCGCTCACCTGGTCCGGACAGCCCTGTTGTTCGCGCTGCCGGCCCGCGCGCACGATCGTCACCCGGCACCCAATGCCCGAAAGAGCCCCTGCGATGTTTTGAATGTAGCTAGTGACCCCGGATCGGCTTGGTCCCCAAGTGAAGGCGCGCCAGACGAGGATGACATGCATCTAAGCCAGCCTCCCCACCCTGAAAACCGCCAGCAACCTCTGCACCGCGCGGGTCGCGACGGGGCCCACGATCCTCTTCATAGTTGACCTGGCCAGCGAACGGTCCAAGAGCATGGAGGGCTTGATGAACACCGCCCGTGCAAGCCAACACCGGGCTCGCCAGCTTCTCCCTCTAGAGAAAGCAAGTCCCGATAGGGCGTAAGCAAAAGCAGATAACTCGCGCGCGACCCCGCTTGCTCCGATCTGCTCTTTGGGGATGATTTCCCGCACTAAGGAACTTCCCTCCTCCCACGTCTTCCAGTAGTCTGGCAAGCCATCCGGGTAGTGATGAGGAAAGCTCGGGTCGAGGTGCCTCAGGATTAGCGCCCAGTTTCGCGCCCTGGTCAAAGCCTCACCGTCAGCGACCACGGCTTCCGAGAACGCCTTGCGCGCCTCGGCTGTCTTGCCGAGGCGCAGGTAGCCGGCGCCGGCCGTTACCCAGGCGCGCGATCTTGCCGCAGGTTCGAGCCACTTCGGCGCTCGATCTCCCAGCTGCGCGAAGTACTTGTCAAGCATTCGCATACCACTACGTAACGTAATGGCCGGATCCCTTGACAGACTGCCCTGTCTGAGTGTAGATGTTGCCACCGCGCCAGGCCCAGAAGACCCAAATCGGCAGCCGGCCGTGTAAAGCCTAACCCACAGGTCCCAATCCTCCGAGCACCTCAGTTCTTCGTCGAAGTAGCCCACTTTCTCGAGGTATTCGCGCCTCACCATAGGGCAATTGACAAGGAACGGGCACCGCAACGCGAGACCCTCAAGCACGTTTGCCGAGAGATTACTCACCATCTCGTGCGTCTGGCCGTTGACGAGGCGTCCGGGTCCATAGCAAAGGCCAACATCAGGATGCTTGTCCAAATACCGGGCCTGCAGTTCGCATTTATGCGGCAGGAACCAGTCGTCTGAATCGAGAAAGCATATATACTTGCCTTGCGAGGCTTTGATCCCCGCGTTCCTTGCGGCAGACGGGCCCTTATTCTCCTGCCGGATGATCTTAATCTGGCCCTCGTAGCGCCTCAGGACACCCGGCGTCCCGTCGCTCGAGCCGTCATCAGCCACGATCACCTCCACCTCTTTCATCGTCTGGTTCAACGCGCTCTCTATCGCGCGGGCAACATACTGCTCGCTGTTATAAACGGCGATGATTATGCTGACAAGCGGTGCGCAGCGCCCTGACGTTTCATCCATCGCTACATCCTGTCGGATTCTGCTGCCGTTACCTGACCTGACCCGCGCCGAAAAAAGTGCAAGAGCCAACTTGTGGATTCTGAAAGGGAGGCCCCGATCAACATTTTTGTTGCCGGCCTCCGGTGCGCACCGGTTGGGAGCTTGCCTCGGCCGAACAACAGTGACTTCAGAAGCCACCATCGAGCAACCCAGCTTCTGTTCCGGATCTCAGAAAACCGCGAAATTACGTATGCAAGGGCTGACATCTCCTGGCGCGAAAGCTCTGCTTTCCGATCATAGGGCAACTTCGTCAGCGCTCTACGAATCGTTCTCACGAGTTCGGCGCACTTGTGCGAACAGATCTCGTCCCTTCTGGCGTTGCTGGCATCGGATCTGGGGAAGCGCTCACAGGTACCGACGAGGAGGACATTGTACCAGAATCTGACGTCCCGAAGCAATTGTCGGTTATACCTGAAGGCACAGCGGACAGCCTCCTCGGCGAGAGCGTATTGCTTTTGGTGAAGGTGATAGCCTGCTGTTATCGTCCATAGATAGCTCAACTTCCGAGCTCGAAGTGCACGTGGCGCCTTTCGTCCCATTGCGGCGAAATGCTTCTTATAGGCATACATCGCGTACAACGAATGCACGGCTATATCCCTGGATTTACTATCAGCTCGCATGGTATAACACCCCAGTGCACCCTCAACGCGGACAAAACGGCAGCCGGCCGCCCAGAGCCGCCACCAGAGATCGGAGTCTTCTACGCACCTCATGTGCTCATCTAGTCCCCGGACTTTCTCAAGCCACTCTGCACGGATTAAAGCCGCGAAGGCACAGAAGTGCGGAGGGAAAAGGTCTGAAGCGGGGTCCCTTTCGGGCTTAGGATTACTGTGGTCGGCGAGGACCCGTCCGTCTCGGAGATCGATATCTAACCAGCCACTGTAGCACAATCCAGCGTCCGGGTTCCTTTCGAGGGCAGCCACCTGAAGTTCCGCTTTCTTTGGCATCAATGTGTCGTCTGAACCAAGGAAGCAGATATAGCGTCCTTGTGATGCCTCAATGCCAGTGTTGAGCGCGGCCGGACACCCCTGGTTATCTTGTCTTATCTGTATAATGCGTCCCTCATACTTCCGGAGGACATCCGGCGTCCCGTCGGTCGAGCCATCATCAACGACAATTACCTCAACCTCCTTCAGCGTCTGCGCCAGCGCGCTCTCGATCGCGCGGGCAACATGCTTCTCATCGTTATAGACGGGAATGATTATGCTAACGATGAGCATTCTTTCAGAGGGACGATCCATATTGAACTCCGCTTCTTCAGCGTGTTGAGGGCTTCTCACCTGCATCCTCATAGAACTTGAGCAAATTCGCAACCTGTTGCTCAAGTGTGAACCCATCTAGCACCCGTTTCCTACCTTGCGCACCCATCTTAGCACGCAATTCCTCGTCTTCAGCCAACACCATGATCTTCTCCGCGAGTGCTTCAGGATCGCGCGGTGGCACAATAAAGCCTGTTATTTCATGTTCCACAACCTCTGGCAATCCCCCAGCACTTGTGCAGATTACGGGGATTTCGAAGCACATCGCCTCCCGTATCGCGTTGCAGAAACCCTCAGATACACTAGGCTGAAGGTATATGTCGGTCTTCTCATAAAGTTTAAGGATTTCGTCTCTATCGAGCCTTCCGTGTAAGTAGACTACCTCACTCAAACCCATTTGCCGCACGGCATACTCGATGGCTGGTCTATGTTCGCCGTCACCGACGATGTCATAGCGCAGTTTCATGCCTCTTTGCACCAAGTCGTGGACAGCTTGCAGGGCATATTCATAGCCCTTTTGCCAAACCAAGTTCCCAACGCTCAGGAGCGCTAGCTGCCCTTGCTGTCCAGCCTTAGGGCCCGACCGCAACGGGAAGCTGGGCCGATAGACGTGAGCATCTGTCCCCTCAGGAATGACCCGGCCTTTCCCATCTGGCAGGCCAAGCTCTCTCGCCCGGCTCAGCAACGCCCGACACTTGAAGCGGAATCCATCACAGTGTCTCAGCAGATTCTTGTATGTCTCTTCATGAAGCAGTGAATCGATGAAAAGGTCGCTCCCTACGAAGCTCGCTATGATTCTGAAAGGGAAATGCTCCTTAAAGAGTACAAGATCCAAGAACTTGCTTGCCACCCAGCCATCCTCGAGGTTAACGATGTCGAAGCGTTCGCCGACGAACGGCAGAAGGCTGGGTAAGCTCGTTACCGTCCGGTGAGGCCCATGGCGACGATTAACCGCGACAATGAGCCGGAGCGTATGCCTTGGATGGGCTAAGACCTTCTGGAGCAAGAGCGCAATCAGTCTGATGCTCAGCTTCCATCTTGATAGCCTCCCTGGGAAGTACTCGACGCGACACCCACAGCTCTCCAAGATGTTCTGTTCTGCTAAATACGGGCATTTGCATTCAGCAAACAAAGTGAGATCTACGTCATGCTTGACAATATATTCTATTCTCCTGACAGCGAATGTTACCGTGGGACCCGCAACAAGGCAGATGCTTAACCGTTTTCTGGTCATGCTAATTGTGGTCCATCTTGCCGCTGCTGTGCCTTCCACAGCTTCTTATATGTGTCGCTGATCCCTAGTAGTTCGTCGTGCGGGGCGAAGGCCTCGACGGTGCCGTCGGCAAGAACCGCGATCTTGTCGGCCTTGCGGAGGGTGGAGAGGCGATGCGCGACGACGAGCGTAGTTCTGCTCTCCATGAGCTTGTCCAGCGCCTCCTGCACAAGCGTTTCTGTGATTGAATCGAGGGCGCTTGTCGCCTCGTCCAAAAGGAGTATCGGGGCGTTCTTCAGGACGGCCCTGGCGATGTTTATTCTCTGCTTCTGGCCGACCGACACGCTCGTTCCTCCCGGCCCGATCACCGTCTCATACTTACCCGGCCAGCTTATTATGTCGTCGTGGATGTTCGCCGCCCTTGCCGCCTCGATAACCTCACGTTCGGTGGCGTTCGGCTTTCCGTATCGGATGTTCTCGAGGATTGACACGTTAAACAGAAAGGGCTCCTGCGTAACAATTGCGATGCTATCCATCAGGTCCGCAAGCCTTATCTTTCTTATGTCTGTATTGTCGAAAAGAACGCTTCCTTTTCTAGGGTCGTAGAATCGGACGGCGAGGTTTAATAATGTCGTCTTGCCGACGCCCGAGGCGCCCACAACGCCGATCGTCTCGCCGGCTCGGATTTTGAGGTTGACGTCCTTGAGCACCATCGCAGTATCGTAGGAATAAGAGACGTCATCGAACTTGATCTCGTGAGGCGACGTCTTGAGCGGCAGGGCGTCCTTGCCGTCCTTGATCTCCGGCTCGGTCGCTAGCATTTCATCGACCCGGTCGAGGCTTACGGTCTGGGTTTTGACCATGGTGTATGCGTGCAGGATGTTTCGTATGGGGCCAAAGAGCTGGTTTAGGATCAGGATAAATGCGATCAGCGTTGGCCAGTCGATAGTCCCCTCGAGCATCTTCATGCCGCCAAACACGATGACAAACACGACCCCGAAACCGGCGAGGCTGTCAAAGATGACGCCGGACAGCGACCGGGTGCGGACCATCCTCATCATCTGTTTGAACCACTCAATTGCGGAGTTCTGGCAGGCCTGCGCCTCCCTTTCCTCGCCGCGAAACGCCTTGACGATCCTAATGCCCGCGAGTATCTGCATCAGGAGGTTCATTATCTGCACACCGTGGAAGCGCGCCTTTCTTGACGCCTCGAGCAGCCTTGTGCCGATGTACATCATTGGATACAGAGCCAGCGGGAGCGCGACAAGTCCCCACAGCGCCAGATTCGCGTTCATCTTGGCGGCCGCGATCAGGAGGCCGCCCGCGGCGAGCAGAGCGGTGATTATCGAGCAGGTAGTGTCAACCAGCATCCGAAGTGCGGTTACGTCGCCGCTGCTGGCCCTGATGATGTCGCCTCTGGTGTGCTTGTCGAAGAAGCTCAGCGAGAGCTTCAGCATGTGCTGCACTATCTTGAGGCGCAGATTGAGCTCGATTCTCCGCCCGAGCTCAGTCTGAAGCACCTTGGAGAAGTAGTCCGCGATGCTGCGGCCCATCCAACATGCGAAGATGAGCGCCGCTGCGCCCCAGAGCATTCCTGTCCCTTGCGAGCCACTCTCAGTTCCCAGGGACTTAAAGATACCCTCTAAGAAAGTCTTGACCATCCACAGGTAGCCGACCTGAAGGGCGGACCTGGCGGTGCCCGCGGCGACGAACTCGGCCGTCACCAGGCGATGCTGCCACATCAACCTGAGAGCGACGAGTAATTTCTTTAGCATCTGCCGCTATCCTGAACCTTGTTAGAGCAGAAGCGCCCGATTATCTGCGCGCAGCGTTCAATCGCATCAGCCTCAAGCTCGGGGAACATCGGCAGGCTCAGTATCTCAGCGGCGAGCTTCTCGGCCACTGGGAAGTCGCCCTGCTTGTAGCCCAAGTGGGCGAAAGCTCCCTGTAAATGAAGCGGAACAGGGTAATGAAGCCCCGCCGAGATGCCGTGCGATGTCAAATGCTCGCGCAATCTGTCCCTCTTGCTCGCCCTGATTACGTATAGGTGATAGACGCTTTCGCTGTATTCTGGCTCAAAAGGAATGATAACGTCAAGTTTCCCCAAAGCTTCGCCATATAAGCCTGCTTTCTCACGCCTCATCTCGTTGTTCTTATCGAGGCGCTTGAGCTTTGCGCTTAGCACCGCAGCCTGCATCGAGGAGAGCCGGCAGTTGTAGCCAACAACAGCGTGGTGATACTTGTCGGTGGTGCCGTGGTCACGAAGCATTCTCACCCTCTCGCTAACGTGAGGATCGTTCGTAACGACCGCACCGCCGTCCCCATAAGCGCCAAGATTCTTGCTGGGGTAGAAGCTGAAGCAGCCAACGTCGCCGATCGCGCCAACTCGCTTGCCTTTGTAGCGCGCTCCGTGCGCCTGACAGGCGTCCTCTATAACCTTTAGGTTGTGCTCTTGCGCGATGTGAAGAATCGGGTCCATGTCCGCCGGCTGGCCGTAGAGATGGACAGGGATGATTGCCCGCGTTCGAGGCGTTATGGCCGCGTCAATCTTGAAGACGTCTATGTTGAACGTCCGCTCATCGACGTCAACGAAGACCGGCCTTGCCCCCGTATAGATTATCGCCTCGCACGTTGCCGCGAATGTGTTCGGAACAGTTATGACCTCGTCCCCTTTGCCAATGCCAAGCGCCAGGAGCGCAAGATGAAGCGCCGCCGTCCCGCTGCTCACACCGACGCAGTGCTTCGCCTCGCAGAAATCAGCGAACTGCTGCTCGAACTTGGTCACAGCCGGGCCCAGAATGAACGCACAGGACTGGATCACCTCGGTCAGTTCATCGTCTATATCATTGTATATCTCGTGCAGCTGCGCGGATAGGTCCACGAACGGAACGTTCTTTCTGCCGCGGTCCTTCTTGAAGATTTCAATAAACTCGTCCGGCGTTACGGCCGGCACAGGAGAACGCTCGAAATGCCGGACGTTGCGCGTCACGATGTAGTCGAGGTTGAACTGCCGAGCGGCCGCCATTTGGAGGCCGTCCTCGAAGTTGTCGGGATACTTAGCCAGCGCCTCGGAGATGAGGGATGTGCGCAGAGGTATTATTGAGACCCTTGCATACAGTTCCCTCAAAACAGCCATTGCCGTTGCCTTATTCACACTCTTGGCGGTGACGTATTCAATTGTGGGGAATGAGTTGGCGACCATCCAACCCTCACAAATGCCTGCTTCGCAAAAGGCCAGAACGGAGTCGCTGTTCTCCCATTGTGGTCTTTGTAGCGCCACATCAAGAGGCACATTCGTATCGACCATAAGCCTTATCATTCGTCCGTCTCCAGGAAGTGCATGTAATACATCTCCTTGATCTCCTCGTCCGTCATTGGAGGCAGGACGCCGACAAGATCTACTAACCAGCCCTCAGCTTTCAGGTTCAGTTCAGGAAAATGCCGATCGAAGTGATCCTGAAGTTGCTTCTTGATGCGCCTTTTTTCAGCACCCTCCGGCGGCCTCCATTTAGTCCTATCTTGTTTCGCCTCGTCAACGGTTAGGACGGCCTGCGCGCCGGGGGCCAGGTCAACCTCTTCCTCCGGCACGAATACTCTCCCATCATACCTCGCTTTGATTGCTCTCATCTCGTCATCTCCCAGTTTTCCCACAAGAAGGAGTTATCCACCAAGAACACGAAGGAACACGAAGGTGTTCTTCTTAGTGTGTCTTCGTGAACTTCGTGGACCATGAATCTCCTGCATCATACCTCGCTTTGATTGCTCTCATCTCGTCATCTCCCAGTTTTCCCACAAGAAGGAGTTATCCACCAAGAACACGAAGGAACACGAAGGTGTTCTTCTTAGTGTGTCTTC